>Ga0187869_10000242_pt1 | contig 65899 bp, 60 predicted proteins | sample June2016WEW_13_1_2_FD_132972 | JGI IMG/M metagenome (GOLD analysis project Ga0187869, IMG submission 132972) | Peatland microbial communities from SPRUCE experiment site at the Marcell Experimental Forest, Minnesota, USA - June2016WEW_13_100 | ecosystem: Environmental > Terrestrial > Soil >...
GCTCCGGCAGGACCCGCGCCGGTTTGAAAATGCGGTCGCATACGCCCAGCCTGAGTTCCTGCCATGCGAGACAAGGAATTTTTCAACTCTGCCCGTCTTGATGTTTATCAGGTACATTCTTTTAACATTCGAAGGTTTGCTGTAATCGATAATGGTTAGGTAACGCATGTTTCTGATTGCTTTCCGGTAAGACCGCAAGTGAACCAAAACATTCGAGAATGCGCCATTGTCTCTGATGGCTCCCTTGCGCACGATTTTTTTATGGGCCGGAAGTCTCCCGCACTTTGTATTGGAAGAATGGCAGCCACAATCAGCATGCCACGGAAGTAGCACTAGTAAAAGAGCCATAACTCCGGCAAAAAGAAATCGAGCATCGGCCAGAGGAAACGATTGAAAGTTTTCGACCGCGCGCGACCCCTTATGTTTTTGCCTTACCGGGTAAAGAGTAAGCATAAGAATCTCTGCTCCACCAAAATCTGATGACTTTCCCTCAACCGGGAGGACTTTACAACACGCGAATTCGGTTCGCAACATCGCCGTTTTGACATCAGATACCGAAACGATAGCGGTGTGGTCTTTTGCGCTTCCCGCTCTGACCCCGTTCGCGAATCCGGCATTCCGACTCGGGATTCCTACAGCAAGGCTTTCGAAGCGCAAAATGGCCCTTTAATCCTCGAAAACGACCGGTTCTTCCAAAACTAATCTTGAAGTATCAAAATATTAGCCTGAGCAGACGTTGAGCCTCATTGGGCGTCACTCGACCCCCATGGGGCTCATCTCTTCGGGGGTGGCCATCGTCTAAGTTTGGTATTATCATCGATTGAGAAATGGATGTGTTGCCTGATGGCTATCCCGGAAGAAAGAGTTGTAGACAAAACCAGCAACCAATACGTCTGATAAGGTGAAAAATGGGTTACGAAGTTAATCCAGTTATTTGTGTACCTGTCCCATGCAGGTTTAAGGAGCAAAGCTATGAAGAAATTAATTAAGACCTTTTCGGTGGTCCTGGTAGTGGCTGCTGTGTTGATGCTGCTTGCATCTCCAGGGTATTCATTCAGAGGTGGCGGAGGGCATGGGTTTTACGGACATGGGTTTCGCGGGGGGCCCTGGTGGTGGGGTGCTGCAGCATGGCCATATTACTGGGGCGCCTGGGGTTACCCCTACTATGGTTATCCGTACTATGCGGGTTACCCTTATCGTTATTCGTACTATCCGGGTTACCGGCGTGTGGTAGTCGAACGGCAACCACGGGCTACGCCACCCCAACCGGCTCCTGCGCATAAGCAGGACCGCAACTAAATTAGTTTCGGCCCCCCCTTGCCTTGGCGTTGATAAAACTCGAGGCAGGGCCACCTGCAGTTATTCCAGGACAATAGAAACATGCCGATTAGGCAGGGACAATCATGTCTAGGCGGCCCTCCGCTCCGTTAGCTGTTTAGTGCAGGCTCTAAAAACAAAAAACTAGAGTGCGACTCTCCGGTTGGCCGTGACACATTAGAGTAGAAAGATTAAATGAGAGCCCAGACCAATGCAGCTATCCTGGTATTTTTCAGTTGACAAAAACAGAAGCATAGAGGAAAAGGGAGACAGATGCGCTAAATCGCAATAACAACATAACATCACTCAGAAAAACAGGCTTTATTACGTACAGCTCTCCTGATCATTGACTTCACAAGGTCACGAACAACCTTTCCATCTACGTCACGTTTGTGAGCTTCATGAGCTTCCCATCCGGATCGCACACATCCGATCTATGATAGCGTCTTCTGCCCGTGATCTCACCTTGGTCAGCGCCAACGTAAATTCAAAGCCGATCCTCTTCGTTCAGACTCACCGGCGAGACCTCTTCCCTCCGCTGAAATGATGCTTCCTCCCTATATATATGAATATTAAGAATATTAATCCAATCCACCATGTACTTTCACCCTTACTGTTCTCCACTCAATTCGCCAACGCAAACGACATCACTCATCAAGGGAGGCCGAGTCATGATTATTCAAACCCCACGAATAAAAGCAAAGTGTCCGAAGTGTGGAAGCGAGAACGTGGAATCAAAGCTATCGTTTACCACTATCGTCGCATGGGTAGGGAGGATTCTGGGAGTCCCGACAGTCAAGATTTTTGAGAAGAGGTGCTCGGAGTGCGAGCATGAGTTTCAGGTGTTTAGGAAATAACTCGCAGATTGCGCTCAGATCCCGCTTGAAGCCATTTCATTCTGGCTTCCAACCCTTGCCCGATTCCTTTTCTCACCTTAAATTCACTCATCGAAGATCAAGAAGAATTACCATGGGAACTTGATCCTGCATTGAGCCGAAGAGCTATCAACACAGGAGGACGTTATGAGTGCAGAAACGAAGAATGCCAAGTTGATGGAAATGATGTGTGCCGCACTTGAAATAAAAGAGAAGATGAAAACATTGTACGATGAGGCTGCCGGAAAGTGTTCCGATGAAGTGGGTATTGAAACGTTCCGGATGTTGCGCAAAATGGAACAGGAGCACCTCGACCGTATTAACGGGATCTATACCGAACTGACGAAGGGCAAAGCCGATCTCGATTCATGCCGTTTCTACGACTTCGATACGGCCGACAAAAAAGAGGTCCTGAGAAGGATCGCTAGGGAGAAAAAATTCGTTGGGAAAGCCTGCCTTGATGATGTCGCAGCTATCGAAAGTGGCATGGAACTGGAAAACAAGAGCATCAATTTTTTCACGGATAACCTGAAACTGGCCACCACCTCAATTGAGCGCGAATTCCTGAATTACATGATCGCCGAAGAGAGGTCGCACTACATCATTCTATCCGATCTAAGGTTCTATTATGTCGATCCGGGACACTGGTTAATGGAAAAAGGCAGGACGGGCCTTGACGGAGCGGGAGGAATAAGCTGAGCATTCCGGCAGTATCTCCGTGATACCGAATAATTTCCTGGTGGCGTTTCCGTGTTGGGGGTAAGCGCCGAGAGATGAGCCACATGGCTGGGTGGTTGAGCCGATAAGACGCATGGAGATGGCACAGTCTCGATCAAATGATTATTGGTATACTGAGTGTAAAAGACGCTCTTTACGTGAAATTGAAAGAGGTGATTTTTGTGATGGAAAAGAGAAGGCAAAAAGCAAGCTCGCTTGACTATCCAACTCTTTGTGATCTTGCACGATCCCGCAACATTAGGTATGTGGAGGCACGAGGGCTGGATACCAGGAAAGGAGTTCGCTTTACGAAGAACGGAAGCGACTGGATTGTGGTGGATTCAGATCTGCCTGTTAAGGAAAAAATCAGGACGTTGGGTTACCTGCTGGAGAATGAACCAGCAACCGTCGCCGCAAATGTCGGAATTAAAAGAGGAACCGAAATAAGTTCTCTGATGCCTGTGCTGACCATGTGTTGCTCTTGAGTCCGACCTTCACGGTCCTTTGGCCACCACCGTCCTTGTTTTCGTAAAAGGCGCGAAGAGTTCGAGTAATCTGGACCAAAAGGAGCTTACCAACCCCAAAATGGGCTTTCAGGATACAGGACTGATGCGAACTGTGTAGATTTGAGTCCTGATGGTCCAGCGGATATCGTTGGCGCGCCATGGGGTGATGCCTAACGGCTTTTTTGGTAGGCTCCCGTCCGTTACTCACCAATTAACGAACAGTGAATTGACCTATCTGCGCTCACTTCTCTGCCCATGTCTCCGCAATCGTAACTTCTACTTCAACCGGTACTGCAGCGAGGTAAGCTTCTCCTGCCTGAATCATGGTCTTCTTGAGAATCACAGCAACTTCCCCTGCAATCATCTCAGGAGCTTCGAGAATAATTTCATCATGGACAGTCCCGATAATCTTGGCTCCAGTGTCCACCAGTCTTGGTGGGAGCAAGCCCAGTGCTTTTTTTGTGATGTCTGCAGCGGCCCTTTGGACGGGTGTGTTGTAAGAGGGCGTCCTGAAATTGCACAAACCAGTCTCATTGCCCTATCACTTGCATGTTAGGTTGGGAAATCCTATAGTTTTGTGGGCTTTGGGGCTGTTCCTGAAGTCTTTTCGGCAGAATCCGATCCGCAAAATGCGGTTAGGCATCTGTTGACAGCCAAGTTGAGGTATTATTCAGGCTCGAAAGCAATTATGGCGCCCACACGCTGCGGAAAACCTTCGGGTACATGCAGAGGAAAAGGTTCGGAATCGGCTTTGAGGTCCTCGCGAAGCGATTCAATCATTCCAGTCCAGCGATTACGATGCGTTACCTGGGCATCCAGGCTGATGAAGTTAACGGGATTCTGTTGAACGAGATCTGATGTATATTTTCTGTGAGCCAGCCCGTGCCGCCCGCCTCTTCTAATCACTAAGATCCTTTTACTTGCATTGGCTCCCATCAACATATCAAACTCATATCGGCGTGAACCTTTGCTGTGCAATAATCCACGCATTGGCAAGCTCTTTGAGTCCGGTCCAAACTCGTCGAAGTGGCATAAAAGCGCAGCCGTGCTTATATTACAAAAGTAGTGAACAAAGTTCCATGAACAAATTGTTAGTCGTGTGGGAGGTGTGAGATGGAGAAAAACATGTGCATCTTTGAGGGTAAAGAGCATGCCGATGGGTCTGAATTATGCGACGCCATTAGATGCATGGTTTGCAAGGATGGCGAATGGCGTTTAAGTTGGATGTCTGAATTTGGGTTATAAGTCTGTTGGGTTTGCCACTGCTGTAAGGTAACCGTACAAGATGGCTTTGGTTTGAAGCCAAGGCCCTTTTCTTTTGCACCTCTAAATCGCCCATACCATTTCCACAAAGCTCGCTTTGCCCGGGCCGGCAAAAAGATCAAAATCTCGATCTCATTCAATAAGATGACCTGAAGGGACTGCTCGCGGGAATGAATTGGCGGCCAGTCCTTTTCATTTTTATGGGACCACCGAGGCAATCATAGCCCTTCAAAATTCTGCTTTACTGCTTGCAATTGATTATCAGGCGGCTTCAAAAGAGACCATCAACTGCGGGGATGGTGGTGATATGTCCTCAAATTGCCAAAATTGGTCTGATTGGCATTTTCCTTCCTGGTTTTGATTGGAATATCGTATGATTTACGGACCTTCGGCATTCCAAGTGCTTTTTCCGATGGGCTCCGAGCCAGAAATGCGGTTTGGCTCCAGTTGGGGGTCAAGTTAACGCGTTATTCAGGGCTGACAGAATAGCGCAACCGGAGTCTCGTGACGGAGGGCTAAATGAGATACAAAACACGTTTGGGAATGATATGTTTCATATACTGCATGGCCTTGATGGTTCTGTTCGATGTGCCGCCCCGATCCTTTGCGCAGCAGATTCCAGGCGGCGGTGGATGCGAATATAAGAAGTACAGGGGCAAAGCCGAGATTGTCTCCATCACCAACAGGCCGGGCTACCCCGAACAATACGAAGTAAAGTTCTTGTTCCATGCCGAAGGGTGGACACAGGAGAGGCCCACAGGGGTCGAAGGTACGACTTGGGTCCTTTTGTCGGGTTCAGCTTATCCAAAGGCTGATTTCCTCACCAAATACGGGGTGGAGGTAGGAAAGTTCTTCGATTGCTACATGACCAGGATCATCAAGGGTACCTGCATTCCTGTTTACTTTGAGTTTCCCACAATTGATCGGGCTCAGGGGACCTGGGAGCATTGATTGTGTCACCGGCCTTCCATCCGGACTGGAAGCCAGAGGACGGCGGTCCGGTCCCCTTACAGCCAAGCCGTCTTTTCCCCTCAACTATGATCTCTTATGCGTAAGCGACTGGAGCATCAGGTCCTCTCATCCTTTCAGCAACCCAAGCCAGCATTCCCTCGATATCGCTTTCCCCCAAATTGAAGTTATCATCGTTGTCGAAGAATTCCTCACATCTCTGTTTCGTCATGTAAACGTCGGGATCTCCAAAAAGATGGTCTTCATTTGAGATAAGAAGATCTTATTGCGTTTTGATCGGAATATCGTATCATTTATGGATATCCGGCATTCCAAGAGCTTTTTCGGATGGAATCCGAGCTGGGAATGCAGTCCAGCGCCCATTGGGGGTCAAGTTGACGCATTATTCAGGATAAACCTTACCATTAAGAGGAAATCAAATGAGGAAGTTATTAGCAGGGGTTTTAGTTTTAGGTATGACGGTAGTCGCGGGGATCGCAATGTCCCAACAGGAAACGCAAGATAATCCCAATCCCTCATATTCGATTGATTCAAGCACGTCTGCAACCGGCGTACACAATATTACCAACTCCGGAGCGGCGAGTCCTTCAACGTTCTTAAGCAGCGATGAGTCTCTTGCCGGCACGATAAACTCGGATCAAGCGCCCTATATCCTCCTTGCCGCAGATAAAATGCAGCAATGTCTGACGTGCTGCGCCACGAAATTAAACGCCTGTGGAAACGCCGGGAGCTGCAACACGCTCTATCAGAACTGCGTTGCAAACTGCAATTCGCACGGCGAGACCCCTTCCGATTGGAGGTGCTGGTGACAGCACCATGTTGTTCGAACTGTATGCCACAAACGATGGTAGTTCATGGGGACAGTGAGTGAATGACTTTGGAAGGACGTACTGAGAGCAAAGCAAGAATGGCACCGTATCCAGGGTAAAGTGTCGGTAAAACCAATCAGAAGATAGTATACACCGAAGCCGTTCGAATACTGGACGGCTTAGAGATCGGTGGCCTGCATTATCCGCTACCAGGGGGGCCAGGGTGGCAGACCAATGTAGGCAGCCAGGATATCGATCTTGCTCTTCGCCTTGCCAAAGAAGGGCAGGATACTGGGGCGAAACCGGCCCATGTCTCGCATCAGTACTAATCAGTTCATAAGTTAGTGGACGCAAAAAAGATAAAGCGCAATTAACCTTGCCATCAGGAGAAACGAAAATGAAGAAGATCTTATTTGCGTTGATATTCAATTCTTCCAATTCGGTACGAAATCCCCAAAGAGAAGTGAAGGGAGGAGATAACATGAAGAAGCCGATAGTACTGGTTATTATAATGTTAGGGTTGTTAATATTCTTGCCTACTGAGAAAGTAAATGCTAATGGAAATTGGGTATTGTGGGAAAATGCGTCGGGGAATCTTGTAGCGGAAGGATCATCCGTCCCGGTTCAGCTTATCGTTGTTCCCCGCAGTGAGTGGACTATTTTAGAATCCTTTCCAACGTATGAGGCTTGCATAGAAAAAACTAAGATGAGTCGTAACCGTCATGATGTTTTTCACTTTGATTTAACTGAAAATATTAAACAAGATCCCAACAAAGAAGTAATAGGAGACTGGCCCACTATTACTGTAAAGTGGAAAAATGGCATGCAAACTCATTTTGAACTAAAATGTTTCCCAGAATCGGTTGATCCAAGAAGATGACCTGCCATTGACGATCACCATGCCGGCAATGTCATCCCATGGTCGTGGGGGTGATGGCGGCGACGGTGCGGCACACGTGTGTGGTCAACTATGGCTAGACCTGAGAAAATGGATTGTAGGGCTATCCTGGCGCTTATTGCTTCGGCTTTGGCATGCAGAGATGTCACCATCAATGCTTTGCCGGAGGCAGAGATAACCGGGTAAGAATTGAAAAGGTGTGGATAGCTGACCGAAATAAAGAAAAAAAGCAAGCGGAATTACTCTGTAAACTGGTGCTGGGGCTGGAATCGAACCCGCACGACGACAAGCGCCATAGGGCCGGATTGCCGGAATGGTTCCATAAAAATGAAATGGACTGGCCGCCAAATTAATTCCAGTTTGCATGCTGTTTTTACTCACTTTTTTGCTCACTGACAATTGTGCCGCGAAAGCGTCACCAGTCGTCCCTATCCTCCTCCCGAAACAGCTCCTGCAATGCCGAACGTCGATAAATCATACGATATTCCAATCAAAACCCGCATGAAAATTGCCGATCAGACCAATTTGGACAATTTGAGAGGATAGCTCCGCTCAAAGCTTCGGATACCTCATCCCCAAGCTGCAGCCACTCTGATCTCCACGGCAAACGGGACCTCTGGGATAATCCGGTCCAATGCGTTCTCCATCGACTCTTTCACAATCGCCTCTACCTGATCCTCTATGCCATCTCTGGCCTCGACTATTATTACGTCGTGTTGGGGTATGAACAATACGTGCATCAATCCCCTCCAGCGCACTTGAAATGAGGTACAGGGCATGTTTGAAACCATCAGCTCCATTTGCTTGAACCTGAAGATTGAATAGACGGCGGTCGCCGGCGTCTGAGATATGATCAATGAAGGTAAACAACAAACGCATTTATGTTACATGCCGTTTCTGCATCAAGCACCTCCATGCTCTGGGTGCATTTGGACGATTAGATCCGAAATGGCTGGATGTAAGTGAAAGAACCTCAAAATAGGGCTCCACTGCCAAGACTATATCTCTTGCAGTCCGTTGCGGTGGACCGGGACCTTGGCGATCCTCATCAGCGTTGCCAACGAGTGTCAACCACAGCCCCGCTTCTTCCAAATGCGCAGCAACATTTTGGGCAAACCTTTTGCGGTCATTTTCAGAACTGAATGAATGAAAGCAGCCTCTATCAAATGCGAAGCCAAAAGGAGCACCTTCAATTTTGTTGTTAAGAAAATCAGCGAGCATGAAATAGCATTCAACCTTGGCCTTAGAGGCTTTTTCTTTTGCCTTTTCTAGAGCAATATCCGAAGTATCAGTACCGGTAACCTCAAACCCGTTCTGCACAAGCCATATGGAATTGTCTCCGGTTCCACAGCCAATATCTAAGGCTTTGCAACTCAAAATAGGTTTTTGGGTCACAACTTCGACAAGATTGAAATCCGGCTTGCCGATGTCCCAAGGAGTGTCCCCCGATTTGTATCTTTCTCTGAAACGGTTTTCGATTGTCATCTGATTACCCCTTATAGGATAATAGCATAAACTTAGCAGAAAATATTCAGAACTTCCCCATTCATTGAGTGCAAGGAAGATAACGCTGCATCATATCAGCACTGCCTCGACCCCGCTTCTTCAGCCATGCTTCTTGGTAATCAGGCCGACGGCGAGGGGATGGCCTTCTCTTTTAACTTCTGGCTCAGGGATGTGTTTGAAGGAATTAACTTACAGGGTGGGTCAGTTTTCAACGCCGGATTTCAAAATCTGTAGTGGCGCCATAAGGGCTTCACTGATTTTTACCACTCTTATTTGACTTAAATCCGCGCCAGATCGCAAACCGGGAGATGAATAAATTTGTTCAATAAGGGCACAGAGATTGCGAAGGGTTTAAATTTCATTTTTCCGTTGCGTGTTTTTTAGACATACCTCGTAATCTGCCCTCCGGAAATAGCCCTTTCTTTTTTGCCTCTTCACAATACCAGAACGAGGACCAAAGGTTCTTCGTCTGGTAATAGTTCTGAGCTAGACACGTCCCCATGCACACTCCCTTCATAAGGCAATCTCCACATATCCCTTCCAGCTTTTCAGGCAACCCCTCTCTGATCTGTTTTAAAACCTCCGTATTCTTCCAGATGTCCTCTAGAGAGTCTTTCCCGCTGTGTCCAAAGGTAAGATATTCCACGTTCTCGCCAATACCGCACAGGGCATAAGACCCATCCGAGAGTACTCCTATTTTCCCGAATATCCCACAGACGCCGCAACTCCCTCTATCCTCTCCCAGCATTCGGCTAAGCGGCCTGAACGCAAGGGGGTGTGAGTAAAAAAGATGCAACTTCGTTTTTCTTGATAGCTCCATCTCCGCCCATTTGCCCAGTTCTATCAGCTCATCAATGCTCAAAGTATCGCCTGCTTCATGGAGCTTCATTCCTCTCTCGGTGGGCTGGACAATATTGAATTTGACAGCGCCGACCCCCAATGATTCAGCCAATCTTACCACTTCCTCCATCTGATCTTTATTACGGTTCATGATTGACATTATCACCTGAGGCTTCAAGCCCTCTTTACATAGATTTCTTATTCCCTGAAGGGCTGCCTCAAAGCATCCATCCACACCCCTTACATACTCGTGGGTCTCAGCGTTTGCTCCATCAAGGCTTACCGATACGGAAGGTTTTTTACATTTTTTTATCTCTGCGGCAATCTCAGGTGTACAGAGGGTGCCGTTTGTCTCGACGCTCAGGGGGAGTTCCGATTTTCTGACATAATCCAGTATCCTGTGAATCTCCGGATGGAGAAGTGGCTCTCCTCCTGTCAGTTTCACGCCTTCAAGCCCTAATGATTTGCCCTGTTCCACTATGGAACGGAAAAGGTCAAAATCAAGAGATGGAAAGCTGGTCCCCTCAGACTGGTATTTGGGCGTTATCCAGCAATGACGGCAGCACAGGTTGCAACCCCCTGTAAGGTAGAAATATATATGGGTTAAAGGATAATCATTCTTGCCCTTCGCCTTTTTGTTATAATCTTTCATTCCGGTATTCTACCCCCTGCTTCAAGGAATCTCTTCAGACACGCATTCGGGCTCGGGTGATTATCTTCTTTGAGCGTTGTGTATGCAAGGGCAGGACAGTTGCCGGTGCAATACCGCATGTACTCACATCCTTTGCAGAACTCGAACGTGCTTAGAGGAATATCCACCCTCTCTCTCAGCCTTTTAAGTTCAGGATGGTGCTGCCATACTTCGGTAACATCATCCCTATTGATCCTGCCGAGCTCTATATGGCTCATCTGAGAGCATGGAGTCATCACACCATCTGCCCTTATCGCCATTTTGTTCATTATTCCACCACATGCCCTCAAAAACCCGCGATCCGGCATCTGCTCCCTGCCTTCTCTCCTTGCCTGTTCCATCATCCTCCACTGCTTCGCCTCAGCCAGAGGACCTGCTGCCGCATTTATGCGTCCGTTATATTTCTTATCGAGATTGAGAAGGCTCTCCATAGCTATCTGCCTGTCCTCCACGGTAAGCTCCATCTCTTCCCGATTCTGCCTGCAGAGCCCCATGGGACCTGCTGAATTGCACGAAAACGACTGCAACCCGATATCATCCAGTAAAAGCTTCGCTATCTCATCGAGGTCTCTTACATTATGCCTGTTTATGGTCACCCGCACCGTTGCGGGGATTTGATGTCTCCGGAGAACGTTTATACCTGCAACTGCCCTGTGAAAATTCCCTTTGCCTCTTGACAGATCATGCGTCTGCGGGCTGCCTCCGTCTATTGACACCTGGATACTGTCGCAACGCCTTGTTGAGGCTATATATGAAGCTATCTCATCGGTAATCAGCGTACCGTTGCTTAGCAACATGAACCTCATCCTGTTTTTGACTACTCCATCGATTAGTTCCTTCAAATCCTCCCGGAAGAAGGGCTCTCCGCCTCCCAAGTATACATCCATGACAGCACATCGCCCAAGTTCCTCAAAAAAATCGAGCCATTCATCCTTCGGTATATCTTCCTGGACATCCCCCGGACCTGTGAAGTGATAGCAGTACTTGCACCTGAGGTTGCATTCATTCGTTATGTCAATATCTACCGATCGTGGTGTCTTGACTAGCTTCATAATAGAGTAACCATCCACATTTCAGTCTTTAAGCGTTTATTTATGCTTTGTATCCCGCATATCCTTTTGCAACAAGTTCATCCACAAATGTCTTTACCTGATCCAGGGCGTCTTCCGGCATATCTACGCAATCCTTGCCCAGCTTCCGCACAATATCGGCTATCGTATTCTTCCCATCAAGACACTTCCATATATACATGCTTATCGGGTTCAGACCATAGACATCGCTTGTGTCCGGGTCAAACAGTACAGCCCAGTCGTCAGATTCCTCTCTCAGCACTATCCCTTGATTGGCTATCGGTTTGCTTTCATCTGTCTGCATATATATCCTCCAGTGTTATCCTCTATCGAACTTCCCTGTTGCATCACTGCTGACCGGTTACTTTGCGAACAAATTCAGTTGGTTCCCAGCATGAAGTGTTTAATTGGTTTGCTTAAGAGCCTGAAAAACCAAAAATATTTATGTGATTCTATCCCATAGAAATCCAGTTTGTCAAGAGCGCACGATGACCCGGTTGTTCACCGTTATCACAAGAATGTCGCATGGTTCGAAAGTTTCTGGTAATCCTCCTCACGATGAGGTAGATTTTGTGAATCGGCCGGCTCATTGGAGGTGGACGCCGTAGACAGCCATCAGGGCAATCGCCTCAGACGCGCCGGTTCATAACAGCAGGTTTCTTCTGTTTGCCGGCCGGCACTTCCCGAATCCGGGTCCCCGCGCTCTGTCATTGTGTCGGGAGAGCCTGCCCGATGACTTCCGACTGGGTGAGAGCGTTTGGGCATACTGACTATTTCTGCAATCAGGCACCGAACCCTCACTTCGTTCAGGCTCGCGCTAACATTTGCGGCCGATGTTAAACGCTTCAAGTTCGCGCCCGATCTTTTGTGAGGGCGCAGGATGAGCGAGAAGAACGTGTGAAAAAATCGTGTCCTCCCGGCAAGCCCATGCTATATTCCGCAAAGACATATTTGATAAGCAACGTTTTTTATGGAAACAAAAGAGGAGCATCGAGGTGAAAATATCCGTCAAGAAAGGGAAGCTCGCCGACACAAAAAGTCAGGCCATTATCTTAGCATTGTTTGAAGGCAAAAAAAAATTGCCGGGAGTGGCCCTGCAAATTGATAAACGAGTCGATGGATTAATCAGCGAATTGATTGATAGTCATGATTTTGAGGCAAAACTCGCCCAAATATCGGTTATTTATAGCAGAGGATTACTTCCGGCAAAAAGAATCGTCCTTGTTGGTTTAGGCAAACAAAGCGAATTTAATCTGGAAAAACTGCGCATAGCTTTTGCCAAGGTTATGCAGCACTTGCGGAATCTAAACATTAAAGAAGCGGCAATTTCCATCGACTTGAATCTTATTCCTAATGCCAAAGGTGCAGTTGTGCAGGCTGTGGCGGAAGGATCTCTTCTAGGGCTGTATCAATACACCCCTTTCAAAACAGTTGGCCGCGAAGATCTAAAGAACATAGAACAATTGAATATTGTCGCTGAAGAAAAAGATTTGCCTTTGATCGAGGCCACAATTAAAAAAGTACAGGTAATAACACAAGCCGTATATTTTGCGCGTGACCTGGTTTCGGCGCCGGGAAACAAAATGACGCCTGCAATGCTCGCGAAAAACGCCCAAAAAATAGCCACCAGGAAACATGTTTCCTGCAATGTGCTGGATAAAGCTAAAATGAAAGAACTGGGGATGGATCTCCTGTTGGGTGTCGGATCAGGGAGCAATGAAGAACCGAAATTTATTATACTCGAATATATGGGAGGCAAAAAAGACGCAGCGCCAATCGCTCTTGTGGGCAAAGGAGTGACTTTTGACAGCGGAGGAATTTGCATCAAATCCGCGGATAGGATGAATGACTTGAAAACGGACATGTCCGGTGGGGCCGCGGTAATGGGCGCGATTATGGCATCCGCTGACTTGCAGTTGCCGCTCAACATTGTCGGTCTTATTCCTGCCACTGAAAATATGCCCAGCGGTACCGCTTATAAACCTGGCGATGTTTTAAAGTCATATTCCGGGAAAACTATTGAGATCATCAATACCGATGCAGAAGGAAGGTTGATTTTAGCCGAGGCGTTGGCCTACGCGTCCAAGTATAAGCCAGCAGCCATCATTGATGTCGCCACTCTTACCGGAGCCAGCGTTATAGCGCTGGGTGAGGATGTGATCGCTATGTTGGGCACCGATGATAAACTCAAAAGTGAACTCAATAAGGCCGCCCACAAGACGGGTGAACTCGTTTGGGAACTGCCTTTGTGGGAAAGCTACCATGAACAAATAAAGAGCGATATTGCCGACTACAAGAACTACGGGGGACGCGCGGGCGGTGCAATCACCGCCACAGCGTTTTTAAGCAAGTTTGTGGGGGATTTTCCCTGGGTGCATCTGGATATATCCGGCCCTGCCTGGATTGACAAAGATAAACCTTATATCCCCAAAGGGGCATCGGGAGTTGCTGTTCGATTGCTGGTTGAATTTTTGCGCAATCGCGCCGGGGAATAGCTATATACTTCGCGCAACGCAGAAGGTGCCCGCTCATTCACGACGTTCCGTGAGACGGGGGGTTCGCAGGGCCTTTTGAATGCACCTCCGTATTTGTCAGTTTAATAATTGAGGTTTCCATATTTAACTTTTCCTCTTCATTATTACTCCACTGACCTTCTGCCGGCAAATACGTGCAATTCCAAGGTTTACTCAGCATATTGGCGCTCAATCCTGACGCGTCTGGTCTACAGTCAAAGCACAGATATCTAAACTCACAACCGCAGCAAACGTCAATTTTATCTTTATTAAGTCTAATCACATTACTAAAGATGGTACTGCCAAGGATTTCCGGCCATTCATTTGTTTTGATGTTTCCAATCGAGAGCCGTCTTTCCATTACACACGGATAAACGTTACCATCACTCGCAATATACATTCCTCGCCCGTAACAATTATGAAAAGACCTGTTATAGAGAAACTCCTTACTCTCAAAAGCACCCTTGAAATTGTGTAATGTTATTTCCTTCTTGTGGAATACAGCGCCATTGAGAGTTGCCGATGCAGCCCGACCAGTCAACCTGACGGGTTTTGGTTTCACCCTCTGTCCAAAACTACGCCAAATGAAGTCTATCGTCTTATCCATATCAGCTTGGTTTTGATCCATCAAAACGAAAGCGACATGAAAATTTATCTTCTCTTTTTTTAATTGTGTCAGCGCTTCAATTGTAAGAGCATGGCTGCCCTGACAACGCGTAATAGCATCATGCGTGGGCGCATGATAAGAATATAGGGAAATGGATAACGTTATATTGTTTTCCTTTATAAATGAAATAATATTGCGATCATTCAGCAAGGTCCCATTGGTAAATATTTCCACCTGCTCAAAATACTGCAACGCAAAGGAACAGAGCCTCTGCAATCTATCCCATTGGAGGAAAGGCTCACCACCTATAAATTGAATTCTCTTGACGCCGGAAGACGCAATGGCTTTTAGCAGATGTTTCTCATCTTCTAAGTCAGGAATATGAGACTTCGCTGTTTCGGACGAAGCAACCGAAGAGTTTGTATAGCAATGGATACAAGATAGATTACATACCGTTGTAATTTCATAATATGCGATGGACAGGCTGTGCTCAACCTTATCAGGACAACGTTCAGGGTGTTGACAAGTAGATTTATCCGGCAGCACGCAGATTCCCAGACCCAACTGGTCTAATTCTGACAGGAGATGCTTGACGTCAGAAGAAAGGTCCCCTGCAGAATTACCGGATAATGCGTGTGACAGATAACGCGATGCAGCGGGGCTTAACCAATATAGAGAACTTGTATTTCCATCAAAAAGTGTTGCTCTTTTTTCGCCCCTCGTTAAGAATACATTTGGATTCAGGACAAACATATCTGACATGTGATGTTTAATCTTTATGGTCATAACTCACTATGCGCCACCTTTTGACATACTACACTGATTACGTTCACCAACTTGCCGGTGAACGTCATTTCCAGGGAAAAGGCGGAAAGGACGAAGAAGGAGAGGACACCTGGCGTTCAGCCCGCCGGTGCCCCCGCCCGTGTCCGCCTGGGACGCCTATCCGAGACTGCACATGCAATGCGAATCGCCATTCCCGCAGGAGAAATTCTCGACATGTTCCACGATGGATATCAGCTTTGGGCTAACCCACTTCATGTTATCACCTCCTTTTACCAAGCCTGAAGTTGGCTATATGATGGGTATTGCATACCCACAACCTTTCGCAGGCGTTTCATTATAAGACTATACCTCTTCGCATTGTCAAGACAAAAAATACCTCTTGTCAATAGCGCGAATTACCCCATGCCGGAGAAGGTAACGATTCAGTTTCTATGGATTTATGTCATTTTTGATTATGATGCTCGCGGGCATTGACTTCCCATCGGGAGCTGTTTTACAATGCCTGCCAAGTTGTCTTCAGGGCTTGTGAAAGTAGGTAATTTGATTTTATGATATGGACGTCTCCAAAATTGACTCCCTTGACCCATGGACAAGACGCTGACCTAAAATGGGGCGAAGAGACATCGTGCAGCCAAGGCATGTTCTGGGCGGATGGCTGCACACCCGTAGGGAATTGATGCCACAGAATTCAACATGAAACAACCCCGGTGGCCTGCGGTCTCAAATTACAATTCCCTCCCGGCCCCCCTCAGGAGTCCCCGGTGCTTATTTTCAGTCTCAAACACCTCGGCCGATGAAAGCGCTAGGCAAACTGTATTGGTACATTCATAGATACCGATACGAATCGATAGCCGGCGCTGCCGCGGTGATACTATCCGATATCTTCACCTTATTGCCGCCCTGGCTCATCAAGCTCGCAATCGACCATATTCAAAATGCCGGCAGCCTGCCGCACCGGATACCACTAATCCCTCTGCAATCAAACGCGCCCATCGCCGTCTACTCCGTCCTGCTGATAGCAGCCGTCGCACTTCAGGGGACGGCTCGCTTCTTTTGGCGAACACGCCTTGAAGGCATTTCGAGAAAAGTTGAACACGATTTGAGAAGCGATTTTTTTCAGCATCTTCAAAAGCTCCATTGGGGTTTCTTTCAGCACGGATCGACCGGAGACATAATGTCTCGTGCGACGAACGATATGCAGGCAGTAAAAGAGTTCGTGGGCTCCGGGATGGTGGTCATAATCGATTGTGTAACAATCGTGCCGTTATGTCTGATCCTAATGGCCGCAATAAGTCTCAAGCTTGTGGCCGTATCTTTCCTGCCTATGGTTGCTGTCTTTGTTATTGTCATCAAGGGCGGTCGTGAGATCAAACGGCGATCTTCCGCTATTCAGGAACAATTGTCGGAACTGTCTTCGATGGTTCAGGAGAATTGCGCAGGTATAAGGGTCATTCAGGCATATACCCAGGAAGCCAACGAGCTTAATCGATTCAGAAAACTCAACCTGCGCCTAAAAGAAAGGAAAATCGCCCTGGCCAAGGTTTTAGGCGCTTTTTACCCATTAATGATCCTGATGATGGGTATAACTACCGCCCTTATTTTATGGATCGGTGGCATAGAGGTCTCGCACGGGCGCTTGACCCTCGGCGATTACATGGCCTTCAACGGATATGCGGCGATGTTTGCATGGCCCATAGTCCAAGCGGGGGCCACGATCAATCGTGCCCAGCGGGGACTTGTTTCCATGGAAAGGATCGAAAAAATTCTATCGGTTGTACCGATGGTCAGTGACGATACGGCGCCTGGTGAAGTGCAATCGGCTGCCGCCGCAGCATCGGGTGTTGCCGAAGGGAAACCCGGCCTGAAGGGCGAAGTGGAATTCAGGTCCCTCAACTTTGCCTATGACCGTGGAGGCAACGTTCTTTCCGATATCAATCTAAAGATCGGTTCCGGCAGCATCCTGTCGATTGCAGGCCCTGTGGGTTGCGGCAAGAGCACGCTCGTAAGATTGATACCGAGGATATACGATTTCCCGGACGGTTCCATCTTTATAGACGGCAAAGATATAAAGAGGATGCCTGTCGCGCTTTTGAGGGAGATCGTCGGCTACGTAGACCAGGAGCCTTTTTTATTTGCCTGGACAGTGCGTGAAAATATCGCTTTCGGCGCGCGGGGGGCGACAGAGGAACAGATAGGCGAAGCGTTGCGCATCGCTGGGCTGGAGAAGGATTTGGAAAGTTTTCCACAGGGCCTCGATACCATGATTGGCGAAAGAGGAGTGACTCTTTCAGGGGGGCAGAAGCAGAGGGTCTCGCTCGCAAGGGCCGTGATCAAGAAACCGAAGGTCCTTATCCTTGACGAAGCCTTTTCGAACCTGGACGCCTCGACAGAAGAACAGGTATTCGCAAATATCCGGGAGGCGCTCCGGGGTACAACCATTATTCTGGCCTCTCACAGGATTTCGACAATAAGGGCGGCGGATACCATTGCAGTGATGAAGGATGGCAGGATCGAGGAAATCGGCGGCCACAATGAGCTCATATCGAGGAAGGGAGCATACAACCGGATCTACAGAAAACAGATGCTTTCGGAGAAAGAGATAATATTGGAAGAATATGACGACTGAGCTCCCGGAAAAAGAGATTACGGCAAAGACATATGATGGCCGGCTGCTGAGAAGACTGGCTGGATTTCTTAAGCCGTACGCGGCACAACTGGCTCTTTCCGTTCTCCTGCTCATGGCGATTTCACTGCTTCAACTGGCGGGCCCGTATCTGGTGAAGGTCGCGGTGGACAGCTACATACTGCCTGGTCGGCCGGAGGGCCTAAGTTTTATTGCGGCCCTCTACATCGGTATTCTGTTCCTCACTTTTTGTCTGCAATACATGCAGTTTTATGCAATAGAGCGCTGTGGGCAACAGATCATGTACGATATAAGAACAAGTTTGTTTGCTCATCTGCAGAGGATGTCTCTTTCCTTCTTCGACCACACACCCGCAGGGCAGGTCGTTACAAGTGTTGTGAACGACGTTGAGACTTTGAATGAAACACTTACGCGTGCGATCGTGGAAACCGTCGGGGATGTGCTTGTGCTCTTAACCATCGCAACCGCCATGTTATTTTTGGACGGCAGCCTTGCATTCATCACATTGACCGTGCTTGTCCCCGTTCTTGTGGCGACGAAATTATACGGGGATCGGACCAGGAAAGTCTACACGAACATAAGGGACGGCCTGGCAAAGCTTAATTCGTGTATCCATGAAAGTGTCTGCGGCATGAGTACGGTCCAGGTGTTCAATGGGCAGGATGAAAATTTCGGAAGGTTCGAAAAAATAAACAGCTCAAACAGGGATGAGCAGATGAAATCGATCGTCTATTATGCTCTTTATTATCCCGTGCTGGAGCTGCTGTGGGCGGTAACTATCGGGATCATCATCTGGTATGGAGCAGGCCAGGCGATGAAGGGCGCTCTTCAGCTCGGCGTGCTCATAGCCTTCATCCAGTATGTTCCGAGGTTTTTCCAGCCGGTAAAGGACATCTCGGCAAATTACCATATCATGCAATCTGCAAGGGCGTCGCTCGAAAGGATATTCAAACTTCTCGATACCCCCGAAGACATTCCGGACCCTGTCCATCCCTTATCACCCCGCAAACTCGAAGGAGAAATCGAATTCCGTGACGTATGGTTCTCCTATAATTCCAATAATTCCGCCCTGAAGGGAATAAATTTTCACCTCGATCCGGGTGAGAGTGTTGCAATCGTCGGAGCTACCGGCGCAGGCAAGACATCCATAATCAATCTGATAGGGAGATTCTATGATATTCAGAGGGGATGCATCCTTATCGACGGCTTGGATATAAGATGTATGGAAAAGACATTCCTGCGGAGGCATATCGGGCTGGTCCTCCAGGATGTCTTTCTCTTTGCGGGAGATATCGAGCGCAATATCAGGCTCGGAGACGAACAAATGCCGGCGCAGAAGGTTTATGAGGCAGCGCAGTATGCGAACGCGAACACCTTTATTGAAAAGCTTCCGGACGGATACAAGCAAAAGTTGCATGAGAGAGGCAGCACTCTCTCTCTCGGCCAGAAGCAGCTTATCTCTTTCGCAAGGGTGCTCGCCTTCAATCCGAAGATATTAATCCTGGATGAGGCGACATCCAGCCTGGACACCGAGACCGAAATCCTCGTCAGAGACGCCCTCAGGAAGCTGATAAAAGGCCGGACAACCATCATTATTGCCCACCGTCTTTCGACCACAAAATACGCTGATAAGATAATCGTTATGGACAACGGTGAAATAGCGGAGATGGGAAAACATGAAGAGCTTCTGGAGTCTAGAGGCATCTATCGCGAATTGTACGAGTTGCAATTCGGGAGATGACCCCTTCTCAATCCCGGCCCGCGAGTTTTCTCAGTCGGGCTGAGCGTCTGGTAACCAAAATGACGTGGCTGCCACGGAAATCTTATAATATCCGGGCAGCCTCCGAGTGCGTTAGTATTGCATTTTCCCCGTGCTACAACTATTGGCTGAGAACCCGCTTGTGCAGTCCACGTCACTCCCCGGTTGCTTCACCAGGGGTATTAATCTCGGGCTAATCCACTTCAAGATTATGACCTCCTCCCCCCAGCATCGAGGCCGGCTATGCGGTAGGCGGCATTGCACACAACTTCGGATCAGACACTAAGCCTTGCCTGCCATACAGGCGAATCCCGTATCACCCGTGCAGCAAGTTACTTCGGGACGAGCATCTTCGCCCGTAAGGGGTATTAGTTTTGGGCTTACCCACGACATACAATCACCTCCTTCGGCGCCGGCCTTGGGGCTGGCTATGTGGTAGACGGCACTGCGGTCAAATGCGGACTGGAAGCCGCTGATCCCTTTGGCAAACTGATAGCGTAAAAATTCTGAGTTGTCAAGTTTACGGTGGGAGAGTTTTCGGTGGGACAGTGTAGTAAGCAAGTGAAATGTCCGCTTTTTCGGGACAGGTGGTCGTCGTGTTAAAAGTGCCATCCAAAGGAGACCTCCTGCTCCCGCCCCGTCTCCCGGGTGGGTGGGCGGGCTTTCGAGAATGAGCGGTATGCATTTGCGCACGGTCGCCGCTTTTGATCAGTCCTCTGTGGCGCGTACAGCCGGGCGAAACAGCACTTTCAGATTGCCCAGCGCCGGGCCGAAGGCCCTCAGTCCTCAGTCCTCAGTTCTCAGTTCTCAGTCCTGCTTCTCTGTTTCCGTGCGATATTGAAAATTCAAACAAGATGCGCTTTTCCTATGTGATGACTTTCTAAAAATGGTAAAAAGTCAATGGGTTAAATCTTGACTGAAAGGTGTCGCCGGATGAACCTGTGCATCAGTCTGCGGGGCATCCTTAAGCAACTCGGGGAGACTTCTTGGTCCATGGGCGTTTTACACGTCCAGCGCCCCGTGAACTTCGATTGTGAGTGCTATATGCGGGTTCTAAAGCGATGCAGATGTTGATTGAGGGTTTCTCGCTGGTCTTATTGTCTCTGTCCGCCCTTATTTGGGGCAAATTCGTTAAGGGAGCCAAAAGGTTTCCAACCCCTTTCCGGTTTCAAGGAGTTTTCAGGCGTCCCTGGGCTGCTATTTGTTTGATCGGGGTGCTTGCCTTTATCGCAGGCGCCTCGTTGACTATTTTCGCGGGCATACCTCAGCCTGTCATTGGGGATGAATCCAGCTACCTTTTGGCTGCCGATACTTTCGCACAGGGCCGGCTTACCAACCCTCCGCACCCTCTATGGAAACACTTCGAGAGCCTGCATGTCATCCAGCAGCCCACATACGCCTCGAAATATCCCCCCGCGCAAGGTCTGGCATTGGCATTCGGACAAGTATTTTTTGGACACCCTATAGTCGGTGTGTGGTTGAGCGCCGCCGCCGCCTGCGCTTCCATTTTCTGGATGCTGTGCGGATGGGTCCCGGTAAGGTGGGCATGGACAGGCGGCCTTATAGCCGTCGTGCGCATAGTATTGTCCGGACCCTATTTCATAGGCGCCTCCGCATCTCAAGCCTACTGGAGTCAAAGCTACTGGGGCGGCGCGGTCGCGGCGTTGGGTGGCGCCCTGGTCTTTGGCGCCTTGCCTCGAATCATGAAAAAGCAAAAGCCCCTTGACGCCCTCTGGTTGGCTGCCGGTTTGGCTATACTGGCGAACAGCCGGCCTTTCGAGGGACTGGTTGTCACTTTACCCGTTATAGCAGTTTTAGTTGCATGGTGCGTAAGAGCGAGGGACATCGGCTTACAAACCGTGTTGAACCGAGTGCTGGCGCCGATGCTGCTGGTCCTGCTGCCAACCGGGCTATGGATGGGCTTTTATAATTATCGCGTAACAGGCGACCCTCTGCTTCCGGCATACTCTGTTCATGAATCAACCTATCAGGTTGCGCCGCCTTTTTTATGGATGTCTCTGAAGCCGGAACCGGTCTATAACCACCAGGCACTGAAGGAGCTTTATGCGGATTGGAGGCGCACTCGTTTCCTTAGCCTGCGTTCGTTTCACGGCTTGACTGTGGCGTCGGGCCATAAAATCTTAGCGCTCTGGTGTTTCTTTGTCGGGGTGCTGTTCACGCCGTTTTTTGTTAAACTTCGGCAAATGCTGCGCCGCAGGAGCGTTCAATTTGCGCTGGGAACATGGGCGCTTCTTGTTGCGGCGATATTGTCGGAAGCATGGAGCCTGCCGCATTATGCAGCTCCAGCTTCATCACTGGCCATTCTGCTCGTGGTGGAATCGCTTCGTCAAGCGCGACCGGCAAAATGGCGTGGAAGAAGAGTCGGGCGATTCCTGGTGCGCGCGACGCTGCCCTTGCTGCTCGTATCCGCGTTGGCCTCGTTTGCGCTTGGGAAATACCGGGACCCGCCAAACTGGAGCCAGGACCGTCACAAAATAGAGTGTAGCCTCAATCAGTCAGAAGGAAACCACCTTGTTATCGTCCGCTATGACCCGGCGCTCCTTCATCCCGATGAATGGATTTTCAACCGAGCCGATATTGACTCCGCGAAGGGAGTTTGGGCCAGAGAAATGGACCCTCGATCAAACACGAAGCTTATCGAGTACTTTAAGGACCGGCACATTTGGCTACTGGAACCGGACAAGGTTCCGCGACGCCTGGCGCCGTATACTGTGGAGAGTGCAGATCCCGGTCCCGTGAGAAAACAGAGATTGGGAGAAAAGTAGCAGGACAAGCGGAATGACGTGCCGAAAAAGCGATATACAAATGAGCTTTTTCGTGGTCTTCACCCTTCGCTCTTCGTGTTGAACGTTTGCTCACCGTTTTCAGGCCCTAATTTCCGCCGCGCGTTGCTCAAGTTTTGCAGCTTGTTTCTCCCACCTGCTCGCTCGATACAGCACAGCCATATTTTCGAGGCTCGAACTCCGCAGCTCCTGATAATCAATTAGAAACAATCCGTCTTTCTATCTTTTATTTTTTCCCTCTATTGTGTATATACTTCCTTCGCTTGATCCCTGCTCTGCACCGTTGGGTTTCAGGGCAAAATCGATACATGCCGGGAGGTATCATGGAACAAAGGTTTATTCTGGAAAAAGAAAATGTCATCTTGGACACGCGAACCGGTCTTATGTGGCAGCGAGGCGCGTCCACCGACAGGCTCGTCTGGAAAGACGGCTTTGAATATATCGAAACGCTCAACGCTGAGCGTTTTGCGGGATACAATGATTGGCGCTATCCCACCAAAGATGAATTGGCCAGCCTCATTCTGCCCGAAGAGAACCGCATCAGCGGCCTCTACATAGATCCGGCATTTGAGAAACAGCGCAATTGCTGGTCTTCTACACAGTCCGAGGGCCATGGACATCAGGCCTGTTATGCCGACTTTTATTACGGCGACGTGTATCTGGTAGAGGAAAATTACGCCAACCTCTTCGTGCGGGCAGTTCGCAACCGGAACGGCGATTGATTTTCAGCACCTGCAATACCCACCAGAATCCCGATGATATACCCGGCCGCGATCTTTTGCGTTCGCGCGAAAGGCTCGGCGTCCTTCTTTACCAGCCTGAGATACCGCAAAACACCGGGAATATTGCGCGGACCTGCGCCGCAACCCACACGCCTTTGTACCTGGTCGGGCCGCTTGGTTTTCGAATTACCGACAAGCAACTCAAACGGGCGGGCCTCGATTACTGGCCTTATGTCCGTATGAAGCTCTATCCAGATTTCGACGCCGCCCATACGGATATGCGGCATTCACGCCTGGTTTACTTCTCGGCCCACGCCTCCATGCTCTATTATGATTTCTCTTTCCGGACCGGAGATTGCCTGGTGTTCGGGCCCGAGACGACAGGCCTGCCTGAAAAATTGCTTGCTTTTTACCCTGGAGATGTGGTAAGGGTGCCAATTGACAGGGCCAGGGTCCGCAGTCTGAACCTGGCAACCACTGTGGGAATTGCTCTTTTTGAAGCTTTGAGACAGACGCGTCACTGATGAATTCACTTTCCGCCGGTTCTTGTTCCGGCGCCGCAAAACCGGGCGCCAGCGATTTCTCAATCTGTTTCTCGACCTCATTTTCGATTGGAGCCTCCATGATGCGAATCGATCTAATCAAGTCCAGCCTCTATGAACTTTACCCTGAGATTCAGCAGTTGGGACTTTATCCGGTTGTGCTCAAGAAAGGCAATCGCTTCTGAATCCTGCTCTTCGAAAGCATGGAATGCTTGAAGAATGCCCCACCCCTTAGTTCTTGCGTGGTTGTCCAGAGCGACCAGAGCGATTCCTTTCATTTCAATCCCGCGTGGGAGCCGCAGGTGCGCCGTGCGGTATCGGCGGCCCAACGCAAGATGAGCGGCCCTGCGTTCAAAGTTATGCCGGAGAGATTTTCGATCCGGATTTCAGGAGTTCGCCCAGATGGCAAGTGTCGAATGGAAAGGGGCCAATTGGGAGGCCTACTACAGTAGCCTTTCCATTGGGGATTTACTCACTGTCCTGAAGGGTTTCGGGCAGACGGAAGTCCTTCGGTTTGAGGTTCCGGGGCAATTCAAAGGAGAGTTGAGCCTCTGCCGCACCGAAGATGGGGGCAAGGAAATTACGCTCTATCACCTGGAGGTCTTTGGCAAGAAGCGCGCCGGTACGGGCAGGCAAGCTCTCAGGTGGCTAAGAGAGATCTTCAGGGGAGAGATATATCTTGAATTTCCCGATTCGCCGGACCCGGCAATCGGGTTTCACCCTACAATGCCGTTCTGGTTTCAGATGTATCGGGAAGGGCTGGTTGACGCTCTGGATTGTGAAAACTTTTACTTGACTCCCCAGGCAACCACCGAGCAGCTCGAGCAGGTTCAGAAGCATATCGAGACAGTGCTTGCCAAAAGGCCGTAACCTCTTTAAAGTCAGAGCCGTATCGAGATAGATGCACTCCTTTTTCATCCCGCCCCCGCATTCCTTTCGTATGATAGACTTATATAGCACCTTGTTCGAAAAAAATGCGCCTGACATGATAAGAGCGGCGACCGTGTGCGCAGCCATGCAGAACGCACAGAAATTAAACGTGGTGCGTTTCAAGGCAAGCCAAATGTTAAGCACATCAGAAAGTCAAGCTACAATGGAGTAAAGGTCTCGCTTCGCGGGGCTTCGCCCAACTTCACGAAGTGAAGTTGGCTTGCCCGGCCTCCTGAGTAAGTGTTTGTAATCATTATTTGAGATAAACTCTCCGGTTCCAATTCAAAAGCACAAAAGAGCACGTGCAGTTTTCACCATACGGGAATCGGCACTGGACAAGCAATTGTTGGATGTCTACTATCCCGCAATGTGGAGCGACAGTTTGTTTGCCCTTGAACAAAATAACTTGAAGGAGCTGGAAGGGACACATGCCAAACAATCCCTTTTCCGAAAGACTCGAGCGTTTTCGAAGTCTCATGCTGAAGGAGGAACTTGACACTTTTGTAGTGTCGGTCCCGGAAAACCGCTACTACCTCAGTGGGTTCGAAGCCGAGGACCTTCTTTTGACTGAGAGTTCCGGTTGTCTGCTGATAACCCAAGGGGCGCAATACCTGCTGACCGACCCGCGGTATGAAGAGGCCGCAAGGAAGGAGGCCCCGGATTTCAAGCTCGCAATTTATTCCACAGGGCTCAAGCAGCTTCTGCCCGACCTATTCTCTGAGCTGAAGTCCGAAAGGCTGGGAGTGGAGGAGCATTTCCTTACCGTCAAAAGGTTCAGGGAGGTGGAGGAAGCCCTCTCCAAGGTCCGGCCCTCTGCTGAGATTATCGCTTGTGAAGACCTGGTTGAGCGGCTCCGGATAATAAAAGAAGATGCAGAGATCGAGAAAATCCAAAAATCGATCAGGCTGACTGAAAAGGCGTTGCAGACAGTGTGGGACGCTCTGGCCCCCGGCAAGAGTGAAAAAGAAATGGCCTGGCTGATTGAAAAGACGATCCGTGAAGATGGAGGCCAGGCCGTCTCGTTTCCCCCTATTGTCGCCGCCGGTGAAAACGCCGCTCTTCCTCACGGCGTTCCCACCGACCGGAGAATTGGCAGAGGTGAAATGGTAATCCTCGACCTCGGCTCCAAACTCGATGGCTACTGCTCGGACATGACCCGGACATGGGTTCCCGGCGCGCCGAGTCCCAAACTGATGGAGATATACAAAACGGTCCGTCAAGCTCAGCTTGCAGCGCAGGATAAAATACGTGCGGGAATCGATTCGGTTGCTGTCGATTCGGCGGCTCGTGACCTCATCAGGGATGCCGGATATGGCGACAATTTCGGCCACGGGCTGGGACATGGAGTTGGGCTTGCAGTGCATGAAAAGCCCGGCCTCAGAAAAGTGGAGCCAACACTGCTCGAAGAGAATATGGTAGTTACCGTGGAACCGGGAATCTACCTGCCCGGATTTGCAGGAGTGCGGCTCGAAAACATGGTTCGGGTGACAAAAACAGGGTGTGAACTTCTCACAAGGGAACAATTTTTCTACAACTGGTAATCCGTATCCCGTGATTCAATCGTTTCGAACGCATCGTTTTCGAACGAACCGTTTTTGAGGGAAAGGATAATCCGATTTGTCCTTTCCTCGACTTCGGGGATCATTTCGACGAGCGCCTTAAGAGAGGTCAAGACTTTCTTGGTCTGCTGTTTGTGGGGAATTTTCAATTCCGGATGGTCAAGGAATTCAAGGATCTGCTCGAGCGTCATCAGCTTGTCCACGGTAAAATCGACATAGGCAAGCTTGGGCCATATTGACCTTATATCTTCCGGCAGATGCTCGATCTTTCTCGCCAGTTCCTCGTCGGTCCCAAGCCACATCGCACTTTTCAGGCGCTTGAGAAGCGACTGGATCTCTTCGCGGCTTTCCTCCCATGCGTTGCTTTCAGCCATCAGTTCCTGCCATTTGGGCCGGATCTTGTTGTCCACCCATTTTTCGCCAAGGCCGGGCATGAGCGGCAGGCCGGCAAGTTCGCTCTGTTCAGCAATGAGCTTTTCGCAAAGGTGCCCAAGCCTGGTTGGAACATTTTCACTGGGCAGGTTCGATTCGATAAGCCTGCTCAGCCGGTTCAATATGACGCTCTTGTTCTCGATGTCCGGGTACGCCAGGGCGATCTGCGACTCCCATTGCTCCCTCAGAAAACTGATCTCGGCATTTATCGCCGAGAAGATGAACCCGAGCTTAATGAGCGTATTTCTCAGCTCGTGGGCCAGAACATTACAGCTCTGGAGGCGCTGCCGCGCGAGCTCTTTCTGCGCTTCGGCCAAAGTTTCACGGATGTGGAGTGAAAGCAGTTGAGTACCAAGAGTGCGAGAAAGTTTTTTGATGACCTTTGTGGAGTGATCCCCTCTTCTTATGAGGCCCTTTTTGAAGTGAATTTTTATTACCGCAACGACAAAATCTTCACAGTCTTTCCAAATCGGATTTCCCCGAGAGTCGACGGGATATTCAAGCTTACCGGCACGGTCCCCGTAGAGATAAGATTTCTTTATCAGGACCGGTTCCATGTGATGATAGTCTTCGACTTCGTCGGCGAGCTGTTTTCGCACGCTGCGGCAATCCTGGTAAGGATCGTCCGCAGTCCAGCTCTTGGCCTTCTCAACGCACCAGGCCATTGCCTCCATTGCTCGACCGGGCCGGTCTTTGTAGTCCTCCCAACATTTCCCCGGGTCATTGTAATCAGAATTTTCCTTGAGACCCCATAAGATTTCGCCGGCAGGTTCATTACGAACCCCTGATGTAATGCGAGTCGAGCGCAACTGGGGCATAGGGCCGATTCTGTATATTGTCCCCTTTATAGCGTTGTGCAGACAAAGGAGGATGGTTTCAATCATATCCTTGCAGGTTCGCTCAAGGACATCATCGTTTATAATCATTTGCCGCCCCCTGTTGACCTCTTTGCAAAAAATTTTGTATCTCGAAACCGCACCGGGGTCAACAGACTTTTTGTCAAAAGCCAATGACGATACGGGTTGATTGCAATGAGGCGGAGACCGCTACGCGAAGTCTTTATCCATACAAGAGCATGTAATCCCGCCATCGGACCAGACAGGCACGCACGACCGCCTCACGGCGACAAAATATCGTCAAGGGCCAAACGTAATGCCGGCTCCTGGGAAAATCATTGAAACAGAGGATCTGCCAATTTGCCATTAACTCTGCAAACGCGTAAAATACGCTATATTTTATCACACTTCACTGAGTGAGGGAAGCCTATGCGATTTGTCAGAAGCGTTTCATCTTTGGCGCTGGCGTTCGTTTTTTTATTCCATTCGACTCTGCTTGCGGCGCCGGGTTCTCAGAAAGAAAGCAACGGCCCCCGGATGCTCTGGGCTTTTGGAGCGATCCGCGCCTCGTCAAACCCTCCAAGGGTCGAGCCGGTCAGGACCAAAATGGTCCTTTCGTCCGGGGATAAGCTCAAAATGATGATCAAGCTAAAGCAAAAATGCTTTGTCTACCTGATCCACAGGGACTCCCAGGGGAATTTTGCCATGCTTTTCCCTTACAGTCTCAAGCAGTTCGATACCGATTACCAGACTGCCCGCAATTACTACGCGCCCAAAGGAGAAGCATGGTTCCAACTTGACAACAGGACCGGCACCGAGACCTTCTATCTTATCGCCTCAGATCAGCGTCTGCTCGATATCGAATATACATACGAGAAGTATGTATCCTCCGAAGAGTCCACGAAGCAGAACCTTGCCGGGCAGATGCTCTCCGAACTCAACAGTATCACACAAACTCACCTGGCCTCATCGGGGACAGCTGAAAACCCGGCCGATCAGGAGTCGGTAGTGCGAGGCTTCGAACGGGCAACAGGCGCAGACCCGACCGACGTTGCCGCACTGGCAAGAGAAATTTCATTCGACAACATGTATTCCGAAACATTTGTAGTCGACCACAGGTAGGCGCGGCTCAAGCATCGCGAGGCCGGCTCGCGGGTTGGGGGCCGCCGGTCCAGGATGAGAACCTGCAACGGGGAAGCGGGATAAGCGCGGCCGGCAGACAAAAGCACCTTTTCATTCTTGCCCCCTGCTGCCGCATTGCTTTTAGACCCGCGACCCGTTTACAATAGTTTTCCGCCCAATTCAGCCACTTTGGAACGTTCCCCCTTGGTTAGAACCACGTGACCGGATATATTTTCGTTTTTGATCCTTTCAACGAGGTAGGTCAATCCATTGCTGCTGGCATCCAGATAGGGATGATCGATCTGCTCCGGGTCACCCGTAAGGACTATTTTTGTATCTTCGCCCACTCGGGTGATGAGCGTCTTTATCATATGGGGTGACAGATTCTGGGCTTCGTCGCAAATTATGAACTGCCGCGGGATGCTGCGGCCACGGATGTACGTGAGGGCCTCCAGATCGACCATTCCTTTCCGGATGAGGTCCTGAAGCACCTCAAAAGGCTCTGAGCAGTTTCTGAAAAGGAATTCGAGATTGTCATAGATCGGTTGCATCCAAGGCCGGAGTTTCTCTTCCTTTGTTCCCGGCAGAAACCCGAGGTCATCTCCCATGGGAATGACCGGGCGTGTTATCAAAAGCCTGCTGTATGCGTTCTCCTCGAGCACTTTTTCAAGCCCCACAGCCAAGGCCAGCAGAGTTTTCCCGGTTCCCGCCCGGCCAACCAGAGTAACAACTTTTATCTGATCGTTCAGGAGAAGTTCCAACGCAAATTTCTGTTCCTTGTTAAGCGCCTTTACCCCCCAGCAACTCGCCTCACCATAGCTCAGGTGAAGCAGCGATCCCTGATAGTAACGCGCAAGCGCCGACTGGGAAGGATTCTCGCTGGATTTTATAAGCATGAACTGATTGGGAACTGCGTTATGCGAGTTGTAGTTGAACTTGCCCTCCTTGTAGAACCTGTCGAGTTCCTGGGCTGACAGATATACTTCGCCAACGCCGGTGTAGAGCTGATCGTAATCGACCTTGTCGTTGTAGAAATCCTCTGCCCGTATGCCAAGCACATCGGCTTTAATCCTCAGGTTCAGGTCTTTTGTCACAATGGTGACAGGTTCGCTTCCGGAAACGCTCAGATTGTAGGCAACAGCGAGAATTCGGTTGTCATATTTATCGGGATCCAGCCCCTGCGGGAATTCCATCAGGCCGGAGTGATTGAGTTCGATAGTCAGCCGGCCGCCCTGGGGCAGGTCCACGCCTTCCGACAACCTGTTCGATTCGCGGAGCGCGTCCAGTTCCCTCGATACGACTCGGGCATTTCTCCCTAGTTCATCCTGTCTTTTTTTTTGGTTGTCGATTTCTTCGATTACCGCAAAAGGTATTACGACGTTGTTGTCTTCAAACGCGAAAAGGGCGTCCGGGTTGTGGAGCAAAACATTTGTATCGATCACATAGGTCTTACGCATTGGAACTCTCCAGGACCTTTTTAAAACTCGCGCAGCTCAATCTGCAAACCCAATCCGGAGCGCAATCAAGGTTAGCAATCCGCGCGTTTAAATTATGAAGCGAGCAGAAGGTGAAACATCTTAGCTCTGAATGTAAACTTTTTTGGGATAAAAATGGAAGGACAATTAAATGAACTTAAACCCGGCAAAAACCTTTCAGCGAACTCGCAACATTTTCCATTGCTAAACGTTGTCCGCCCGTGGCCAACTCAGCGGAAATCATACCTGAGATTATCCCCGGGTCTCATTTCATAGCATTGCGGAACTGCAACCGGCACCCCAGTCGCCAGCAGTTCGCTCACCGTCACAAAATTGAAGCCTGCCTTTCCAAGGCTTGGCGCAAACATAGGGAGGGATTCCGCAGTTCCGTGTCCACGGCCGTTTGCGTGGCATACGATAATGGAACCGGGCTTCGCGTTTCTAAGCACGGTCTGGGCTATATCCGCTGCTGAACGGCCTTTTACGGGGTCGCCTGAAACAATGTTCCATTGAATCGCCGGGAGTCCCAAATCCTGAAGCATTTTCAGATTATCACAGCTGCAGGCGCCGAAAGGAAAGCGGAACAGGCGGGGCACCCTCGCAATTTTCGTCTCCTGCTCCCCGGTTGCATGAAAACATGGTCTTGTGTGCAACTCCTCCCAGAGCAGCTCATATTGAGCCTGAGTCCAGAGCACCTGGTCCCGGGCTTCTCTTTTGTCCAGCTTACGAAAGTTTTTATGATTCCAGCTATGATTCCCGATTTCGAAAAGAGGATCGGCCATGAGTTGCATGGTCTTTTCCGGGTGCGAGCGCATCCACTTGCCGCCGGCAAAAAAGGTCGCTTTGATCTTGTTGGCCCGCAGATAGTTCACTATGCCGGGATCATAGCCGCTGATCTCCTGTTCTCCTTCACAAAGATCGAATGTCAGTGCGATAAGTTTGACGTTTTCAGGCAGTTTAACGGAGCGTATCGAATTCGCAATCTCAGGCGAGAGTCCGGGGAGGTTTTCGCCGGGCCGAGTCATTGACGGAGGAATATTTCTCAAACCGGCAGGATTCCGAGCCGTCCTCTTATCAGCAGCACTTCCCTCGAGTTCGGCCTGCGACCAGCAGCACCGGTAATTCTGCTCCGGCCGGCTTACGACTGCCGATTGCTCCGCCCCGGCCGCAGGATCATTGGGCAAATCGGCCACCAGTCCCACAAAAACAGCCTGAAGAAAAAAGAAAGCCGTCATAAGGAGTTGAAAAAATTTCACTTTGACCCGTTCGGCCCCTTGCTCTTCGGTCCACAGGGCAACTATTGGCCTGCAGTCGCCCATTGCACCCTGACGAAGGTCCCGCCGCCCTCAGCGGACCCAATCTCAAATGAGCCCCCTGAAAGTTCCGCCCTTCTTTTCATGCTTATCAGCCCCAGCGCGCAATCCGGACACGTAAAAGCCGCGGCGTGAGATACGTCGAACACGGCCCCATTGTCCCAAATGCAGAGCCGTACATATCCTTCTTCTTCTACCAGCGAAACCCGGGTGCTACCAGCTTTGCTGTGGGCCGTCACACTGTCGAAAGCGTTCTGAACTATACGAAAAATCACCAGTCTCAAATCCGCAGCTATCCCTTCTTCTCTGACCTTGAATCGGGATTCCACCAGGATATCGGGGTGGTCTTTTTGAAATTCCCTGCAAAACCAGCTCAGGGTCGCCACAATACCCAGGTCGTCCAGAACTGTGGGCATCAGCTGAGTGTACATGTTGCGGACTTGCTCAATAGCGAGCTGCATATTCGGTATAATAGCATTGAGGTCCTGGGTGCGGCTTTCGTCCGGGTCCATTCGCATCAAAACGCTTTCGATCTTATACTTGATGGCAGTCAGGAGCTGGCCAAGGTCATCATGCAACTCGGCAGCCACCATTCTTCGCTCGTTTTCCTGCACCCTCAGCAACGCCGATGATAAGTATTTAAGCTGTCTTTCCGACTCCCGCAGGTCGTCTTTGGACTTCTTTCGATCCATCGAGTAACGGATCGCTCTTTCGAGCAGCAGTCCACTCATCTGGTCCTTGACCAGATAATCTGCCGCCCCGTGTTTCATCGCTTTCAGATCAACGAGGTAATCTCCCTGGCCTGTCAGGACGATTATCGGGGGCGTAGCCGGGGATTCCTCCACATTGCCGAGAATCTCCAGCCCGGTCGCCGAGCCAAGGTGGTAATCGAGAAGGCATACGTCGTATGTTCCCTTCTCGAGTTCCTTCAGGCCGTCTTCATAGGTCGGGATCCAGGCAACCTCATATTTCGCTGAAGATACTTCGGCCAGCAGATGCCTGATCAGCAAGTAATCGTCCTCATCGTCTTCGATTAGAAGCACTGAAATATGCCTAAAATCGTGCTCAGACATTTGAACTTTTCCTGCTGACCCGGTGCGCGTAGCGGCTTTTTGAAGGTTTCTTTGGGTTAATTACCTTATTTATAGTCTATCTCAGCAGGGTTACGCGGATTGGGCAGAGCTGTTGGAACGAATGCGCCGGCTACTGCCTGTGCAACGGCGGCATTACTCTTCGCCAATCCTTTTCAGGTACATGCGTATGGATTCAAAGGAACCTTCCGGGGCTGCTATAAGGTGTTCCTCTATACGCTGTCCGCTCAGATAGTCGCTCAAGTGAAACTCCCGCCCATCCAGGCGGTGCATCTTTCCGCCCGCAGCCATCAGGATAATCTGGGCCGCAGCCAGATCGCGATACGACACATTTGCCAGAAGAGCCCCTTCGGCCCGCCCCATGGCCACGTAAATTATGTGCGCAGACGTCGATCCCAGGTTCCGGATCTTGCCCGGAAAAGTGGACTGGTATTGATTATGAAACCTGGAGTAGGTCAGCAATACGCTTTCGTTGCCGATCTCGCCCGTGTCCGGAATCCTTATTTCCCGGTCGCCCCGGTAAGCTTTCTGCCCGACGACGGCGTAGAAGAGGTCACCGGTCACAGGCATGAAGGTAACCCCTAAAACCGGCCAGAAATTTTCAAAAAGCGCAAGCGATATGCCCCATATTGGAATTCCCGCCTGAAAGTTCGCTACCCCGTCAAGCGGATCGTATATCCACAGATACCTCTTTTCTCCGTGGACGTAGTCTTCCGAAGGAAGCGGGTCCCCGAAAACCCCGTGTCCGGGGAAGATGGAACTGAGGCGGTCCCTGAAAAAGTTCACCAACGCAAGCTCGGCTGAGGTTACAAGCTCTTCATCGAATTTGACCCCTGGATTGCCTTTCCCGTATAACTCCAAAGCTTTATCGCCCGCGATCAAAACCGCATCCTTAGCAAAACCGAGCAGCTCTTCGATCCCGGGGTTTTCTTCCCGAAACACCATTTACGCCTCCTCGTCACAATATAAGTAGCGGTATCAGCAGTGCACGTGCAAACAAGTCTTTAATTCTCGAACTATTTTCCATCATGCCGGGGGTCTGGGAGCTTGTCGGACGCTTAGCATTAGGGGCCGGTTTATGTTAATATGGCCCTACTATGGAAAAGGCCTTCAATCTTCACAGACCGTTCGAGCTTGGAAAATACCACAAATATGCGAGAGGAGCTATGCTCATGTACGCAAAGTATCATGTAAGAAGGCCTCCCGCTCACGCCCAGTCTCGCGGAGCGTCCATAATGAGCGGTAGGCCTCCGCGCTACGCGCTCGCACTTAGCTAAGGGAGGCCCGGCAAGCCCACTTCACAAAGTGAAGCAGGGCGAAGCCCCCGCGAAGCGAGACCTTGACACCATTGTAACTTTACTTTCTAATGCGCTTGACATTTGGCTTGCCTTCAAACGCACCACGTTTAATGTCTGTGCGTTCAGCATGGCTGCGCGTGCGGTTGCCGCTCTTATCATGTCGGGCGCATTTTTTCAAACAAGGTATTATATAAGTCTATCATACGAGGGAGTTGGAAAATGGCTGATATGGATGATATCAACGAGGCCAAAAGATTTCATTCGGATGTGCCTCAGAAAACGGATGGATTTTTTCTCAAGGGGTCCGGCTCCCTGGATTGGGGCATGAAGAACCGGCTTGCGCGGATCTTCAATCCGCAAACCGGTCGAACTGTAATGCTGGCAATCGACCACGGGTATTTCCAGGGTCCCACCACCGGGCTGGAGCGAATCGACATAAACATACTTCCTCTGGTACCGTACGCAGACACGCTGATGCTGACAAGAGGCATCCTCAGGACCATCGTGCCGCCGTCCACCACAAAATCTATCGTGTTGAGGGTTTCCGGGGGGACAAGCATACTTAAGGAGCTTTCCAATGAGGACATCGCGGTCGATATCGAGGAATCCATTCGCCTCAATGTCTGTGCCATGGCCGTGCAGGTCTTTATCGGAGGTGAGCACGAGCGGGGGTCTATAATAAACATGACCAGGATGGTGGATCTTGGCGCACGCTACTCCATTCCCACTCTTGCCGTAACGGCGGTGGGAAAGGACATGGCGCGCGACGCCAAGTACTTCAGACTGGCGACAAGGATATGCGCGGAACTTGGCGCTCAATACGTCAAGTCCTACTATATAGATGAGGGATTTGAAACCGTCACGGCCTGCTGCCCGGTGCCTATCGTGATGGCCGGCGGCAAGAAGATCCCGGAATTGGATGCCCTTACCATGGCCTATAATGCGATCCAACAGGGCGCGGCCGGTGTTGATATGGGAAGGAACATTTTTCAGTCGGAAGCGCCGACGGCCATGATCCAGGCAGTACGCGCCGTCGTCCACGGCAACGAAACGCCGAAAAAGGCCTTTGATCTTTACAATACGCTGAAAAACAAAAATGAAGGTCGCCTACTGGTATAACAACCGGGATATCCGGATAGAAGAGGTTCCAACTCCCCGGCCGGGACCGGGAGAACTCCTCGTGAAGGTGATTTCCTGCGGCATATGCGGAAGTGACATCGTCGAGTGGTACCGGCTGCCGAGGGCGCCGCTCGTTCAGGGCCATGAGGTCGGCGCCCAGGTGGTTGCAGCCGGCGATTCGGTAACGAAATTTAAGCCCGGAGACAGGGTTTTCGTTGCGCCCAAGGTCCCCTGCATGGAATGCTCATACTGCAAAGACGGGCATTATCCCCAGTGCTCGGAGGTAAAGGTCAGGTTGCCGGGCGGTTTTGCCGAATATATCCTGGTCCCGGAGACCCTGGTGGATAAGGGCGCCTATCTTTTGCCCGAGGCCCTGACCTACGACCAGAGCACCTTCATCGAGCCTCTTGCATGTGTTGTCAGGGCGCAGAGGCTTGCCGGGGTGCGGGAGAACCGGACGGTCTTCGTGGCCGGCTGCGGAATGTCGGGACTCCTCCATGTAAAGCTTGCAAAGTCAAGGAAATGCAGGGTAATAGCAACCGACATAAATCGAAACAGGCTGGCATTTGCCAAGCGGGTCGGGGCGGACATAACAATCGATGCGGCCGAAGATGTTTCCCGGCGCCTGGCTGATGAAAACATCGGGAAGCCGGGCGTCATTATATTGTGTACTTCGGCCCTTTCAGCCGTGCAACATGCATGGCAATGCGTGGACAAGGGCGGCGCGATCGTCTTTTTTGCCGTTCCGGGACCCGATAAGGATGTGACTGTTCCGATAAATGATTTTTGGACAAAGGAGATCAGGATACTTACTTCTTACTACTGCGGGCCGCCCGACATAGACGAAGCGATAAAACTGATTGAATCCGGCGAGATACAAGTGGAGGACATGATCACGCACAGATTAGGGCTCGAAGATATCGCAAAGGGCTTCGAGCTGGTGCTCGATGGGACGAGATCCATCAAGGTGATCATCAGGCCCAATGATCCAGCCGCCTGAGACGCGATGCCCGAAAGCGTCTTTTGTTTTGAGACTAAAAAAGGAATCATTGCATGACATTTCAAAAGGGAAAGATAACTCCGGAATTCGAGAAGGCACTTGAAATTGGCCGCCCGCCTAACATCGTTAGGCTTTTTCCCCATTCCAAAGCGCTGATAGTTAGCGGCAAAGTGATAGATCGCGCGCTTATGGCCAAGGGCAAGGCGATAGCTATCGCGGCGAACGGCCGGAATTATTGGGCCATTCGAGGATCGCTCATGGCCGCGCAGCGTGCAAATGCGGCCATCATCGTGGAAATTGCCAAATCTGAGGGCGGCGCCAAGGCATACTGCGCCACCACCCTTTGGAACCTCGCAATGCAGGTGGACGGGATCTGCAACGAGTTGGGGATCACGGTGCCGGTGGCCGTCCATGCCGATCATTACGGGATTCAGAGCGCCAAGGACGTGGAAACGGCCAAAATCGAAATCCCATCGATATTCGATGCCGGCATAACCTCGATAGCCATCGATGCGTCACATCTGCCCGATGACGAAAACCTTCTGGCCAATATCACCCTCACACCCTACTTTCCCCGGTGGGCCGGCTATGAGACTGAAGTCGGTGAAATCAAGGGAAAAGAAGGGCTTTCAACGGTTGACGAGGCGCTCTATCTCATCCGGGGTCTCAATGCCCATGGGATTTTCCCGGACTGGATCGCCCTTAACAATGGCACGACGCACGGCATCGAGGCCAGCGAGTCGGGCATCCAGGTTGCGCTAACCGTGGAAATCCACAATGCCCTGGCTAAGTACAATATATCGGGCGCCCAGCACGGCACTTCGGGCAATGACTCAAAGCGGCTGCAAAGGATCGCCCGGGAGACGCGGACCACCAAGGCGAATGTTGCCACCGCCCTTCAGATGCTCACCTGGGGAGTGAAGGTGAATGAATACGGCAACGCCTACCTTGATGAGAACGGAGAATTTGTCAAACTCCCCGGCGAGGGAGTCGATGACCGGGTTTGGGGTGAGATGGTGGCATACGCCAATGAGAAGGGTCTTAAGAAGGGGGACTACAAGAAACTGAACCTTCCTCTTGACAATAAGCTCCACGGCCAGGCCCGCGAGATACGGGAAAGAATGGCGAAAAACGTGGAAGATTTTGTGTACGGACTGCTTACCGAGGTCTTCAACGCGAAGGACACCGCCCCTCTGGGCATCGAGGCCATCCTCAAGGCCGGTTCATACGACCTGGGACCCAAATCCACCCGGATCGAAGACCCAGCGCTGTGGACCGAGGATCAGATCCGCGAGATGGCGAAAAAGAAGTTAAAAAGTGGGAAGACGTATGAAGATTAGGTGAGCCTGAGAAAAGTATCGGGTTAGCAACAGAGATACCCTGCTCCCTTTCTCGGTTCCGGCTCTTGTGCTATAGTTTCAGTGAATTCAACGCCGACCGCAAGACATGGCCTTGGGGAAATCCGTAATCAGAAGTTGAGTGAGGTCCTATGGAAAGAATCATCAATATCCACGTCGAAAAACTGCCGGAGGGAGTCTACCTGGCAACCTCTGAGGAAGTGCCGGGACTGGTGGCTCAAGGCCGCACAGCCACAGAAGCATTGGAGATCGCGCGAGATGTGGCCAGGAAGCTCATCGAAGCACGAAGAGTTCGTTCCGGGGATATTGAACTCTTAAGCATCGGCGACTCCTTCGACTATCCCCTGATTGTCAGTGCATGAAATGGGACGACTGGCCGGCTTCCGATACAGAGATATTGTAACGAGGCTCAAGGCCTTCGGCTTTGTTTTTGACCGGCAGGCCGCCGGAAGCCATGAAATCTGGTATAACGAGGAAACCAATCGCTATACCACCGTGCCGAACCACCCCGGCGATATGCCGGAAGGAACCCTCCGAGCAGTACTCAGAGAGGCTGGTATCAAACCCAGTGACTTCCTGAACCTCAAATAATTCTCTGTCTTCAGAGAAATTTAATGAAGCATCTTGATTCTTTGGACCATATCCAATGATCGCCAAAACCTGCACGTGCAGCCTTCTCGGCATAGACGCCATGGTTAAACTGGTCATTCAACTTACCGGCTTTAGCCGGAGTGATCCCTTCCCTTTCCAGCGGATCACCGGCCACAAGTGAACACTGAACGGTGAGACTGAAAAACCGCTCCCCGCTCCCTGCTCCCCGCTTCCTGCTCACTGTTGTGTGGCATTGTCAGAGTAATTTGTGTACATTATAAACATTGTATACAATTGGAAAGGTGCGTCATGAACGAAACAGTGACCGTTACAGCCAGGATACCTGCTAAAAGCAAGGAGCGGCTTGAAGCTTTGGCCCGGGCTACCGGGCGCAAGAAGGGATTTCTTATCGCCCAAGCCCTTGAAGAATACCTTGAAACCCAGGCATGGCAGATAGAAGAGACCCTGAAGGGCATCAAGGAGGCTGATGAGGGCAACTTTGCTACAGATGAAGAACTGAGGGCGTTCCGTGCCAAGTGGGTATAAAATCAGTTGGCTGAGAACCGCCTTGAAGAATCTGGACGATGAAGCGATCTACATTGCCCAGGATAACCCACATGCGGCCGTAGCGCTTGTAAAGCATGTTCTCGGCATGGTCAACGCTTTAGCTGAATATCCCGCTCTCGGGCGCCCCGGCCGTGTTCCGGGAACCCGCGAGTTAATTATAACGGGAACGCCCTGCCTCATACCGTATCGGGTGAAGGGCAAGGCCGTTGAAATCCTGCGGGTATTTCATGACTCCCGGCGATGGCCTTCCAGCTTTGAAGATTGAACAAGGCACGCCTCTCCTGCTTTCCGCTCACTGCTCATTGTTCCCACGCCTTCCCATCTCACTTATCACTCCTCACTGCTGACCGGACCGTAAACCTTTCGTAGGCGACCCTAACGTAGTGGGCGGGACCCGGTCTGCGCCGGTGGTTCCCGATCTCATTTATAAATCCCCTCCCGAGGCCCGAAGGAAAGAAGATAAATTGCATCTTCCTTGAAATTGGAATTCATTCGTCTTTCCTGTCCATCAACATAATATCTCAAGCTCCTGAGATCTTTAAATTCCCCCTTTAGCTTTTTGCCGCTCAACGGATCTTCGCCAACTGACCTTATGGCTTCTTTAAGAGCTGTTTTTTCCAAATCACCTCGCAGTTTCTTCCTTTGCTTTTGAAACCTCGCCGTCTCATAGACTTTCAATGTCCAGTTCCTCCACCATTCCGGCATCGACCTCCACCTTGGCCTGGATGATATCCTTTATTTCCTCAGCGGTGAGTTCCGGGTTTTCGATTGCCAGAAGGCCGATTCGAAGAGCGTAGCGCAAGCTGCCTGAGAAATCACGGTCTTCTTTTTTGGAAATAAGCACAACACGTTTAACAAGGTCATCACTAAGCAGGATCGTTTTCCTTTGCATAATGCCTCCCGATCATTTACGTGGATCATTTCATACAATATCATATAATAATTACAGGTACTTCAGTCCGTGGGCCGCTTTTTCCAGCTCTTCGCGGAACTGAGGGTGGGCCACGTCGATCAAGGTCCGCGCCCGCTGGCGGATCGTCTTGCCGTATAAGTCGGCGATGCCGTATTCGGTGACGACATATCGGACGTGGTTGCGCGTGGTGACTACGCCCGCCCCTTGCTTTAGCATCGGCACGATCTTGCTCACAGGTTGTCCTTTGATCTCGGCTCTGCTGGCCATGCCGATTATGGGTTTGCCACCTTTAGAGCGGCTTGCGCCATAGATAAAGTCTACCTGTCCACCGACGCCGCTATACAACCTGGGGCCGATCGAGTCCGCACAAACCTGGCCGGTGAGGTCTATTTCGACGGCCGAGTTGATTGCCACCATGCGGTCATTCTGAGCAATCAGGAACGGGTCGTTGACGTACTCGGTCGGGTGAAGCTCTACTATGGGATTGTCGTGGACGAAATCGTACAACCTCTGCGTGCCGAGCAAAAAGCCGGCAACGATTTTGCCTGGGTGCAGCGTTTTACGTTCTCCGTTGATGATCCCGCGCTCCACCAGGTCGATCACACCGTCGGAAAAAAGCTCCGTATGGATTCCAAGGTCTCTTTTGGTATCCAGGAATGTCAGCACGGCATCCGGGATGCCGCCGATGCCCATTTGAATGGTCGAGCCGTCTTCGATCAGTGCAGCGCAATAGCCGCCGATCTTCCTTTCCAATTCGGTAATTTCGCCCATGCGGTGCTCGGGCACCGGGTAAGATACCGGAACGATGTGAGTAAGCTTTGAGACGTGGATAAAGCTATCGCCCAACGTGCGCGGCATCCGGTCATTGACTTCTGCAATGACTATCCTGGCAGTCGCGGCGGCCGTCTTGGTCGCGGCGACCTCCACACCGAAGCTGCAATAACCGTGTTCGTCCGGCGGACTCACATGAACGAGCGCTACGTCCAGGGGCAGAATGCCGTTGCGGAACAGTCCCGGGATCTCTGAAAGAAAGCAGGGGGTGAAATCCGCCCGGCCTTCGTTGACGGCCTTGCGCACATTCGGGCTGATGAATGTCGTGTTTACGCGAATATATTTTTCCATGCCGGGAGCCACATAGTCAGCGCTTCCGATAGTGAGCATCTGGACGATCTCAATCGGCTTTTCAAACGCCGGCGCATACTCGACCAACGCTGCCATCACCCGCTGCGGCACAGAGCAATTGCCCGTGAGGTACAACCGCATCCCGGGCTCAATCGCACGGACAGCCTTTTCAGCCGTAGTGACTTTGTTTTGATAAATTTGCATCCATCCGATCATAGCGTTCCTTGCGTTCTGAGGTTACTGAGACCATGTGCGCATCGCCTCGGCCAGGGCCTGATTGACTATGTTTCCGTCGCGCGTGGCAACACCGCGCGCCAGGGCCGGGTTGGCCTCGAGTGCGCCCTCCAGACCGTTGAGAACGATTTGCTGCACAAACGGCCATGTGGCATTACCCAGCGCATGCGTAGCCGTGCGGCCCACGACGCCCGCCATGTTCGGCACACAGTAATGGATGACATTTTCCTCCACATAAGTGGGCGTGCCGTGCGTGGTAGGCCTGGAGGTTTCCACACAGCCTCCCTGGTCGATGGAAAGGTCCATGATGAGTGAGCGCGGCTTCATGGAAGCGACCATCTCGCGTGTGACCAGGATCGGCGCGCGCGCGCCAACCATGAGGACCGCACCCACCAGCACATCGGCAAAGGTGACGACTTTTCGGATGTTGAAGGGATGGGTGAGCATCGTTGTGAGGCGGCCTGCAAACATCTCGTCTAGGTGCTGCAGGGCAGCCATGTCGCGGCCCAGGACAACCACCCGCGCGCCGGCCCCAAGGAACGCGCGCGCAGCATGAGTGCCCAACGTTCCAGCACCCAGAATGGCGACCTCGGCCGACGGCACTCCGGGCACCCCCTCCAGCAGCACTCCTTTACCTCCGCGATCATTTTGGAGCAGCGCAGCGGCCACGTGCGGGCTCATGCGGCCGGCGATCAGGCTCATTGCAGCAAGGATCGGCAAGCTGCCGTCATCGTTCTCGACCGTTTCATAGGCGATGGTGGTGACACGCTTCCTGAGCAGCAGCTCCACCTTGCTGCGCTGGGCGGCTGCCAGGTGAACGAAGCCCATCAGTACCTGGCCTTCCCTAATCCACTCGAACTCTTCTGCAGTCGGTCTGGTGACCTTTAGCACGAGTTCTCCCCGACCGTACACTTCCTCACCGGAATATACGATGCACGCCCCGGCCTTTTGGTAGTCCAGGTCAGTGAAACCGGCGCCAAGGCCCGCACCCGATTCTACATAGCAGTTGTGCCCCCCGGCCCTCAACAGTTCGACGCCGGCGGGCGTCAGCCCTGCACGGCTCTCGTAGCTTTGCCGCTCGCGCGGCACACCAACGTCCATAGGGCTCCTCCGTGATGCAATCGTCCAAAAATGCACTTCTCAGGCCCAAATAAGCCTTGACTCCTTTTGCAAATCATTAGCAGAGTACTTAAAGTTCTGTATTATCTCTTTAAGCACATCTTGCTGGAGGTTGAACTCATCTGGGCTCAAACATAATCACTCTTCTGACCGATTTCGGGCTGCAGGACGGATATGCAGCCAGCATGAAAGGGGTCATCCTCCAGATCTGTCCTGATGCGAAGCTGGTGGACATATCTCATCTCATCGCCCCTCAGAGTGTTCGCTCCGGGGCCTTTGTTCTATACGCCTGTTATGAGTATTTCCCGCATGGGACCATTCATCTGGCGGTTGTGGACCCCGGGGTGGGGACCGAGCGCGGCGCCGTCGCGATTCGGACCAGGTTCTGTTTTTTTGTGGGGCCCGACAACGGCCTCTTCTCTCTGATACTAAGAAAGGAAACCGGCTGGGAAGCAAGAAGACTGGAGAACCCGCAATTTCGGCTGAGCTCGCTGAGCAGCACTTTTCATGGCCGCGACCTTTTCGCGCCCGCCGCAGCTCATATAGCTTGCGGTGTCCCCTTCGAAGCTCTCGGGCCAGCCTGCGATCCTGTCTCCCCGAACTGGAACGAGCCAATCATTGGCAGGGGCGAAGTCAAGGGCGAGGTGATCCATATCGACCGCTTCGGAAACGTGATTACCAATGTGTTGAGTGAGACGTTGGAAAAACAGGGACCGGTGGAAAAATGGACGATCACAGCAGGAAAATCGGCAATCGATTCAATCGAGCAGACCTATGGCCGGGTCGGGACATGGGAACCGCTCGCATTGACCGGAAGCACTGGTTTTATTGAAATTGCCGTTAACCAGGGCAATGCGGCATCCGAACTGGAGATGACTCTGGGCGCCATAGTCACCTTCCGGCTCTCGAATACCTCGAGCCCACTCGATCCCCCATGCGGGTGAATTCTTTGATAGAGAAAGCATTTACTTAAAATCATTCAATTGTGCTGGATTAAGCCGCATTTTTCGGTCGAAGTTCGGGTTTATTTCTTTTGGAATACTGTTAACTTATTTAGGATCACCGGTGTTTCCGGATAAACACCGGCCAGGATGTTTGAACTTCCAAGGAGGAACTAAATGGCTACTCGCATCGCGCTAAATGGTTTCGGACGCATCGGGCGCACGATTTTCAAAGTCATAAAGGAACGAAAACTGCCACTGGAAATTGTCGTATTGAACGACCTGGCAGCGCCCTCGGAACTGGCCTACCTTCTGAAATACGACTCTGTTCATGGCGTATGGCCTCACGAGGTCCAAGGGTCTGAAGATGAATTAATTGTAGACGGCAAGCCGGTTAAATGCCTCAAGATAACGGACCCCGCCCAGATGCCCTGGCGCGAGCTCAAAATTGACGTGGTCCTCGAGGGCACGGGCCGTTTCACCAGCCGCGATGGAGCTGAGAAGCACCTCAACGCCGGAGCGCGAAAAGTGATCATAACCGCCCCCGGCAAGGGTGTAGACGCAACCTTCGTGATCGGGGTCAACGAGGGGACTTATGACCCGCGCACGCACAATATCATCTCAAACGCCTCATGCACTACGAACTGCCTGGCCCCGATCGCCGCATTGCTCCACGACAGGTTCATAATGGAGCACGGTCTTATGACCACCATTCACGCTTACACAATGGACCAGCGCCTGCTCGATTCGACGCACAGCGACCGCCGAAGGTCCAGGTCGGCCGCACTTTCGATGATTCCGACCACGACCGGCGCCGCTCGCGCCGTTGCCGAGGTAATTCCGGATCTAAAGGGAAAGCTCGACGGTCTGTCCATTCGTGTCCCGACTCCGAACGTTTCGCTCGTTGACCTCGTGTGCAGGGTCGGCAGGGATGTAACCAAGGAAGAAGTGAACAACGTCCTTGAGGAGGCCGCAAACGGACCGCTCAAAGGGATCCTCCGTTATGTGACCGAGGAACTGGTCTCGGTTGACTTCAATCACACCAATTACTCATCAAATGTGGATTCGAGGCTGACTAATGTCATGGCCGGCCGCATGGTTAAAGTATTCAGTTGGTACGACAATGAGTATGGCTATTCGACCAGGGTAGCCGAGTTGGCCGTTTTGGTAGGCAACTCCCTGGATTAGCGCGCTTTTCCCCATGCCCTATCCATGCAATTCACAGGGCGCCTGGATACAAGGAGCATCTCGAGCGTGAAGACTCTTGACGATCTTGATTTTAAAGGAAAGCGCGTCTTCATGCGAGTCGATTTCAATGTGCCGCTGGATAAGGAGCGGCACGTAAGAGACGATCTTCGCATCCGCGCTGTTCTGCCGAGCCTGCACAAGGTCCTCGATTCGGGGGGCAGGCTTATTCTGGCTTCACATATGGGAAGACCAAAGGGCAAAGTGGCCGATGAGTTTTCACTGAGGCCCGTAGCGGAACACCTCTCTGAGCTGCTGGCAAAACCCGTGCCCCTTGTCCCGGATTGCGTCGGCCCCGAGGTGGAGAAGCAAGTCTCGCTCCTAAATGACGGGGAAGCGCTCTTTTTGGAAAACCTGCGCTTTCATCCGGAGGAGGAAAAAAACGACCCGAAGTTTTCCAGCCGTTTGGCCGGACTTGCCGATATTTACGTAAACGAGGCTTTTTCCGCTTCTCATCGCGCTCACGCCTCCGTAGAAGGCATAACCCGCTTCGTGCCCGTGTGCGCCGCCGGATATCAGCTCCAAAAGGAGATCGAGTACTTCAAGAAGGTCATGGACAACCCGCAACGGCCGCTGGCAATTATTGTGGGAGGCGTGAAAATATCGACCAAGCTTGGGCTGCTCGAAAATCTCATTCCCAAAATCGATTTCCTGATTATCGGCGGCGCAATGGCCAATACGTTTTTCAAGGCGCAGGGCAAGGAAGTCGGCAAATCGCTGGTTGAAGATGACTTTATCGAAACGGCCCTCCATCTGCTTGAGTCGGCAGACAAAAGAGGAGTCAAGGTGTTCCTGCCGGTTGATGCGGTTGTTTCCGCTGACGCGGAAATCTTGGGAGACGTCCGGCAGGTACCGATTGACAAGATCCCCAAAGATACCATGATTCTGGACATTGGCGCACAGTCCGTTCAGGTCTTTGAGTCAGTCCTTCAAAGCTGCAATACAATCATCTGGAATGGCCCGATGGGTGTTTTCGAGACGCCCCCGTTTAACAAAGGCACTTTCGCTCTTGCCGAATTCATCGGGTCGCTCGGCGCGCTAACAGTTATTGGCGGCGGGGATTCAGCCGCAGCCATCAGACAGGCCGACGCCGAAAACAAGGTGAGTTATGTCTCGACAGGGGGCGGCGTTTTTCTGGAACTCCTGGAGGGCAAAGATCTACCCGGCGTCTCGGCACTGGAGAGATGCTGAATCAAAGACGAAGAGCACTGCCCCAGGGGCACGGAACATACGGAGCAAATACCGTATCAAAACGGAGATCAGACTTTCCCTCACACGGGGAGACCCGAAATGAACCCGAACAGAAAACCTCTCATCGCCGCCAACTGGAAAATGTACAAGACCGTGGGCGAAGCCATCTCTTTGGTTAAGTCGGTCCAGGAGGAAACCGGCCCCTGTACTGACCGTGAAGTAGTAATCGCCCCTGCTTACACCGCGTTGAAAGCGGTCCGGGATATTCTGAAACAGCAGGGCTACGGCCTGGCGGCGCAGAATTGTCACTGGGAGGAAAATGGCGCCTTCACCGGCGAAATCTCACCGATTATGCTAAAAGACCTTGGATGCGAATACGTCATTGTCGGTCATTCAGAGCGGCGTCAGCTATTCGGTGAAACTGACGAAACGGTGCGTTTGAAAGTAGGGTCGGTTTTCAAGGCCGGCATGACGCCTGTTGTCTGTGTCGGAGAAGTCCTCGACCAGCGCGAGCAGGGAAAGACATTCGAAGTAGTCGCCGGCCAGATCGAAAAGGCGCTCAGCGGTTTGATCCGGTTGCAGGCGGAGCGGCTGGTCATCGCATATGAACCGGTTTGGGCGATCGGCACCGGCAGAACCGCAACACCGGGGCAGGCGCAGGAGGTTCACGCTTTCATTCGTGAGACAATCGCTTCGCTATTCAACAAAGGGGTTGAAAAAAGGGTCAGGATATTATATGGTGGTTCGGTTAAGCCTTCTAACATAGATGAGCTTATGGCTGAGCCGGACGTTGACGGAGCGCTTATAGGTGGGGCAAGTCTCGAGGCCGGCTCGTTCAAACGCCTCGTTCAGTTCAAATCTTGAGAGAAAAGTTTTATACCAATGGGCATACTGCTTATCCTTATCCATTTGTCAGCCTGTATCGCGCTGATTGCGATCGTACTGCTCCAAACCGGCAAGGGCGCTGAGATGGGAGCGGCATTTGGCGGCGCATCGCAAACCCTTTTCGGCGGATCAGGCGGCGGCTCTTTCATGAGCAAGCTGACAACGGGCGCTGCTATCGTATTCATGATAACATGCCTGATGCTCTCTTTTATGTACAGGCCAGGGGTCCGCGCGGGCCGGTCGGTAATGACCGATATTCCCGTGGAACACCCCCAGCCGCCACCTGTGCAGCCGCAGCCGGTAATTCCCGAAGCCCGTCCGGTACAGCCCGAGGCCCCCGAGGCTGCGCAAAAAGCCGCTGAAACGCCTCAGCCTGTGACCAAAGCCAAGCCGCCCGCTAAAGAGCAGCCTCCACAGGGACAAAAAAAGCAGGACAAAGCCCCTGCCAAACAATAGTAAGGTTTCCGACCGGCATTAGCTGTGGCCGGAAAGCGGCACGACCGTTTTCCGGCTTTTTCTATTGTCCGCCAATGAAATGCAAAAGACTTCAAAAAGCCGGCATCATTGTCTATACCTCTAAAGGATTGATTCTCTCATACAACAAAAGTCATGAATATCAGTAAGGCAACCCCTTATAAAGGGGGTTATCTATCAGATAACAGGAGACAAAACATTTCTTCACTGCATCCTCAACAGACGTAGAGACATGCAGAGCCAACTGGAGACAAGGTTTGGCGGCCACTACGTGGTTTACTTGTGAAGAAGATCTTGCCCCCTGTATTTAACGCCGCCTTAACAGCTATCCCATCCATTTTTCTGCGGCCAGTTTCTGCTGCATGTTGAATTCAGATTGAACGGCCTGCACACACGATTCGCCTTCAATCGCGATAATGACCTTATCGCCCCAAATGTCCTGCACACGCTCCTTGATCTCGAGGAGTTCAATCCACCGCTTGAAGGTACCGACGATGACGATCACCATCATGACCATAACAGCGGTGGCTAGTGTGGCCAGGAGATAGAGCTGTCGCGGCAGATAGACAGCCGTGATGTTTAAATAACCGGCATACATCGTTACGAATCCCAGGAAGAGGCCCGGAACCGCCGTTACCCACATATACCTGGCCTTCCCCATACGAATCAACATTGCCGTTACAATTATCAGGGCGCTTGAGGCGAGAAGCTGGTTACTCATGCCGAACAGGGGCCACAGCGTCGAGATATTTCCGGTATACACAAGATATCCCCATAGGAAGCTGAAGATGCCGCCGGTTATGACTATTCCAGGTATCCACTGCGTCTCGTTGAATTTTGGGATAATTTTGCCGAACATTTCCTGCAGGAGGAATCTGCCGACCCTGGTGCCTGCGTCAACGGCGGTGAGAATAAAGACCGCTTCAAACATGATCGCAAAGTGATACCAGTACTTCATCAAGTTCTTCATATAGGGAATCGAATCGAAGATAAAAGCCATGCCGACGGCGAGAGATACGGCGCCACCCGGCCTGCCCTGGATTTTTTCCTGAACCTCCGTAGCGAGCCTGGTGAGGTCTACGGTAGCCAAACCAAGTTTGGCAAACTCCGCTGGCGCTGAGTTTATGGCAAAATAGTCCGCCGGAATAAGGACGCAGGCTGCGATCAGGGCCATAATGGCTACAAAACCCTCCAAGAGCATGGCGCCGTAGCCGACAAATGGGATATCCCTTTCATCACCGAGCATTTTGGGCGTTGTGCCTGTTGCAATGATGGCGTGAAAACCGGATATGGCGCCGCAGGCGATGGTGATAAAGATGAAGGGGAAGACATTGCCGGGGATGACGGGTCCGCCGCCGCCCGTAAATTGCGTGAGCGCCGGCATTTTTAGTTCGGGATGGACGAAAAGAATTCCAACCGCCAGGGTAGTGATGGTGGCTATCTTCAGATATGTTGACAGATAGTCTCGCGGCGCCAGAAGAAACCATACAGGCAGTACGGATGCAATGAATGCATAAAGAGGAATGACAAGGGCAATCTGATGCTTGCTCAGTTTCAGATACTGGGCCAGCGTTGATGTCGGTTCGATTGCTCCTCCGAAGTAGATGGCTGCGGCGAGCAGGGCAACACCAAATATACTGGCCGTCTTAACGTCGCCGGGGCGAATCTTGTACATCCAAAGACCCATCAAAATGGCGATGGGGATGGTGGCGCCCACAACGAAGACGCCCCAGAAGCTTTCAAAAAGGGCGTTCAGAACGGCAATCGACAGACCCGCCAGCGTGAGAATGAGAATAAAGAGAAAAGCAAATGATGCGACAATCCCGACGGCCTTGCTGACTTCGCTCTCGGCGATTTTGGCAAGGCTTCGCCCCTTGTGGCGTATGGAAGCAAAGAGGACCACCATATCATGGACCCCCCCTCCCAGAACGCAGCCGATAATGATCCAAAGGGCTCCGGGAAGAAAACCGAATTGCGCCGCCAATACCGGACCGAGAAGAGGCCCCGCGGCAGCAATGGCGGCAAAATGGTGCCCAAATAGAACGAACTTATTTGTTTTCACATAATCGATGCCGTCCGCGCAGGTTTTTGCAGGCGTCGGCCGATCCGACCTTATCCCCAGAACCTTGTGCGCAATGAAGAGCCCATAAAACCTATAGGCGATAGCAAATGTGCACAATGCAACAAACACAAGCGTCAGAGCATTCATCGAAAAAACCCCCCTTTCTTAGGCTTGTCACTGTTAAACCCAAATAATGCGTGAATCCCTATTTGAATATCCTTAATTATGCGAATATTTATTCAAATAACTACATGATGTTTAACGAAAAAGCCTCCTTTTCAGGCAATATGCGTTTACCGAACGACCCTGAAAAGGATGCGCCTGGTAAGTGAATACGAATGTAGCACAAGAACAGCAAAAAGAACAGGATTTGACCCCTCAAGAGCAATTCTCCGCGAAGAATTTAACCGGATTTGGTGGCGTGGGTTTGCTCCGCTGGTTCTTTGAAAAACGCAAGCTGCGCAAACAGTTGGAGACGGTGAGCGTGCGTGATCGGCGTAACTCGGAATACGGCCCGGCTCAGATGTGTATGGGCATGCTTTATGCCCTGATGCTCGGGAGATTCAGGCCCAGTCATATGATGGAGCTTGTTCGGGACAAGGTATTTCAGAGTGTCGCCAAACTCAGGAAATTCCCTTGGAACAGCCCCAGGGGCAGCCGCTTGTGCAGCCGCAGCCGGTAATTCCTGAAGCCCGCCCGGTACAGCCCGAGTCCCCAGGCCCCGCATCGCAGCCCCCCGAGGCTGCGCGAAAAGCCGATGAAACACCTCAGCCTGAGACCAAAGCCAAGCCGTCCGCTAAAGAACAGCCTCAGCAGGGACAAAAAAAACAGGAGAAAACCCCTGCCAAAAAACAGTAAGGTCCCAGATCGGCATTCGCTGTAGCCGGATAGCGGCGCGACCGTTTTCCGGCTTTTTCTATTGTTTGCCAATGAGAAGCAATCTCGGCGGGCAGTCCAAGCTTTGCGCAAACCGAAGAATTTTTCAATATACCTGCTCAAATTGCTTGACTTACCGGGTCGAGGAGAGTTTCATTTATCACATCAGCCAGTTATCAACGAATTGATTTGGCCAAACCCGGCCTCGTTGGAATTTATATATATATTCCGGGAGTTTGCCATTTCAGGCAGAGCAGTTTCAAGCAGATCATTATTACAATCTTCGGCAAAGAGAAGGAAACTTTAATGAATGCGCTGACCCTTGTATTCGTGGCCCTGTGTGTCTTTGCCCTGGCCTACCGTTACTACGGCATGTTCATAGCGAACAGGGTCCTGGGAGTGGACCCGGACAGGCCCACTCCGGCCCACAGGCTCGAGGACGGCCTCGATTACCACCCGACCAACAAGTATGTACTTTTTGGACATCATTTTGCGGCCATCGCGGCGGCAGGCCCCCTGCTCGGACCGGTCCTGGCAGCTCAGTTCGGCTATCTGCCGGGCGCCCTCTGGATCATCGTCGGAGCGGTAGTTGCCGGGGCGGTGCATGACATGGTCATTCTTTTCGCTTCTATTCGCCATGACGGGAAAAGTATCTCTCTCATCGCCGAATCGGAGATAGGAAAGACTGCCGGGGTCGTCGCCAGCCTCGCCGTATTGTTCATTCTTATCCTTGCCCTTGCCGGGCTTTCCCTGGCTGTCGTAAATGCCATGATGAAGAGCCCCTGGAGCGCTTACACCGTCATCTGCACTCTGCCCATCGCCGTAATCATGGGTATCTGGATGCACAAGATCAGGCCTGGAGACGTGCTGGGTGGAAGTATCATCGGCGTTGTGCTCCTTGCCCTGGTAATTGTAACCGGCCCTTTTGTAGCCGCTCATCCCGTGCTCTCACAATGGTTTTATCTGTCCCAAAATCAATGCGCCATTTTGATTCCGGTTTATGGTTTCGTGGCGTCAGCCTTGCCGGTCTGGCTGCTCCTGGTTCCCCGCGATTACCTTTCAACATATCTTAAGCTGGGCACCATCTTAGCACTTGCAATAGGAATCCTCATAGTCCATCCGTACCTTGAGATGGCGCCTTTAACCAAGTTCATCAGCGGCGGCGGCCCCCTTGTCGCTGCCCCCGGTTCGCTTTTCCCATTCCTTTTCATCACTATTGCGTGCGGCGCGTTATCGGGCTTTCACGCGATAATCGGCAGCGGGACAACGCCGAAAATGCTAAACAACGAGAAGGACATCATTTTCGTAGGGTATGGAGCGATGCTTGTCGAAGGCTTCGTGGCGATTATGGCCCTTATTGCCGCCTGCGTGCTCGTTCCTTCCGATTATTTCGCGATCAATGCCTCTGCTGAAGCCTATAAGACCCTAGGCATGTCGCCTGTGCACCTTCCACAGTTGGCCCAGGCGGTTCAGGAAAATATTCAGGCCAGGCCTGGAGGCGCTGTTTCGCTGGCGGTTGGCATGGCCTATATATTCAGCTCCATTTCCTTCATGAAAGGGCTTATGTCATACTGGTACCATTTCGCCATCATGTTCGAGGCCGTATTCATCCTGACCGCAGTTGACACCGGAACACGGGTGGGAAGATATCTCCTCCAGGAAATTATCGGGAGGGTCATTCCCAAGTTTTCCGAGAAGAGATGGATACCCGGCATTGTCTTCACAAGCGCCCTGTTCGCCCTCATTTGGGGATACCTGGTTTACACCGGGGATATCAGAACGATCTGGCCGCTGTTAGGCATGAGCAACCAACTGCTTGCTTCGTGCGGCCTGATCATCGGAACGACCATGATTATGGGTATGGGGAAAATGAAATACGCATGGATTACCGCCGTGCCAGGAATTCTTATGCTGCCCGTCACAATGACCGCAGGCTACTACCTGGTAATAACCAACTTTGTTCAGGGCAACTACCTGCTCGTTGGCCTTGCAGTATCACTCACGGTTCTCATGGCAATCGTTTTTGTCCTGGCTTTCAGAAAATGGTTTCTACTGGGGCAGCAACAGCCCAAGGTAACCGAAAAGCTGATGCCAACCACCTCATAAAGATCAATTAAACTCCGGCTCGAAGCTTATGGCTGCGGGCCGGGGCTGTCTCAAAGGATTTTCCCCCGCCCTGACAGTTCAAAAAAAAGTGAAGAGTGAAAATTTCAGTACCCGTTCACAGCAGTTCATCATCTCCCGCGTGACCGAATTCTAATCCTGTGTTTCAGGACGGGCACTGACTCGACAGGACCGGGACCCATTCTTATAAAAGAAACGCCATAGAATGAATATTGTGTTCTTAACTTTTATTGAAGGGAGATAGAAATGAAAGCCAATGGTTCCGGACTCCTTGAACTTATGTGCACAGCGGTCGAAATAAAGGAGAAAATGAAATCTTTTTACGCCGACGCAGCGGGAAAATGCGGTGACCCTGTCGGCTCGGAAACTTTCGAGATGTTGCGGGATATGGAGCAAAAGCATCTGGACCGGCTTAACTCAATATATGCCGGCCTCGCCAAAGGCTCAAAAGATCTCGACGCCTGCCGCTTTTATGACTTCGAAACCCTGGGCAGGAGCGAAGTCATCCACAAGCTAAAGCAAAACCGGGAAACGATTTCAAAGGCATGCCTGGACGATGTTGCCGCAATTGAGAGCGGAATGGACCTGGAGAACAAGGGCATAGAATTTTTTCTGGGCAGGCTCAAAGAAGCTACCGAGCCAATCGAGCGTGAATTCCTGAACCACATGCTCGCCGAGGAGAGGTCTCATTACATAATGCTTGCAGATTTGAGATTTTACTACGTCGATACCGGACACTGGTTTATGGAAAAAGCCAAAACGGGCCTGGACGGGGCATGATCTGGAAACAGTCACATCGACTCTCTCGTGTTTACGTGATTGAAATTAGCGTTTATAATGACTTTGGTTAGATAGTCAAACCGGGATGCGGTTATTTTTGCTCTGAGGTCAGGCATTTAACATCCCAGCACCAAAGCGAGGGAGTTCAGATGGATTTGATCGTTTATCAGGTCATGGCTGGGCTGTTCTGCGTGATGGTCGTGTTTTCAGTCAGCTATTTCGTCGGATACCGCACCTATGGCCGAAAATTCAAAGCACGGGCAGCCTGCGAGCGCGAGGAGATGCTAACTATCGAGCATGCGCTCAAGGCCTTTTGGGATACGGAAAAACAGAAGCTCGAAAATGTCAAGGCGGAGCTCGAACAACGCATTCGGTTTCTCGAAAGCAAACTGGAACAGTACCGGAGGAAAGCTGCCGGAATCGGGATGTTGGGACTGCGCAAAAACAAGCTCAGCGACATGCTGATATCGCTGCTTATCGAAAACGAATCCCTTGAAGAAAAACTTTTCCTGCAGAACCTGAAGTTCAAGCATGAGAGGGACGAATTTCTGGAAAACGAGCTCCGCAGTATCAGCTATAAACGTGTCCTGCTCTCGGAACTTATGACCCAGACCGAAGTGAGGCGCGAAATGGAGAAGATCGTAAGCGACAGGTCACGCCTCAAACGGTTGGAACTCCGGCAAAAAGACCTGGGGACTCTCGACTACGCCCCGGCTGACGATGATGAAGACGAAGATAAGACCACCCTGTCCTGACCCGCCATCACCCTTTGTCTCCCACCTTTGGCGAGATCGGCTTCTCCGAAACAGCAGATTGATTTATTATAATATCAAAGGATTATGGCATTGCAGCGCGTGCTGCACCCGAGGGAAACCGCGTTCAGAATGAAACCTTTCGAGCTGAGAAGCCAGTTTGAGCCAACCGGGGACCAGCCTCAGGCCATAGAAAAGCTGGCGTCGAATATACTTGACGGTGCGCAAGAACAAACCCTGCTCGGAGTAACGGGGTCCGGTAAGACTTTCACTATGGCCCACGTAATAGCGAGGCTACGAAGACCCAGTCTGGTCATAGCCCCCAACAAGACGCTGGGGGCACAGCTCTACGGTGAGTTCAAATCGTTTTTCCCCGAAAACGCGGTGGAATATTTCGTATCCTATTACGATTATTACCAGCCAGAAGCTTATATCCCTCAGACCGATACATATATCGCTAAAGACTCCTCCATCAACGAAACCATTGACAAAATGCGCCATTCTGCGACTCGCTCGCTTCTGGAGCGCCGCGACGTCATAATTGTGGCAAGCGTATCGTGCATATACGGCTTGGGTTCTCCCCAAAAATACCAGGAGATGCTGCTACAGCTCAAAACAGGGCAGGAAATTCCGAGAGAAGACGTTCTGCGCAAGTTGGTGGATATCCAGTACGAACGAAACGACTATGATTTTCATCGTGGCGTTTTCCGCGTAAGGGGAGATGTAATCGAGGTTTTTCCCTCCTATGAGGAAGACCGGGCGGTACGTATAGAGTTTTTTGGGGACCAGGTCGATTCGATAAAGGAAATCGACCCTCTGACCGGAAGAACTTTCCGGCGCCTGGACAGAGCGGACATCTATCCCGGGACCCACTACGTAACCTCCCCGGATACCCTTGAGCGTGCGGTAAACTCAATCAAACAGGAGCTGAACGAAAGGCTTGAGTTCTTCTACCGGGAGCGCAAACTCCTGGAGGCGCAGCGCATCGAGGAACGCACCCGCTATGATCTCGAAATGCTCATCGAACTCGGTTTCTGCCATGGTATCGAAAACTACTCCAGACACCTGGACGGCCGTTCGCCGGGAACACCCCCATACACTCTGCTGGACTATTTTCCGAAAGACTGGCTCCTGTTCATAGACGAAAGCCATATTTCGATTCCGCAGATTCGAGGCATGTACAATGGCGACAGAGCCAGGAAGGAAACTCTGGTCCGGTACGGGTTTCGATTGCCTTCGGCGCTCGATAACAGGCCACTCAATTTCGATGAATTCGAAAACCGGGCAAAACAGGTTGTGTATGTATCTGCAACCCCAGGTCCCTACGAGCTTGCCAATACGAGAGGGCGTGTCATTGAGCAGATCATCAGGCCCACCGGCCTTGTTGACCCCCCCATCGAGGTGCGCCGCGCCGATTTCCAGGTTGACGATCTGATCGGCGAAATACGAAAGCAGGTGAAGGACGGCCATCGCGTCCTGGTCACCACTCTCACCAAGAGAATGGCCGAGGACCTCACCGAATATCTTGCCGATCTCAACATCCGGGTCCGCTATATGCACTCGGACATAAACACAATCGAGCGGATCGAAACGGTGCGCGATCTGCGGCTTGGCAATTTCGACGTCCTGGTTGGGATAAACCTGCTGCGGGAAGGCCTGGACATCCCGGAAGTATCGCTTGTAGCCGTTTTGGACGCAGACAACGAGGGTTTCCTGAGGTCGGATAGATCGCTTATACAGACCGCCGGCCGCGCCTCACGAAATATAATGGGGACCGTGATTCTCTACGCTAATAAAATGACCGACTCAATGCGCCGCGCCATCCAGGAGACTGACAGGCGGCGAAAAAAGCAACTCGAATACAACGCCGCAAACAACATCGTGCCGAAGTCGGTGCAAAGAGACGTCGCTGACATTCTAGCAGAGTACCGTCTGAAGCCTTCTGATTCGCAGTTTGTGTTAGAACCGCAGGCTGAGTTCGATCAGTCGGGTGGGCTTATCTCCCCCGAGGAACACATCCAGGCTATCGAGAAAGAAATGAAGGAAGCCGCCTCCCGCCTCGAATTCGAAAGGGCGGCTGCTCTGCGCGATGAAATCAAGAGGCTTCGAGAAAAGCAGTTGCTGTTGCAGTAGGGATCGGGTAGAGCCCGGCAAAAACGATGTGCGAACCCCATACAACCCATTCCGTAGCGGCCCGGCATCTAAATTACGATACTGAAAAATATCACGACAAACATCGCCGCAGGATAATAACTGGCCCGGTTGAACAGCGCCGAAGCGAGGTCGGCTGTCGTCTCGGTGTATAACCTCCAAGCGGGCAGGAGCAGGAGAAATATTCCGGCCGGAATCGCCGCGGCAAAATAGAGGGCGCTCAGCTTGGCAGGTGTCAGCCAGAAAAGAGCGATGCTTATCACGACAGAGACCGTCAGGGCGCTAAGAATGATCCGGGCCGATCCTTGTGGCCCAAATTTGACCGGAATGGTTTCAGCCCCCATTCGCATGTCTTCCTGCATGTCGCTCCAATCGTTTGGAACGTTCTGCCCCCCTATTTCCCAGAAAAAAAACCACAGGAAAAACCCGATCAAAAAAAGAGGTGGACAATTGGGCGCAACGGCGTAAATAGCCGCAAGCCCGCCGGCGCTCTTAACCCCGCCGCTTATCAGCGCTCTCATCCAGCTAAGCCTCAACATCAGGCAGTAAACGGCTTCTGCAGCGCATCCAAGTATGAATATGACGGCGCAGGCCGGATTAAGGGCCCAGGCGCCGAGCAGGGCAATCGTGCCCCATCCGGCTGTCCACAGGATTCCGTCCCTCAGGCTGAGTAAGCCCTGTGCCATTGGGTGGCGGGCATAGATGGCGTCCAAGTCCCCGGCGGAACACTTGAGACCGCACTCGCGGATTTTGCGCCGGTCTGTTCTGAAGTCAACGACATCGTTCAGCGCGTAAACGGCTGTGTACCCGGAAAATGCAGTCACAAAGCCGAGGATGATCACATGAATCGGCGGAATCGCGCCAAGCCAGAGAAGGGCCGCAAGCGCCGGGGTAGCCATATCGAGCAGCCCGTGCGGCGTGCGGGACAATGCCATGAAGAATTTCATTCGGGGTGGAAGCGAAATCGTAGAGGTACTCAATCCCATTTACGTCTCATTTATTTCTATAACGTATTATTCCGGTCGCCATATTCTGCCTGCAGCCAACAAGGGCGTGGCGGCGACTCCGCCAACCCAGCGCCAATCGGCCCCTACCCTCCTATTACTATCGTCTTTATATTTACGAACTCCTTTAGCCCGAAATGAGAAAGCTCCCTGCCAAATCCCGATTTCTTAACGCCCCCAAAGGGAAGGCACGGGTCGGACTTTACGATACCGTTTATCGCGATAAATCCGGAAGCAATTTCCCCGGCGAGTTTCTGAGCCTTCGAGATGTCCCTGGTCCAGATCGCAGCGCCAAGGCCGAATTCAGTCGCGTTGGCAATCCGGATCATCTCTTGTTCGCTTCGCGCCGTGATCACGGGGGCTATGGGGCCAAAGACCTCCTCCCTTAACACCAGCATCTCCTCACTAAGCTCTGTCAAAACAACAGGCTGGAAGAAATAGCCCTGGTTCGGCGGCTTAGGTCCCCGGTATGCTCTGGCGCCCTTTTCCAAAGCGTCATCGAGCTGTCTGCCCAGAGTTTCCACGAACTGCTTCTTGGCAACCGGCCCCAAATCGGTAGACTCATCCATCGGGTCACCAATCCTGAGGCCGTTCATCACCTCGACGAATTTTTCTGTGAAGGCCTCGCAGATAGATTCCATCACTATCAGCCGTTTGGCTGCGATGCAGCTTTGACCTGCATTTGCCGTTCTCGACCTGACTGCGGCGCGGGCGGCTTTTTCAAGGTCCGCGTCCTCGAGGACCATAAATGGGTCAGAGCCGCCGAGTTCGAGTACGGTTTTTTTCAGGTTTTTTCCCGCCAGCGCACCAACCTCAGATCCGGCGCTCACACTTCCAGTCAGCGAAACCGCGTCGATTTGGTCTTGTTCTATCAACCGTTGAGCACCTTGCGGTCCAATGAGAAGCGTCTGGAAAGAGTGCTCTGGAAAACCTGCCTCGAGGAAAATCTTCTCTATCTCGATCGCCGTTATGGGAACATTGGATGCGTGTTTTAACAGGCAGACATTGCCAGCCATAAGGGTCGGCACCGCCCAACGCGCCACCTGCCAGAAAGGAAAATTCCAGGGCATTATTCCAAGGATAACGCCAAGGGGGTCAAACACCACATAGCTCTTTGCAGCCCCGGTTTCGATAACTTCGCTCTTGAGGAACTCTTCTGCGTTTTGGTGATAATAGTCGCAAAGCAGAGCGCATTTTTCGATTTCAGCTACAGCGTCCCTTATAGGCTTGCCCATTTCAGATGTAATTATGCGGGCGTATTCCCTTTTTTTCTGCCTGAAAATGGAGGCAAGTCCGGCGAGGGGCTTTAACCTATCTGAAACGGGAAGCTTTCTCCATTTTTCGAACGCTTCTTTCCCTTTGAGGGCAGCTTCACTACAGGACTCATCCGGCAGTGTATCGAACTCGGCAGTTACTTCACCCGAAAAAGGATTTATCGACTTGAGCTTCATGAAACTTCCTCCGCAGCCAATCACGATTAATAGAGGAAGTTTACAGGGAAAACAGGCTTATGTGCAACACAGTTATCATTTGCCCTGTCCCGGAAGCTGTTTTTTTATTTCCCGCTTCATGAGGTTGATGGATTTGGTAATCGGTATATTTTTGGGACACACGCGCGTGCATTCGAAATAATTCTCGCAAGGCCATACGCTATTCGGTTCATTGAGCTTATCCAGCCTGCTCATAAACCGGCCGTCCCGCGTATCGTAGAGATACCTGTAAGCCCAGACAAGGGCAGCCGGGCCGACGTAGTCCGGATTGTCTTTCATGACGGGGCAGGCGCCCGTGCAGCAGGCGCATAGAATACACCGGATCACCTCCTCCACTTTCTTATGGTCTTCCGGGCTTTGCAGCCGTTCCTTCTCGGGGGGGACTTTGTCCTGCATCAGATAGGGGCGCATGGAATCGATCCTGGCCAGGAAATCATCCATATCGACTATGAGGTCCCTGCGGACATCAAAAAAGGGCAGCGGTTCCAGAGTGATTTCCTCAGAGCCGGTGTAATCCTTGACCAGCTTCTGGCATGCCAGCGCGCAGACACCGTTTATTCGCATGCCATCGGAGCCGCACACGCCATGAGCGCAGGACATCCGGTAGCCAAGGGTTCCGTCCTGTTCCCATTTAATCCGGTTGAGGCAGTCCAGAATACGCTCCTCCGGCCTGGCTGCCACAATATATGTCCTGTAGTAAGCCTCTTTGCCGGACTCGGGGTCGAACCGCAATATCTTGAATCTAACGTCCATATCAGTATGCCCTCGGTTTAGGTGGAAAGAGGGTGATAGTAACCGGTTGGTAAGTAATCGACAGGCCGGAGTCCGTCCTTTGTACAAGGGTATGTTTGAGCCAATGTTCGTCATCTCTATCGGGAAAGTCCTCGCGCGAGTGCGCTCCCCGGCTTTCGGTTCTGTTCAAGGCTGAAGCCACTACTGCTTCAGCCAGAGGGAGCATATTTTGGAGTTCAAGAGCGTCGATCAAATCGGTGTTAAAGCGATTTCCCAAGTTGTCGATCGAGATGTTCCGGGCCCTTTGTTCCAGCTCCCTTACGGCTTCAAGGGTCTTTTTCAAACCCTGCTCGTGGCGAAATACCGAGCAACCGGCCATCATGACTTCCTGGAGAGACTGCCGGATGCTCACAGACCGTTCACCCGTCCTGTTTTCCTTGATCTGTCTAATCCGGTTCAGCGTCTCCCGCTCCGGTGCGGCAGGCGGCTCTACCCAGGATAGCCGGCTCAGATTTTCCATAATATGCAGCCCGGCCCTTCTGCCAAAAACGACAAGATCGAGCAGCGAGTTACAACCGAGCCGATTTGCCCCGTGAAGCGAGATACACGAACACTCGCCGGCCGCATAAAGCCCCGGCACGGGGTTATTATTCACATCAGTTACTTTGCCGTCGACATTTACGGCGATGCCTCCCATCATGTAGTGGCAAGTGGGATGAATTGGAATCAGGTCTGTTGCCGGGTTGAGGCCGAGGTAGATTTTTACGAAAGAAGAAATATCCGAAAGCCTTTCGGCCAGTTTTTTTTCACCAAGATGGGTGAGGTCAAGATGGACATAATCCTGTCCATTTATTCCCCTGCCCTCTTGAATCTCGGTATAGATCGCGCGGGAAACCATGTCCCTTGGGGCCAGGTCCTTGATAGTGGGAGCGTACCTTTCCATGAACCGCTCGCCCTCGCCATTGCGGAGAACCCCGCCCTCACCTCTTGCCGCCTCGGTTATGAGGACCCCAAGCCCCCATATTCCGGTTGGATGGAACTGGACAAATTCCATGTCCTTCAGCGGAAATCCCCGCCCGTAGGTTAGAGCAACACCGTCCCCGGTGCTGGCGAAGGCGTTGGAGGTCACCTTGTATAGTTTTCCGTATCCGCCTGTTGCAATCAGTACTGCCCTGCTATGGAAGAAGTGCACTTCACCGGTTGCAAGCTCATAGGCAACAAGCCCCGCAACCTGTCCGTCCCGAATGATGAGATCGAGCACGTGAAACTCCGGGTATATCTTGATGCCCTTTTTTACTGCATCAAAATAGAGCGTATCCATCATGACCCGCCCGGAGCGGTCAGCGGCGTAGCATATACGCTTCACGGGAGCTTCGCCGAAATTCCTGGTGTGCCCTCCAAAGAAACGCTGGGCGATTTTGCCGTCCGGCGTACGATTGAAAGGAACGCCCATGTGTTCCAGTTCATAAACCGCCCTTATGGCGTGTTTGGCCAGAATCTCAGCCGCGTCCTGGTCGCTAAGATAATCTCCGCCTTTGACCGTATCGTACATATGCCATTCCCAGAAATCAGGCTCTTCGTTTTCGAGCGCTGCGGCTATCCCCCCCTGCGCCGCCCCGGAATGAGACCTGGTGGGATATACTTTGCTGAGAAGCGCGACATCAGTCTTTCCCGCCACCTCGGCCGCCGCCCTCAACCCGGCAAGTCCTGCCCCGACAATCAGCACATCGTGCTCAAAAACCATGGAGGGTCTCCTCGGACATATTTGCGTTCTCAATATGAAAGATAGAAAGGAAAGTTAATAACGCAGCCGTATCTCGCCTGGAGCGCGATGCAACTGCGCAGCATAAATCAAGGGATCGGCATGGACGGCAAAGATCTATCCCCTGGCCTTTGCGGGTTCATAGGTACATCCAACAGCCCCGCAATAGTGGCCGACATATTCCGCTTCCGGTCTGTACAGCGCGGGTTTCTCCTGGGCTTCGGCAAACTTCTCCTCGATAACGTGCGCACACCACCCTGCGATTCGGGAGATAGCAAAGACAGGCGTCATAATGTCAATTGGTATTCCCAACATGGCATAGACAGATCCGCTGTAGAAATCGACATTGGTCCTGATTCCGGGTCTGCCGCGAGCCAAAAATTCCTTGTGGCCTTCCTCTTCGATGCGGTCGAGATACTCATACCAATGTGCGTGGCCGGTTTCTTCGGCCAGACGGCGCGACATCATTTTGAGAATTTTTGCGCGGGGATCGTCGGTCTTGTAAACAGCATGCCCCATCCCCATTATTATTCGGCCGCTTTCGATCATGTTCTTGACCCAGGCGCCGATCTCATCGGCCGATTTAATTTCGGATTCGATCTTGAGCAGCATCTTCATAACCCGCGCATTGGCGCCGCCATGCAGACTTCCGGAAAGAGCGCCCACTCCTGCGGAGACTCCCGCGTACAAATGCGCCCGTGTTGATACGACCTCGCGGCATGCGAAAGTCGAAGCGTTGAAGGTATGGTCGGCGTGCAGGATCAGGCAGACATCGAGGTCACGAGCGATCTCCCCGCTCGGTTTCTTCCCGGTGAGCTGCCAGAGGAAATTGCCGGCGTGAGACAGCCCATTGTCCGGCGGAAGCGGCTTCTCCCCGTTTCCTATCCGATGCCACGCAGCGACCACAGCGGGGAAACGCGCTATTAACCGGACAGACTTCCTGATATTGGCCTCCTTAGAGTCGTCATAGAGTTCAGGGTCATCGATAGCCAGCATCGGGACGCAAGCCTGAAGCACATCCATCGGATCGGCGTGCCTTGGGAATTTCTCAAGACTCTCCAGAACGAACCCGGGCAACTCCCGCCACTGCACAACCTGCCTTTCGAACTCCTCAAGTTCGCTATGCTTCGGCAGGTATCCGTTCAGCAGCAGAAAGGCCGTTTCCATAAATGTTGACTGTTCGGCCAGTTCTTCGATCCTGTAGCCGCGATAGATCAGAACCCCGTTTTCGCCATCGATGTAGCTGATCTTGGTATCGGCCACTGTAACTCCTCGGAGACCGATATTTTTGACGTGGACTGTCTCGGTGGCCATTTTCCCCTCCGGATGGACACTAGTTATATAAACGGCTCCATTTCGAACCAGGGCGTTCCTGACTCAAAACCTCCCTGTTTTGACCATATTCAATGCGCCGCCATCGAGCAGCATGCGGCGCATTCTTTCCGACACACGCAGAAAAACGCGTATTTGCCTGCCGTCAATTTCGACCGGCAACTCCAGGGCGCCACTCATGAGATGGCGTCGAATGTCCCGATATAAGATCGTCGCTCCGGGATTAAGGGCATTGTAGTCATCGGGGTTGGCGAACACCAGCGGGAGTATCCCGTAATTGCAAAGATTGGCCAAGTGGATCCTGGCGAAGCTTTTCGCCATTACAGCCCGGACGCCAAGATAGCGGGGCGCCAGGGCCGCGTGCTCACGGCTCGACCCTTGGCCGTAGTTTTCTCCGCCGATGACTGTAACAGCGCCGGCTTCTTTGCATTTTTGCGCAAATTCCGTATCGAGGATCGAAAATACAAACTCGCTTATCGCCGGGATATTAGATCTGAGTGGAAGGACTTTGCTGCCGGCGGGCATGATCGTATCAGTCGATATGTTATCACCGACAACCAGTACCACTTTGGTTTCGAGCGACTCGGGCAGCGGAGTGAGTGTGGGCAGTGGAACGATGTTCGGCCCGCGGACGACTTGAGTTTTTCTGAGCTCTTCATTTGGTACGATAATCGAAACCTCATCTACGAGGTACTCTTTTGGATCTTCGATTCTCGGGTATTCCATTTCCCGGCCCAGGTCCCGCGGATCTGTTATTACGCCCTTGAGCGCGGCCGCAGCACCTGTCTCGGGCGAACACAGATAGACGCGATCATCTTTGGCGCCGGAGCGTCCGGGGAAATTGCGGGGCATGGTCCGAAGGCTGATCTGGCCTGTTCCAGGCGCCTGTCCCATACCAATGCAGCCCAGACACCCAGGTTCGTGTATTCGCGCCCCCGCCCGCAGCAGCGGAAACATTCCTCCCCGGGCTGCCACATTCTCGATTACCTGCCTGCTGCCGGGGTTCACATTAAAAGAGATCCAGGGGGATACATGTCTGCCCTCAAGAATCCGGGCCACCACCATCAAATCCCTGAAGGAAGAATTTACACTGCTCCCCACGATAACCTGATCCACTTTCAATCCAGCGACTTCAAGCACCGGGACCACATTCCCCGGAGAGTGCGGCGTGGCTATGAGAGGTTCGATTTTGGAGAGATCGATTTCATCATATTCGTCGTATTCGGCCGACGGGTCAGCGCTGAGCTCAACCCAGGCATCTCCCCTCCCCTGTGCATCCAGATAGGCTCGAGTGTTTCCATCCGATGGGAATATCGAGGTAGTCGCGCCCAGTTCAGTCCCCATATTGCCAATCGTTTCGCGGTCGGTCGCAGACAGGCTCGCGACTCCAGGGCCGTAATATTCGACTATCTTCCCAACACAACCTTTCACGTCATAGCGTCGAAGCATCTCGAGAATAAGGTCTTTCGCGCTGACCCATTCCGGGAGTTTTCCGGTTAGCTTAACCCCCAGGACTCTTGGGCAGGGAAGATGATAAGGGTGTCCGGCCATGGCCAGGGCAACGTCGAGCCCACCGGCGCCTATTCCAAGCACCGAGACACCGGCGGCCCCCGGAGTATGGCTGTCGGAGCCAAGCAGGGTCCGCCCTGGAATTCCAAACCTTTCCATATGAACCTGGTGGGAAACGCCGTTGCCCGCAGGACTGAAATGAATTCCATACCTGGCGGAAGCACTCTGAAGATATCGGTGGTCGTCGGCATTCTTGTTGTCTGTCTGGATGATGTTGTGATCGACGTATTGAACGGCAAGTTCCGCCTTTATGCTGTCCATCCCAAGGGCCTCGAACTCCAGCATGGCGATGGTTCCTGTGGCGTCCTGAAGGAGGATCTGGTCGATTCTGATACCGATTTCCTCCCCGGCAATCAGCTTTCCTTCAACCAAGTGGGCTTCAAGTATTTTGTGGGTCAAATTCTGCGCCACCGTCTGAACTCCTATATTTTTTGTCACAACTTTTCGTTCGATTCCCATCGGACTTGCCCGCACGGCGTATGCTTCCCCTGGCTCACGGCTCAGACATCAAAGCCACGCGCAATCACGGGCATTTTTTGACCTCGAAGAACCGGGCCCGAAGGACCTTCGCTCCCTGATCTGTGACCCGAGCGCAAGAGGCCGCTACGCAACCTTCCTGGAGACAAACAGAACGTAAGATTATGGCTGGGTATTGTCAATCAAGGACCCGAATGGACCGAGGTTGGGACGGAAAAAATGAAAGGGACTGCACTAATGGTCTTAGGGCTTACAGTCCCTTTCAAAATTCCTATTGAAAGTGAGGTTATGGTCGCAATTTGAAAGTGAGGCTATACTCGCTATTTAACTTTTTCGCTGAGCGTCTTACCGGCTTTGAACTTTACAACTTTTGACGCTGGAATTTTGATCTTTTCGCCGGTCCGGGGATTGCGGCCTTCACGCTGAGACCTGGAGCCGACACTAAAAGTGCCGAAGCCTACCAGAGTGATCTTGTCACCACCTGCCAGAGCGCCGGAAACAGCGGCAACGAACCCGTCCACTGCTTTTTCAGCCTGCGATTTGGTAATCCCACCTTCACTTGCGATCTTTCCAACCAGTTCGGCCTTCGTCATTTTCTTTCCTCCTCGGCGTAATTTAGGTAATAGAAAACCCCTCCTCCTGAATCGCTCGGTACTGCGTGTTGCAAACACCCCTCGGCACAGAGCCAAAACAAAACCGGAAACCGACCGGCAGTTTATCTGGTCCCACGGGCAAAAAGTCTTACAATCGGCTCCTGTTCGAGTCTTGACCAGATTTGGTTCTTATATCTGGAAAAATGCTTTTGTCCATCAAAATCGACATCAGAGACGAGAAAAAATGGCCTCAGCCCTCATATTGGAAGAATATGGCCTGACAATGAAAAGTGCAAGGGAAAATATTGCCGTCGAACACCGATTTCTTCGAGTTATTGTTTTTTCGCAGGTTGCAACTTATAAAGGGGTCAATCAGGTTTTAGGATATGTTGCAATAAGAAGCTTTCAAAGGAGACCCTCATGACCGTGAGAGTTATCATCGAACGGGAAGTTAAACCGGGCCGGGAAGCCGACTTGCAGCATTTAATGATTCAAGCTCGATCAAAAGCGCTCAAGGTAAATGGCTACATCTCCGGCGAAACCCTCAGGGCGGTGGATAACCCCAAGAAATTCCTCGTACTCAGCAACTGGAACAGCGTGGAAGATTGGAAGGCCTGGGAAAGTGATCCGGAACGAGCCAAGCTGCAGATGGAAATGGCGCCCCTGCTTCTGGGCAGTGAAAAATGCACCATATACATGCATTCTTAGTTTCACTGTTTCCGTGATCATTCCATAGATCTGTGGACCTTGTGGACACCTCTTTCGTTCCTGAGGGCGGACATTACTCGCTGGAGATGTTTCGAGTCTCTCACCTCTATTCGCAGGTGGCAGACGCTTGAGGTATCCGCCTGGTTCTCGACCTTCAGACTTATTACCTTTACATCCATTTGACCGAGCACCCCGTTAAGGGCCGCGAGGATACCTCTCTCCCCGGAGTGGATGATGTGGATATCTACAGGGAAAAGCTGTTCTTTCCCCGAATTCCACTGTACATCTATCTTTCTGCCTTCGTCGCTCCCTCTTTCGAGGTTTTTGCACGAAAGCCGGTGCACTGTTATCCCACGGCCCCTGGTTATGTATCCCATGACCGGCTCTCCGGGAACGGGATTACAGCATTGAGCCATTCGGATCAAAATGTCTTCGAGCCCTTCCACCTTAATTCCGTCTTTTGAAGCTACCGGCTTCCGCTTCTCGACGAGGATCTCTTCCCGCGGGTGTTCCTCTTCGGGCGGAAGAACCGTCAGTTTACCGATCACCTGCTTTGCCGTAACCTTGTGATAGCCAATGCCGGCGAGAAGATCATCTACACTTTTCAAGGAAAAGGCCTTCGCCGCTTCGGCGAGCTCGGGTGAATTCAGATAGTTGTTGAAATTCAAACCCTTCTTTCTGAATTCCCTTTCGCAGATTTCTCTGCCCTGCGAGATCGAACGCTCTCTTTCCTCGGTTTTGAACCAATGCTTGATGCGGCTTATCGCCTTGGGGGACTTGACCTGTTTTAGCCAGTCTTTGCTGGGCCGATGATTGGCGGAGGTGAGCACTTCA
>Ga0187869_10000268_pt1 | contig 61847 bp, 41 predicted proteins | sample June2016WEW_13_1_2_FD_132972 | JGI IMG/M metagenome (GOLD analysis project Ga0187869, IMG submission 132972) | Peatland microbial communities from SPRUCE experiment site at the Marcell Experimental Forest, Minnesota, USA - June2016WEW_13_100 | ecosystem: Environmental > Terrestrial > Soil >...
CCAGGATTTCGCCCTTACTCGCGAGCGCATCCGCCAGATCGAAGCCGAGGCGCTGCGAAAACTGCGCCATCCATCTCGCTCGCGCCGGTTCCGGATCTTTCTCGAAAGCGCTTTCTGAGAAATATCTAAATTGCCGCACCGGCCGCGAGGGTTGAGTGCTCTGCAAGGAAAGAAACGGAGAATAATCCATTGCTGAGGCGCCAAGCCTGCAGCGAGACACCGGCAGGGTGCTGAAGAATTTCTTGGCGCTGATATCATTCCAGAAGGTGAGCAGCGGGAATTCGGCAGTCGTTCTGAAAACACGATGAATACGGCCAAGCCATCCGTCAGCATTTTTCGCGACCCGGAAGAACCCATCCGCGCCGAGCTCTTCGGGGTGGAACGCTTCGAGCAGCACGCAGAGAGTCTTGCCGCCGCGCAGATCGTCACCAGTGATTCGGGACCTGGCCGGCCGCTCCTTCCGCGCGTCCTGGAGAACGGCCGCGTGCTGCTGGAGTCCTACCAGGCCATTGCCCGGGCGATTCAGAAGGAGCATGCGATTACCCCCGCAGCCGAATGGCTGGTCGATAACTTCTACATCGTTGATGAACAGCTCCGCGAGATCCGTGACGACTTGCCACCCGGCTTCTATCGGAAACTGCCCAAACTTGCCTCCGGTCACTTGCAGGGCTATCCGCGCGTTTTCGGAGTGGCGTGGGCGTTCGTGGCACACACGGACAGCCGATTCGACCCGGAAGTGCTGCGCCGCTTTGTGACGGCCTACCAGCGCGTGCAACCGCTCACCATCGGTGAGCTGTGGGCCGTGGCCATCACGCTGCGTATCGTGCTGGTGGAAAATCTGCGCAGGCTAGCAGAACGGATTGTGAGCAGTCGCGCCGCGTGCGAGGAAGCCGACCGGCTGGCCGACAGCCTGTTGGGTACAGGCGGCCAGTCTCTGGTGGCCCCAGCGGCAGTCCTCCGCCGCTTTGAGAAGACGCCTTTGGCGAGGGCGTTTGCCGTACAGCTCGTCCAGCGCTTGCGCGACCTGGATCCAAAGGTGCGCCCCATCTTGGTTTGGCTCGATGAGCGCCTGGCCGCGCAGGGGACTACCGCCGACGAAATTGTCCACGCCGAGCACCAGCAGCAGGGAGCCATGAGCGTCACCGTGCGCAACGTCATCACCAGCATGCGCTTGACGTCTGCATTTGATTGGCAGGAATTCTTTGAGAGCGTCAGCCTAGTGGACGAAATTCTGCGCCATGGCAGCAACTTCGCCGAGATGGATTTTGCCACGCGAGACCGCTACCGCCATGCTATCGAGGATCTCTCGCGGGGCTCGGGCTACTCGGAAATTGAAGTAGCGAAACGCGCCGCACGTCGCGCCAGGCGGGCGCCCGTGGAGCCGCGCGGCGGCGTACAGCCAGACGAGGACCGGCAAACGGAGCCTGGCTATTACCTCATCTCGCGGGGACGTCTGGCCTTTGAGCGCGACCTCGGTTTTCGCGTCTCCTGGAAGCGCTGGCTGCTTCGTTTGTATGTACGAGCCGCGGTACCCGGCTACCTGGGAACCATCGGTGTAGTGACAGCCATGATTCTCGCGCTACCGCTACTGCATGCCAGCGAAGCGGGGGTCACCGCGAAAGGGCTTGTGCTGCTCGGTCTTCTTGCCGCAGTGCCTGCTTCGGACCTGGCCATCGCACTCATCAATCGCGCAGTGATGCATGTGCTCGGACCGCGAACCCTGCCGCGGCTGGAGTTGCGCAGCGGCGTGCCGGAACATTTGCGAACGATCGTGGTCGTGCCCACGCTGCTCGTCAGACAGCATGAAATCGAAGAGCAGGTGGAGCGGCTGGAGGTTCACTATCTGGCGAATTCGGATGGGGACCTGCGTTTCGCACTGCTCTCGGACTGGGCGGACGCGCCGAGCGAAAACCTCCCCGGTGACGACGAACTGCTGGCCACCGCGGTTGACGGCGTCGCTCGCTTGAACAAGCGCCACGGCCCGGCGCCCGGCGGCGGTGAGCGCTTCTTGCTCTTCCATCGCAGGCGTCTCTGGAACGAGCGCGAGCGCAAATGGATGGGGTGGGAGCGCAAGCGAGGGAAGCTGCATGAGCTGAACCAGCTTCTGCGCGGCTCGTCGAACACCACGTTTATACCCACGGGCGGGCATCCCCCGGAAGCCGTACCGGGTGTTCGCTACGTCATCACGCTCGATGGAGACACGCGCCTGCCGCGAGGCGCTGCTGCCCGTTTAGTCGGCACCATGGCGCATCCTCTCAACCGGCCGAGGTTCAGCGCGCGTGCCGGGCGCGTCGTCGAAGGCTACGCGGTGGTGCAACCGCGCATCACGCCTTCGCTGCCCACCGAGCATGAGGGCTCGCTGTTCCAAAGAATCTCCTCCGGCCCGAGCGGGATCGATCCCTATGCGTCGGCGGTTTCCGATGTCTATCAGGATTTATTCCGAGAAGGTTCGTACACCGGCAAGGGAATTTACGACATCGATGCATTTGAGGCGGCCTTAGCGGGCAAGGTGCAGGACAACGCGCTGCTGAGCCACGATCTCCTTGAAGGTATCTTCGCCCGCGCCGCACTGGCCACAGACATTGAGCTGTTTGACGAATTTCCCTCGCACTATGAGGCCGCGGCCGCCCGGCAGCATCGCTGGGCGCGCGGAGACTGGCAACTTCTGCCCTGGGTCTTTGGGCGCGTCCGAGTGGCCTCGGAGAAACGCCGTCCTGTCGTCATTCCCGCGATTGGCCGTTGGAAAATGCTCGACAACTTGCGCCGCACCCTGTCGGCGCCCGCCGCGTTTCTCACATTGGTTGTTGGGTGGCTGCTGCCATCGGTGTCTCCTTGGGTGTGGACCGGATTTATCCTGGTAACGATCGCGATTCCCGCGCTGCTGCCTTTCCTCATCGGACTGAAGCCGCACCGCCGCGGAATTTCCAAGCGCAGCCATTTTCGCGCTGCGCTTACCGACCTGGCGCTCGGCGCAGCGCAGATCGGCTCGACGGTGACCTTCCTTGCTTACCAGATGTGGCTGATGGCAGACGCGATTCTGCGCACCCTCGGCCGTCTGTTCATCACGCGGAGGAATTTGCTGGAGTGGGTGACCGCAGCACACGCCCGGTCTGCGGTCGATTTGAAGATTTCCAGCATGTACAAGCGCATGGCCGGCGGCATTCTGCTCGCCGGAGCGGCGTTTGCGGTTTTGGCCTACGGGCGGGGCCGGGCTTGGGCCGTTGCTGCCCCGTTCCTCCTTCTCTGGTTTGCGGCTCCTGCCGTCGCGCGCTGGATCAGCCTGCCTCCACGGCTTCTCGGAGCGGAGCCGGTATCGCCGGCCGATGTGCAAACTCTCCGTTTGACCGCGCGCCGGACCTGGCGCTTCTTCGAGGCGTTTGTTGCCCCCACGGACCACTCGCTGCCTCCCGATAATTTTCAGGAAGAGCCCAAGCCCATCGTGGCCCACCGAACTTCGCCCACCGATATCGGGCTCTATCTTCTCTCCACGCTTGTCGCGCGCGATTTCGGATGGCTGGGCGCGCTCGAGACGGTTGAGCGCCTCGAAACTACGCTCGAGACGATGAGCCGCCTCGAGCTGTTTCGCGGCCACTTCTACAACTGGTACGATACGCGCGATCTTCATCCGCTCGAGCCCAAGTATGTTTCTTCCGTGGACAGCGGAAATCTCGCCGGACATCTGCTGGCTCTGGCCAACGGTTGCCGCGAGCTGATTCAGAAATCGTCCGTCGGAGCGCACCTGCCCGCCGGAATGGAAGACAGCATCCGGCTGTTGCGCGAAGCGCTCGACGACATTGCGGATACGCGGCGTACCCACATCGTCACGCGGAAGCAGCTCAGCAACGCCATCGACACGCTGGCTGCCTCTCTGGACCCGCTGCCGGTCGATGCCGCGGACTGGGCGGCGCGTTTTGTCGAGCTAAGGGCGCACGCCTGCACCGTGGCTGATATTGCGCAAACCCTGACGCAGGAGCGCGGGGACCCTCCCGATTCCGAGTTGCGCGCCTGGGCCGATGCCGCCAGAGCCTGCGTCGAAAGCCACGCCCGAGACGTGGAAATCTTGATTCCGTGGGCGCGCCTGGACCCGGAAGAGATTGTGGTTATGGCCGGACGTCCTCCGGAGAAGGCGCCCGAGTGGGTGGCGATCGAGCCGTTCTTCCGTTCCATTCCGGCGCTGGCGGACGCTCCGGAACGCTTCGAGGCGGCTCTCCGTGAACTGGCCGCGCTGCGCGCACGCCTGCTCGATAATTCTCCGGCAAACCGGGAGACGCTCGAGCGGATCGATACGCTGGCCCGGGCCATCGAGCATTCGGCCCGGGATGCCGCCGCGCTCATTCGCCGCTTTTCGGCGGTCACCCAGACGGCGGAGGATATGTTTCGCGGGGTGGATTTCCGCTTTCTGTTTGACAATACGCGCAAGCTTTTTTCCATCGGCTACCGGGTCTCGGACGGTAGTCTCGATCCCAACTGTTACGACCTGCTCGCTTCGGAGGCGCGCCTCGCAAGTTTCATTGCCATCGCTAAGGGCGACGTTTCGTCGTCGCACTGGTTTCGACTAGGCCGCGGGCTCACACCCGTGGGCCGTGGCTCCGCGCTCATCTCCTGGTCGGGCTCGATGTTTGAGTACCTGATGCCGGCGCTGGTGATGCGTTCCCCTGCGGGCAGTCTGCTGGACCAGACGTACCACCTCGTCGTGCGCCGGCAAATTACCTACGGAGCGGAACGCCGCGTGCCCTGGGGAGTCTCGGAGTCGGCTTACAATGCGCGCGATCTCAACCTCACGTACCAATATTCCAGCTTTGGTGTGCCCGGGCTGGGGCTCAAGCGCGGCCTGAGCGATGACGTCGTCATCGCGCCGTATGCCACTGCGCTCGCGGCCATGATCGATCCTGCCGCAGCCACCCTAAACTTCGCGCGACTCGCCCAGGCCGGCGGCAGAGGAGCTTTCGGTTTTTACGAAGCGCTCGATTACACCAGCACGCGGTTGCCCGAAGGCAAAGACGTCGCCGTCGTGCGCACCTACTTCGCACACCATCAGGGGATGTCATTGGTGGCCTTCGCCAACGTCTTAAACGATGGCGCGATGCGGGCCCGCTTCCATGCCGAGCCCATTGTGCAGGCCACCCAACTGTTGCTACAGGAACGAACGCCGCGCGACGTGCTTGTCGCACGGCCGCGCGCGGAAGAAGTTTCCGCGGCGGCGCAGGTCCGCGAACTCATTCCGCCGGTGCTACGCCGGTTCACCACGCCGCATGATGTGACTCCGCGGACGCATCTGCTTTCCAACGGACGGTACGCCGTAATGCTTACCGCGGCGGGCTCGGGCTATAGCCGCTGGCGCGATATTGCCGTTACGCGGTGGCGCGAGGATGTCACGCGGGACTGCTGGGGCACGTACGTTTTTCTTCGGGACACGGAGACCGGCCACGTTTGGTCGGCGGGTTATCAGCCCAGCGGCATCGATCCGGACTCTTACGAGGCTTCCTTCTACGAAGACCGTGCCGAGATTATCCGGCGCGACGGCGCACTGACCACCACGCTCGAGGTCGTCGTGTCGTCCGAGGACGATGCTGAAGTGCGGCGCGTCTCCATCACCAACCTGGGAGCACACACGCGCGAAATCGAGGTCACCTCGTATGCCGAGCTTTGCCTTGCTTCGCAGGCAGCCGATGTGACGCACGCGGCGTTTTCAAATTTGTTTGTGCAGACGGAATTCGTGCCCGCTGTCGGCGCGCTGCTGGCAACGCGCCGCAGGCAATCCGATAAAGACACGGCCGTGTGGGCCGCGCATGTGGTCGTTGTGGAAGGCGAAACCGTCGGCGACGCGCAATTCGAGACGGATCGCGCGCGGTTCCTCGGACGCGGGCACCATGTCCGCAATCCCGTATCGGTGATCGACGGCAGACCACTCTCGAATACCGTCGGCTCCGTACTGGACCCGGTGATGAGCCTGCGGCGCACGGTGCGCATCCCGCCGGGCGCCACAATCCGCATCACTTTTTCAACGATCGTCACTCCGGCCCGCGAGCAGGCGCTGGATCTGGCCGACAAGTACCGCGACGCGAGAACCTTTGAGCGCACTCTAACGTTGGCCTGGACGCAGGCGCAAGTACAACTGTACCACCTGGGTATCGGTCCCGACGAAGCTCACTTGTTCCAAAGACTCGCCAATGCCGTGCTCTATTCCGACGCTTCGCTGCGGCCATCTCCCGATGTGCTCAACCGCAGCACACTGGAGCGTTCCGCGCTGTGGGCCCACGGAATCTCCGGTGATCTGCCCATCGTGCTGGCGCGCATCGACGAACCGGAAGATGTCGAGATCATCCGGCAATTGCTGCGCGCGCATGAATACTGGCGGATGAAGCAGTTGTCCGCCGACGTGGTCATTCTGAATGAGAAGCCGTCGTCCTATGCGCAGGAACTACAGGACTCCCTGGAAGCGCTCGTGCGCGGCAGCCAGCTGCGGCTCTCTCCGGATACAGGCAGCGTGCGCGGCAATATTTTCCTCCTGCGGGCAGACTTGGTCTCTGCGCAGGAGCGTGCGCTACTGCAAACGGCCGCGCGGGCGGTGCTCCTCAGCCGGCGCGGCACTTTGTTCGAGCAGGTCACTCGGTCGCGCCGCACGGAAGCTGGGGTACCCCCCGTCTCGCGACCGCTGCGCCCGGGCAAACCTCTGGACGTACCGCTGCCTCTGCCGGATCTCGAATTTTTCAACGGCCTTGGCGGCTTCGCTGAAAATGGCCGCGAATATGTGACCGTTCTTGAGGAAGGATTGCACACGCCTGCGCCGTGGATCAACGTCATTGCGAATCCATCGTTTGGCTTCCTCGTGTCGGAATCAGGCTCCGGCCACACCTGGTCGCTCAACAGCCGCGAAAATCAGCTTACGCCGTGGTCCAACGATCCCGTCACCGACCCGCCTGGAGAAGCCATCTACATCCGCGACGAAAGCACGGGTGAGGTTTGGAGCCCCACAGCGCTGCCCGTCCGCGATGAAACTGCTTCGTATGTGGCGCGCCACGGCCAGGGCTACAGCCGCTTCCAGCATGGCGCGCACGGCATCCTGCTTGAGCTGCTGCAATTCGTGCCCTCTGAAGACCCGATAAAGATCTCTCGGCTCACCCTGCAGAACCATTCCGAACGCTCCCGTCGTCTCTCTGTGACCGCTTATGCCGAGTGGGTGCTGGGCAGCTCGCGCAGCGCTTCGGCGCCTTACATCATTACGGAGGTCGATTCGCAGACGGGAGCGCTCTTTGCCCGGAGCGCGTGGGGCGGCGAGTTCGGCGGGCGCATCGCCTTTGCGGATCTTGCCGGCCGGCAGATTTCGTGCACGGGCGACCGCACAGAGTTTTTGGGCCGCAATGGCACGCCCGAACGTCCCGCGGCGCTTGAGCGAGGCGGTCCCCTTTCCGGAAGGGTGGGCGCGGGTCTCGATCCATGCGCCGCTCTGCAAACCTCGCTTGAGTTGCGCCCCGGCGCGCGCGCGGAAATTGTGTTCTTCCTGGGCCAGATGGAAAGCAGGGAACAAGTGCGCGAGTTACTCGGCCGCTATCGCGCTGCAGACCTGGACGGAATCCTGCGTGACGTCACCGCCCGGTGGGACGACGTGCTTGGTGCCGTACAGATCACCACACCCGAGCCGGCCATGGATGCGCTGCTGAATCGCTGGCTGCTCTACCAGACGCTGGCGTGCCACTTCTGGGCGCGCGCGGGGTTATATCAGGCAAGCGGCGCGTACGGCTTCCGCGACCAGCTCCAGGATGTGATGGCCCTCAGCGTCGCGAAACGAGAACTTGCGCGGGAGCATCTGCTGCGCGCGGCCGCGCGCCAGTTCACCGAGGGTGACGTCCAGCACTGGTGGCATCCGCCCTCGGGACGAGGCGTGCGCACCCGCATCTCCGACGACCTTCTCTGGCTGCCGTACACCGTCATCCACTTCATCGAAGTCACCGGCGACAGGACCGTGCTGGAGGAAGTCGTACCCTTCTTGGAAGGCAACGCACTGGCCGAGGGACAGATCGAATTGTACTTCCAGCCGCGTGTGTCAGAGACTCGCGCGACGCTATTCGAACACTGCGCGCGTGCGCTGGACCGCAGCCTCTTCGTCGGCAGCCACGGCCTCCCGCTGATGGGCACGGGCGACTGGAATGACGGCATGAACCGCGTCGGCCCGCTAGGCAAGGGAGAAAGCGTCTGGCTAGGCTGGTTTCTGCACACGATTCTCTGGGAGTTTGCCAAAGTTGCGGATGCGCGCGGCGACCACAAGCGCGCGGAGACTTGGCGGCTTCACGTCAGCGCGCTAAAAGCGGCGCTCGAGCGGGAAGCTTGGGACGGCGAATGGTACCGCCGCGCCTACTTTGATGACGGCACGCCGCTCGGCTCCGCCACAGGCGCGGAGTGCCGCATTGACTCCATCGCTCAGTCATGGGGCATCATCAGCGGCGCCGCAGAACCGGGCCGCGGGGCGCGCGCCATGTCTGCCGTCGAGCAGCACCTGGTGCGCCGACCGGAGGGCCTGATTCTGCTCTTCACGCCGCCTTTTGACCGCACGCCGCTTGACCCCGGCTACATTAAAGGTTACGTGCCCGGCATCCGTGAGAACGGCGGACAATACACGCATGCTGCCGTGTGGACGGTTCTGGCCTTCGCGGCGCTCGGCGACGGCGATAAGGCCGGCGAGCTGTTCCGGATGCTGAACCCAATCAATCGCACTACCACGCGGGCAAGCGTGCAGCGTTACAAAGTCGAGCCCTACGCGGTCGCGGGCGACGTTTATGCCGAGCCTCCACACGTCGGGCGCGGCGGATGGACCTGGTACACCGGGTCGGCGGGCTGGCTCTATCGCGCCGGCATGGAGTGGATTCTCGGTTTCCGCGTGCGCGGCATGACGCTCTGCATCGATCCCTGCATCCCGCGCAATTGGCCCAGCTACTCGGTCAGCTTTCGTTATCACTCGGCAAGCTACAAGATCACGGTGGAAAATCCGTCGAGCGTTACCCGTGGCGTCGCTGTGACTGAATTGGACGGCAAGCTGCTGGCTGGCTCCGCAAATATTCCACTCGCCGACGATGGCGCTGTGCATGAGATCCGCATCGTGCTGGGTTGAGCATGGCGCGCCGTGGAGGAGTGCCTCCAACTTGTGCTCGTATATCGAGATAGCGGCCCCAGCGACGAAGCGATAAACAGGCTGGCCGTCAGTCAGGTCCCACTGTGTGTAGAATCGCCCAGGAAATTTAACAGGCTCTGTGCGTGAGAAGAAGACCCCGGAACCAGGGTGGCACCCCGATGAGCACTGGCCGCTGCCTGCGTCGGGCGTTCTTGATCTTGCTTGCGGCTGCCAGCAACAGATCCGCCGGACATGGAGAGCATTAAGATTCCCCGCTTTCACGACCGTCCATCTTTCGCCTTCCGCGGCCCGTCGCCGTCCCCTTCCCCAACTCCCATCTCCTGCTAGGAGATACAAGGAAGGTTCAATAAAAACTGCCAGTGTGCCCAAAGAAATTGACTCACTAGAGGGGTTCAGGCGATTGGTCTAGGTACAAGTTATGGACAACTAGGAGAGGGGAACAATGCTCCTTGTCCCGTAAGCGACGCCAGATAAAGCGGTTATGGGATTGATCCACATAGTTCGGGCCCAGGAGGTCGGTGGTTCAAATCCACTCGCCCCGACCAAGTTTACCCTCCCGATTCAGCAAGTTACGCTGCGAATTCTTACTTCCGCGGAAGCCTTTCTGGGCACTAAGGAGTCGGTCTTTCCAATCCACTTGTGCCGACCACGCTCCCTCCTCCTGAATTCACGACCTGACGCTGCGGATTCTACTTTAGTGCGACTTCTTTTCTAGAGACAGTACGGAGAAGATCCATCTTGGGGGCGAGCACTCCAAGCTTCAAATCAAACGAGCGTCACTTCGATGTGGGACCTGCCACCCGTAGAAGTGAGGTCCCACGCATGCTCCCGAAGTCCGCTGCGGGGACTCGAACGCCATTCCTTACCGTTTTTGGATCGCGCGTTCGATGTTATCTTTGTGTTGGCTGGCGACCACAAGGCCAGCGTCGTACATGAACTTCTCAGAATGTGTAACTGCTGTTGCCAATATCCGGTCGAGCTGGTTCAACCTGGGAGCGGAAATGTTCTTTGGCCGGCCGATGATTTCGTTGAAACTCGCTGTCAGCCAAGTCTCTTCAGCGAGAATCAACCATGTTAGAAGAGGGCCAGTTTTAGTGCTTCGTCAAAACTGACTCGTTGGAACTCATACTCGTGGACGTTCTCAAAGAGCTTTTTAAACAGCATTTCCACTCACCGGCCGAGCGGGTGCAGCCGCTGCAGGGGCTGCTCGGCGGCTCGGGGCGCAAGATCATCCGGCTGGCCAGCGAAAAAGTCAGCGCGATTGGCATTCTGTATGACGTACGCGAAGAGAACGTCGCTTTCCTCGACTTTTCCAGGCATTTTCGCCGGCACGGTCTGCCGGTGCCGGAAATCTATGCTGACGATTTGGACCATGGCGGTTATCTCGAAGAGGACCTGGGCGACACGACTCTTTTTGAGTTTCTCTCGACAAATCGCGCCGGCGAGAACATTGCTCCCCAAGCGGTCGAAGCCTATCGCAAAGTCGTGGCCGTGTTGCCGCGCTTTCAGATCGAAGCCGGCCGCGATTTGAATTACAAAGTATGCTATCCGCGAGCCAGCTTCGATCGCCAGTCCATCGCGTGGGATTTGAACTATTTCAAGTATTACTTTCTCAGGCTCGCCGGCATTCCCTTCAACGAACAAGCGCTGGAACACGATTTTAGCCGCTTGACCAAGTTCTTGCTGAGCGCCGGCCGTGATTACTTTCTCTATCGGGATTTTCAATCGCGCAACATCATGTTGCGCGACGGCGATCCGTATTTCTTGGACTATCAAGGCGGCCGCAAAGGCGCGCTGCAATACGATATCGCTTCTCTTTTGTACGATGCCAAGGCCGATCTGCCGCCCGAGCTGCGTCAGGAATTGCTTGAGTACTATCTCGAGGGGCTTGCCCGTTTCATCGATCTTGAGCGCGATCTGTTCATGCAGCACTACTATGCCTACGTTTACGTCCGCATCATGCAGGCCTTGGGCGCTTACGGCTTCCGCGGCCTTTATGAGCGCAAACCTCATTTTCTGCAAAGCGTGCCGTACGCGCTGAACAATGTGCGTTGGCTTCTTGACCACGTCATGTTACCCATCGCGTTGCCGACGCTGATGGACGCGTTGAAGAGCATGGTGGCCTCGGAGAAATTCCAGAGCCCGACTTCCGAATCGGAGAATGTGACGGTGCGGATTTTCAGTTTTTCATACCGGCGGGGCCTGCCGAAAGACGATGCCGGGCACGGCGGCGGATTCGTCTTCGATGGACGCAGCATCCCGAATCCCGGACGCGAAGAGCGCTTCAGCAGCCTCACGGGCAAAGACGCGCCGGTGATCGAGTATCTCAACCAACAGGAGAGCGTGCATCAGTTCCTCGCCAGCGTTGTTTCGCTGGTGGATGCCAGCGTGAGCGACTATCAGCGTCGCGGCTTTAAGAGCTTGATGGTGTCGTTCGGCTGCACCGGAGGCCAGCATCGTTCGGTTTACTTTGCAGAACAATTGGCGAGACATTTGCGCGGCCAGAGCGGGGTGGAAGTCGTGGTGCGGCATCTTGAGTTGGAGAACTTGGGCAAATGAAGGCGATGATCTTGGCCGCCGGCCTCGGTACGCGCTTGCGGCCACTCACCGACAGCCGCCCCAAGGCGCTGGTGGAAATCGCCGGCCGCACTCTATTGGAGATCACGCTATCCCGCTTGCGCGCCTTCGGGATTCGCGAGGTGATCGTCAACGTGCACCACTTCGCCGATATGATTCTCGAATATCTAAAAACGAACGATGACTTCGGCATGCGTATTGAAGTCTCTCGCGAGGAGGTCTTGCTCGACACCGGCGGCGGCCTGAAAAAGGCCGCCTATTTCTTCCTTGGGGATTCCAGCGGTCTTGATGAGCCGTTCGTTCTGCACAACGTCGATGTCATCAGCACGATTGATCTCCGGCGCATGGTGCAATTTCATACCGAACATCAGGCGCTCGCCACACTGGCGGTGCAAGACCGGGAGACCTCTCGATACCTGCTCTTCGACGAGCAGCTTCAGCTTTGCGGCCGGCGATCCAGACGCGATCAGAAAACTGAAATTGTTCGGCCTTCACAGCAATTGCAAGCCCTGGCTTTCTCCGGCATCCACGTTATCTCTCCCCGTCTCTTTGCGTTGATGACGGAAGAGGGCGCTTTCTCGATCATCACGTTCTATCTGCGTCTCGCTGCCCAGAGAGAAAAAATCCTCGCCTTCCGGGCCGATGAATATTCTTGGAGTGATCTCGGAAGGCCGGACAATGTGATGCAAGCCGCCCAGGATTTGAAGCAAAAAGGTCTTCTATAGGGACCTCAACGCGCCGTGGCCATTATCGATCCCCAATCATGGCGGAATCGCCTCGATCACGACCAAGCGACTACTTCTTGACGCGACTCTCCTAGGCCGTCAATTCCCAGCTCGACCACGTCGCCAGCCTTTAGATAGCGCGGCGGCTTCATTCCCAAGGCGACTCCGGCCGGCGTCCCCGTGCTGATGACGTCCCCGGGGAGCAACGTCATGAACTGGCTGATGTAGCTCACGAGCGTCGGAACGTCGAAGACCATGTTCGCGGTGCTGCTTCGCTGCCGGAATTCTCCGTTTACCTTCAACCACATGCTCAGGCCACTGGGGTTCGGCACATCCTCTTTTGTTGCGAGAAACGGCCCGAGCGGCGCAAACGTGTCCGCGCTCTTGCCCTTCACCCACTGGCCGCCGCGCTCGAGCTGAAAACTCCGTTCGGAGTAATCATTATGGAGCGCGTAGCCGGCCACGTAGTCGAAGGCGTGTTCTCGCGTTATGTAGCTGGCTCTCCTCCCCACGATCACGGCAATCTCCACTTCCCAATCCAGTTTCGTGGCGCCTCGCGGGATGATCACCGCATCGTTGGGACCGACCAGCGACGTGGTTGACTTGAAGAAGAGGACCGGCTCCTTCGGGAGCTCCGCCCCAGTCTCCGCGGCATGGTCCCGGTAATTGAGTCCAATGCAGACGATCTTGCTCGGCCGGCGGATGGGGGGCCCCCAGCGGTCCGAAGCCGGGACATGAGGCGCGCCGGAGCCGTTCCGTTCGACCCAGTGCTGCAGCGCCGCGAGTCCGTCGCTTTCAAAGAAAGCTTCGTCGTAGTCCGAGCCGAACCCAGACGCATCGAGGCGCGCGCCATCCCTGAGAAGGACGCCCGGCTTTTCTCTTCCCGGCTCGCCGAATCGAATCAGCTTCATCCCGCAAATCCTCCGTGGCCGCCAATTCTTCTCCACAAAACGACGGACATCCTTGACAGTATAAGGGCAAACAAGTCTGTCGGCGCTGTCTCGGCTTGGCCTGCGGCTGTGAACGTCCCCGGCGGCACTGCCACAAGCAAGGCTAGGCGAAAAGTGGCGGCTGATGGAGAGGATTTTCGAGCGTGAAAACTGGCACGCCGCAGCCAACTTGCGCTGCCTTTTCGCCCATGCGAGAATTGCCGAGGAGTATTCACAGAAGCAGTGGCGATATCGTCTAAAGGTTAGGACGGAGCCCTCTCAAGGCTCAAATCCGGGTTCGAGTCCCGGTATCGCTACCAACCGTGCAGGCTCTTCCGCGACTTCCTGAGTGGTTTGGCTGCTTCTTCTAACTGGTTCTTCGCCAGCTTGGCATGTCCCCCCTCGAGCAGCGTATGGCCCACCAAGTTGTGGAATCGAACCCGTTCCCCCCGCCGCGCCGTTCGCCCGGCGCTCAAGCGTGAGGATGGGATTTATCGTAAACATCCATGAGCTGCCGGATCGAGACGTGGGTGTACTTTTGCGTGGTCGTGAGGGATTGGTGGCCGAGAAGCTCCTGGATGGCGCGCAGGTCGGCGCCGTCGGCCAGCAGATGCGTGGCGAAGGCGTGGCGTAGCGAGTGCGGGTGGAGGTCCCAGTTGATGTTCACCAAGCGCACGTACTTTTTTACGATGCGGCCAACCGAGCGCTGGTTCAAGCGGCGGCCCGCGTAATTCAGAAAGACTGCCTCGACATCACAGCGGCGGCCCTGGGACTCCGTGTGGCGGAGAAGGGCCTCGCGGACGGGCCAGTAAGCCCGCAAAGCCTCTTCGGCCTTCGAGCCGTAGGGGACGATGCGCTCCTTGTTGCCTTTTCCGCAGACGCGGAGGATGCGTTCCTTCTGGTCCACGTCGGCGAGGTTGAGGCCGGTGAGCTCGCTCACGCGCAGACCGGAGGCGTAGAGAATCTCGAGAAGGGCGCGGTCGCGGCTCAGGAAGAGATGGGATTCCTCTTTGCGGGCGCGGCGCGGGCTCGCTGCTTTCGAGCCGTGCGAACTTGACGGGCTGGCGCCCGGCGGCAAGGCCTTCGCCACGGAGCGCGGCGTCATTCTCGCAAGCTGATCGAGGAACCCATTCATCTCCTCAGCGGAGAGTACCGACGGGATGCGCTTGGGGAGTTTCGGGGTGGCCACGAGGCGCGCGGGATTCTCCTGCAGCAATCCTTCGCGAACACAGTACTTGAAGAACGAGCGGAGGGCAGCCAGCTTGCGCGCGATGGAACTTTTCTCGAGGCCCTGGTCGTGAAGGTAGCCGATGAATTCGCGCACCACATGGTGACTGATCTCGGTGATCGGCGGTGCGGCCAAGCCGGGCGGGGTCAAATAGGTGATGAACTGCTCGAGGTCTCTGCCGTAATTCAGGATGGTGTGGGGCGAGGAGTTGCGCACCGAGCGCATGTAGGCAAGATAATTGGCGATGGCGGCTTTCATCGGAGCCAGCAGAAGAACCCGTGTTTCACGCCCACGCGCCGATGATAGCCGCGGACCCGGGCCAAATGCCAGCGATGCGTCATCGCCGGAGCCGGGCGGGCGAGTCAGAGGTCACACTTTGATCCCTGCACCTTCGGCAACTTCCGCAGGGTGCGGAGCGTGGACCTCGACCTCCCAACCGCATCCCTCCTTGAGACAGGCGCGGACGGTGCCGGTCTTCCTGCGTTTCTCCACAATGAAAGCCGCACCGCATTTCGGGCAAGCCTCAGCAATCGGCGCATGCGGTGTCGTGAAATCGCACTCCGGGTAGCGCGAGCAACCGTAGAAGGTGCGTCGCCGGCCGCGAGCCCCGGCGGCGCCGCGGCGAACCAGTTCGCCGGTCTCGCACTTGGGGCAGTGGATGCCCAGGGTCACCGGGCGCGTGTACTTGCATTTGGGATACGCGGAGCAGCCGATGAACTCGCCGTAACGGCCGTGCCTTTTCACGAGACCGGAGCCGCAGTCCGGGCATTTCTCATCGAGAGGCTCGTCGGGCCGGTGCGCCTTGCGGGTGCCGGTCACCAGGCGGCGCGTGGTCTTGCAGTCCGGATAGCCCGTACAGGCGAGGAACGGACCGAAGCGGCCCCGCTTGATGGTCATTTCCTTGCCGCAGTTCTCGCAATACTCGGCGGCGCTTTCGCTCTCGACTTCCTCGCCGCCGACCTCGGGCGAAAGGTCGCGCGTGAAATCGCACTCCGGGTAGCGCGAACAACCGAGGAAGAAGCCGTGGCGGCTGATGCGCTCGAGAAGTTCTCCCTGGCCGCACTTCTCGCATTTCTGGCCGGTGGGGATGCCCGCCTTGTAGGACTGCATCTCCCCTTCGGCCTTGTCGAGGTCCTCTTCGAACTTTTCCCAGAACTCTTTGACGGACTGGCGCCAGGGGAGCTTCCCCTCCTCGATCTCGTCGAGTTCGTCTTCGAGGCGCGCGGTGAAATTGATGTCAAAAATATCCTGGAAGCCTTTCACGAGCAGATCGCTGACCTTCTCGCCGAGCATGGTGGGGGTGAAGCGGCCCTGGTCCTTGTTCACGTACTCGCGCTCGACAATGGTGGAAATAATCGTGGCGTAGGTGGAGGGACGGCCAATGCCTTTCTCCTCCAGTTCCTTGACGAGTGTGGCTTCCGTGTAGCGCGGAGGAGGCTCGGTGAAGTGCTGGTCGGGCCTGACCTTCTCGAGGCGCAAGGTCTGGCCTTCGCTGACGCGCGGAAGCGAGCGGCCTTCGCCCTCGGCGTCGTTGTCCTTTTCATCGTCCAGGCGGTCCGCGACGGATTCCGGAAGCTGATAGACGCGCAGATAACCGTCGAATTTCTGGACCGAACCGGTGGCGCGAAAGACGTAATCGCCCGCGTTGATATCGATCGTGGTCTGGTCGAAGACCGCGGGCAGCATCTGCGAAGCCACGAAACGCTGCCAGATGAGCTGGTACAGTTTGAAGACGTCGTCGTCCAGATAGGAGCGCACGTCTTCCGGAGCGCGGCTGACGTCGGTGGGCCGCACGGCCTCGTGAGCTTCCTGCGCGTCCTTCTTGGACCGATAGAAGTTGGGCTTCTCCGGCAAGTATTCGGCGCCAAAACGGGAGGGGATGAACTCGCGGACCTGCGCGAGGGCGTCATTCGAAACGCGCACCGAGTCCGTGCGCATGTAGGTGATCAGCGCGACCGAACCCTCCTGGCCGAGTTCCACGCCTTCATAAAGACGCTGGGCCAGCGCCATGGTGCGTTTGGCGGTGAAGCGCAGGCGGTTGTAGCCGGCCTGTTGAAGCTTCGATGTCGTGAAGGGCGGCGGGGGATACCGCTTCTTTTCCTTCTGCGTGACCGAGGCGACCTGCCACTTGGCGCGTTCGACCGCGGCCACGATGCGCTCGGCCTCAGCCTGATTGGGAACCTCGAGGTCTTCGCCCGCGAACTTGAAGAGCGCGGCCTCGAAGAAAGGCGGCGCGCCGGAATCGAGCAGCGCGTGGATGGTCCAGTATTCGCGCGGAACGAACGCGCGAATCTCTTGCTCGCGCTCCACGATGATGCGCAGCGCCACGGTTTGGACTCGCCCGGCGGAGAGGCCGCGGCGCACCTTGTCCCACAGCAGCGGCGAGATTTTGTACCCGACCAGGCGGTCGAGAACGCGCCGCGCCTGCTGCGCGTCCACGAGGTTCGTGTCAATGTGGCCGGGCTTCTCGAAGGCCGCGCGGATGGCCTTCTGCGTGATTTCGTTGAAGGTGACCCGGAAGATCTTCTTCGGATCCACCGCGCGGACTTCAACGGCCTTGGCCTTCTTCTTCCCCGGTTCCTTCTTACCCTGACGATCGGCTTCGGAGGCCTCTTTCGCGTCGTCTTCAGCCACGACAAACCGTCCCGGCTTCGAAAGGACCTGGGCCAAGTGAGCGCAAATGGCTTCCCCCTCGCGGTCCGGGTCGCCGGCGAGGTATACGGCGGGCGCGGAGCTGGCGGCCGCCCTCAAGTCTTGTATGATTCTTCTCTTCCCCGGGATGATCTCGAGTTTGGGATCAAAGATATTGCTGTCATTGACGGAGCGCGGCTTGGCGGCTTTCTTGCGGCTCTTTTCCGCGTTGCTGCCTTTGCGCTTGCGGTTGCCGTCTTCCTCACCGGGCAGAAGAATCCCGAGCGTCTTCTTGGGGAGATCCATCACGTGGCCGAGTGACGCTTTGACGGAGTAGTCGCGTCCCAGATACTTGTTGATGGTTTTCGCCTTTGCGGGCGATTCGACAATAACGAGCGAGCGTGCCATGGTGCTTATTTAAACCCGGTGTCGGTTGCAGGAAGGGCTGGAGGTGTCCCCTGTGTCTTTTCCGCTACCTCGGACCGATCAGAACAAAACCTTTACGAATTGCTTCCCCGGCAACTGCCGAACGATTCCTTTCATCTCCAGATCAAACAGGGTAGCCAGAACTTCGGAAGAGTTCAAGCCGGAGCGCTCGACCAGGTGATCAACATGCTTGGGCTCGTCCGCGCTCAGGAGGGCGTAGATCGCCCGGGCGCTGCCGGAGAGCGAGGCCTCCACGAGCGAGGCGCGCTGGTCCGCCGCAGGCGATTCCACCGGCACGAGTTCCGCCCGGACCGGCGTGGGCAGCTCTTCGATCACGTCCTCCCAAGAGGTCACCAGCTTGGCCCCCTGCTTTATCAATTGATTCGGGGCGAAGCTAACAGGTTGCGTGACGTTTCCCGGCACGCCGTAGACTTCGCGCCCGAACTCCATCGCCAGGCGCGCGGTGATGAGCGAACCGGAATACTGCGCCCCTTCGACCACCACGACCCCAAGAGGCAGCCCGGCCACGATGCGGTTGCGCACCGGAAAATTCTCCGGGGCGGGATGCGTCCCCAGGGGGAACTCGCTGATGAGCGCACCGCAGTGCTCCACGTCTTCGAAGAGCTTCTTGTTCTCCTTTGGGTAAACGACGTCGATCCCGGTGCCGAGAACACCGATGCATCTGCCTCCGGACGCCGAGCAGGCTCCCTTGTGGGCCATGCCGTCCACCCCGCGGGCCATGCCGCTGACCACCACGAGCCCGTGTGCGGCGAGGTCGCGTCCCAGCCGCTCGGCCATCTGACTGCCGTAATACGTGGGGCGCCGAGTGCCGACGATTCCGATGGCGTGACGGTTGAGCACGGCAGGATCGCCACGAACGTAAAGCAGGACCGGAGGATCGTAGATTTCGAGCAATGTCCGCGGGTAAGCAGGCTCCGACCAATTGACGAGCCCGCAGCCGAGCTTTCTGACGCCGGCGAGTTCCTTCTCGGCCCGGCGAAACGCCTCTTTATGAAAAACGGCTTGGGCCACCGCCGCGGGGAGGTCGCAGGCTTCCAGCTCGGTGAGCGAGGCGGAGAAAACTGCCTCAGGCGTGCCGAACCGCTTGCGAAGGCGTGCGGATAGGCGGGAAGCGAGCCCCGGCGTGAGCCCGAGCGCGAGCCATGGGAGGGAAGCGTCCAACTCCATCGCGCGGCGAGCCTACGCGGCAAGTAACTTCGCTGTCAAGTGCCCCGCGCGGAATCAGCCGACTACTATGGAGCCTCTGCAAAGAGCTTGCGACACCGAACAGGCACGGCGGGGCGAGTCCGCCGCCCAGGGGTTCTTCAGGTTACCTTCCGGGGGCATCGCGAGTTGGGGCCTGTGCTATCCTTTTCTGTCCTTTCCCACACGAAATGACCAAGCTGCGCGTTTCCGTCGTCGAGTATCTAAACACGGCGCCACTCGTGTGGGGATTCACCCACGGCCCGCTTGCCGGGCGGTACGATCTGTCGTTCACGGTGCCCTCGCTGTGCGCAGAAGCGCTGCGCGCGGGCGCGGCGGACGTGGCCATCATCCCCTCAATCGAGTTCCAGCGGATGGACGGCATAGTCGGGCTGCCCGGCATGGCCATCGCCTCGAAGGACCGCGTGCGCAGCCTGCTGGTCCTGGCCAAACGGCCGATTGCGCAAGTGCGCCGCATCGCGCTCGACCGCAGCTCGCGGAGCACGCAGGCGCTGGTGCGCATCCTGTGCGCCGAGCGGTGGAAGATCTCTCCCGAGTTCATCGAGTCCGCGCCCGACCCCGAAGCTATGCTTCACGATGCGGACGCGGCGCTGGTGATCGGCGATCCGGCGCTGCGGATCTCGCTCTCCATCGAAGCCCCCGCGCGCGCCGGCCAAGCCGGGGAGCTGATCTGCAGCGCCCCCGACGCGGGCCTTCGAGCAGCCGTCGCGGAGACGCTTCACGTGTACGACGTCGCGGGCGAGTGGCGGCGTCTGACCTCTCTGCCAGCGGTGATGGCGTTTTGGGCGGCGCGGCGCGACGTGGCCACGCCCCAGGTCGTGGCGGATTTCGTTGCTTCGCGGGATTACGGCCTCGCGAGGATTGCCGAGATTGGCCGGGAGGCATCGCGGGAGTTGGCGCTGCCTGCGGCGGCGCTGGAGGCGTACCTCGGCGCGAACATCGATTTCTCGATGGACGAACAGAACTGCCGCGGGCTGGAGCGCTTCTTCGCGCGATGCGCGGCGTTGGGGCTCATCACGCCGGCGAAGCCAATCGAGTGGGCTCCCGTGTCGGTCAGCGTTCGCGCTGCGAAGTGAGGGGAAACACCGCGGCGCTCGGCCGCGCTACAATTGGTTGATCCATGCGAATGACGATAGAAGCAGCGCTCGAACTGTTCCAGTCGGACGATCTGCTGGGGATCGGGATGGCCGCGCACCAGCTGCGTAGAAAGAAGAACGATCCGCGCATCGTGACGTACCAGATCGACCGGAACATCAATTATACGAACTTTTGCACCGAGTACTGCTCCTTCTGCGCCTTTTACCGGCCGCTCGGCTCCCGCGAGGGCTACATCCTGCCATTCGAAACCATCTGCCAGAAGATCGACGAGATGGTCGAACTCGGCGGAACGGGAATCCTGCTCCAGGGCGGCCTCCATCCCGATTTGAAGATTGATTATTACGAGACGCTGCTGCGCTCGCTCAAGGAGCGCTATCCGCGCGTGCACCTGCACTGCTTCTCCGCGCCCGAGATTTTATGCATCGCCGAAGTCAGCCATCTGAGCCTGCGCGATGCGATCGCGAAGCTGATGGATGCGGGTCTCGGCTCCATCCCCGGCGGCGGCGCGGAGATTCTGGACGACGAGGTCCGGCGCCGCATCTCGCGGCTGAAGTGCACCAGCGATGAATGGGAAGAGGTGCACCGTACCGCGCACGCGCTCGGCCTGCGCACCACGGCGACGATGATGTTTGGTTGCGGCGAGGAGTTCCGCCACCGCGTGAATCACCTCGAGCGATTGCGGCGGATACAGGAAGACACCGGCGGGTTCACCGCGTTTATTCCCTGGATGTTCGCGGCGGAAAACACGGCGCTCGGCAGGAAGGTGCAGGAGACCACCGCGGCCGATTATCTGAAGACGCTGGCCATCAGCCGCCTGTACCTCGATAACATTGACCATATCCAGTCGAGCTGGCTGACGCCGGGGATCAAGATCTGCCAGATTGGCCTGCAGTTCGGCGCCGACGACGTGGGCAGCATTCTGATCGAGGAAAACGTGGTGTACGCCGCCGGCGTGCGCAACCGTACCAATGAATCCGAGCTCCGGCGTATCATTTCCGAAGCCGGATTCATTCCCGCGCAGCGCGACACCCTCTACCGCTCCTACGCGCTAAAGTAATTCTCAAACCGATAGAACGGCAGGCCAAAGCCGCGCCGCCAAGCTACTCGGCGGTGCGAGGTGCGTGGATCGTCAATTCCACTTCCGCGCCATCGGGAAGATCGAGCGGCAGGATGGGGTGAAGCGCGCCGTGGCGGTAGCGGGCGCGAACCCGCGTTTCCGCCCCCGGGTTTCGCGCCTGGCTCTTCGCAGTCCCGCGGCTCCCGCTTGGTCCTGTCTCATCCAGCGCTTGATTGGCCAGCTCATCGGCTTCCAGATTCGATTCGCGCGGCACGTAGGCGATCTCGAAGGCGTCGAGGGCGCGCGACATTTTGCGCGCGCGCTCGAAAAGAGGGAGGAGGTTGTGGTTCTTGACCTTGTAGAGACCGCGCATCTGATTCACGAGCAGCAAGGAGTCGCTTTCGATTCGCAGTGCGCGAATGCCGTGCGCCGCCGCGTAATCCAGCGCGGCGATCAGCGCGTAGTACTCGGCGGTGTTATTCGTGGCGCGGCCGATGGACTTGCGGAGCTCGGCGGCCACAGTTCCGTCGGGCGCGCGCACGATGACCCCGTAGGAGGCCGGGCCGGGATTGCCTCGCGCAGCTCCATCGATGTTCGCGGCGTAGAAAACCTCGCGCCGCGGCAAAGGTGAGTCGTGATTCGCGAACAGGTGAGCCGCGTGCGGCGGAGCGCGGCGCTTGCTCATGGCTGCGGTTCCGCCGCAGCGGAGGCGGCGCCGGCATCCTCGGCGGCGGGACGCGGCTCGATAACGTAAAGGATGCGCCCGCACGCCTCGCAGAGGATCACTTCGTTGCTCTCGGCGCGCCGCAGTTCCTGGTAGAGATGCGGGAGAACGCGCATGCCGCATCCATAGCACTGTTCCTCGCGTGCTGCGACGAGCCCCACGCCGCGATTGCGCCGGGCGATGCGCGTGTAAAGGTCGCGAATGTCTTCGGGGATGGGAGCGATGGCGCGCTCGCGCTCAGCCTCTGCGGCTTCCAGCTCCTTCTGCGCGGCGGACTGTTCGGTTTCGACCTGGCGGCGTTCGGTCTGGACCGACGCCTCGGCTTCCTTGAGGCCGGCTTCCGCACCCTTGATGCGGCGCTCGAATTCCTCGCCGGCCACCATCTGGTCGAGGAGGCGGTCTTCGGCGCGGACCACTTCCGCTTCGGCGTTGGCAATTTCGTGAAGCAGGGCCTTGTAGGCTTCGTTGGTCTTGACGGCAGCGCTTTGATCGCGATATTTCCGCGCGCGCTCTTTCCACTGTTCGACGTCAAGCTCGAACTTCTTACGCTCTTTCAGCGTGTTGATATGCGCGTCCTTTGAGGCGGCGAGCTGCTTGCTGGCGGTCTCGAGGCGGGCGCTGGCTTCCTTGAGGCGACGGGGGAATTCCTCGAGAGTCGCGCGCAGCCCGGCAATTCGTAGGTCGATGCCCTGAACTTCGAGCAGAGGCTTGATTGCAGGGTGCATCGGCGGAAATTCTAGCACATGCGGCGACGCGGCAGGCGGAATGCGGCCGCGAATCAAGCGAACAAGACCAACGGCTGGCCCGAAGGCCAGCCGTTGTGATCGCACCAGCGTTCCTCGCGTTCCAGCGGACCGCGCCCGGAGTTAGCTCGAAGCGCGAAGGTCGCGGCGGATGAGCAGCGCGTCAATAAAATAGCCGACGCCGACGGCCAGAGGAATGGCTCCGAAAGACGCCGCTACCCAGGCGTCCGGCTCGACCCGCGCGATTAGGCCAAACGTCAGCATGTAGCCCACCGCTCCGGCGACGAGCAGGATGCCCGAGCGCCGGGAGCGCGCGGCCTGGGAAAGCTCGGGCTCGAGCGGCACCGCCACACCTCGGGCGATGCACGCAAGCCTCTCTTCCGTGCGCAGCTTGCGCACGCGATAGAAGGTGTACATCAATGCTCCGGGGACGCTGAAAATCAACAGAACCGCCACAAAACCGATCATCTCTCCGCTCATGGACTCGCTCCTCCTGCCGGGGTTCGTGCTCCCTGGGCCGGCACCGTCTTGGAATCTCTGTCACTCAAAGGTACGCAAAGTGGGTGGGAGATGTTCCCGAAGCGCGACTGCACAATGTCGGTCCGAAACGCCTGCCGGAACGATCCTCACCGCAGCGGACGGGTGTATATTCAGAGCCGCCCAGGCCCCCAAAATGGAGAGCCTAGTGAGATCCCGCCAATTCAAGAACTGCCTGGACAGGGAGGTTTGAATGGCAGTGCACCCGAATATCGCATATGTTGTCAACCTTGTAATCGCTGTTGGCCTTGCTTTTGGGCTGTATTCAATGCTGCGGCAGAGTCTGCGTGCTCTTCTTGATCGCGTCGTCAGACTACCTGCGGGAACGCAGTTCTACTTGCGAGGTTTGCTGCTCACATTCCTACTTCTCGCACTTTCGAACGCGGTTGGCAACCAGTTGGACTTGAAACCCAACGCGCATTTCATGGAATACGTTTGGGCGATTGCAGGTAATCTCGCTCATTTCTTCGAGAACGTCGTTGCAGGATTGCTGGCTTACATTGCCATGGTCACAATTTTGGTGGCGGTTCTGAAGGTCAAGAATGACTGACGAGCGTTTTCTGATCGTTTCCTACGTATTGGGGGGACTTGCGTCACTGGGCCTAGCCATTATGGCGTGTGCCTGGCTGCGGCGCTCGTTTGGGCAGATCGCAGAAGCGCTCCCTCACGGCGAACATGCCCGCATCCTCAAGCGCGCGTTCCCAGTCGGAACGATTCTGTACGCCCTTGCAGGGTTCCTATCCGTCAGCTACATGGCCGGCGGATGCGAGAAGGAACGCACCTACCAGAAGATCATCGCCGACCACGGCTACCTGTTGGCCAAGAATCACGAGCAGATTGCGAAGGTGTGCGACTCACTGACTGTAGCTGTGTTCCTCTGGGGAATTGTCGTGTTGCTTGTGCTGGTCGTGATTCGCCGGGCGCGCTAATCAGACCGGTGAATCTCGAGGGTCGAGTCCAGCGTCATGGTGGGATAACTCACGCCGGTCACGCCCGCAGGCGGGCGACCGGGGTGTCGCGCGGTGACGGTGAAATCTGAGCCGCTGCAATCGACGGCATAGGCGTAACCCTCGCGTCCGGGGCGCGTAAACGCCAGAGCCCCGGTCGATACCAGTTCCTCGAGAGACCCGCAGCGCCCGTTCTGAACAATGTAGACCCGCTCGGCTTGGCCAATTGCCAGGAGGTCACTCTGCACGCCGGTTAGGCTGATGGCTTGCGTAGGAGCAGTGCCGGGTGCGGCCGTGGGCAATCGGCGCACGTAGACGTAGTAGATTCCGCCGATGATCAGCGCGGCAACCAGGACGGAGGCAAATGCACGCATGACCTGATTCTGGCCGCGCGCGGCGCGAGGCGCAAGGCTTCCGGCGGGGAGCGTGCGGTACGAAACACGGGGTGCTGCCAGCAGTCGAGGGGCGCCGGGAGTGGAATTCGAGCTTGGCAAGCTCGGAGAAGGCCCCCCAGGAAAGCGACGGGCGACGCCGCGCAGTGCTGCGGCATCCAACCATATTTGAGCTAAGACGAGAAATCAGCGGGCAGGAAACTCCATACATCGCCTGTGTTTGTGCATCAGGTGCCGGTGGCGTAAACTGAATGGTTTGATGAGCGTTTCTCTTCTCCATCGAGGATCCCTTTGAAACACATGCATCTTCTGACTAATGCAAGATTCCCGCGCCTGGGATTGACGGCGCTGCTGGCCCTGGCGCTCGGGGGCTCGTTGTCGCGCCCGGTGCAGGCAGGGGGCGACGCGGCCGCCGGACCGGACGCGGAGAAGCAAGCCAAGAAATCTCCGTTGATTGACGCCATGCAGGCCGAGCTCGACCGCTCCATCAAGGCCTTCGGCACTCTTGATCCGCCCGCCTACTACATCGGGTACACGGTTACGGACACTCAGCGAGCTGAGGTCTCCGGGTCGAACGGGGCGCTCCTCTCGAGCAGCGAAGGCCGCATACGCTGGCTCGAAGTGGAAGTGCGGGCCGGAAGCTACGAACTCGACAACACCCGAAAGGTGGACGAGCGGGCGCCGGGATACACCAGCCCGGGCACCACCGCGCCGGTGGACGACGATCCGCAGGTCTTGCGGCGGGACATCTGGCTCGAAACCAACCGCCAATACCGCAACGCCGCAGAAGCTCTCATTAAGATCAAGGCCAAAAAGGAAGTCAACGTGGAAACCGCGGAGGCGTGGGCGCCCGATTTTTCGCGCGAACAGCCTCACGTATGGTTCGGGCCGCGCGTGGCCTTCTCGCTCGACCGCAAGCCCTGGGAAGACAGAGTGCGGAGATACACGCGTTACTTCCGGGATTCCGCCGCGATCATCAATTCCATCGTCACCTTCTCGGCCTTGGCGCAGAACGATTACCAGGTCACGAGCGAAGGAACGCAGCTTCAGTACGGCCAGGTGCGCTACCGCCTGGAACTTGTCATCCAGGGCAAGGCCCCGGACGGGATGGACATCAACCGGTACTACAACTTCGACTGGGTGAACCCGGGCGACGCGCCCAGCGACCAGGATGTCCTGGCGCAGCAGAAAATCATGCGCAAAGAGCTCGAGGGCTTGGTGGCCGCGCCGTTGATTGAACCCACCGCCGGACCGGCGATGCTCACCGGGCGGGCGGCGGCAGTGTTCTTCCACGAGGTGTTCGGCCATCGTGCCGAAGGCCACCGCCAGAAGGATATCTCCGAGGGGCAGACGTTCGCGCGCAAGGTGGGCGAGCACATCATGTCGGATTTTCTGACCATCTATGACGACCCGACCATGAAGCAACTGGGGAAGACGGACCTTCTGGGCTATTACCCCTACGACGACGAGGGGGAGCCGGGGCAGCGAGTGGCCTTGGTGGACCACGGCGTCTTGAAGAACTTCGAGATGTCGCGGTCGCCGCTGGTGGGCTTCGAGCACTCGAACGGGCACGGGCGGCGCCAGCTCGGCTACGCGCCGGTTTCGCGCCAGGGGAACCTGATTGTGGAGAGCAGCAAGAAGCTGACGAACGCGCAACTCCGGGCCAAGCTGATCGGACTGCTCAAGGAGCAGGGGAAACCATTCGGCCTGCTGATTGACGACATTGCCGGAGGATTCACCTTCACCGGGCGGGGCCAGCCCCAAGCGTTTCAGGTACTGCCGCTCGTCGTGTACAAAGTTTACGCAGACGGACGGCCCGACGAATTGGTGCGAGGAGTGGATATCGTGGGCACGCCCCTGGTTTCCCTGACGAAGATCGTGGCCACGGGCGACACGCCGGAAGTGTTCAATGGGTATTGCGGCGCGGAATCGGGTTCGGTGCCGGTAGCCGCCGCGGCGCCCGCGATTCTGATCTCCGAACTCGAGATTCAGAAGAAGCAGACGTCCACCGATAAGCCGCCGATCCTGCCGCCGCCCGCGCACGATCCGGTGAAAACGGGAGGCCAGCGATGAGGAGCGCGATGATTCGGAATTTGCTGGCTCTCTTGGTCGCGGCAGCGGCGTCGGGAACGGCGTGGAGCGCGCCCCAAAGTTCCGCCGAAGATCGGGATCACACGCTGCAAGCCATGCGGGATGAGATGGCGCGGTCGAAGACACGCCTCGAACTGAAATTTCCGGAGACGGACCAGCCCGCGCGCCCGTATTACATCGAATATCGGTTGCTGGACCTGGATGTCAGAACGATCGTCGCCGAATTCGGCGCGCTCGTGTCGAGCAATACCGGCCGGAACCGCTTCATGAGCGTGGAAGCGCGCGTCGGAGACTACAAGTTCGACAGTTCGAATTTCGTCAGCGACGACAGCTTCCGCGGCTTCATCGGCTCAACGGGCTCGGTGGGCATCGATCGGGATTACGACTCGCTGCGCCAGGATTTGTGGATCGCCACCGACCAGGCATTCAAAGAGGCGGTCGAAGCCTACTCGCGCAAGCAGGCCTATCTGAACAGTCTGGCGCGGCCCACCAACATTGATGACTTGTCCAAGGAAGCGCCGGTCGTGCTCGTCGAGCCGCGCATCGAGCCCGATTGGACCTCACGCAACTGGGAGCAGGAGGCCCGGGACGCCTCCGCCGCCCTGCGCGCGTTTCCCGAGATTCAGAGCTCCCGGGTGACCTACTACCTCATTTACGCGACCGAATATCTGATGACCAGCGAAGGGACGGAAATTCGCACCAGCCGCAGCCTTGCTGCCATCGAGGCCGGGCTCGTCACCCAGGCGGGCGACGGAATGCCCCTCGACCATTTCTACGCCAAGTATGCGGCGCGGCCGGCGGACTTGCCGGGGCCGGACGAAATCAAAAAGGGCTTGAACGTTTCGGCAACGGAACTGATGGCCATGCGCGCTTCTCTGCCGGCTCAGGACTACACCGGGCCGGTGCTGTTCGAGGCGCGCGCCGCGGGCTCGCTGCTGGCGCAGGTTCTGGGACCGTCGCTCAATGGCTCGCGGCCCCCCGTGTCTCTGATGCCGGTATACGAACAGATCATGACCTCGATGGGCGGACGAAGCGATTGGGTAGGCCGCATTGGAGCGAGGGTTCTGCCGCAGAGCGTGACTCTGGTGGATGATCCCGCAGCGAAGGACTTCAAGGGCCAGCCGCTGCTGGGCGGCTACGAAGTGGACAGCGAGGGAGTGAAAGAGCAGCGCGTCACCCTCGTCGAGAATGGCGTTCTGAAAAACCTGCTGATGTCGCGCCGGCCGGGCCCTGATTTCGACCACTCGAACGGCCATGCGCGCGCTGGTTTTCTGAGCGACGCGCAACCCGCCATGAGCAACCTGCTGTTCACCTCGAGCGACACCGTGTCGAAAGAAGAGTTGAGGAAGCGATTCCTCGACAAGTGCCGCGAAGAAAAGCTGCCGTGGTGCCTGGTCGTGCGCGAGATGGACAACCCGGCGATCGGCCTGTTGCGGCAGGACGACTTTTCGGAAATGATCGCGGGGCTGGCTTCCGGGGCGGCGACTGGCGACCGGCTGCCGCTGCTGGTTTATCGGGTGTTTCCGGAGGATGGGCGTGAAGAGATCGTGCGTGGCGCTCGGGTTGCCGGCCTGAACGTGCGGGCGCTGCGAAACATTGCCGGCATCGGAGACGACCCGGCCGCGTTCACCTACATGGAGAGCCAGGCGGCAGGATTCACCGGTACGGCCCTGGGGGCTTTCGGCTCCGCTCAAGGAGGCGGCATCCCGGCGACGGTCGTGGCGCCATCGCTCCTGTTCGACGAGCTCGAAGTCCGCGGAGCGCGAGGCGAGCCCAAGCGTCTGCCCCTGCTCCCCGCGCCGGAGCTCACTGCACGCAATTAGCAGCCGCGCCGAAATCTGTTCCCGAGGAGCGCGCGCAAGTTTGGCCTGAAGGCCGGGTTTGAGGACGGCCTTCCCCTGGAATCTTCCGTCATTCCTACTGCTTCACGTCCGCGAGAAGGTCCTCGTTGTCATTGATACTGAAACGGTCGAATGAAGCGGGCACAACCACGTCAAAGGGCGTGACCGCTTGGCTCGCGGTGATGAATCCCAGACGCGTCACCTTCTGGCCCTGGTGGGCATAAACAGCGACGATATCCTTCCATGTGTCCGGCACCCCTGAGCGCGCGAGTTGCCCACTGAATTTGATCTTTCCGTCGGGCGCTGGCTCCGTCACGTAGCTGAACCCATAGGTCGGAATGCCAGTGCCATAGACGTACTGGCTGAAGAACCAACCCATTTTGTGATTGCCGTCGAGGTCCATGGCGCGGGTCATGTGCTTTTCGACGATAGCCTTGAAGTCCTCGGTCGAAGCGGGCTTGTTGTCGAAGCTCTTGCAGTAGTCCTGCATCAAGTCCTTGAACAAATGGTCGGGGTCGGGGTTGCGCGAATCGTAAAGCATCATGCGCAACATGTATAAGACGTACGCACCCTTGGAATAAATGAGGTTTTGATAGGAACTGCCGTCGGTTTCGGAAGATCCGATGCGCTCGCCCAACCAGATCGGACCGAGGGAATCAATCTTATGGGAATATCTATCGCCGACCTCCAGGTGCTCTTTCTCCTTGCGCAAACGGACCAGGGCTTCCTTCCAACTCTGGCGATACTGCACGTAGAGGATCCCGGAAAACTCGGCAAATCCTTCGGAGAGCCACTGGTCGTGATAGCTCTTCCAGCCCACGCGGTGGCCCCACCACTGATGGGAGCTTTCGTGTGCGCGGAAGGCATCGGTGTATTCCACTTGCTGTCTAACTCCGAGTGCATTTAACTGCGTGGGATCGAGAAACGTAAACCACCCAAGATAGAGGAGACCCGGCCAGCCCTGGCCGTAGCTGCCAATGATATTGGTCACGGCGAGCTGCTTGTAAGGATAGGGGCCGTAAAAGGCCTGGAAGACCCGCAAGGCGTTCCCGGTTTCGACTCCCACTGTCTTGGCAAGAGCCGCTGCGGACAAGTTCCCAATGGCGGCGGTTCTTACGGATCGGGGGGAACCAGGGCTAATCGAACCATTCCAAAGGTCGTCGAGTGGGTTATCGAAGACGCGCTGAATGGCCACGAGAAGGTCGTCCGGCTGGCGGTTGGCATACACCTGGATGTCAATATCGCCGACCTTCTCCGCATAGAGCTTGTAGTCGCCATAGGCGAAACCGGCAGCCGCTAGGGGAATGTCACTTTTCCAGGAAGTCACAATGGCATTGTTATCCGTGGCCTCGCTGACCTTATGTCCGGTGGCCACCAACGAGAACTTCTTGGGGCTGTGAAAAGTCATCTCGAAATTCGAGCGGAATGCAAAGTCGCCCGTGCCCGTGCGAGACCTCGCCATCGCCGGATACCAGCCGGTGCTTTCGCAGAAGTAGTTCCCTTCTCCAACTTTGCGGATGGCGCGCTTGCCCGCGTAATGGAATTCGAGCTTCTGGGCCGCACCGGTTTCGGTCGGAGACGCAAGGACGACGACGATGTAGTCGCCATAAGACTGGTATCGGTCTTTCTTCTCTTGCGCCTGGTAGAATTCGAGGGCATGACCCTGCGCATCCTTGACCGAATCTACACGCAGATTCGAGTCCAGGTCGAAGAGCAGAACTCGCTCGCCGGAGAAGCGCGGTTGGACGCTGGCGCGTGCGGTGGCGCTCAGCTCTGCGCCGGCAGTCACCGCGGCATCAATCTGGTAGCCCGGAACCAGGTAGTCCAACCGCGCGCCGGGGTCCGCATAAGCTTGGCGTGGATCACGCCCGTTGGCCGGGAAGCTCATCCAAGTATCGAAGATTCTCACCGGCGTGATTTGCACCCAGCGCCCGACGGAGATCTCCTCCTGCTCCATGGCGTCATCGAAGACTTCGACCCAGTCCTTCTCCTTGGTGTGGAGATCCGCCAGAAAATAGCTGATGCGCTTGTGATCTCCCGAAAGGACCGACTTGAAGAGCCGGGGAAGTTGTGCAGCGCCGAGGTTCTCGCGTTCCTGCTGGCGTTTGGCGTACAGATCGTCTCCCGCCCCTCCACCCGTCCACTTCACCTGCTTGCCCACTTCATCCAGAAAGCCGTCAGTGAAGCTGAACGTAGCCTCCGTGAACGTCATGTCTAGTTTGTCTTGCTTTGTGAACAAACGGAGCTGCTGTGCCTCGATTGGATTGGGAGGCTCTGCCCGCAAACGGCCTTCCCCGCGAAACACGGCGCCGAAGACAACGCCGTTCGCCGGCTGGGCAAACTGGATCGTGCCGCTCTTGAGCGTGATGTGAATGCGGTCACGGACAATCTCCACATTCTCAGTGGTCGCTGATTTTGTGGGGTCCATCGCAGGAGATTGCAGCGCGTTCCACACCGCCGTCGCATCAGCCGGCGCGCCAGCCGTCTGCGCGTAAAGCGCAGGAACCGCCACGACGAAGACACACAAACACATGACCTGGACATATCTCATGGCTGAAGCTCCTTGTGCGCCACACGGTACTCTCCGGGCACTTATCGCGCAAGGCCTTGTCTCCCTTGGGGTTCCTGGCTCGAGAAGGGGAAAAGCGCCAAGACGAACAGGCCTGCCAGCACCGTCCCAACTGTTCTTGCCGATGTCTCCATGGACATCAGCCGCGGCCATCCGCTCCTTGTTTCCGGGCTGGAACGGCACTAGGCTATCCCCGTGAATTGGGCCATCGCTGCACGCGGGGAAAGGCAGGAGAAGAAGCGCGCGGCGCTTTTGTCGGTGGTGTCAGCGGCGGTATTGGTCTCGCTGAAAGTATTCCTGGCACTGACCACCGGAAGCCTCGGCGTGCTTTCGGAGGCGCTGCACTCGGGCCTCGACCTGATCGCCGCCGTGATCACGAGCCTCTCCATCCGGGTTGCCGACGAGCCGGCGGATGAGAATCATCCCTACGGGCACGGAAAGTTTGAGAATTTCTCCGCCTTCGTCGAAACCGGACTGCTGCTCCTGACGGCGCTCTACATTATCTGGGAAGCATTCCAGCGGTTGCTTTTCCACGGCGTGCACCTTCACCCTGGTCTCGGCGCCTTGGCCATCCTGCTGGTCGGGCTGGGGATCGACCTGACGCGCGCTCGAGCGCTCCAGCGCGTCGCGCGCAAGTATCGCAGCGAGGCGCTCGAAGCGGACGCGCTGCATTTCTCAACCGACGTATGGAGCACAACGGTGGTGATTGCCGGCATCGCGGCGGTCTGGGCGGGCGAGCGTTGGGGCGCGCCCTGGATGCGCTACGCGGACCCGTTGGCGGCGCTCGTGGTGGCTGGGTTCATCATCTGGGTTGGAGGCCGGCTCGGGCGAAGGACGATCGACGCTCTTGTGGACACCGCCCCCGTGGGCGTACAGCGGCGCATCACCGCGGCGGTTCAAGGCATCGACGGCGTGTTGCGCGCGGATCGGGTGCGGGTGAGGCGCGCGGGGAACCGCCACTTTGTGGACGTCACCATCAGCCTGGCGCGGACCGCGAGCCTCGAGCAGGCTCACGCCTTGAGTGACGCCGTCGAGCGCCGCGTCGCTGAGATCGTGCCTGCCGACGTCATGGTGCACATGGAGCCGCGGGCCCCCACCGGCGAGCATCTCTTCGAGGCCATCCGCGCGGCGGCGCAGCGCCGAGGACTCGAGATTCACGACCTCTGGGCGCAGCAGATGGACAGCCGGCTACTCGTCGATCTGCACCTCGAGGTGGACGAGCGGTTGAGCCTGCGCGAGGCGCACCGGCATGCCAATGAGCTCGAGGCAGAAATCCGCAGCCTGGCCGAGCTCGGCGCCGAAGTGAATATTCATATCGAGCCGCAGGGCAAGCGGATTCCGGCGATGGAAGGTGCAAACAGGGAGATGGAACTGCTTTCCCACGCCGTGCAGGAGTTCATCAACGGTTTACCGGCGGAGCCTCGCGAGCTCGTGGATTGTCACGACGTTCGTGTGCGTGAGGTCGAACACCGCGTCGTGGTCTCCTGCCATTGCGCCATGGACGGAAGTCTGCCGATTACCCGGGTGCATGACGTGATGGCATCGCTGGAAGATCGCGTCAAAGAGAAGTTCCCGCGGGTTTCACGCCTCACCATTCATCCCGAGCCCGTGGAAGAGCGCTAGGAAAGGAAGAGCTGAGCATTCAGCGGCGATAGCGGGCCAGCGGTCGGGCATAAGGATACCGGACGGCGAACAACTGGGCCCCCAAGGCCATGAGCATGGGAAAACAAATCACGGTGTAGCGCGGCTCGGTCGTTTCGAGTGTGGTGAGGAAGACCGTGCGCACAAGAAGGAACAGCACGATCAAGATAACGGCAGCGCCAACCTTGCCGCGATGCTTCGCCCCGGCGCCCCACAGGCGCCACGCGCCAAACAGACCCAGGGCAACATAGAAGATGTTCAAGAAAAGGAAGCCTGCGGTGACGGTTTGGTCCGTGCGATCCTCATCCCACTGCTTGGCAAGAGGAAAGACGTTTCCGGAAAATGGCAGAAGCTCGATGCGCGGCGTGAACCACATGGTCGCGACGCGGCCGAGAGGCACCCCAATATAGGTGCGGAGAGGATGCCGGGCGGCGCGTTCGCGGGCAATTTCCGCGAAGCCATCGTCCTCCTCCTTGGTGAGGCTAAGCGTTTCGTTGTAGTTGTTGAGCAGGGCGGCCACGTGCGCTCGTTCCTCGGGCGAATCAAAGGCGGACGGCGAAACATCCTCGATGGGAATGGGCTCGCCGTCGACCCTCCAGGTCACAAGGTAGACGTCCCGAAAGCGCACCAGCCACGTTTTCTCCCAGGCCATGAAGCCATACGGAACGACTTCGCCGGGCAGTTGCGAGTAGCGTGGCGTGAGCGGCTGGAGTTCGTGGAGCGAGCCCCAATTGCGGCCCGCCCACGGCGCCAGCGGCAGAAGAATCGCGGCGCTCAGCAGGGCTATGCAGCCGAGGATGCGAACTGGACTCTTCCTCCAAAAGAATACCAGGACGGCTATGGCCACGAAACCAAGAAGCAGAGTTTCGGGCCGGAACAGCGTACCCATGCCGATGAGCAGGCCCCCCAACAACCAGCGAAAAGTGCCCGGATTCGACGAACCGTCCTCATTCCACCGGCGCACGAGGATGACTCCTGGGACCAGGGCGCACAGCGCCGCGGTCGTGAAAAAGGCCGCCCAGATCTCCGTGAGCGGCACGGCCACGTAGTTGGCCAGGAAGGGACAGGTCGCCGCGAGCCACAGCGCGGCGCTCGACACGCGCGAACGTTGTGTCTCCGGCGCCAAGCTGGAAGCGAGAAGCGCGGCCAAGACGCAAGTGAGCAGGTCCATGGCCGCTTGCGCCAGCATGACCAGGGGCCGTGCCGCCTCGCCGGCGTGCCCCGTCAGCCAATAGATGAACGCGAGAAAGGCGGGGTAACCGGGCATGCGTATGTCCACGGGGATCAGCCGGCCGTCCACCCACAGGCCGTAGGTGCCGTGCCGCAGCCAGTTCATGGCGATGTTCTCGTAGATGGGCGTGTCGCCTGAGCTCGCCGGATAGCGCAGCAGGAAGAAAAGCCGGAGCGCGAGTCCGGCGAGCAAAGCGCATAGGAGATGCCAGCGAAAGCTCCTCATGGGTAGGTCGGATTCTACACGAAGAAAGCGCAATTCACTCGCGCAGAAGGATTGACACCCACGCCCGCTACCAGTAGCTTGAAGGGAAACAATGAAGGAACGCAGCCCCATTTTCTTCGACGCGGAGCGGCGCCGATGGCGTCGGACCCGGCTCGTGCTTGAGATCAGCGGGGTGGTGCTGACCCTGCTCCTCGCCTATTTTTTCTTCAACATGCTGATCAGCGTTGAGCTGCCCGGCACCCTGCTGCCGGACCTGCGGCCGACGTATCACGCTGTGCCCGCACGCCCGCGGGCGCATCCGGTCACCGTTCGGAGCGCCCCGAAGGCTCGTCTGGCAAGGATCGGAAAGGTCCCGGAAACATACGATCCAACCCGGGCGGCCTTCTATGTGAGTTGGGACCCGACGAGCCTGGCCTCTCTCAAGCATCACTATAAGGACCTGGACGTCTTGATGCCGGAACAGCTTCACGCGGTCACTTCGGACGGCGCGCTCACGGTCGTGGATTACGAGAAGGGTCAGCGAAAACTTCAGGTGACGCCCCAGTCGGCCGTGGCCATCCTGGAAACCGACAAACTCCACAGGTGGCTAAATGCCATAAGGACCGCCAACGAGAAGGGCCTCCCCGCAATGCGGGGCCTCGTGAACAATTACGACGGCACCACCTGGCGTATCCAGGAGTTGGCCGAGGCGCTCGCAAGCTCGCCGGCGCGGAAGCGCCTGGCGGATGGCTTGGTGGATTTTGCTCTGCTTGCGCATGAGGAAGGCATCGTGGTGGATTTCGAGGAAGTGCCTGAGTCGAGCCAGAAGCACTTCCGGGAGTTCGCCGCCGAGTTGGGGAAACGGATGCGCGCAAAGGGCCTGAAGCTGTCGATCGCGCTGCCGGCGCGCGACGAGATCTACGACTACGCTTATTTTGCGGCCCAATGCGACTCCATCATCGTGATGAACTACGACCAGCACTGGCAAACCTCGCCTCCCGGGCCCATTGCAGCCCAGGACTGGTTCGTGGAGAACATCAACCAGCTCGTGCGCCAGGTGCCCCCGTCCAAGGTGATCATGGGGATTGCGAATTACGCCTACGATTGGCACGAATCCTCAAAGAAGCCGAGGGAACCGGCAGAATCAATGAGCGTGCAGGATGCGCTCCTGCGGGCCAAGGAATCGGAGGCGCAGGTCGAGTTCGATTCCGATTCGCTCAATCCTCATTATTCCTACTATGACGAGCACAATGTGGTGCACCAGGTCTGGTTGCTCGATGCGGTGACTGCATACAACGAGCTGCGTGCCAGCGAACGGGCCGGTGTGCAGGGGACGGCGCTGTGGCGGCTGGGCTGGACCGACTCTTCACTCTGGCCGATCTGGGACACCCTCCATCCCGACGATGCCACCCGGGCGAAAATCGAAGACGTGCCACCGGGGCCGGACCTGATTCTGGAAGGGGATGGAGACATCTGGCGGATCGCGGACACGCCGAAGAACGGCCGGCGAACGTTCCAGTACGATCCTGTGTCGAACCTCATCGTCCAGGAGAACTACACGGCGCTCCCGCTTTCCTGGGACATCGATCAGCTGGGGGCCGTGCCCAAGGAAATCGCCCTCAGCTTTGACGACGGTCCCGATCCCCGCTGGACGCCGAGGATCCTCGACGTCCTGCGCAACAAGAAGGCCCCAGCCACGTTTTTCGTGATCGGAGAAGAGGCCAACCGGTTTACGTCGCTGCTGCGACGCGAGTACGCGGAGGGCCATGAGATCGGCAACCACACCTATACGCATCAGCGGTTCGACAACATGCCACACGGGGCCTTGCGTATCGAACTCAACCTGACGCAGCGGTTTTTCGAGAGCGCGCTCGGCGTGAAGAGCATCCTGTTCCGGCCGCCCTATGGTATCGACCACCAACCTGAGTATGCGGAAGAGATCGAGGACCTTCCGATCCCGCAGGAGATGGGCTACATCCTCATCGGTGCGCGGATCGACCCGCACGACTGGCAGCAAACTCCGGGTTTGCAGGTGACGGCCAGTGAGATCGTCGCCGGCGTCCTGGAGCAGGCGGCCAAGGGGAATATTGTCCTACTGCACGACGGCGGAGGAGACCGCGCGAATACCGTGGCCGCGCTGCCGCAGATCATCGATGAGCTGCGCAACCACGGCTATCAGCTCGTCCTGGTGTCCGATCTCATCGGAAAAACACGCGCCGACGTCATGATGCCGCTTTCGCCGAACGAACGCCTGGTGGCCCGCGCCGACGGTTTTATCTTCGGGCTCTACCACTGGTTGCGGGTTGGCATGGGAACGGTCTTCCTGATCGGGATTATTCTGGTCAGCGGCCGCGCGTTGGTCATCGGGCTGCTCGCGCTGGTCGAAAAGCTTCGCCCAGACCACGCCGCTCTTTCCGACCCCGTCCCGTCGGTGAGCATCCTGGTCCCCGCGTACAACGAGGAACACGTCATCTTGGAGACGGTCCGTGCGGCGCTGGCCTCGGACTATCCGGACCTCCGTGTGATCGTCGTGGACGACGGCTCGGCCGACCTCACCGGGCAGATCCTCGATCGCCACTTCGGAAGCTACCCGCGCGTGAAAATCATCCACCAGGAGAATCGCGGAAAGTCGGCCGCGCTGAACCGCGCGCTGGCCGAGGCCACCTCGGACGTCGTGGTAACGATCGACGCTGACACGGAAGTCGAGCCGGATGCAGTCCGCAAATTCGCTCGCCACTTCTCCGATCCCACCGTCGGAGCCGTGGCCGGAAATGTGAAAGTTGGCAACCGGTCGCGTTGGCTGACCCGCTGGCAGGCCCTTGAATACATCACCAGCCAAAACTTGGAAAAGCGCGCCTTTGACCTGCTGAACTGCATTACCGTGGTTCCCGGCGCCCTCGGAGCGTGGCGCCGCGATACCGTCCAGGCGCTCGGTGGATTCACCATGGATACGGTGGCCGAAGATGCGGACCTGACGATTGCCATCCGGCGTTCCGGCTTCCGCATCGGCTACGACGAAGAGGCCGTGGCCTGGACCGAAGCGCCGGAGACGCTTTCCGCGCTCATTCGCCAGCGATTCCGGTGGACCTTCGGAACCCTCCAATCGGTGTGGAAGCATCGCGACACGCTTTTCCGCCCGAAGCACGGGACCCTCGGGTGGATCGCGCTCCCCAACGTTTTCATCTTTCAGTTTTTTCTCCCGCTGATTTCTCCGGTGATCGACCTGATGTTCCTCGGATCGTTCCTGCTCTGGGGCTTGGCGCAATTCAAGATCCTGCTGCTGCCGCAGCTCTGGACCACTGCGGACCTCGAGCGCTCCCTGCTCTTCTTTCTCGGATTCATGCTGATCGACGTGCTGACCTGCGCCGTAGCCTTCCTGCTCGAGAAGCACGAGGACTGGACCCTGCTCGTTCCCGTGCTGCTGCAGCGCTTCTACTACCGGCAGATGATGTACGTGGTGATCTTCCGGTCGTTCATGGGCGCGGTGCAGGGACGCGCGGTGGGCTGGCGGGGTGTCGAGCCCGACGTGCCCGCCTCGGTGGCCCACGCCTGACTGCGGCCTTCTCGGCGCTCCCCCAGCTCGCTTGATCTTTCCGCTGGCGGAGTTAGAATAAGTGTCGCCTTCGGGGGGAGGAGATCATGGCCGTTCAATTTGTCCTCAATGGTAAGTCAACCACCGTGGACGTCAGTCCGGACATGCCGCTGCTCTGGGTGCTGCGCGATACCCTGGGCTTGACGGGCACGAAGTTCGGCTGCGGCATGGCGCTCTGCGGCGCCTGCACCGTGCACATCGACGGCGAGGCCACCCGTTCCTGCGTCACGCCCATTTCCGAGGTTGCCGGAAAGCGCGTCACCACGATCGAGGGCCTTTCCAAAGACAGCAGCCATCCCGTGCAGCGTGCTTGGATCGCAGAAGACGTTCCCCAGTGCGGCTACTGCCAGCCGGGACAGATTATGTCTGCCGCCGCTCTGCTGGCGAAAACTCCTCATCCCACCGACGCCCAGATCGACGAAGCCATGAGCGGCAACATCTGCCGCTGCGGCACCTACCAGCGCATTCGCAAAGCCATCCACCGCGCCGCCGGCGCCTCCGCCGGCGCTGCCCGCCCGGCTGCCTAACCCAATCCAAATCATCGGAGACGGCCATGAAAAATGACCTGATGTTCGACCGCCGAGATTTCCTCAAGACGGGAGCTGCCGGAGGCGCCGCGCTGGTGATCGGGTTCTATTTGCCGGTCAACGGCCTCGCCCGCGACGAACAGGAAGAAAAATCGGTGAATCCGTTCAACGCCTGGGTGCGCATCGGTCAGGACGACCGGGTCACTCTCATCCTGGCGAAATCGGAGATGGGCCAGGGCGTGATGACGGCCTTGCCGATGATCCTGGCCGACGAGCTCGAACTCGACTGGAAAAACGTGAAGGTCGAGCAGGCCCCGACCAACCCGGCAATTTACGACCACGGAACCGGCGGCTCGACGAGCGTCCGCACCTCCTGGCTGCCGCTACGCCGAGCCGGTGCCGCAGCGCGCACGATGCTCATCGCTGCCGCGGCAAACGAGTGGAACGTCAATCCCAATACCTGCAAAGCCGCTCATGGCGCCGTGATTCACGGCGCGCGCGAGCGCACTCTGCGTTACGGCGAACTGGTCGAGGCCGCGAGCAAGCTGCCGGTGCCGAATCTGAACACGGTCGTGCTCAAGAATTCCGACAATTTCTCGCTGGTCGGACACGACACGCCGCGCGTGGATACCCCCGAAAAAGTGGATGGAACCGCGATCTTCGGCATTGACGCCAGGCCCCCGGGCCTGCTCTACGCCGTTGTCGAGCGCTGCCCCGTGTTCGGCGGCAAGGTTGCCAAGTTCGACGCGGCGAAAGCCAAGGCCGTCCCTGGCGTCCGTGAAGTGTTGGCCATCGACCGCGTCGGCCCCGGCGCGTTCACCGAAGGCGGTGTGGCCGTGGTCGCCGATTCCTCGTGGGCCGCCATGCAAGGCCGGCGTGCTCTCGCCGTTGATTGGGACTTCGGCCCTCATGCCAAGGACTCGAGCGAATCGTTGCGCAATCAGATGCTGGCGCTTGCCGCGAAGCCCGGCTCGGTCGTGCGCAACGACGGTGACGCCGATGCCGCCCTGGCCGCCGCCTCGAAAAAGATCGAGGCCGCGTACGAGCTTCCCTTCCAGCCCCACGCCACCATGGAGCCCATGAACTGCACCGTGCACGTCCGCCCGGACGGCGCCGAGGCTTGGGTGCCCACTCAAACGCCGCAATGGGCGCTCGATGTCATTGCCACGATCAGCGGGCTGAAAAAGGAATCCATCCAGGTGCACACCACTTTGATGGGCGGCGGATTCGGCCGCCGCGCCCAAGCCGATTTCGTCGCCGAAGCGGCCCAAGTCTCCAAGGCCCTCGGCAAGCCGGTCATGGTGCTCTGGACCCGCGAAGACGACATGCAGCACGATTTCTACCGCCCCGCTTCCTATCACCGCATGTGGGGCGCGCTGGATTCGGCCGGCAATCTCGCCGCGTGGAAGCATTTTCAGACGTCCACTTCCATTAGTGCCATGTGGGGCCCCCCGGGCGGCAAGCCGGAGAACGGTGAATTCGGCACGGCGGCTTTCATCCCGTACCAAACGCCGAATTACCGCCTCGAGTACGCGCTCGCCCAATCGGGCGTCCCCCGCGCGTGGTGGCGCTCGGTCGAAAATTCGAGCGTCGCCCTTGTCGTGGAAAGCTTCGTGGACGAGTTGGCCGCCGCGGCCGGCAAAGATCCGGTTGAGTTTCGCCTGCAATTGATTGGGAGCGCGCGGAAGATTCCCGACTTCACCTCGCCGAATGGCGCTCCGCAGGACACCGCGCGCCTGAAGAACGTCCTGACGCTGGCCGCGAGCAAAGCTGGCTGGGGCAAGCCGTTGCCGAAGAGCGTTGGCCGGGGCATCGCCGCCTATTTTTGCTTCGACTCCTACGCCGCTGTGGTCGCGGAAGTGGCCGCGAGCAAGGACGTGCTGCGCGTCAACCGCGTCGTCTATGCGGTTGACGTCGGCCGGGTGGTCAATCCGCAGGGAGTGAAGGCGCAGCTCGAGAGCGCGTTGGTTTACGGTCTCTCGGCGGCGCTCAAGGGCGCCATCACCATCGATCGAGGCCGCGTCGAGCAGGGCAACTTCAACGACTACGACGTGCCGCGCATCAACGAAATGCCCGTGACCGAAGTTCACTTGGTCGAGAGCACCGAGAGCCCTACCGGCATCGGTGAGCCGGGGCTGCCGGTTGTGGCGCCCGCGGTCTGCAATGCCATTTTCGCCGCCACCGGCAAGCGTCTCCGCCTCCTCCCCATCCGCGCCGGAGACCTCGCCTAGCGGCACGCGCTGCATTCGATTTGTTTTTTCGCCCGCGCTCGCTTATGTAGAGGCCGCCTTTAGGCGGGCATGTTGTTAGCGTCTGCCCCATTTTTGGCGCGAGCCAAAGTGGGGCTTTTCGCAAGAGCGTCTCCCGGTCTCTTTTTGTTCCTCCCCAACGGCTGGGAGGTCGTCCAATCGGTAGGGCATCAGACTCAGGGTTTTGTCCTGTCCCACGCCCGCACTGATATTTCAATGACTTATCTGTGGTTAGTTGTCCTGATTTGGTGGTGCTGCTGCTATCTTCTGTGGAAATTTCAGTGGGAATCCCCTGGTCATTCGACCAGGCAAACGGTCGTAGGACCCAACTTCTTATCAACCCCTGCTCGAAGGGTCAGTCCCTGTGACTGTCCTTCAATTGTCCCTAAAGACAATTGCGCATTCCAAGAGTAAACCTCTACATTAGGCACGAAATGGAAAGTGCCGAAGAGCGTTGGAAAGCTCGTCGGCACTGACCAAATCCCTGTGGCGCATGTAGCTCAACCACAGAGCGTTCCGTCGGTATCGGAAAGGTTAAGGGTCCAAACCCCTTCATGCGCCCCAAATCTTATGATAGTTAGAAATCAATGACAACTTGACCCGACGTACAGATTCAGGGCAAGAGCAGCCTTCGTTTTTTCTTTGCCCGCAGGTCGAGCAGTCCACTTCTCTTTGATGTCCTGCAAGATCGAGTGCCTTCTACTTTTCCTTAGAACCATCCTTGGAAGTTTGACGCTTAGACCAGTCGAGGAGTTCCTGCTCATTGTCCACCCGTTCTCGATACAGCCAAATCGTCGGCTTGTCCTTAGCATCGGACACTTGCGTCTGAACCCACGTCTTCCCTGTTTGCGTGTCGAGAAGGAAGGTGTCTGCGCGGACGTTCGGGTTGAAAACAATTTGATATCGGCCGACTGGCGGGGCATTCACGATCACCTGCTTGCCCGTAGTCACTACCTTCTGATCAACTATCCAGCTTATGAGAGCTTCTTCATAATCATCGTATGTCTTGAATGCACTGGGGTCCGGTCTGACGCTTGCCGCAGCCTGCGTCTTCTTCGGTACGGCTTGGCCCATCAAGAAGCGCGCCACTCCCACCGAGAGGACGGCCACCGCAGCCCATATGACAATCCGATTCTTTGACATTCTCACCTCGCAGGCGGTGCGTAGCCGCTCTCGCGGCTCGGCCTCGGAACGCCCGACTGGACTAGCTGAAAGTGGATCGCTCCCAATCGCTCCGCGATCTCCAGCAGCGCCCATTATATGCTCAGGAACGTGCCACTGTCTTAGCCGGGTGCCGTGCCCCTGCGCAGCCGCGCCAAGGTGCGGGTTCTCACTTTCTGCCCGGATGGAACCGCCCTGTTTTCTTTAATTTGCCGCATTCTCATTCGAATACCTCTGACGCCACTATTGACATGTAGTTAATCATGTGCTATCATAGGCTGTGAAAGGTTGGCCTTTAACACGCCTTGCGCATCCGACCAGGATGCGCATCCTGAGCGAGCTCCGCGAGTCGAAGGGCAGCCCTACGCCCCCTTCCAAACGTTCCAACGTTTTAACGTTCCAACGTCCAACGTCTGCTCGTATCCCCTTTAGAATGCGCAGATCCATAAAACGCGCCTGTAACCCCTTTGGAATGCGCGGTGGCTGCTACCTCGCTCCAAAAACCAAGTCTGTTCTCTCTCGCCTTTCTGCGGAGACGGGCGGGCCTGCCCTGCGTAGCCTTGGCGTAGGAGCGTCGCTTGCATCTAACCCCTTTATAATGCGCAGATCCGAAAAACGCGCCTGTAACCCCTTTATAATGCGCAGTTCCAAAACATTGGACTTAAACCGGGATTATGTACTTGACACAAAATCAGGCCCATGCTAATCTTTCTTCATGCTTCGCTTCGACTCGCCAGCGACTTTCTTGATGTGCTTGACCACCTTCGGGTGGAATAAGTGCTTCATCAACTCATCGCTGGTCATGCGGCGCGGATGCTTTTTCTTTTTCATGGTGGCCCGATGAACACTCCTAATATCAATCTCGCTCAACTGATAGAGCAATTCGGAACCGACGAAAGGTGCCGCAAGGCGCTAGAGCAATTGCGCTGGAAGAAAGGCGCAGAGTGCCCGCGCTGCCAGTCATCGGCAACCAAGATTGCGAACCGCTTTCAGTACGACTGCGATTCATGCCACTACCAGTTTAGCGTAACCGCTGGGACAATCTTCCACGATTCTCACCTGTCGCTGTGGAAATGGTTTATCGCCACCGCGCTTCTTTGTGAATCGAAAAAAGGAATGTCGGCTTGCCAGATTCAACGCACGGTCGGAGTCAGCTACAAAACGGCTTGGTACCTCTGCCATCGCATCCGGGCCGCGATGATGGAAGTCGCTCCCGAAAAACTCGGCGGCACGGTTGAGATTGATGAGACCTACGTGGGTGGCAAGAAGCGCCGATGGCGTCCGGGCAGTGACAAACAAGTGGTCATCGGCATTCGCCAGCGGAATGGAGACCTGCGTCTTATCCATGCTGAGGACGCCCGATCTGAGACCGTCCGCGAGATCATTAAGGCCAATGTGGGCGGGCACGTCGAAGTCATTATGACGGACGAATCGGCCATCTATCCGTGGGCGCTGGATAAGATTCAGAAGAAAAAGCACCGGACGATTTGCCACACAAAACAGTATGCAGCGGGCGATGTTCACACAAACACTGTAGAATCGGCCTTCTCGCTGCTCAAGCGCGGCATCGTGGGAACGTGGCATAAAGTCTCTGCGAAGCATCTCCCGGCCTACCTTGATGAGATGTGCTTCCGCTTCAACAACCGCAAGAATCCGTATCTATTCCGCGATACGGTCATCAAGCTAATCGAGACGCCGAACCTTGAATACAAAGACCTCACTGCGAAGTTGCAGGACGTGGCGTAGGCTTCGATGTGGCATCGTCGGTACGGAGCAAAGCCAATCTGATCGCCTCACGTGCCAGCATCATCGAACTGTCGATCTCATCGAGATAAGCAACAAATGAGTCTTCCGTGAGACTGTTAGTGATAGGGATTGCCTTGGTTACGATAACCCCCTTAATGGGTCCGCCCACCAGCAGGAAACCCATTTTGCTTCTTGCCATTTCGATGTTTACTTCATCCGTGAAACGCTCTAGCTGAGGTGGAGACAATTTCTCCAAAATGGCTTCGTGTTCAGGCGAAATTGGCATAATACCCTGAAACTGAAGGTATCTATCTCGCTGGACAGGTCTGCCCACGAGAACTGCTCTCCCGCTAGGAAGAGCAATAGCATAGAGAAAAGAGAACTTATCGTCTGTCTGTTTCTGGATTCCCAGTGAGAAGTTGTCAGCCCACATCTTTACGTTTGACTCGATATTCTCAGGTGTTGTTTGGGGTTTCTGTCTTGAGAGCATCGGACGGCCCATTAGGGCAAACATAATCATCGCGATGAAAGCACTTCCCGCCAACCCGTAAAGAATGGGGCTCGTCCACACCCAATCTGACTTCTTCCTTTTCAGGAGGGCAAGCATGATGCCTCCCAGGGGAACAAGCACCCACTTGAACAATCCGGCCGCAAACAATTCTTGCCATAGCCAATCCCACATCTCCGTCCTCCCAACTTAATGCGGGAGTTAAGCTTTTTACTTTCCCGCAAAGTTAGGCGCATTGTACCACCTTTTTGCGTGAGGTATACAATCCCGCTTAAACCCCTTTAGAATCCGCAGATCCGAAAAAAGACCGGGGGGGGAGGGGGGTAGTGCTACCTCGTCCCAAAAGCCAAATAGTACTGCCTCGCCTCAAAAGCCAGATGTGTTCTCTTGCGTTTTTCAACCTGCAAACCTTCCAGCGTTCAAACGTTTCATCGCCTACGGCTCCACTACCTCGTCCCAAAAGCCAAGCGTCTTCTCCTGCGCTTTTCAACCTGCAAACCTTCCAACGTTCAAACGTTTCAACGCCTACGGCTCCACTTCCTCGTCCCAAGGGTCAAGTGCGTTTTCTTGCGCTTTTCAACGTTTCAACCTGCAAACGTTCAAACGTGTCAACGCCTTCTGGCCTTTGCCCGCTGACTTTGGTACGCTCAGACGAGCAAGCATCAGGGCTGCATCCCGAATCTTGGGAGCGGCACCGGAGGCATCCATGACTTCTCTTCCCGATGCGGGCAACGGGAAAGTGACCGTGCCCGACATTCTCAGTCGTAAATCTCTCCTCGCGGTAGGTTCCGCCGATACACCCAGGCGCATCACCTGTATCGCGGCGTACGACTATCCCACTGCGCGCCTCCTGGACGAAGCGGGCGTGGACATCCTGCTCGTGGGCGATTCGCTGGGCATGGTTGTGCTCGGCTACGAGAGCACTCTGCCGGTGACCATCGAGGAGATGCTGCATCACACGCGGGCGGTGCGCCGCGGCGCCCAACGCGCGCTCGTCACCGCGGACATGCCGTTCGGCAGCTACCACGTCGATCTGGGCGAAGCGCTGCGCAACGCCGTGCGCTTCGTGAAAGAGGCCGGCGCGGAGGCCGTCAAGGTCGAGGGCGGCGAGCGCCGCATCGAGCTGATCGCGCGCCTCGTCGAGATCGAGATTCCGGTGATGGGGCATATCGGCTTGACGCCGCAATCGCTCAACGCCCTGGGCGGCTATCGCGTGCAGGGAAAAACGCCCGCCACCGCGGAGCAATTGTTGCGCGACGCCCGCGCCGTGGAAGCCGCGGGAGCGTTCGCCGTGGTGCTTGAAGCCATGCCCCGCGAACTCGCCGCGGACATCACCCGCGAGCTGAGCATTCCCACGATCGGCATCGGCGCGGGACCGGATTGCGACGGCCAAGTGCTCGTCCTGCACGACATGCTGGGACTCACCTTCCGCCCGCAACCGAAATTCGCGCGGCGCTACGCCGATCTGGGCAAGGAGATTTCGCGCGCCGCGCAGGAGTTTTGCGCCGACGTGCGCAGCGGCCGCTTCCCTTCGGACGAAGAGTCTTATCATGCGCGGCTCCCGCTGCAGGATCACGTCCTGACGCGTAAGCCGAATTGAAGCGCTGGACGCTTATTGAAAGGTGATCGCGATGACGCCTGAAGAAATTCGCACGCTGTACGACTTCAATTCCTGGGCCAACCACCGCACGCTCGAGGCCTGCGCGCAGCTTACGCCGCAGCAGTTTCTGCGCGACATACGCTCGAGCTTCCGCTCCGTGCGCGACACGTTGGCGCACATCCTGGAGGCCGAGCGCATATGGCTCCAGCGCTTTGAGGGTCGCTCAGCGAGCGTGCCCGTGCTGCTCGACGCGGCGCAGTTCGCGGACCTCAAGAGCTTGCGAACACGCTGGGCCCGGACCGAAGCAGGGCTCGCCCGCTTCCTGCGCGGATTGACGCAGGCGGACCTGGATCGCGTGATCGAGTACAAGACCACGAAGGGCGTGCTTTGCCGCGAGCCGTTGTGGCAGCCGCTCCTTCATCTCGTCAATCACGGAACCTATCACCGCGGACAGATCACCACGCTCCTGAGGCAGTTGGGCGCCCAGCCGGCCGTGCTCGACATGATCAACTTCTTCCGCGAACGCAATGCCGCAGCCGGGGCGGCTGTCGCGTGAACTTCTCCTGAACCGGATCGCAAATTGGAAATCATTCACACCATCGAATGGATGAAGCAGGCGGCCCGCCTGGCGCGCGTTGAAGGGCGGCTCATCGGGCTCGTCCCCACGATGGGCGCGCTGCACGAGGGCCATCTCTCGCTGGTCCGCGCGGCGCGGAAGTCCGCCACGGGGGCCGGGCTGGTGGTCGTTTCCATTTTCGTGAACCCCAAGCAGTTTGGTCCGCAAGAGGATTTCTCCGAGTATCCGCGCGCGTTCGAGGCCGACAAGGAGAAGCTTGCGGCGCTTGGCGTGGACGTTGTTTTCGCGCCCAGCGCGGCGGAAATGTATCCGGATGGATTTCGCACCTCTATCCACGTGGAAGACTTGAGCGTGCGGCTGGAGGGGCGTTCGCGCCCCGGACATTTTGCCGGGGTGACCACCGTGGTGCTCAAGCTGCTCGAAATCGTGCAGCCGCAGTTCGCCTTTTTCGGGCGCAAGGACGCGCAGCAGGCGCGCATCCTCCGCCAAATGGCCGCGGATTTGAATTTGGACGCGGAGATCGTCGTCTGCCCGATCGTGCGCGAACCGGACGGGCTGGCGCTCTCTTCGCGGAACGCTTATTTGAAGCCGGAGGAGCGGCGCGCGGCGACGGCGCTCTTCCGCGCGCTCGATGCGGCGCGGCGCGAGATCGAAGCGGGAGAAACCGACGCGCTGCGATTGCAGACCACCCTGCGCCGCGTTCTCGAGGCGGAGCCGCTCGCGAAAACCGATTACGCCGGAATCGCGGACGCGGAAACATTCGAGCCGGTCACGCGCTTGCACCGAACGGCCCTGGCCCTGCTTGCCGTCCACATCGGCTCGACGCGCCTGATTGACAATATGCTGATCGAGCCGGGGAAGGATGGAGACGGTGACTTTCGTGCCAGCCTCTGAGAGATGCGCGTGGACTAAAAGTCGTGCATTGGGGATCGACGCGCGAACGCGCGCCTATTTCTTCGCCAAGCCGCTGATGACTTCGAGCACGTCCCCTGCGTGTCCCTTCGCTTTGACGTTGTCCCAGATGTACTCGATGCGCCCGTCCGGTCCCACCAGGTACGAGCTGCGCACGATTCCCAGCGCCGTCTTCCCGAGGAATCTCTTCATGCGGCGCGCGCCGAATCCCTCGATGGCTTGGAAGTCGGGATCGCTCAGCAGGGAGAAGTTGAGCTTCTGCTTGGCCTTGAAGCCGGCCTGCCCTTTCACGGAGTCGGCGCTGACGCCGAGAATGACGGTGTCCTGCTTATCGAACTTCGGGCGGAGATCGCGGAATTCGCAGGCTTCCACGGTGCAGCCGGGCGTATTTGCCTTGGGATAGAAATAGACGAGCACGCGCTTGCCGCGAAAAACGGCGAGTGAAACTTCCTTGCCCTCCTCGGTTTGAAGACGAAAATCCGGAGCCTGATCCCCTACGTTGAGCATGAAAAGCCTCCCCCCACGCGCAATCAGGACAGCAACCGCCGCAGCGTTTCGTTGACGAGCTGAGGATCGGCCTGGCCGCGCGTGGCGCGCATCACCTGGCCGACGAAAAACTTGAAGACGCCTGGATTGCCGGCGCGGAATTTCGCGACGTTCTCCGGATTCTTCGCGATGACTTCGCGGCAAGCTCGCTCGATGGCGCTCGAATCGCTGATCTGAGAAAAGCCTTCGGCGGCGATGATCTCGGCGGCGCCGCGGCCGGTGTCAAACATGGTGGTGAACACTTTTTTGGCGACGGCGCCGGTCACCTTGCCGGACTCGACGGTCTTGAGCAATTCGGCGAAGGCTTCGGGCTTCACCGGACTCTCGGCGATTTCTTTGCCGGCCTCGTTGAGCCGGCCCAGAAGCTCGTTCTGGAGCCAGTTGGCGGCGGTCTTCGCAGGAGCGCCGGCGCGGACGGCGGCTTCGTAGTAATCGGCGAGGGCGCGCGTGGCGGTGAGAACCTCGGCGTCGTAAGATGTGACGCGGTATTCGGCGGCGAACCGGGTGCGTTTGGATTCCGGCAGCTCGGGCATGGAGCGGGCGATTTCCTCGCGCCAAGAATCGCTGATGTGCACGGGCAAAAGGTCCGGGTCGGGGAAATAGCGATAGTCGTGAGCGCGCTCTTTCGAGCGCATGGATTCGGAGCGTCCGGCGGCATGGTTCCACAGGCGCGTTTCTTGAACGAGCTGGCCGCCGCTTTCGAGCACGCCGACGTGGCGCTCGATTTCGTATTCGAGCGCGTGCTGGAGGTAGCGGAAGGAATTGAGGTTTTTCACCTCGACCTTGGTGCCGAATTCCGCCGAGCCGCGCGGGCGCACGCTGACGTTCGCGTCGCAGCGGAGCGAGCCTTCCTCCATGTTGCAGTCGCTCACTTCGGTGTAGAGCATCACCTGCTTGAGGGCGGTGAGATAGGCGTAGGCTTCGGCGGGAGCGCGCAGGTCGGGCTCGGAGACGATTTCGATGAGCGGAGTGCCGCAGCGGTTGTAATCCACGTAGGACTTTTCCGCGGACTCGGAGAAACCCTCGTGGAGGTTCTTGGCGGCGTCGTCTTCGAGATGCAAGCGGGTAATGCCGATGCGCTTGCGCGCGCCGTCCAGCTCGATTTCGAGCCAGCCGCCGATGGCCAGCGGCAATTCGTACATGGAAATTTGATAGCCCTTGGGCAGGTCGGGATAAAAGTAGTTCTTGCGCGCGAACCGCGAACGTTCCTGGATCGTGCAATGGATGGCGAGCGCGGCCTTCACGGCCATTTCGAGGGCGCGCCGGTTGGTCACGGGGAGCGTGCCCGGCAAACCGAGACAGACGGGACAGACGTTGGTGTTCGGCGGATCGCCAAAGCGCGTCGAGCAGGCGCAGAAAAGTTTCGAGTTCGTCAGGAGCTGGACGTGCACCTCGAGCCCGATGACGGGTTCATACCGCGCGAGAACGTCGGGTGACACGCGCGTTGCTTCTGGAGCGGTCTTAGCCATGGCGTTGAGCGGAAATTATAGCATTCCGAGCGGGCTGGGCGCGGCGGACGGTGGTCCTTCTACGGTGGTCCAGCGCTACAATGAGCCGTAGAGGCTCTTGCAGCTTGCTTGCCGACAGTCATCCTCGACCAAGAACAAGCGTTCTTATCCACGATTCGACCTTGCGGGCATCTCTATAGTCGAGTCGGTATGCATCCTGCCGGATCCAATCTATCGCGTCTTTCGTCAGGCGACTAGTAGTGACAATTACACCTTTCGTTGCACGCTGCTTATCGACTACAGCGGATAGTTCACGCACCTCGCCAAGGCGGACCGCCCGCGTTGGGCCATAGCGTTTCGCCTGCCACACAGCTCTGATCGGGCCGAGGACCAAGTCCTCCTTGACTGTTACCACGTCGATCCCGCCGTCTCTGGACGGCCGAGTGACAGTCACGGACCAACCTTCGGCTTCGAGGAGAGCGCCGAGTACTTCTTCGAACTTCCTCCACGGCATTTCGGAGAGGAGACGGCCCGCTTGCAGAAAATCAACTGCTAGCAGGAGAGCGGCCGGCGCGGTCGCAAGCCACCCCGGCTGGCTGGACTCCGTCGGGCGCCACAGGTTGGATTCGGTCGGTTGCCGCTCGACAATCAGGTTCCGCCACGGCTGGTCTGCGCTCAGCCAGCTGTGATTCTGGGCCCAGTCGGCAACGTTCCGGCGGAACTTTTGAAGCCAAGTGTCAGAGGCGCGGGCCGTCTTGGAATCGAACCCGAGGAAGCCCGGATCAATCAACTGTTCTTGCGTCTCTTCGTCCAGTAGCACGTTGCTTGTGATGAACTCGTCGATCTCATCGTCCGTCGGGGGCCCGGTAGGCCGATCATATGATGCCCCTTCCAAGGCTGCGCGAGAACCCCGGTGCATTTCGATGGAGTCGGTGATTGCCGTCTCGATGATGTTCCTGAGGTCCTGAGCTGTTACTTTACGCACCGCCATCGGATGACCTGCCTAGGAGTGGCTCTTAGCCTCATCGCGGAAAGAGATCACAGCGAACGTTGTGTTGTCCGCCGACGTGCAGACTAACGAGGCATTCCTTTGCATCGAACGGTTACAGGGCTACTTCTTGCGCTCATGCGCAAACTCAGCCTCCAACAGAGATCCGATGAACCAGCTATACGTTGAGGGGAGGAGCCAAAGGACAATGGCCAGAGCCGCCCAGATCGGTCGTGAAACTGAGCAAAGAACGAACGCCAACGCAAACTCTAGGGCCAGGATGGAGAAGGCGTTGCCGTGTTCGCGAAGGTGGCGGTATGACTCGACATACTGGGAGACCCATGGCGCGTCGCTCGCACGCGCCGTTGCGAGATCCCGATAGAACGAACTGATAGTCTTGAGCCGGTACAGATGTGCTGTGACAATCATCGCCACCTGAACGCCGACGATCACAAGGAACACAAGCAAGCCGAGAAACTGATAACTCCACCACCTAATCCATAGATTCCATACGAGGACAAGGTGCACCAGAACAATTGCGGCTGTCGTGAAAAGCCAGAAAACCCATCTAAACCGCAATGGATTGAGACCGAGGTGCGCTCGAGTCGTATGCAGCAGTAGCATTGGTGCACTCGCGATATAGCAATAAGCGAAGCCGAGGACAGCGAGCCCAGTCGCCACAATCCCCAGATTCCCAAAGGTGTTGATTGCCGGAAGGTTATAGCCAGATAAGGGTGAGCCCGGAAATCTTGTAATAAAGACGATTGCGACTGCACCCACAGCAGTACCGACGAAATAGCGTAGAAGATAGTACTCCCACTAGCGATTTGCTTTCTCGGGCTTTTGAGTTTCAGCCATACTTCCCGCAACGCCTCCTCATGCGGCCGTCGTGTCGACCGGGAGTTTGTCTCGGATCGGCTCAAGGATCTGTGCCAAAACTACTGGTTGAGCCTGGGCCCAGATGTTGGCAAAGGCCGCCGCGACTGTGGATTCAGGAATCAGACCTAGTCTCTCCCCAACCTGGGCAAAGAGAAGATGTGTGTCCATGTTGGTTACACGTACCTCATCGCACACTTGCCGCACGCGGTCAGCATTTTCGAACCGCTGCAACAACGCAACGGCGAGCTTGCCTCCGAAACCATCCCATGCTGCGAGGACCTCGTCGAAAACGTAGGACTCCGGGGACTCGCCAGGCAGGCGGTAGACGTGATCCGTGGCGGACGACTCTTGTCTTGAGTCCCCATCGATGAAGCAGGCCGACGGCACCTTTATCGAAGGGTCTTGGTTGTGGCGCAGGTTGACAGCGACAGCGGCTCCGTCACCTTCCATGGCATGGACTTCAACGTGGTCGAGCGCAAGTCCACCGTGCTGACGGAGAACCGCTTCCATCCACACCTTCGCAAAAGAATCTTCTGCGAAGATGACGAGCTGCGCCTCAATCTGGCCGGTGATGGCTCGAAGCGATTGAATGTCGAGCTTGCCCTGGAATATTCTGTCCTGAGTAGCCACCCAGATTGCCTTCGACGGCAAGGGTTTGAGCGCGTCATTGGAGTGAGTAGTAAAGATCGCCTGGATTCTTTTTCTTTCCGCGGCTTCGATCAGGTATTCGACCATTCGTGCTGTGGCAACGGGATGCAATCCGTTCTCGATTTCCTCTATCAAGACGAGAGTCTGCTCTTCGGCGAGTTCGATCTGGGACACCATATGGATGATGCTCGATTCTCCCGCGCCAAAATGGAACTCGGAGTACCCATACCCTTTCTTCGTCTTGCCCGTGAGTAGAACGACACGGCCAGCGTGATCAACACGGAGTCTCTTGAACCCGGTGACGTCCTTCCCCAAAATTCGGGACACTGCTTGGCGCACCATCGCTGAGAGTTCCTCTATCTCGTTGTCGGGAACCGCGAAAGTGCTTGAAGCGCAGCGTCTAAGTTCGTTCCGCTCGTTCGCAGGGACCGTCCGCGCTACCCCGAATATTAGGACTGGTCGATTCAGAGGATCGCGCTTCCATCGCAGGTTCTTGAAGCTCGCGGTACGCCGTACAGCATCCTTCCTATTCAGGTCGCGGTCGATAACGTCGTACTCGATAGACCAATCCTGCATAGTCTCATCGTACTTCCCGCTCTTGGAAAAGAATCGCTTTGGCGCAACGCTCTTGTACGCGCATGCCGCAGCGCCCAGTATGGTCGTCTTCCCTCCTCCGTTGGGGCCGATCAAAGCCGTGACTGGAAAATCAAATGAGACGGGTTCGTTAGTAAATCCTCGAACATGCTTGAGCGTCAGTTTCGGGAGGTATCGGCTGTAGCTTCGATTCGCGGCTTTCTCGAGAAGGGCGTTTATTGTGCTATCACGGATCTCGCTCTTGAACATTGGCACCTCAAGTGGATCCCGGAGATCGTATCACTGGACGGATACCATGAGAGCGGAGAATTGGGGTGATCCGTGGTCCGTATGAGCCTTGTCTATGCTGACCTGGATAAAACCGCTCACGGCCCGCATGGGGCGAAACCAGTGCAGGTGAGGCACGGTGGCAACTGCGTACACTGGGCGGACATTCATCATGTGTCGCAGTTTGCGTACACAGTCTTACATGAGTCGACGACGCAAAACCGCCTCTGCTCACGAAGAGACGCCTGCAGCGCGTTGTCAGACGCACCGTGCCGCTGCCCGCTGGGCGTCGAGCTCCATGGGAGCGTTTGCGTAACCGAACTGAATGAGTTCCGGGATGTAGACGGAGAGGTAGGCCTTGATTGAAGGGTACTGCTCGTATTGGGCTACGTGGCGAAGCTCGTGCGCCAGAAGCTGCGAATCGCGGTCGGAGTCTTGCCTCACGAAGATGCCTGAACCAAGAGTCAGACCGGCGGTGTCGGGACCGAGAAACTGGAGCTGCGCGCAGGCCGCTTGCAGAGCTGGCTCAGTTGGTGCCGGTATGGAAGGCACAACTAAGACGCGCACAAGCGCGGGCCGTTGCACGCCAACAAGCCGGGCGAACTTGAGCGCGGGCTCAGAGAGCGTGCAGCCCGTGCGGAGAATGAGCGCGGACTGCTCCTCGGCCCAGGAGCAGGCGAGCGGCATGAGGCGGGGCAGTTCGGCTATTAGATCCATTTGTCCTTTGCGGCCCACCTTCTGTTTGTGCCGACGCAGACAAAACCTGTTCCGGTCCGCATGAGACGAAGTCAGCGCGGGCGAGCGGTCGTGGTCACTGCGTATACTGTAGAGACGTTTATCATGCTTGGCAATCTGCGTCCACAATCTCATGCGGATCGGTTGGTTCGTATGATTCCCCGGCTCTTCGCTGGGGCGAGCCTGCCGAGAAGAAGCGTGCCGCAAAGGGCGCGAAAAAGGGGCAGTACAAGAGGGATTCCGCGGGGCGACTATGTCGCCCCGCGGAATGGTCAGGGTCAACTTCCGCGGCGAAACGTGTACTTCATGCCCAGGCGGAAGTCGCGGCCGAGGGCGGGGTAGCCGAGGGCTTCCTGATACTGCTTGTTGAATAGATTAGTGACGCGACCGTAGAGCGAAAGGCCGCGGCGTAAGTCGTAGCTGGTGGCGACGTCGAAGCGGGCGTAGCCGGGAATATCGAATTGAGCCGGATCGACGAAATTGCTGTCGGTCCGGCAGCCGCTGAAGTAACCGACGAGGTTCCAGTTCATACGGCGAAAGGCTGCGTTCACGACGATCGAGCCGGAATTGACGGGACGGCGGAGCAGGTGGTTGCCGACGGCCAGAGCCGGATCGGCAAACGGGTTCAGCGATTCCAAGACGCGCGTGTCGTCGTAGGAGTAGTGGGCTGAAATGGCCAGCCAGCGCAGAGGGCGAGCCTCGGCGGAGAAGTTCGCGCCGCGCGCGCGGGAGAGATCGGTATTGAAATACGCGCCGGTGCCGAACGAGCAAGCGGAAGTGATGGGGCCGAACGCCAAGCTCACGACATCGTAGAAGCGATTGGCGAAATAGCTGGCGGAAAGGCGCAGCCGGCCGGAAGCCAATAGCTGTTCCAGGCCGGCGTTGAAGGTGCGGCTGCGCTCCGGCAAAAGCGAAGGATTCCCCGGGAAGCAGGGGTCCGTGCCGAACGACTGATCCATGCCGGGTTCCTTGATGCCCTCACCGTAGGAGCCGCGGAGGCGAGTGTCTCCCCAGAACTTCCGGCCGTATCGAAGAACGAAAGCAACTCCGGCGCGGGGCACGACCCGGGTGCCGAAGTTCGCGTTCGCTTCGGCGCGCGCCCCGGCGCTCAGGACGATTCTTGAATGCGGCTGCCAGCGCGCGTCCAGAAAACCGGCCTGGTTGTTGCGCCGGGCATGCTGGCCGCTCAGAAGGCTCGGGAATCCGTTCTCCACTTCGTAGAAATAGCCTGCCGTGGCGCTCACCTGTGGAGAGAAATATGTGGATTGCGCTTGCAGCCCGGCGCGGTTGAATACGTCGGTCGAGGTGAAAACCCCCGGATCATCGTTCACGTCGTGAGTGCGGGATTCAGTGGCCATCAATTGATGTTCCCAGTGGGAACCGGTGTGAAAGTCCCAATTGAGATTGCCGGAAAACACTTTCAGAGAGTCGCTCTGGACGTCGTTTGGCGGCAGGAGAAGCGTGGGGCCGGGAATTCCAGCCTCGCTCGAGGCGCTGCGCATCGTGAGCCGAAGCTGGTCGGTATCGCTGAAGCGCCAGCCGAAGTTGCCGGAGAGATTGCGATTCAAGAAGTCGTCATTCGGCCCCTGGCCGGAGGTTTCGAGATACGACGCGGCAGCGGAATAGTCGAATCGGCCGAGGAGGCCGCTCAGTTGCGCGCCGCCGCGCCCGCTGGAGAAGCCGCCGCCTTCGCCGAAGACCGAAAGTTCGGGAGTGGCCGTATCGCCGCGGTGGGTGAAAACCTGAATGACGCCGGAAACGGCGTCGGAGCCGTAGAGAGCGCTTTCGGCTCCGTGGACGATTTCGACTTTGTCGATATTGTCGAGGGTGAAGTCGGAGAAATTGAAAGCTCCGCCGGGCTCGTTCACCGGGGTGCCGTCGACGAGGACCTTGGTGAAATTCGAGTTGCCGCCGTCAAGAAACAGCGTGGCCAGGCCGCCCTCGCGGCTGGTTCGGGCCAGGCTGATGCCCGGCTGAGTGGCGAGCAAGTCCGGAAGCGAAACGGCTTGGCGCTGGTCAAGCTCTGCGCGGGAGAGGATGGTCACCGGCGCGGGGGAGCGATCGGCGTCGAGTGGCTCGGCTTGAGCGGTAACGACAACACTCGAAGAAAGCGGCTCGAGCTCGAGGCGAACGTCGAAGGATTTCGATTCGCCGGGGGCAAGAGCGAGCGTGTACTCACGCGCGGCAAAAGATGTGCGTGAGATGCGCAGACGGTAGCGGCCGGGAGGCAAAGCGAACGAATAGCGGCCATCGGCGCCGCTGACGGCACGAAGAATTTCGGGCGAAGCGGCGTCGAGCGATTCGGCGGCGAGCTGCGCCCCGGAAACGGCCGCGCCGCTCGGGTCGGTGAGCGTGCCGGACAGCGTGGCGCCGACAACCTGGGACTGCGCGGGAAAAGAACTGCAAACGAACCAGAAAAGCAGAACGGCAAAAGCGCGGCGAATGGCGGAGTCCATGATTCCTCCTCTCCCTCTCGCGCGGGAGTTGAAGGTTGTCCTGCCGGACGAGATCGTTTTCGGCCTTGCAGGATGCGGACTTCGCCGGTCTCCTGGCTTGGCGGTAACCGTGACGCGCGGCCTTCCCGCTGCCGCGCCCGAATGAGCGGCAGGCAGCAGTGGCTCGCGCGGTGGAATCACCGCCTTACAGTCGCGCGGCGGCGACGGCATCATCACGTGCGACCCCGATGCAAGATCGGGGTCCACGCACCGTCTTCCCGTGCACGAAGTCCGCGGTTGGTGGAACGCAGCGAAGAGGCGGGGCATCCGGCCGCCGCACACTCGCCGCGGTTAGGTTTCGAGAATGCGCCTGCGCAACACAATTTTCAGGCGCGCCAAACAGCAAGAACTATTTGCCAAGCACGCTCACGCGAGGGCGGCCCGCAGGTCCCATCTCGACCGTAAGCGGTGTCTCAAACACCTGCTCGAGCAATTCGCGATGATATACCGCGCCGGGCGGCCCGACGCGCAGGCACTTTCCGCGCTGCAGGAGAACCACCTGATCGGCGTACTCCGCGGCAAGATTGAGTTCATGCGTGACCACGACCACGGTATAGCGGTTTTCCACCGCGAGGCGGCGGAGATTCTCGAGCAAGCCAACTTGCGCGCCGATATCGAGGTGGAGAGTGGGCTCGTCCAAGAGCAGCAAGAGCGGCTGCTGAGCCAGCGCGCGCGCCAGAATGACGCGCTGCTTCTCGCCTCCGGAAATCTGGTCCATCCAGCGAGGGGCGAGGTGTCCGGCGGCGACTTGATCGAGCGCGTTACCGGCGATGGCCACGTCCTGCTCGGATTCAAAGCGCAGCGAACGGCCGTAGGGATGACGGCCCTGAAGGACAAACTCCCACGCACGACAGGGAAAGAGCAGTTGGCTCTCCTGCTGGACGACGGCGATGCGCTGGGCACGCGTTCGGGGATCGAGGCCGATGGTCTCGAAACCGTCGAGAAGGACGCGGCCGGAGAGCGGCGCGAGCGTGCCGGCAATGAGCTTCAGGAGCGTGGACTTGCCGCTGGCGTTGGGTCCGAGGATGGCCACGATCTCGCCTTGGCGGGCGTGGAAACTGGTGGCTTCCAAAGTGAACAGCGGAGCCTGGCTGCCGCCGGCCGCGTAAGCGTAACTGGCTTGCTCGACACTCAAGCGCGCTTCGGCGCCGGAGCGAGCCACTTCGCTCGGTGAGCGAAGGGACGGCGCCATGGCCGCGGCGACGTGCGAGTGGCCCGATGGACTCAAGTCAGCCTCCGGCGGAGAAGATAGATGAAGAGCGGCGCGCCGGCCATGGCGGTCATGGCGCCGACGGGCAGCTCCGTGGGCGCGACGACCGTGCGCGCAAGAGTATCCGCGACGACGACGGCAATGGCTCCGCCGAGCGCGGCAGTCGGTAAGAGCAAACGATAGTCCGACCCGAAAATGAGGCGCATCACGTGCGGCACCAGCAATCCCACGTAACCGATTGCGCCGCTGACGGACACGGCCAGGCCGGTAAGCAGCGACGCAGCCACGTAGACGATCAGACGGACGCGCGTGATGTCCACGCCGAGATGGATGGCTTCCTGCTCGCCCGCGAGAAGGAGATTGAGATCGGAGGCGGTCGTATAGATGGCCCCGGCGGCAACGATAAAGCCGAGGGCCAACAGCCAGCGGAAACTCGCGGGAAGCGGAGTCGAAAGCTCGCCCATGAGCCAGAAGGCCATGCCGCGGAGGTCGCGGCCGGGCAGCGTGGTCATCAAGAACATGATCACGGCGGAAAGAAACGATGCGGAGATAATGCCGGCGAGGAGAAGCGTTCCGCTCTCAATCTGCCCCTCGCGGCGACCGAGAAAGTAGACCGCGGCGATGGTGAGAAGCGCGCCCAGGAACGCGCCCAGCGGCGTCAGGAGAGCGGCGGCAAAGGAAGAGACATTCAAGTGAGGCGCGACGATGATCGCCAGAATCGCGCCGAGGGCCGAGCCGCTCGAAACACCGAGGACGTAGGGATCCGCCAAGGGATTGCGCAGCAGGGCCTGGAAGCTGGCGCCGGCGACGGAGAGAGATGCGCCGACAAAAATGCCCAGAAGGATTCGCGGCAGGCGAATATCGAAGACGATCATGCCGTAGTCGCTGGAAAGCTCGCTGCTGCGGCCGAGCGCTACGCGGATGAGATCGCGGCCCAGACCGTACATGGATACGGGCACGGCGCCAAGCTTCAGCGCGACGAGGACGACGAGAAAGAGAAGCACCGCGAGGATGCCGCAGTGCCACAAGAGGCGTTGGAGGGTTAGTGGGCGCATGCGGCACACTCTACCAGGAGATGCGGCTTGGCGTCGAAGCCGGAAGCGGCAGGCGGCGCGGCGCGTTTTTCTTCAGCGGGTGGAGACGGAACGAAGGCTTCCGGATGCAATTGGCGGGCAAGTTGTTCGATGGCAAATATCAGGCGCGGCGCGGGCCGATTGACGGCGTCGCTGATGACGGCGAAGCGGCGGTTGCGCGCGGCCTCGAGACCGCGCCAGCCGGGTAGCTCCGCCAGGGCGTCGAGGTTTCGCGCCACGGATTCCGAGTGCGAGCTGGCGAACACGAGTACTTCAGGCTGCAAGCGGAAGGCTTCTTCGAGACTGATCTGCGGCCAGTCCCGGGAAGACTCCACCACGGACTCGGCCCCGGCCCAGCGGAGAGCGTCGGCGATAAAGGTGTCGCGGCCGACGGAAATGAGAGGCTCGGCCCATACAACGAAGAGCACGCGCTTGGGAGGGACACCGTTCAGACGCCGTTTAAGGTCGGCAAGGCGCGCGCGCAAATCGGCGGCGAGCGCAACCCCGGCGTCGTGCGCGCCGATGACTTCAGCGAGCCGAGAGGTCGAGGCGATCACGTCATCGACGGTGTGCGGATCGGTCACGTAAGTGGGGATGCCAAGCTGCTCGAGGGCCACGACGGTTTCGCGGCGATTGAGGCCTTTGGTCGCCAGGACGATGTCGGGATGGAGCGCGACGATCTGCTCGATATTCGGGTTAATGGCGCCACCCACCTTGGGCTTGGCGAGAGCTTCCAGGGGGTAGTCGCAATAATCCGTGTCGCCGACCAGATGATTCCCGGCGTCCAGAGCGAAAACGGTCTCGGTCAGACTGGGAGCCAGGGAAACAATTCGCCGGACAGGCTGCCGCACAAGCACTTTGCGTCCGGTTTCGTCGGTAAACTCTGCGACTGCGGCTTGGGGAGGAGCTTGTGGAGCTACAGTTGCGTCGGCGGCCGCCGTGGCGCCTTGCGAACGGACGTGCGCTGCGAGAAGGCATAGGCAGACACAGGTCTGCCGAAGCGCGGCGCCACGCGCGTCTTTTCGGGTTTTGGGGAGCGATGACAACGCGTTTCCTCCCTCAAGAGCCAACAAAAAGGCCCCACGAGATTCCATGGGGCTGCGTGCCCTGCCCTCTCTCGCGGAGGGCTCAAGCATCCACGGCTCGGGAGGGTATCCTGACTGACGGCGTCGAGCTGCCGATCACAGTGGCGGGACCGCGGCCGATTCTCACGGCCTTTCCCACTTCCCGTGCCTGCAAATTGAAAAGAAAGTGTATGACGCGCTGCGCGTGGAGTCAATCTGCGCGCGAAAGCCCGCGCTCCTCAAAACCGGAAGGTCATACCCAGGGTGGGATTGAAGCGCTCCAGATAGTTGTGAACCGTTCCCGTATAGCAGAATCCAAACTCGTCGCAGATGGTGCCGAGATTCGAACTGCCGTAGGTGGGCATCCAGCGCAAATCACCACGGAAACCCACATGCCGCGACAGCTCATATTTGACGCCACCGCCGAGATTGAATGCGAGCGCGGTGCGGTTCGGATTGCCGCCGCTATTGGAATCGTGGGTGAAGCCGATGCCCCCGCCGATGTACGGCCGCAGTTTGTGTCCGCTGCCGCGGAGAAGGAAAATCCCGCCGAACTGAAACTGATCGATCTGCGTGTTGAACGCCTTGACGTACTGCGGCGTGACGATGGTATGTTCGCTGTAGGAGGTGGGATTGTGGGCCCAAAGGAATTCCGCCCGCATGTTCTCGCTTATGGAATAATCCAGAAAAGTTCCAAAACTCACGTTGGCGTTCGCGCGGAGGGCATCCACGCTAACTGAGTCTTGAACCGGATACGAGCCTCTCGTCTCAAAACCGACAAACGGCGTGATTTCAAAACGATTCGCCTGTGCAGAGAGCGTCCCCGCACACAAGAAGAAAGCCAATGCGGGCCACGCTGTTCGAATCTTCATGGTGCTCCCCCAGAGATTGTGCCTGCCCGTCAAGTCCACACAAAAGATTAGAACCCGGAAAGCAGCGGGATGTTGCATGGGGAAACCAACATCCTGGTTCACGGAAGTCCGGCTGGCAGCGGCTTTCCCTGCCGCGAACGATCGTCCACCCGCACCTGACGGTTGCCGAGGTCAGCGATTCTTCCAGTTCGGCTTGCGCTTTTCGACGAGCGCGCGCAGCCCTTCCTGCGAATCCTCGAGGCGATACAGCTCGTTGAGAAAGATGTCCATGGAGTTCTTAAGACCGTCACGGAGGGACAAACCCATGCCTCCGATCACGGCCCGCTTGGCCATGCTCAGAACCGGCCCGGAATGCGAGGAAATGCGCGCGATCAGTTCGCTGACGGTCTTCTCGAGCTGCGCCTCCGGCACGAGGCGATTGATGAGTCCGAGTTCCAGGGCGCGCTCGGCGGTGACGGCCTCGCCCATCAGAACCAGCTCGAGCGCGATCTTGGGTCCCACCAAGTAGGGAAGAATCGTCGAAGCCAGCGGAGGAAAGACCCCGATGGTGATTTCCGGCTGGGCGAACCGAGCGCGGGGCGTGGCCACGACAAAATCGCCAAACGCGGCGAGCTCGGCGCCGCCGCCAATCGCCGGACCGTTCACGACACACAGAACCGGCTTGGCGACGTCAAGCATGGCCGTGAAGGCAGCATGAAATGCGTCGAGCATCTGGAAGACGCGCTGCGAGGTGTATTCGCCGATATCAATGCCGCCGCAGTAGACTTTGCAGGAAGAGTCGAGAACCAGGAGCTTGATTTCATCGTGGCCGGCAAGCCATTCGATGCCATCGGCGATTTCGCGAAGCATGGTTTCATTGAGGAGATTGTGCTCCGGGCGGTCGAGGGTCAAGCGAGCGGCGGGGCCGTCCAGACGCAACCGGATGTGCGTGAAGTCCCGCGGCGAACGAAGCGGCTTGCGGGTTGAGAACTCGTCAGCGTTCGTGGTGTCTGGCATTGGTCTTCCTCCTCATATCGTCGCGACGGCCGTTATCCCGCCGAGGCAACCCGGGACGCAAATCGTGGCGAGGCCGTGGAGGACCCCGCGGCAGGCGCGTGGCATCCTGGTACTTGGCCGGAACCTAAGCGATTCGGCCAACAACCACCCTAGAAATCTGACACAGAAACCACCGATACACATCGAGTCAATGAAGAGCTGGTGTCCCATCTTGAATCCCCGTGGCTCTTCGGCGAGATGGACGCGCGGCCCGCAAATTTTCTGCTGCAGACGACAACTATGCCCACTTCGTGAAAAGGGATTTCTTTCTCAACCGAAGGTGATCGCGCGAAGTGAGGAGCGGCGGCTCCCAATGACTCGAGGAAACAGAGACGCTGTCGCCGAAAGCCGAGTCAGTTGCTAGGGATGGTCGGGGCTTTCGAGGACTTCGTCGACGGCGATGCCGGTCACCGCGCCCACCGTCCCGAAAAACAAAAATAGAAACGCGCGGCGACGTCGTCCCGACTTCTTCGGCTGTTGCTCCTTCGTCCCCGCTCCCGCTGGCCCTTGCGCCGCCGCCGGTTCCCCGGGATCCGGCGGGTCCAGCAAGACTCGGTACGATGCCCCCTCCCCTATCGTCTCCGCTTCCTCCCCCACCGCAAACTCCATCGCTCCCCGCTTGCACATCACCAATAACTCTTTCGGCCCCACCACCGTCACCTGCCCCACCGTCGGCCCCGCCCCCGTCGCCCGGATCCGCGCCGTCGCCACGCGCAACTCCATCCCTCCCGCTCGCGCCGACGAAAACAGCGCCGTCCCTCTCCCCAGCCTCGCCCCCAGCACCCCTTCGCTGTCCTGCTCCAGCGACGCCGTCGATTCCGCCAGCAGGTAGAGCTGCGCCCCGCTCAGGCCCACCTGCAGCCGCCCTCGTTCGTCCGTCCACAGCCGGTCCCCAGGGAAGATCGTCGCTCCCACCGTCGCTGGCGCCGTCCCCAAATACGCCCGCTCCGCCTGCAGTACCTGCCCCAGCGGCTTCCCCGCCGACGGCAACGCCCCAGGCGTCATCGCCGGCAATAGCCCCAGCGCCACAATCACCGCCAGCAGGCAACGGCTATAGTTCGTCACGAATTCCTCCAAAACGGCTCCAGCGGGGACTCCCAGAGGGTTCCCCTTCAGTCTAAGAACGAACGGCAACACCAGCGCCCCGAACACCACTCCCTGTGCGCAAAGCGCCACGCC
>Ga0187869_10000269_pt1 | contig 61365 bp, 46 predicted proteins | sample June2016WEW_13_1_2_FD_132972 | JGI IMG/M metagenome (GOLD analysis project Ga0187869, IMG submission 132972) | Peatland microbial communities from SPRUCE experiment site at the Marcell Experimental Forest, Minnesota, USA - June2016WEW_13_100 | ecosystem: Environmental > Terrestrial > Soil >...
GAGCCTGTCTCCGCTTCACCAACCGCTGACCAGTCTGCCGGAGAACCAACAAAATGAACACAAATCTTCAACCAACGGCGAACTGTCAAATTACAATCTGTCTCAACCGAGGGGTGCACCCCATTTCTTGTCAAGAGGGCAAGCGCAAAGAGTTTTTATAACAAGCTATTTTTTCAGTGACTTACATCCTGCGACGATTTGCAGGTAATTTGCGCTGTATTTCCTACCCTTATACATAGCCAGACAAATGACGGAAGTGCAACGCTCGGCGAATGAGTACGCCCTCCCCCTGGCGGTTCTCCAGCGCGCTTGTCCCCGCTGAGGTTTTGAGCGGGGGCTATGACAAAGGCCGCTGGAGAACCGCCGCAGCGGCGGGTTCCGGAGCGGTGGACCGTCGTTGTCTGCACGGAGCAGCTTTCGGCCCGAAGCTGGGCCGGAACCACGGAGGCATTCAGGCTTTTGAGAGCTGCTTTTCGGCGATTCTCCGGCAACCGCGGAGAACCGGCCGCCGTGCCCGGTGGCGCTCGCCGCGGCGAACGCCACCGGATGGCTTTGGCTTGAGATCGAAAGGCGCCAACCCGCCATGCGCAGGGCCGGCGTTCGATCGCAGGCTGGCCGCGCCGGTCGTGCGCCGGAGAAGATTCCGGCGCAAAATCGCAGATTCAATTCAACCCCGCATGCCGCGCTGAAAGCCGCGGCGCGAAGGAGCATTTGTATGAACTTCATCTCAAATATCTGGAAGCATCCGAAGACGTCGGCGGCGGGGCTGCTGATCGCGGTCGCGAGCGTTGCAGGAGTTCTGTCGCAGCAGGGCGTAACCCTAGGCAAAGTGGGCAGCGGCACAGTGGTCACTCTGGCCAGCGCGCTGGCCACGGCGCTGCTGGGGCTGCTGGCGAAGGATCCGGGAGGGGTAGCGAGTCAGCCCGCCGCGGCGGGCGGGTCAGCCAGCCAGCTGGCTGGCGCATCAACCACCAATGCCAAGCTGGGGGCATGGATGCTGATTGCGCTGCTGATCCCGCTGCCGTGGATGCAGGGCTGCACGGGAACCAGCGTGGCCGAGAACATCGTGAACTGGACGCCGGCCTTGCAGAGCGCTGTGGCCACGGTGGACTCGACGGCGGCGCTGCTGGCGCCGGCCGACGCGCCAATTTTCGCCGCGTCCACGGTGGGATTCGACGCAGCGAGCAACCTGCTGGTGGCGCAGGCCAAGGCGTATCTGGCCAATCCCTCGGCCAGTGTGCTCACGCAACTGCAAACCCAGGTGGTCTCGCTCCAGCAGCAGGTGAATACGGCGCTCTTGCAAGCGGCGAAGATTACGAATACGGACAGCCAGCAGCGCGCCCTGACGGCGATTCAGGGGGTGGCGACGATTGTGACCACGATTCTGGCGCTGGTCGAGTCGATCTCCAGCAAGGCCCAGGTGGCGCGGATGGCGGCGGAGTCCGGCGTGAAGCTGGCTGCGGTCGAGCCGTATCTGGATGAGGGGCGCGCGGCAGAGATTGTGGCCACGCACTACGGCGAGCCGGTGGAAGTGGCGCACGCGCAGGTGGCGCAGGCGGAACGGGCGGAGATGAGCGCGGGGTTCTGACCAGTGGACAGTGATCAGTGGTCAGTGAACTGGCCGTCGTGCGATCCCAGGTCCCAAATGCGGGATCTCCACCCCGGCGGACAAAAATCGTCCGCTGGGGAGCCCCGGTGAGATCAGGGGTCAGTGGACCATGATCCAGGGTCAAAGACGCGCACGCGACGGATTTTTCCGCCGCGCCGAGAGCCTGGTTGAACGCTTATGGGGATATTGTGCGACAGGAACTGGAAATTATCGGCAAAGTTGGAGGAAGAATTTTGACCTGCCCCCCGGAAAACTCTACCAGTTGAAACTGGAGTTCGCTCGTAATCTGAACGGGAGGACTTGGATGAAGAAGAGCCGGTACACGGAAGAGCAGATCATCGGGATATTGAAGCAGCACGAGGCGGGGCTGAAGCCCGGTCTCTTTTTAGTGGGGATCGTTTTGGCACGGCTAAAGCCGTGCCCTTTCAAAGCGGCGGCGGGTAGCCGTGTCTATTCCTCGATTTTGTAGGAGTATTCCTCGATCCGCTCCAGGCGGTACCAGTTGTGGGGCAGGAGAGGAATTGGCTACCGAAGATGCCAGAGATTCCAGGTCGCATAGATGAAGAGCGCGACTGCACCTTCGATGATCAGGGCGTAGCTTACGCCTGCGACAACGCGCCTGAGATCATTGATTGCTCTCGCGGGGATTGCTTCCAATGCCCATTCCGCGCTGGGAGATATGGCGTCATCATCGTTCGCGGCTGACGCGGAAGGCGCTACATAGCTGCTTAACGGTAGGGAGGACGCGAGGAGTGCGGGCGATGCGGTTGCCAGGTTCCAACTTTGAAGCTGCGTGGTTGACACTTGAGACCATCCTGCGGCGCAGAAAAGCGATGCGCCAGAAAACCAATCATCCGATTGGCTTAAGATAAGGACTTTTAGTCCAAACTTGCAGCAATCGCTTTACCATAGGAGGGGCGAAACTGGAGAATTCCGTATCGTGCTCATGCGGTTTAGGTTAAGTTGTGGAAAACGCTAAACTGCCAGGATTGAAGGCGCTTTCAGGCCGAGCGGTACCGTGTAATTCCGAACCAGGAATGTAAACTTTTCCAGAATTTTTGTCCGATTGACGGCTGGAAGGGGAAGGCGGATCGGCCGAAGCGGAGGAGCCGGAAGGCGGCGTTTGCCGGGCGGCCGGGTTATTCCTCGATGCGGTAGGAGTATTCCTCGATGACGGGGTTGGTGAGGACTTCGCGGGCGATGCGCTCGACTTCGGCGCGCGCGGCGTCGGCGCTGAGGCCGTCGGCGAGGGAGAGCGCGAAGTATTTGCCCTGGCGCACGGCGGTGACATCGGCAAAGCCGATCTTGCGCAGAGCATTGTGGATGGTTTGGCCCTGCGGATCGAGGACCGATGCCTTCAGCGTGACGTAGACTTGCGCCATCATGAGCAGATTATAAAGGCAGTAGTCAGCGGTCAGGGAACAGGGAACAGGGAACAGAGATCAGAGATCAGGGGTCAGAAAGACATAAGGAGCCATAGACAGGAAGATCCAAACTGCGCGGGTGCGCGCCGGCGAGCGAGCGTAACGGCTGACGCGAGGGTTGGAGGGCGGGAGCTATTCGGCAGCGGGCTCCGGTGCAGGCTCGCCGGCGACCGCGGCGGCGAGGGCGCGGCGGCGAGCGATGGGCCGCGCGGTAAACCAGTAGAGCAGCGGCCCGAGCAGGGCAATCGCAGACGCAAAAAGAAGAGATGAGACGTTGGCGAGGGCAGTGCCGGGGTCGCCGAGCTTCTCGCTGCGCGAGAGAAAGAGCGCGCAGGCGATGAGGATGGCTGGACCGACGGCGAGCGCGCACGCGAAGGGGAAGCTGCCGGCGCGGAAAGGGCGCGGAAGCTGCGGCTCGCGCAGGCGAAGAGCGATGAGGGCGAGGAATTCGAGGATCAGGCTCGAGCCGTAGAGGATCAGGTCGATGGAGATGAGCTTTTCGAAGGGGAGCTTTAGGGCGAGCGCCCATCCAAGCCCGCAGAAGAGGACGCTGACCCAGGGAACGTTACGGCGGTTGCGGCGTTCAAAGACGCGCGGCAACATGCCGTCGGAGGCCATGGCGATGGGCAGGCGCGCGTAGCTCATCATGAGCGCGTTGAACATGCCTACGCCGCAGATGACGCCGCCGGCTACGATGGCGGCGCTGAGCAGCGGTCCGCCGATGGCGCCGCCCGCGAGGGTCCATGAGCCGGTGGTAAAGCCGTCAGGCGAGAGGCCTGCAACGGCCATGGCCAGGAGCGGAAGTATATAGACCGCAGCGGTAAACGCAGCTGCGCCGACCATGGCCCGGGGATAGTTGCGCTGGGGGTTGTCGACTTCCCGCGCCACGGTGGAAGCGTTGTCCCAACCCATATAGTTCCAGAGAGCGACGAGAAACGCGGTGGTGAGGCTCGAGTTGGAGTCAGGTCCGGCGGCGGGAGGTCCCCAGTGCATGGAAGGGTGGAGCGTAATGCCTCGCCAGAATCCGAGAACGATGAAGACGGCAAAAGGCGCGAGGAGCAGAGCGGACATCCAAACAGAGTCATCGCCGACGCGAGGCGCACCGCGGAGGTTCCACGCGCAGCAGACGACGACGACGGCCAGCGACCACAGGTAAGAGCGGGAACCGGCCGTGAGAGCAGGGCTGAACATGCCGAGGTAGAGAACGAAGATGGAGGGGTAAAGCGCCATGTCGAAGATGCTGGCGGAGAGCGAAAGCCAGCTTTCCTGATATCCCCAGAACGGCCCGAGGCCGCGCCGCACCCAGATGTAGAAGCCGCCCTCGGCAGGGATGGCAGCGGCGAGTTCGCCGATCATGAGCGCGGTGGGCAGGCTCCAGATGAAGGGCAGCACCACCAGGGCGACAATAGATAAGCCGAAGCCCGCGCCGCCGAGGATGTCCTCGAGGCCGTAGGGCCCCCCCGAAACCATGAAGAAGGTTGCAGCGACCAGGGGAAGAAGGAGCAGCTTGCTGTGCGAAGGTGTAAAGTGGAAACGCATCATTGTGCATCTTAACTGGCGCGGCAGAAGCGGGGAAGCGAAAAGACTGAAGGGCGGCGGGAACAAGAATTCCGGTATAATCCAGTTTGGGAACCGGAGAGATGGCCGAGAGGCTGAAGGCGGCGGTTTGCTAAACCGTTATAGGGTCAAAAGCTCTATCGGGGGTTCGAATCCCCCTCTCTCCGCCATGTAGTCTGGACTGTTTGGCTCTACTTAGCCTGTATAGAGAAAAACCCCGCCGTTTGCGCCATTTCGCCAAATTTCTTCCACCAGAGAATTCCGGTTGTTGCCGGAATCCGATCCGAGAAGAGGTGTTTTCTCTGATCGGGTCATTTGAGGTCCGGTTCTTGCATCCGCCATATGGAGAGTTCTCCGGCAAAGGATTTCGAAATACTGGTGGATGGTCGTGGAATAGAGGGTTTTGGCTCCAGTTCTCAACCTGCTTAACGGTCGACCGACGAGGGATACGACGATTTCGGCTCAAGCGAGAACCCTGCCCGACGACATGGGCGTTTTTCGGTACCTATTCTTTTGAAGCGGCATATGCCAGGTCCTGTAACCGAGTCATCTTGCGGTATCGAATGGCTCCTGATTGTTGGTATGCCCCCTCCGTGAGAGTTGCCGGCCTACAATTTTTATATGGCCAAGAGAAGTCCTGATAGACCGGTCCTCAAGAATCCGTACCATACAGAATCCCAAAAGCCGTGGATTCGCAAATCATGGGTTGTGTTTATCGACATTCTCGGCTTCCAAGTGGAGATGCGAGAAGCAGAAGGTCGCCTGGCGCGGGCTGGAGAGCAACGCGGGCGGCAAACGTTTGGTGGCGATCCAATATCCTTACACCGTCGAACGCCAAAACGACCCTGACACTTATGCCATACGGATATCACACCGGCGTACCGAAAGCTCACCTTCAATATGGTTATGCACGGCCTCTTCCGGAAGTGAGCGGGGAGAGCAGATTTAACTCAGCGGAAACTTCCCGACAAAAAGCCACATCGCGGCGAAAAAAAGGAGTGCCCCGGCAACTTTAGCAAGGTGGTCCCCTATGGAAGCGGGACTGCACCAGTTGATTTCGTTCCACAACTCGCTGAATTTGTCCAAACTCGCAAGAAAGAAGCTCACTGCAACCATCGTCAGGACAAGGAGAAGGTAGGGCCAAAACGGCGCAACTCGGACCATAAAGACTGGCTGCGGGCTCCAGACTCCGATCTTCGGTTCGTTCTGAACAAGCGCCAGTGCCGTTATCACGGGCTCGGTTGATCGAGCGCAAGGAAGGAGGATTCGTTCTTCATTGTAGTGACCATCGACGCGAATGGCGGAAAGCGAGGAACTCGTGAATGCCTTGTTATCGAATTCCAGCTTCAACGACTTGGGGTCACCTCGTCGATTTGCATCACCGAAGAAGAGAAGTTTCAACAGGATGGTCTCCGAACTTCTGAACTTGTAGAGTGCATCAGGACCGTCCACCCTCGGCTCAATTAATTTCTCAGGATTGTGCCAACCGCGACGGTAAAAACCGAGGACTCGAAAGGTAATACAGTCTTTCAACTCGGTATTATTCAGCCTCTCAATGACAGACCGCCAAGCCAGTTCGGGTTGGGCTGTACGCAACAGTTGACACTTCGGGTCACGACAGTTCGCTGGACGCTGGCCGACTTCGCGGTACTCACCCGCGCGAAAACGGGAATGTGTTCTGGACCCCTTCGGCGTCGAACCGCAACATGAAAAGAGCCGAAGCCCCTTTTGCATCTCGTTCATGCTCTTGACTGCCATTACGCAGGACGAATTGGGCCAGAGCATCGTCCGATTGATGTTCACGGCCGCCGGCGAGTCCAGCGCCCTGAACTGAGTTCAAACACTGTGCTACGATAGCCAACCATGATCCAGAAAACGGTCTCATTCGAGATGATTCTTGGGCTGGCGGTGTGCGCGGCCGCGCAGGGGGCGAACCCCGCCCAGGGAAACGATGCCGGCAAAGTGGTTCGCGTACCGCAGGTTGTCGAGATGACAGCTAGGGCGACGCTCGAGAAGGATGCGATTCGGGTAACACTGCCGCTGAACGAGGCAGCGAGGCCGGGCGTGCGCGTCGTAGCGTGGCTCTTGTCGCCCAAAAATGTGCGGACCGCTGAGACGGCTGTGGAGGTAAATCCGGGAGTGCACGAAGCGGGCGTGATGCTCCCGTGGCCGAAGGGTGCGGAAGAGATCGGCGTCGCCGAAATCGGCTGGTACCGAATCGGCTATCGCGTGGAGGTGAAGGGCGCGGAGAGTGCGCACGGGATTCTCTCCGTTGGTGCGATCACGGCGAACCTGATTGCGCTGCGGCTGGCCTACCCGAGACAGATTGCGCAGGGGCAGGGAGTGAGCGCGCGCGTCATGGCGATGAATCCCGTGACCGGCAAACCACTGGCCGGCGTGAAGTTGAAGGTAACACTCCAGGACGACGACCCAGATCCCAAAAAAGTGAAGCGGGATACGCGCGAGGCAGCGACTGCGCGCAATGGGGAAACGATTTTGAGCTTTTCGCCTATGGGTGAGCCGGGCGACGACCTGGACCTGACGGTGATGGGGGTGCTTAGCGGCGCTGAAGGGGCGCAGGCACGAGACGAAGTGGCGGCGGAGATCGACATAATGGACCGCACGAGCGTGCACGTGGAGATGGACAAGCCGCTGCACAAGCCGGGCGAAACAGTGCACATGCGGGCACTTGCGTTGATGGATAACGGTCGCGTGGCGGCCGGCGAGCCAGTGACGCTGACGATCAACGACCCCGAGAACAAGGAGCTGGTGGCGGCAGCGTTGAAGACGAACCGGTTCGGGATTGTGACCTACGACTGGAAGACCAGCGAACAGACTACGGTGGGCGATTACGAGGCGAGCTTCGACCTGGACAACGCGACGGGAGAGGGCAGCACAGGAACGCAGACGGTTCGGATTCAGCGGTACGAATTGCCGGAGTTCAGTGTCATGGCCACGCCCGACCGAGCGTTCTATCTGAGTGGACAGACGCCGCAAGTGAAGGTTCACGCGGGTTACCTTTTCGGCAAGCCAGTGGCCGAGGGCAGCATGCGTCTGGTTCGCGCGAACGAAGCAGAGTGGAACCCGAAGACAGGGCGCTACGATGAGCCCGCCACGGTCGAGGAGAAGACGACCCTGGATGCGAATGGGGACGCGACCGTCAGCTTGAAGGTGGCAGACCAGTTTGATGAACTCAAAGACTCGAGCTGGGAGCGCTTCCGCGATGTGAAGTACCGGGCGATGGTCACGGACGCAACTACTGGGCGTACGGAGCCGCGCAACTTTGTGGTGCGGCTTACGAAGGAACCGGTGCACATCTACCTGAACCCCATCGGGGCGGATGAGCGTGAGGGAGAGTACTTGCTGTCGACGTCGTTTGCCGATGGGACGCCGGCGCCGTGCAGCGTAACGCTCGACTGGATGGATGCACAGTCGCACGCGACGCGAGCGATGACCGTGACGACGAACCGCTACGGGCTGGCCAAGGTGACTCTGCATTATCCCCTGGCGGGAGAAGCAGGCGGCCCGAAACCGCCGCAGATTCGCATCACTGCGCGCGACAAAGAAGGGCGAATCTCGCATTTCGACGATTCGTTGCGGGTAGGGGCGCGAAGCGACATCTGGATCTCGCTCGAGCACGCACTTCTGGCTCCGAGTCAGGCGATCGAAGGCACAATCCACGGAAAGCCGGGAGAAGAAGTGGACCTCGACGTGCTTTCCGAGACTTCTGTCTTGCAGCACTGGCAGATTCGCATGATTGGCCAGGAGCAGGCGTTCTCGATCCCCGCAAGCCCGGCGTTTCGCGGGCTCATCACGTTGCGCGCGTATTCCATGCGCGTGGAGATGGAACAAAGCACCTGGTATATGAGCGATCAGGGTGCGACGAGAACGGTGCTGTACCCGGAAGATCGCTCATTACATGCATGTGTGAAGGGGCTGGCTGCGAGGTATGCTCCGGGAGCGCAGGTGCATGCGGAGCTCGACATGCGCAATGCGGCGAAGGGGCCGGCGGCGGGCGTTTTTGGAGTTTCGGTGTTTGACACTGCGGTCTCACAGCGCGCCGAGACGGAATTGGAAGCGAACGATCGCTGGTTTGGGGGTGGCTGGTGGTGGCTTGAAGGGGCAAGTGTGGGCGACGTAACGCTCGACAGTTTGAACAAGACCGATACGTCGCAGTCCATTGCCCCCGACCTGGACCTCGCAGCGGAAGCGGTGCTGATGGACTCGGGAATGGCCATGCTGGAAATCACCGCGAATGATGACAGTAAGGTGAGAAACGAGTACGAGCAGCAGATGGAAAAGGACGCGAAGCCGCTGCGGGATACGATTCTGACGGCGAATCCTGAGCACCTGCCTGCAACGGCGGAGGAGCTGAATAAGTTTGCGGCGGCGGCAAAGCTCGATGAGGGGGTTCTGCTAGATCCATGGAACACGCCGTACAAAGCGGAGCTGAGCGAGGATGGTAACGACGACGTTGTGACGCTGACCAGCGCGGGGCCGGACAAGCAATTTGGCACGGCCGACGACTTTGCCGTGGCGCTGGTGACGCGCAATGTATTTGCCGTGCCGGGCGCGCGCTTGAACGAACTGCTGGGGAATGCCGCAAAGGCCGGGCAACCGCTGCCCGCGACGGTGGACGCGCTTAAGAAACTGGCGCTCGAAGGCGGACTCAATCTGGATTCGGCGGCGCAGCACACCTTGCAGCACAGCGGCAAGCCGTACACCTACACCACCGAAGCGATGCGCCGGTTCTACTTTGTAACCGTGGGACCTGACGCGGACGAGACAGTGTGGCGCAGCAACTGGATCGACTACTTTGGACGCACGGAGGAGAAGCTGAGCGCGGCGCTCGAGAAGTGGGCAGCGGCGGGGAACGCGTTTCCCGAGACGGAATCCGACGCGCGGCGCGCGTTTGCGGCGTCGGGCATCGACTTTGACAGTTTGCGCGATCCGCTGGGGCGGCCGTTTGCGCTCAGAACGAGGCGAGAGCTTTCGTATGCGCGCATCGACAAAGTGAAGGCGGGGAATGCGCTTGAGGGCGGAACGCAGAAGCTGACGATCGCGACAGAGGTGATCCGGATCGTGCGCACCGACGAAAACGGCGCTGCGGAAGATCTCGATGAGGTGGCGCGGTTTTCACACATGGTCTCGCAGCAGAGCGGCAGTGATGTGGTGCCCGCCGCGGTGGGCTCGGGACTGTTCAAAGGCAACACGGGAGCGATAGGTGGAACCGTGACTGACCAAGCAGGCGCGGTCATTGCCGGAGCGAAGATCAACGTGGAGAGCGAGTCGGGCGATACGGTCGCGAACACGACCTCAAAGGATGACGGCTCCTATATTGTTTCGGATCTTGCTCCGGGGTTTTACAAGGTACGTGTCGATGCAATCGGGTTCATGAGTTTCTATATGACGGACGTGCATGTTTCATCGTTCGCACTGACGACAGTGGATGTAACGCTGCGCGTTGGCGCGGTTTCGCAGACGGTCGAAGTGAACGCGGCTTCGGGTCTACTACAGACGGAGTCAGCATCCGTTGCGACATCGGCGCCCGGACCGGGAAAGAGGTCGATCGTGAGCGGGCCGAATGGAAGCGCGGTGATTACGGAACAGACGATGACGCCGCGGCTGCGGCACGTTTTCGAGGAGACGGCGTACTGGGCGCCGTCGCTGGAAGCGAGTACGGCGGGACGTGCCGCGGTGAAGTTCACTTTGCCCGACAGCCTGACAACCTGGACGCTGCACGCGGTGGGTTCGACTTTGGACGGAAGGATCACGGCGGTGGATCAAACCTTCAAGACCTTCCTGCCATTCTTTGTTGATCTCGATGCGCCGCAGGTACTGACGGTAGGCGACGCGATCTGGCTGCCCGTGAACCTGCGCAATTACACAGCTCACGCAACCACGCTGCCGGTGACGGTGAAAGCCGCGGACTGGTTTACGTTGACGACGCCGGCGACGATGCAGGCGACAGTTGCGCCGAACGCATCGGCACCGGCGATCGTGGGGTTGCGCGCGACATCGGCGGCGGATTCGGGACCATTGCGGATCACCGCGGCCAATGCGCATGAGGGCGATGCCGTGGAGAAGACAGTGAAGGTGCACCCGGACGGCGAGCCAAAGATGATTACGGCATCAGAACTGCTGCTCGGGGGCGCGAAGAACACGGTTACGTTCAGTCTGCCGTCGGATGCGATCTCCGGTTCGGTGCATGCGGAGCTGTTGCTGTATCCGAACCTTGGAGCCAACGTGTATCACGCCATGAAGGCGATACTGGAGCGGCCGTACGGCTGCGCGGAGCAGACGATTTCTGCCGCCTATCCGGGTTTACTCTTCCTCGAGATGGAGACGGCGGCAAAGCACGAAAGCGAGGCGAAGGGGCAGGCGCAGTCTTACCTGCAATTGGGATACGACCGTTTGTTGGGGTACTTTAACGCGGCTGGCGGGATCACCTACTGGGGCGGCAACGACACTACCGCGGATGCAGCGCTTACGGCATACGGCATCGAGTTTCTGGCCGAAGCCGAACCGTATGTGAATGTGGACCACGCGCGGATTGCGAGCGCGATTGAGTGGCTGCTGGCACAGCAGGGTAAAGATGGTGCATGGAAGCCGCGCTACGGGATGTATTCGGCGCGGCAGACGCTCTACATTGCCGACGCGCTCGCGTATGTGCTCCGTTCTAGGGATTTCTCAACGGTAGCGACGAGCGAGTTGCAGGGCCGCGTGAAGGAGGCCATCAACCGTGCCCGGGAGTATGCTTCGCACTCGATACTTGCCTTGCACGATCCCTATGCGAACGCGTTGCGTCTCAACCTGGCAGCCGAATCCGGCGATGCCGCTGCCGTCGAGCGCCTGCGCAAGGAGCTAATCGCAACTGCGGAGCACGGACGCGACGGCGCGTACTGGGAGTTCGACGGCTTCTCGCCTTTTTATGGATGGGGCGAGGGCGGCAGGCTCGAGACAACCGCGATGGCGCTTGCGGCGTTCAACGCTGCGGGAAATGAGGCCGACAAGAAGCTCGAAGACGATGCCTTGTTGTATCTGCTGCGCAATCGCGACGGTTATGGCGTGTGGCTGAGCGGGCAGGCCACGGTGCGCGTGCTGAAGGCGCTGCTACCGTTGGCAGTGAACCAGTTGCGGAGCGCGTCGCGGGGAGATTTTACGGTGACAGTAAACGGAAAACCGCTGAGTGTGGAGCAGGCTGCGGCCGTGAAGTCCAACAACAAGATCATCGACGCGCCGCGCACCATCGACCTGACGGCCATGATACACGCGGGCACGAACACGATTGAATTCGCTGGAGCGGGCGATGCGGCCCTAGCAAATGCGCAGATGACTGCATGGTTCTATGTGCCATGGGCGCAGGCAGCCGTGGGCAGGACCAAGACGGCCGTACCCGGGAAGGACTTTGGACTGGACTTCGGCTACGAATGCGATGCGGCCGCGGCCAAGGCCGGGCAGCCGATTACCTGTACGGTGAGCGCGCGCCGCTTCGGGTCGGAAGGCTACGGTATGATGCTGGCGGAAGTCGGCCTGCCGCCGGGAGCGGGTGTGGATCGCGCCTCGCTGGGGAAGCTGCTCGACAACTGGACCATTGAGCGTTACGAACTGCAGCCGGACCGCATCGTGTTTTATCTGTGGTCGCCTGTGGCGGAAGGCGAAAAGTTTACCTTCAGCTTTACACCGAGGTACGCCATCCGCGCCAAGGCAGCGCCGGCAAAGTTGACCGACTACTATAACCCTGAACTGAGCGCAACGCTCGCGCCTCAGACTTTCGTCGTAAGCAGTGCGCCCTCTCATTAGCCTGCTGAGACCCGCGCTGGTGACCGGCACTGCGGGCGTATCGGGTTGGGAGGAGGTGTCGGAGATTGAGCGCGGGTAGCTTAGACGCCGAGTCGCTTACCACGGGCCGATTAATACTGATATGTCGGCATGTGGGAATGCAGGCACGGCCAGACTGCTAAGCAGCGAGAGTTGGTAGTGGACGAGATTAGGGAAGACCGCTTCCCGCACAGGGAAGAGGTTGTCAAAGCAGGCTGTTTTGCAGGCGTACCCACAGCACCCTCTGCCTCCCCGGGTATTCGTTCTTCCGAGAAGTATTGAGGCTCGAATTCGTCTCGTAAAATCAGTTCCCCTTTTACTGTGACCACGTGGGATGTCCTTACCTCACGTGCGATTCCAATCGCAAGGACCTGCCCGTCTTCATCTAGCAGAACTGGACGGTATCTTTCTGGGAAACCGGGGTCAGGAGTTGGAAGTTGCCAAATGGGCTTCCGAATCGGGTCTGCACCGTGCTCTGGAAGCCCGAGGGCACGTGATGCAAGGCTCGTCGGATCTTTGCTCGAAAGGCGAAGGGTGAAGGTGTACCAGCAGCGGACGACGAATTTCTTGAACCTGCTGACGCAAAACGGCGCGCACGTGGTTTGGGTGGGCCTGCCGCCCATGAAATCCGGCGCCTATAACGATCGGGCCGTGGAGATCAACTGCATCGCGTACACGGTGGTGAGCCGGAATCCGCTGGCGACCTGGTGGAATCCTCAACCCTATATAGGAGACGAGGCCGGCGGGTTCCGCGAGCTGGAAACCTCGGCGGATGGCAAGACCACGCGCATTCGCGCCGCCGACGGAATCCATCTTTCCGACGAAGGCGCGGCTCTTCTTGCGCCGGCGCTGATCGGCTGGCTGGATCCGGCGCCTCCTCCGATCACGACTGCACAGGTGACGCCGCAGGAGACGCCTCAAGTCCAGGTGAGCCGGCATCACCGTGGCGCGCACAGGCGCACCGCACGGCCCTGAGAGCCTTCCCGCTTCTTTCACTGCATCCAACTCAGGTTTCGATCCGGCCGATTCCTGCGCGGGAACGGCGCGTGTCAGGCCGCCCACAGTGTGTGTCTCGTGACACGGACGCGGCGCTCCAGTCATCCAGCAACTCCTTTGTTTTCAATTTTCTATGATTGGCACACCCGTTGCACTTCTCCCCGGCGTACGCAGGTGAGATTACGAAGCACTCGGGGGAAGCGATGAAGGCACTGAGGCAGAGCGGATGGGCGATGGCAGCAATGATGGCGACGGTTTTAACGACGCAGTTGGCCGGGCAGACAGCAACCCAGCAGGCCGCGGCAAATCAACAGGCTCCGGTTGCCGCGAAGCGCGTGATCGTGGTCAGCCTTGAAGACCGCAAGCTGGCGCTGGTCGAAGACGGCAAGGTCAGGAAGATCTACACCGTCGCGGTCGGCAAGCCCTCGACACCGAGCCCGGTGGGCACCTTCACCATCGAGCGCCGCGTAATGAACCCGACGTACTCGCACGATGGCCGCACAGTTCCTCCGGGGCCAAACAACCCGGTGGGCTCGCGCTGGATGGGTTTGAGCACCCCCGGATACGGAATCCATGGCACGAACGTGCCGAGCTCGATCGGCAAGGCCGCATCGCATGGGTGCATTCGTATGGCCAAGGCCGACCTGGAGGAGCTCTATCCGATGGTTGCCGTGGGCGACACGGTGGAGCTGATTGGCCACCGCAACGAGGAGACGGCGCAGTTGTTTGGCGACGGGCCGACGCCGGCTCCCACTCAAACGCAGTTGGCCGCGCAATCGACGAAGGCATCGCCCGCTACGGCTCAGCAAGCAGCGGTGCCGGTCGCGCCAGCACCAGCCGCACAACACACTGCGGACGTTAGCACGACGAGCGCTCCTGCTCCCGTGGCCTTGACGACCGTTGCGGCTCTCACGCTTGTCGGCTCTCTGTGAAGGAGGTCCGCGATGAACTTGCTTGTGAACGCAATCTCAGGGATTGAGGCCGCGTTGTTGCCCGTAGCAGCGGCGCTCATGCTCGAGGAGTTGACCTACGGAGGACTGGTTCGGCTGCTGCTGGCTCCGCGGCCGAAAGCAGGAAAACCGAGAGAGCCCAATCACCGGAATGGAGGCGGAAAATGCTTGCATTGAAGCTGTTGTTGACGGTTGCGGGAGCACTGATGATTGCTGCCGCGTTGGCGATTCCTCTGGTCGGTCTCTGGCTGCGCCTGCAGGCAACGCGCAAAAAGGCTGGCACGGACGGAACCATGGATGAACCCCTCACCGAACCGAAGCAGATCAACTGGGGCCGCTCCGTCGCGCTGGCGATCGGAGGCTGTGTGCCGTTGCTCCTGGCGGCCAGCATTGTTGTCGTGCCCAGCGGCATGGGCGGCGTGCGCATCAGCCAGATGAGCGGCACCTTGCCGGGCACGCTTTATCCAGGCGCTCATTTTGTCACGCCGCTCGTCGAAAGTGTCGAGATGTTCGACCTGCGCGATCATCTTTACACGGCCGGAATCCAGGAACAGGGCGCGAAGAGAATGCCGGCAACCAGCGGCCTGAACGTGCAGTCGCTCGAGGGCCTTAACATCGGCCTCGGCATCACAGTGCGCTACCGGCTCGATCCCAACAAGCTGTCAAACGTGCAGGCGCACCTGCCGCAACCGGCCGACAAGGAACTCGTGCCTTCCGTGGTGGCCAGCGCGTGGCGGGAGCTCACGCCACACTACACCGTCAAGGAGATCTTCTCCACCAAGCGCGAAGAGGTGCGCGCCAAAGCAGCCGACATCATTACGCGCAAGCTGGCGGCCGACGGCATTGTGGTCGAAGAGGTGATGCTCTCCGACATTCAACTGCCCGAAGAGTACGCGCGCGGCCTGGAAGGTCTGCTGCTCAAGGAACAGCAGGACGACCAGATGAGCGTCGACACCGACATCCAGCAGAAGCAGGTGAAGATCGCCGAACTCCAGGCCGAGGCAGAGGAGGTACAGAAGGTGAAGGAAGCCGAGGGCGAAGCGCAGTCCAAGGTGGTTGAAGCCAAGGGCGAGGCAGACGCCATGCAGTACACGTTGCCGCTCAAGCAGAAGCAGATCGAGCAGAGCAAACTTGAAGCCGAGGCGCGCAAGGAAGCGACCATCGAGACCGCCGAGGCCGACGCGCAGGCCAAGGTCATCGACAGCAAAGCCGAACTCGAACGGCGCAACATGTTGGCCGACGCTGAAGCCAACCGCATCAAGGTGGTGGCTGCGGCCGACGCGGAAAGAATGACCAGCGAGGCGGCTCTCTTGAACAAATCGCCGCTTCTCATCAACAAAATCGTCGCAGAGCGGCTTTCCGACAAGATCCAGGTCGTCATGGTTCCGTCGGATGGCAAGTTCTTCTTCGCCAGCGACGTCTTCAAGAGCGCGGCGACCAACCCCATCGTGAAACAGGAGGTGGATAGCGAGCAGGACTCAACTCCGGCTCAAGGCCACTGAGGACGGCTTTTGTGGGGCGGGCGGCGCGTGCTCCCGTCCCACTGGCTCCTCCAGCGCGTCACGTGGCCGAACAGCTCGTCGGCAACAATTCGTACCACCCGCAAACGATATAATCCGCACAAACGGAAAATCACAAAAGGCGATGAAGGCTATGAAGCTGATTTGGCTGATAGCAGCGATGGTTGGACTCTCCGGGCTTGCGGCATATGCCGCGCCCAGTCCCTGGGAGCAGCCCGCAGCCTCGCTCGCTGATCAAGTCGCCGCCATTCTCGGCCCCGGCCAGGCGCACTTGACCATCCAAAATCTTTCTTCGATCTCTACGGACGAGATTCCAGCGATCCGCCGCCTGCTAACGCAGGATTTGAAGGCGCACGGGGTGGCGATGGCGGGCGCGGAGAGCGCGAATACCGTGCGCGTGACGCTGAGCGAGAGTGTAAGGGAGCGGTTGTGGGTGGCTGAAATTGGCGAAGGCAACCAAACACAAGTGGCGATCGTCGACCTGGGACCCATCCAGCCGCAGCAAGCGCCAACGGTCAGCGGTCTGACATTGAGCAGCCGGCAAATCCTCGTCGCCCGCGATCCTTTGCTCGCGGTACTCGAGATTCCGAATGGCTTGGTCGCTCTCGAGCCGGAGCAGGTTGTTCTGTACGCCCACACGGCGGAAGGTTGGCAGGAACAAAAACACTTGAGCATCGAACAACGGCGGCAGCTCGCTAGAGATCCGCGCGGCGCCCTCCTTGGATATGGAGACGGATTGAGTTTCGATGCTTGGCTCCCCGGTGTGCATTGCACAGGTAGCTTCACCTTCGTTCCCTCGCCCATTGGATCAAACTTTGATTGCCGCGAGAGCGACGATCCATGGGCAGTGACCCAGCCGCCTCTGCATCTGACAGAATCGTCCGGCGGCGCAACGGAGATGAATGTGACCGTTACCCCAATTCGCGCCTTCTATAACGCTTCCCGCAGCTACTTTACCGGCGTCCTGGCTCCGAACAATGGTCCCGATCTGCCTCCGTTCTACTCCGCTGCCCTTATCCCGCGTGTGGCCGGGTCGGCCGCGCTTCTTGTGGGCGGCATCGACGGCAAAGTGCAGCTCGTGGAGAACGGCGCGTTAAAGCCAGTCGCCGGCACTCGCGACTGGGGCAGCGACTTCGCTGTGCTCCAATCGAGCTGCGGAGCCGGCACGCAGGTCATTGCCTCCAGCTCGGGCGAAGCCGCCAGCGACAGCCTGCGGGCGTTCGAACTCCCCGCGCTCGAAGCCGTTCCTGCAAGCGTACCGCTCACCATGGACGGAACCGTGACGGCGCTCTGGACCACGCCCGACGGCAAGAGCGTTCTCGCCGTCGTACGCAATGCGGCAAATCAATATGAGGTGGACCGTGTTACGGTACTTTGCAATTAGCTGCCTCGCCGCCGCGCTGGCGTTCTCGGCCGCCGCGCGCACACGTCCCCACTATGGCGGCACGCTGCACGTCGAAATCGCAGGCGACCCATGGCAAACCCCCGATGGCCTTGCGCGCCGGCTGATTCTCGACGGCCTGACAGCATTCAACGCAAACGGCGAGGTCAGTCCGGCCCTCGCCGTCGAATGGCAGTCGGAAGACAACGATCATCGCTGGCAGTTTCGCCTGCGCTCCGGTGTACATTTTCACGATGGTTCGCCGCTCACTTCGACCGCCGTTGTCATGTCGCTGAACCTCGCCTGCACGCCAAACTGCCCTTGGGCCACAGTTCATGCCGTGGGCTCCTCGGTGGTCTTCACGAGTGACTCGCCGCTGCCTAATCTACCCGCTCTGCTTGCAGGCGACGAGTTCCTTATCGCGCTCACGCGTACACCAGATGGGCAAACGCCGGCCAACCCCATCGGCACCGGCCCGTTTCAGTTCGCCGCCTTCAGCAACGGCGTTCTCACGCTCACCGCGAATGATAATTGCTGGCAGGACCGCCCGTTCCTCGACGAGGTCACGATCAGCGCCAGCCGGCCGATCCGCGACCAATGGCTCGATTTGAGCGTCGGCCGCGCTGACGTCGTTGAAGTTCCTCCACAGGAACTGCGTCAGGCGCAGCAGCAGCGGCTCACAGTCGTCGTCTCGCCGCCGGTGGAGCTGCTTGCGCTTCAGGTTTCTGACTCAGGCGCGCTCGCCAATCCCGTGTTGCGTGCGGCCATCGCCCAGGCCGTCGACCGCAGCGCTCTCTTCAACGTCATCTTTCAGAAGCAGGGCGAGATCACCGCCAGTCTCCTGCCGCAGTCGCTCACTGGCTACTCTTTTCTCTTTCCAACTGACCGCGATGTGAACAAAGCGAACGAGCTGCGCGGAGGGCTCACTCCGCCGCCGCTGACTTTCGCGGCTGGCGGCGACGGAACCATGCAGTTGGCCACGCAACGCATCGCCCTCAATCTGCATGAAGCGGGATTCAGTGTGCAGGTAGTGAACGCCCGCAACGCACCTAGCACGGACCTGGCGTTGCGCAAGCTGTCTGTCGAGGGCGCCGATCCTCCGGACGCGCTCGCGATTTTGCTGCGCAGCGCAGGAGAGAATGCTCCCGTCGCAGGTTTGAATTCCACTGCACTTTACCGCGCCGAGCATGACTTTCTCGATCTCAAAACGCTGGTTCCGCTACTCGATCTTCCCCGCGCCTACGCAATCGGTGGCCGAGTTCGCGACCTGACGCTGCGCGCCGACGGCACGCCGGATCTAGCGGGAGCGTCACTGGAGGGTGCACAGTGAGTCTTCGTCAAAAGCTGCTCCTCCTCTTCTCTCTCACCGTAGCCGCGGCCGTCGCTGCGGTTGCCTGGACTGTGCTGGTGCGCATTCGTCATGTCTTTGACGGGCGCGACCAAGAAGAGACGGCGCTCTTTGTCAGCCAGTTTCAACGAGAGTTCCAGCATCGCTCGGCAGAGGTGGCCGCGGCTGTCAGCCGTCTGGCGGCAAGCGAGCGTGCGCGTGCCATGGCATTTGAGCTGACGCAGTCCGGAGACACAGCCCCCTATCTGACCGAGGCGCAGACCATGGCGCAGGATGCTCAACTCGACTTCCTTGAGATTGTAGGGCCGGACGGAAATGTCATCAGCTCTGCGCAATGGCCTGCGCGCTTCGGTTACCCTGAGCCTGCTGTCTCGAATGCCACGGCCACCCCGTTTCTCAAGCGCGAAGATCTGCCCGACGGTTCGACGGCTCTCGGTCTTTTTGCCGTGCATGCCATTGGCGGTTCGTCAGTGCGCCTCATCGGCGGCGAGCGGCTGGACCAGAGCTTTCTGGCCGATCTACCCGTCGCTCCGGGCATGCAAATCGGCTTGTACAGCGATGCCGGAGCCAGCCAGAATTCAGCCCCGCCCAACCCCTCTGCCCCAGGGGCCTTCGATCCTTCGCGTCTCCTGGGTCCCAACGGCAGCGCCCCGGGCGCCGTCCATTATCAAGGCCTGATTGATGCCGCACGTAAGTCAGGCCAGCAAGTCAGCGGCGTCGTCAATCCCACCAGCCAGCGCGAAGACAGCCTGAGCGCCACTGCGATCCCCCTCAAGAACGAACAGGGCGGCGCGATGGCTGTACTCGTCGTAGCCATCTCGCGCTCTGGCATGGTTGAGGCGCAGCAGCACATCCGTGCCATCGCTTACGGCGTCGCGGCGGGCGGCATTCTGCTCGCCATTGCCTTCAGCCTCTGGATTGCCGCGCGCGTCTCGCGTCCCATCGAGCAGTTGGCGCGCGCAGCTGAAGAGGTGGCCGGCGGCAACTGGGATGTCCGCGTGCCGCAGCGCGGGCGCGACGAAGTGAGCGTGCTGGCACGCAGCTTCAACCACATGACCGAGCAGCTCGTCAGCCAGCGCGATCGCCTTGTGCAAAGCGAGCGCGTGGCCGCCTGGCGCGAGTTCGCCCGCCGCCTGGCCCACGAACTCAAGAATCCGCTCTTCCCGCTGCAGCTGACCGTCGAAAATCTCGTTCGTGCGCGCGGTCTGGCGCCGGCCGAGTTCGACGAAGTCTTCCGCGAAAGTACCTCAACGCTGGGTACGGAGATCGCGAACCTCAAAACCATCATTGGCCGCTTCAGCGACTTCAGCAAGATGCCCAAACCCGAGCTGGAGCGAATCGACGTAAGAGACGTGGTCGAGCGCGTGCGCGCGCTTTACGAAACTGTCGCCAGCCGCGATGCAAAGATCCAAATTGCCATCGACGTCGCCGATGCACTGATGCCGCTCAACGCCGATCCTGAGCTGCTGCACCGCGCGCTCTCCAATCTTGTCTTGAATGCCATGGACGCAATGCCCGACGGAGGCACTCTGACGATATCTGCGTGCCCCACGGATGAAAGCGTCGAGCTCCGCGTGTCTGATACCGGCCAGGGCCTCACGCCCGAGGAGTGCGAGCGGTTGTTCACTCCGTACTACACAACCAGGCAGCATGGAACCGGCCTCGGCCTTGCAATCGTGCAGTCGGTGGTCGCTGATCACACAGGTACTATTTCTGTCGAAAGCCCCACGGGCGGCGGCGCAACGTTTATCATTACGCTGCCGAAGGCCGTGTCATGAGTGCAAAAGCGAACATTCTAATCGTCGATGACGAAGCAAACACGCTAGCCTCGCTTTCCCGCGCCTTCCGCCTCGCCGGGCACGATGCCGTGGTCTGCGACAATGCCGAGCGCGCACTGGAGCTGGCCCGTTCGCAGCCTTTCGACCTGATCCTGAGCGATGTGGTCATGCCGCGGCGCGACGGCCTGACGCTGCTCGAAAACCTGAAGACCGCGGGCGTCACTGCGCCGGTCGTCATGATGAGCGGCCAGGCACACATCGAAATGGCGGTGCGCGCCACACGCCTCGGCGCCCTGGACTTTCTCGAGAAGCCGCTCTCCACCGAGAAACTGCTTGTCACCGTGGAGAACGCACTAAAACTCACGCGCCTTGAAACCGAAAATCGCGACTTGCGCGCGCGGGTCGGCAAGCACACGCTTGTCTTCGCTGGCGAAACCATGCGCCGCGTGATGGCGCAAATCGAGCGCGTAGCAGCTAGCGAGACGCGCGTCTGCATCTACGGCGAAACCGGCACGGGCAAGGAACTGGTGGCGCGAACACTGCATGAGAAAAGCAACCGATCCGCGGGGCCGTTCGTCACGCTCAATTGCGCGGCTGTCCCCGCCGAGCTGATCGAGAGCGAACTCTTCGGCCACGAGAAAGGCTCGTTCACCGGCGCGGCGCAGCGCCACACGGGAAAATTTGAGCAGGCGCACCGCGGCACGCTCTTTCTGGACGAGATCGGCGACATGCCCACCGCCATGCAGGCCAAGCTTCTGCGCGTGCTCGAGGAAGGCGAAGTCGAGCGCATCGGCGCCGGCAAACCTACACCGGTCGATGTCCGCGTGGTGGTCGCCACGCACCGCAATCTCGAGCAGCTTGTCGATTCCGGCGGATTCCGACGCGACCTCTATCATCGCGTCGTCGTCTTCCCCGTTCAACTGCCTCCGCTGCGTCAACGGCGTGAAGATTTGCCCGCGCTCGTGGAACACTTTGCGCGCCAGGTGAGCGCACAGAATGGCTGGAAGCCTGCCGTCTTCACAGCCGCCGCCATTGAGTCCCTGCAGGAATATGCGTGGCCAGGCAACATTCGCGAGCTGCGCAATGTGGTCGAACGTCTCCTGCTCCTGGCTGGCTCTGAGGTCGGCGCGGAAGATGTGCGCTTGGCGCTGCCCGCCTTTCAATCGGCCGCAATTGCCGGTTCTAGTGCCCTCGCCGCGGATGGCGCTGCAATGGGCCCGCTTGCAGAGCGTGTGCAGGCCTTTGAGCGCGCGACGGTGCTTGCCGAACTCGAACGCCATGGTCGCCGAATTACGCAAACAGCCAGAACGCTCGGGATCGAACGAAGTCATCTCTACAAAAAGTGCCAGCAGCTCGGCATCAATCTGCAAAACCTGCCGCGGGAGTGAATTCATCCCCCATTGGGAGAGCGCATTCTCGATTGGCGCCAAATCGCCAAGTCACTCATTGACCCGATTGGTATCGCGAAGCGTGCAACTGGCCGTAGCCAGACAGGATGCAAAGGAACACGATTTATTCCTTGGGAGTTGGCTTGCGGGAATTGAACGAATTCTGGGGTGAGGAATTGAAGACCAAAGATGCATGCGCGGTTCATGCTGATCGCGACAGTCGACTCTCATCCATGCGTTGCCTTTCTGCCATGCCGGGCTTTCGAGCTTCCAAGCCTAGGCCAGTTCATTACCCCAAGGAAATCAGCACATTGGGTGACCATATCCGCAAGCGCCGCCTTGACCTCAATCTCCTGCAAAAGCAGGTTGCCGACCAGATCGGCGTTTGCGAGATCACGATTACCAACTGGGAACGCAACGCAACCGCCCCGGCCATCCGTCACATCCCGGCCATTCTCCAATTCCTTGGGCACGACCCGCTGCCGCCCACTATCTCTCTCCCTGAACCTCTTGTCGCCGTGCGTAGAAGGCTCGGTCTCCAATCGGCGTTTGATTCAAAGAGCTGATAGGGTTCCCGCTGAGTGTCAATACGGACACGCGGCGAGCGTCGACAAGAGTTTTTGAGCAGGAGATCGGATTCGAGCTAATCGAAAAATACAATCAAATTCGGAAGGCATTGCGATGAATGAATACGACCCTCATGGGAGTGTAAGAGGCGAGGAAGCAAGTTTGGCGTCGCGCTCCACGATCTCCGTTACAAGCGAAGTTTGCCAAGAAGGTGCGTAATGCGCTTTGGTTGTTGCGGGAGCATGATTTCACCGTGTACTGATCCCGTTGGAGCGGAGATCCGGCATGTGCACTTTGCCGAGGTGCAATCGCGCTCCTTTCCCGTGGAGGACAACGAACATTACGGGAAGTTCTTCGATCGTCTGCGCAGCCTTCGGTATGACGGGCGTTGCAGTATCGAAGCCTATACTCAGAACTTGGCCTCCGACGGCAAGCGGGCGCTGGAAAAGCTGAAGGAAATCGTGAAATCGGTGGAGATGTGAAGATGGAAACAACCGCGCAATGCCTACCGGAACGTGGATCTGCAAGCGATGCCCGGGTGCGGGTGGAGCAAGCAGCAAGAATCCTTCGCCTACGAGTCGTCGAGATGCTAGGGCCAAATACAAAGGGGCATCTCGGAGGCTCCCTCTCAATCGCGGACGTTGTAGCCGCGCTATATTTCGTCAAGATGCGCCACGACCCTAGCGCGCCACAGTGGCCGGACCGCGACCGTTTCATCCTCAGCAAGGGCCATTCCGTTCTTGTTCAATACGCGGCCCTGGCTGAATGCGGCTATTTTCCAAGGGAGGAACTGGGCAAGCTCAAGACCTTGGGCTCAATGCTGCAAGGGCATCCCGACATCAAATCGACTCCGGGGATTGAAGCCAATACAGGCTCGCTCGGCCAGGGGCTTTCGCAGGCCTGCGGAATGGCTGCCGGCTTGAGATTGGACGGCCGGAAAAGCCGCGTCTACTGCGTCGTGGGCGATGGCGAACTTTGCGAGGGTCAGATTTGGGAGGCGGCGATGTCCGCGTCTCATTACCACCTGGACAATTTGGTGGCCATTGTCGATCGCAATGGCCTGCTGGCGACTGGCCCGATTGAATCGCGATTCAACACGAATCCTCTGGCTCAAAAATGGGCGGCCTTCGGCTGGCACGTTCTGGAGTTGGACGGGCACGACGCGACAGCAATACTCGAGGCGCTCGATCAAGCCGACAGACTTTCGGGCAAGCCAAAGGTTTTGATAGCGAATACAGTTAAGGGGCGGGGCCTCCCCTTTGCGGAAAACAACGCGGCGTTTCATAACGGTCACATGACTTCCGAGCAGTACGAACTTGCACTCAAGCTCCTTGGTTCGGAATTCTCGGCTGACAGAAGTTAGGGAGAATGAAGATGGCCTTGAGGAATTGCCGCGAAATCTACGGCCGGACACTTATTGAATTAGGGCAACAAAACAGGGACATTGTCGTGCTTGAAGGTGATCTCGGGAAATCAACGATGTCCTGCTATTTTGAAGAGGCTTTTCCGGACCGCTATTTTGAAATGGGAATTGCCGAAGCGAATATGACTGCGTTTGCTGCAGGTCTTTCGCTGGCCGGCAAGATTCCGTTTACGAACTCTTTTGCCACCTTCGCGGCCGGCCGCGCTTTCGACCAGATCAGGCAAAGCATATGTCTGCCCAATCTGAACGTGAAGATCGTCGGATCGAGCGCTGGCCTTTCGGATTACGGAGACGGCTCGACTCACCAGTCGGTGGAAGACATTGCGATTATGAGAGCTCTTCCCAATATGACCGTCCTGGTCCCCGCCGACGGGAGCGAAACACGCGCCATGACGCGGGCGATCGCTGCGTACCGCGGGCCGGTTTATCTGCGAATCAGCCGCGCCGATCTGCCCGATGTGACCGCCGTAAACCAGGAGTTTGTCATGGGCAGGCCTTCTATTGTTCGCGGTGGGAAAGACGCGGCAATCTTTGCCGTAGGGACCATGGTCGCCAAGGCAATCGAAGCTGCGGATCTCTTATCTGAAAAGGGGATTTCCATCCGGGTGGTGAACGTAAGCTCGCTCAAGCCGGTCGACGAAGCGGCACTGAAGGCTATGGCCGAAGATATGAAGGGCATCGTTACGGCGGAAGAGCATTCTATCATCGGCGGATTGGCAAGCCTGGTCACTTATGTCTTGCGGGGAACAGGGTTGCCGATCGAATGCATCGCCATTCAAGACAGGTTTGGCCAATCGGCCGAGAATCTCGATCGGCTTTACGAAGAATACGGACTCACTGCCGAGCGCATCGCCGCTGCCGCAGTCTCCGTGATTGCCAAGAATACGGCGTAGATCGAATCTGCACAAGCTGTTCGTCTCTGGCTCGACGCCGCAAGCGGCCAGAAGAGCAAAGGGAGAAGTCTTTCCCCTCCTTACCGCAGTGATTCTTCGAAAAATCACGCCCTCAAGCAGGCCGCTATCGTCCATGGCCGCCGAGCGACGTCGTCCATGATATTCGCGTCCGGACGATCAACCTTATCCCCGACACACTCCTGGAATGGCAGGTAAGAGAGTTAACTGTTGACGCCGCTCGCCAGATAGCCGCCGTCGACCACCAGCACTTCGCCGGCGATGAACGACGCGCCGTCGGAGGCCAGAAGAATCGCCGCGCCCACAAGTTCTTCGGGCTGGCCGTAGCGGCCCATGGGCGTGCGCATCAAAATTTCCTGGCCGCGCGGGGTCGAGTCGAGCAGCTTGGCGTTGATGTCGGTGCGATAGACGCCCGGAGCGATGGCATTCACCATCACGCCTTTCTTCGACCACTCGACCGCGAGCGAGCGGGTGAGCGAAGCCAAGGCTGCCTTGCTGGCGGCGTAGGCAGCCACTTCAGTGAACGCCACGAAGCTGGTGAGCGACACAATGTTGATGATGCGGCCGTAGCCGCGTTCGAGCATGGGGCGGCCGAAGATCTGGCAGGTGCGCAGCGTGCCGATGAGGTTGGTATTGAGGATGTCGCTCCACTCGTCTTCGGAAGCCTCGAGCGTGGGCGTGCGCTTGGCGATGCCGGCGCAGTTGACGAGGATGTCGACTTTGCCGAATTTTTCAAGCATAGCGGCGAGGAGTCTTTCCAGCGAAGCGCGATCGCAAACGTCGGTGGTCTGGCGCAGCGTCTTGCGGCCACGGGCTTCGATCTCGGCGGCGACTTCTTCCATCTGCTGCTGCCGGCGTCCAGTAGCAACAACGTCGGCGCCGGCCTCGGCCAGGCCGATGGCGATGGCGCGGCCGATGCCCGACGTGCCTCCCGTGACAACCGCAGTCTTTCCTTCCAAGCTGAATAATTGCGTGACCATGCGTCCTCCAAGATGAATAATAGAAGATTGCTCAATTTCCCGATCTCATTATACGGAGCGTTGCGCAGGGGGAAAGGAGAATTGTCTTTCTGTTCCGCCGCTTCCTGGGGCGATGATGGCGGAGGGCAGATGCGATGTCAACCGGCAAGGTCTGCCGTTTCCTTCATCCGCGCAGCGCCGGGTTTCTGACTGCCTGAATTTGTGCCGGTTGAAGATTCGCGGTATCCCAGGCTAGCGTCGAGTCTACTTGGTTTCGCAATGGAGGATTTCAAGGGCCAAGCGGCGAAAAAACAATTGCAGATCCTTCGACTCCCTTCGCCCGCTATCGCGGACGAACGTCGCTCAGGGTGACAGGAACGAGAATTGGCACCAACCTGAATTACGCGGATCGGGGCGCGCAAAGGCTGATTTCTATCTGTATGATTACCTTGAGACGACAACACAAATGAAAGCGATCGAATCTACGAAGCGCTCCCGTGCGGAACAGCCTGTGATGGTGGCGCAGACGGAGCTGCGCGCCGGCGCCTTGCGGCTTCCGGGGCTGTTGATGCAATGCCTAACCCATATGGCGCCGGCGGCGGCGCTGTTGTTCACCATTCAATTCACCACCTCACAGGCGGGTCTCGCCGCACCCGTGGCATATCTCATCGCCTTTCCCATCGTCTTGGTGCTGGGCGTTTGCCTCATGCAACTGGCCAGATGTCTGCCCTCGGCCGGCGGCTACTATACGTACATCAGCCGGACCGTGAATCCGCAGGTCGGATTCCTGGCTGCCTGGCTCTATTTCTTGTACGATCCGGTGGTGGCCGCCTTCATCCTGGCTTACCTCGGCTCGGTGATAGAGCACGCCTTGAAGGCTGGCTATGGCGTGATCTTTCCCTGGTGGGTTTTCCTGCTGGCGGCGGGAAGCCTGGTCGGGTGGGTGACATATCGAGGGGTTCGGGTATCGGCGAAATCCATGGTTGTGCTGGGGGTGGCGGGAGTCACGATCGCGCTGGTTCTCAGCCTGTGGGGATTCTTCCTGCCAGGGCCGGGAGGAATCAGTTTTTCGCCCTTCAACCCTGCCAAGGCCGCCAGCCGCAATGGCCTGGCCTTGGCGGTAATCTTCTCGATTTTTGCGTTCAACGGCTGGGAGTGCGGCGCTCCTCTGGCCGAGGAGAGCGAAAACCCGCGCCAAAACCTTCCTCGCGCGATCTTGATCTCGATCCTGGTAATGGGGGTCTGCCTGGTATTCGGCTCGTGGGGGCTGTTGGTGGGCTGGGGCACGGAGAAGTTACCGGGCCTTATCAACTCGGTGGAAAATCCGACCTTTGTGCTCGCGCGGCGTTACTGGGGCGGTGCCTGGGTGATCGTGCTGCTGGCCTTGCTGAATTCGATTATCGCCACTTCGATCGCCGCCAACAACGCGGCTACGCGCGTGTGGTTCGGCATGGCCCGCTCCGGGTCGCTGCCGCGTGTGCTGGCCAAGGTGCATCCGCGGTTCAAAACGCCCACAAATGCAGTCTGGCTGCAAATTGTGCTCACGTTTGTCGTTGGGTTGGGGCTGGGCTGGTTGATCGGGCCAGGCCAGTTGTTCGTATTTATGGGCACGGTGCTGACGTTTGCCCTGATTCTGATTTTCAGCACCGCCAATCTGGGCGTGTTTCTGTATTACTTCCGCCAGCGGCGGGAGGAATTCAACATCCTGCTTCATGCCGTTTTTCCTCTGGTGGGAACGCTGGCGGTCTTCGTGGTGGCTTACACCTCGCTTACCCCGTGGCCTGCTCCCCCGGTCGCTTACGCTCCCTGGGTGGTTGCGATCTGGCTCGTGCTGGGCATCCTGGTGCTGATCGCGATGAGATTGACCGGCCATAAGGGCTGGGCAACCACGGCGGGTAACGCCATTGAGGAGCGTGCCGAGACCGAGGAGGAAGCGGAACAGCGGTCGGCGCTGTTGTGAAATCGCGCGGGTCCGGTTTGCGGGCCGAATAAGAGCCGCGGTAAGGGAAATCGATGACGCCAGGCGCCGTTTTCCTTAAGAAAGCGGCACTTGCACGATCTATGCGGTCCTCATGGAAACTCTGATTTTTCCTTAAAACAGCGCAATCGGATTGAAGAGAGAGCCGGTGCCTTTCGGCAGGCACAGGGGCGCGGCGCACACCATGAATTCCCAGCGTCTTTCCTCTTCGCATGTCTTTGCCAGGTCCTCAAGCTGAAGGCTGTCGGCGCAAGCCATGCCCATAGCGGCCAACTGGAGCGCGTGCAGCGGGCTGGCGACCCCCTCGACGTTGGAGGGCACGGTCTCGCCGTCGCCGTCGGGCAGGAAGGCGGCTATCTTCCTTTCGTGCATCCATAGAGCCGTGGAAACGTGCAAGCCGGCGCGGCCCTGGCCCGAGTAGCCGCAGTTCCACGGGCCGAGCTCCAGCCTGCGCCGGTGGTGCCCGGTGCGGAAGAGCAGTATATCGCCTTCTCCGAGACGCACACCCTCGGCCTTTTCCGCCGCCTCCAGCTCGTCGGTTGTCACGGCTTCACCTAGCTCAAGCCATTTCTCGCCGCGCAGCCTCGGTATATCAAGCAATACGCCGCGCCCCACGATGCCGCGGACATAGGCCGTTACGTCCATTGCCAGCGGCCCTTCGGAGGTAACGAGGCTCGTGGGCTTACCGTTGTAGAGAAGGCCCATGTAGCTTACATGGCAGAGCGCGTCGAGGTGCGTAAGGCAATCGCCGTGAAATTCGGTGGCCAAATAGTCCAGGGCGAAGCGCGGCTCGCCCTCCGGCCTTATCACGTCATGGTTACGGATCAGATGGCGGACGGCAGGCCGGGGATTGTCGGGCCCGGCCACGGTGTTGATCGGTATGGCGAGGGAAACGGTGCGGCCCACTTGGATGAGCTTGGCCGCCGCCGCGATTTTATCCGGGGTTATGTAATTGAGCGTGCCGAGCTCGTCCTTCTCTCCCCATCTGCCACGGTTGTTTACTGCTTTGAACAGTTCGTCGAATTCCTTCCTCGTTATCGGCGGGGCTTTCACGTTGAGTATTTCCCTCTCTCTTTCAGCTTTCGAGTTTCGATCTCGGGTTCCGAATGACAAAGCGCTTAAGCAGACGGCGGCGTCTTCGTCCTTGCCTTCACGCCAGCCAGGTCTTCGAGGACGGTGATCACGGCGGATGGGTCGAGGCCGCCGCGGCCGGCCGCCAGAAGAGCGCTGTAGAGCTGGTGGGCCAAGGCGGCTCCCGGCAACGGGACATTCAGTTTGTCGGCGGTTTCGAGGGCAATGCCAAGGTCCTTGTTCTGAAAGGCGACCGTGCCGCCGGGCTTGAAATCTCCGGCTATAATCTTTGGGCCGCGCACATCCATGACGCGGGTTTGGGCATAGCCGCCGCTGAGGACCTTGAGGATGATCGCCGGGTCCACGCCGGCTTTGGCGCCCAACACCAGAGCCTCAGCCAGGCCTACGTAACTCAGCGCGACCTGGATTTGATTGCAGGCTTTCACGATCTGGCCGGCGCCGTGCGGGCCACAGAGGGTGATGGTTTTGCCCATCGCCTGGAGGACAGGCCGGACCTGATTCAGGACTTCCTCCGGACCTCCAACCATTATGGACAGGATAGCCTGTTGGGCTCCCAGCTCGCCGCCGCTGACAGGAGCGTCCAGGCAGCCAACTCCGACTTTGGCGAGTTGAGCGGCGATCTTGATCGCAGTAGCCGGCGCGCAGCTGCTCATGTCAATGAACACCAGACCCTCGTGGGCGCCGGCAATGACGCCGCGGCTACCCAGGGCAACCTCTTCGGCGGCTTCGGAGTTCGTGACCATGGTGATGACCACATCCGACGCGCGGGCAACATCGGCGCAGCTTTCGGCTGGAGCGGCGCCGCGCTCGACCAGCGGTTCTATCGCGGCAGCGACGACATCGAATACGGTGAGGGAATAGCCTGCCTCGAGCAGGTTTTCGGCCATAAGCCGGCCCATGATTCCGAGTCCGATAAATCCGATCGTTGGTTTCATTTCAAAACCTAAAAACTTTGCGCAGCGCGTCTTCGTTGCCGACGTGTTTTTGCCGTTTGCGGGTGCTGGCAAGATGATAACGAACGAGGACCCAAAAATTCCACAGCGCCTTTGCCGGCAAAGTCCGCTGAAAGATACAACCAAACAAGGGACCGGGTTCAGTTCTCAGTTCGTAGCTTAATCCGGTTGCGGCGGCTACGGAAGCTGTGAACTGTGAACTGTGAACTGCGAACTCTTGAAATACGATCCGCACTCTGTTCCCTGGCCGTTCTAACCATGCAGGGCCGATGGACGCGGTGCGAAGGTCTGAGATCACTCCGGCGGGGCGCCCGAAACGGGCAGGCGGACGAAGAACGCGGTTTGTCGCCGATGGGGAAGTGACGTGATTTAAATCACCAAGCTTCACCATGGCCGGTCATTGGCCCGAAATGCGCAACACAAACTGCTACGTAGCGAGATGATGGTTGCGAATTTGCTCCATGGTACCCTAGCGATTCGCCGAATGAACCTCCCGCACGTGTCGTTCAAACGCCGCTTGCAATGCTTTTTGGAATCGCTCTCGATTTCGGTACGCCCCTAAAATTGGGAAAGCATGATGGGAACTTGAGTGTATTCAGTCGCATAGAGAACACCGCCGGCAGACTCTTCGGGCAAAATCGGCGAATTTCCCTGTATCTTTCCCTGTTAGCAGGGATTTAGGCACCGAGACCGGCTCGAGCCGGACTGGGCACACCGCCAGCGACTTAGAACCGATAAGATACAAGCTTTCTCCCATTCCTTTTTACGAATTCCCGCAGTCGCCAACTTCTCAGTTTTTCGAAACGGGGAAGATTCTGTGGCGAACAAGAAAGCGATTCTAAATTGCAACGAAGCTGACCAGCGGACGCTGGACGGTCAAATCCCTTCTACATAAGCCTGTTTAGACCTCCGTCGGCGGTCATTCGCGCTGCAGGCTCAGGGAGCTTCCTCCGTGGCTGGCGGTCTTTCAACAGGCCCCACGCTGGATTCGCTTCCAATGTTTCCAGGCGATGGTCGAGGTTCCGCGTGGCTCTGGTGCGAATTCGTCGGACGCAAGGCGCAGTCCAGGGTGATGATCCCAGACAGCCGCATCCGCCGCGACGGACAATCCACGCCGGAGTCTGGTGTGCGCGCAGGTTGCGACGACGCAAAATGGCGCAACACTGCCTCGTTGAGACGAGCTGCGAGCGCACGATATTTGCCTCGGATGATCCCGATATCCTTCATAAACAAGGCGTACCGGTTCCTTGAGTTAGAATGATTTTTGCAAATTTTACAGGCATTTACGGATCACGAATCCAAACGTAGTCAGGCCTGATCTGCCTGAGAGGAGCTGTTCCATGTGGTCGTTATTCGCTAAAAGACTCGCTGCAACACTGGGAGTGGTTGGCTTGGGTTTGCTCCCCCCGATCGTTGGTGCTGCGGCGCCCCAGAACGCGGCTCCAGTGCCTGCGTTGCCTGTGGAGCCGGATGCGGTGCTGAGTGTGCAGTCCAATGCGGATGGATTTGTGGCGAAGGTCAATGGCGAAACGCTGCGGGTAACGGTATGCGGCGACTCGGTGGTGCATATCGTAGCGGCTCCGGGCGATGCAGCGGTGCAGGGCGCATCGCCGGCGCAGCCGTGGATGCTGGACAAGTCCACAGTGTGCCCGGGCGCCAAGTTTGATTTTGCGCGGGACGCGGACGGCGCCTCGCTGACCACGGCGAAGCTTCGCGTGAAGCTCGAGAACAAGGCCGGCAATCTGGTCTACTCCACGATCGATGGGACGATGCTGCTGCTGGAGAGGCCGGCGGAGCCGCGTACCTATCTGCCGGTGGTACTCAATGGGGAGAAGACCCTCACCGTGGAGGACCGGTTTAGGCCGGACGTTACGGAGGCGTTCTACGGGCTGGGACAGCATCAAAACGGAATGTTCAACTATCGTGGCGCAACGGTGGAGCTGGGACAGGACAATAGCGACGTTGCCATACCGGTGCTGGTATCCAATAAGGGCTATGGACTGATGTGGAATACGGCATCGCTGACCTATTTCGATGACCGGTATCCGCCGGCCTTAAGCATTACCTCAATGTCTGCGAACGCATTGGACTACTACTTCATCTACGGGCCGGAGATGGACGGAATCATCCACGAATATCGCCAGATGACGGGACACGTGCCGCTGTTTCCGGAGTGGGCCTATGGATTCCTTCAGTCAAAGGACTCCTACACATCGCAGGCCGAGTTTTTAGAGGTCGCCAGGCGTTACAGGACGGAACATATTCCGCTGGACTGCATGGTGCAGGATGGAGGCTGGTGGACGGCGCGAGGTGAGGGGGATTTCAACGCGAACTATCCCGATGTCGCGGCGGAGCTGAGTGAACTGCATAAGGAACACGTTCACACGATGATTTCTGTGTGGGGGCTCTACGAGGACAGCTCGGTCAATCTTCAGAAGTTGCGGGCAAACGGGTGGGAGATTTCCCCGGCAACGCGCGAGTATGACGGGACCAACCCCGCGGCGCGGGATTTCTTATGGAAGACGATCTCCGGGCATCTGCTCGCTCAAGGTTGGGATTCGTTCTGGCTGGACGCCTCGGAGCCGGATGCGGGTCCGCACGAGGCCGATGCGATGCTGTTCGACAAGAAAGTGGCGATCGGCAACGGCGCCATGTACACAAATGTTTTTCCTCTGCTGCATACCGGCGGCTTTGCAGAGCACTGGAAGCAGGCCACGGAGGAAAAGCGGGTCATGCTGCTGACGCGCTCGGCGTTTCTGGGCCAGCAGCGGATCGGAACTGCTGTGTGGAGCGGCGATAGCTACCCCACCAACCGGGCATTCCAGCACCAGATTGCGGCGGGGCTGAACTTCGCGCTGAGCGGAATGCCCTATTGGACGACCGATGTTGCAGGGTACTTTCCTTTGTACAAGGGCGCTTCGATGACCACGCCCGAGTATCAGGACCTTTACGCGCGTTGGTTCCAGTTTGGCGCATTCTGCCCCCTGTTCCGGACCCATGGGCATCGCGACCACAACGAAATATGGACCTACGACAAGGTTGAGCCGGTGCTGATCACCTATGACCGGCTGCGCTACCGGATGATGCCGTACATCTACTCGCTGGCCTGGAAGGTGACGCATGACGACTATACGATGCAACGGCCGTTAGTGATGGATTGGCGCACCGACCATAAGGTGTGGAATATCGGCGATGAGTATATGTTCGGCCCTGCGTTCCTGGTCAGTCCGGTTTGGAAGGAAGGGGCTCTAAAGCGGGATGTTTATCTGCCCAAGGCGGAGGCCTGGTACGATTTCTGGACCGGCGAGAAGATCCAGGGCGGACAGGATCTCGAGGTGAATGCTCCGATTGAGAAACTGCCGCTGTTTATGCGCGCCGGATCGATCGTGCCTCTGGGACCGGAGATCGAGTATGCCGGTCAAAAGCCGGATGATCCAATTGAGTTGCGGATCTACCGGGGCGCGGATGGCTCCTTCAATCTCTATGAAGATGAAGGCGACAGCTACCGGTACGAGCAGGGCGCCTATGCAGTGATTCCGATGCACTGGAATGATGCGGCCGGAACGCTGACCCTGGGCGACCGGGTAGGCTCGTTCGCGGGGATGGCACCGCACAGAAACTTTCGCGTCGTTCTGGTAGGCCCAGGGCATGGCGTGGGCGAAAAGGTATCTCCAGAAGCGAATGCCGTGGTGGAGTACACGGGAAAGAGCGTAGAGACGGCGGTCCATTCAAAGTAAGAACAACGGTGATTTGCTCCTCGATCTCGATGATCGAAATGAAGGCCCTTAAAGTCGAAATAGGGGTCGGGGAGTCCCGCTGGTTTCCGGCACAACATCGCAATGACGGCAAACGATCGGGGCATCCGCCTGAAAATGCAATCCGCACCGAACGGATGCGGAGAAGCGGAATCTAATATCCCATCAGTGGGACGCGGATTTGCAGCCGTCTTCCATAAAGGAATACGCGAGCATGTGGCAAACGAACATGTGAATATCTTCGATGCGCCCCATATGTGGATTCGCCGCAAGGATGTTCAGTTGCACCAGGCTGCCAAGACGGCCGCCGTCGCGTCCGGTCAACCCGATGGTGCGGCACGCGATGCGATTGGCATATTCGACTGCCTTCAAAACATTTGGGGAATTACCCGAGCCGCTGATGGCGATGACCACATCGCCGGCGCGGGCGAAGTTCTTCAACTGCTCCTCGAAAACCACCTCATAGCCGACATCGTTCGCATAAGCGGTGATCGTCCCCATGGAGTCCGTCAAAGGCAGGACCCGAAAACGTTCTTCGCGCCCATAACTGGCGCCTTTGACGAGATCGGTGGCGAAATGCGACGCAGTGAAGGCGCTGCCGCCGTTGCCGCAGACGAAGACCTGCCGTCCCTCATCGCGGGCCGACCGTAACCACTCCGCCGCAGTCTGAACCGCCTGCAGATCGAGTTTTTGAAGCACGCCTTCCAGGGATTGCCGATAGTCTTCAAAGTAATTCACGAGTGAACCTCCTGCCGGCACAACGCCTGGACTTGATCTCGCGTGGCAGCTCCGGTACCGGGTTGCATAATCGTTATCGACGCGACCAGATTGCCGAAGCGCGCGGCGGCGACGGCGTCGCCCGTAAGCCGCAGCACCAGCGCGGCGCCTGCGTGAAAGCTGTCGCCCGCGCCGCAGATGTCTACCGGGTTGGCCACGGGCCGGGTAGGCACCTGTACCGCGCCCTGCTCGGTGATTATGGAAACGCCTTCGGATCCGCGCGTCACCATCAGTGCGGCATTGCCGATATGGCGCCGCAGCGCCTCATAGTCCACCGGCACGCCGATCCGGGCGCAAGCCTGCGCGGCCTCGTCCTCGTTGAGCTTCACCAGCGCCTTGCGGAATAGTTCACCGCGCGCGCGCGAGTCCACGAGCACCGGTTTTTCCGGATGAGCGGCGGCGAACTCCGCGATCGCCTGGCGCAGCCGCGCCGTCACGACACCGCCGGAGGCGAGTTCCATCTGGTCGGAGACGAGCACGACATCGAACTGCGGAGCGAGGCTCTCGAAGCGCCGCACCACCTGCGCCTCAACCTCGGCCGGCAGGTCGCGCGCGCTCATGTAATCCACTCGCGGCAGATCCTCGACCCCGGTGGTGCGATTGATCAGCTTGGTATAGGTGAAGGTCAGACCCGACTCGTCGCGCACGAGGCTGGAGCCGATGCCGCGCTTCGCCAGCGCGAGTTCGAGCTCGTAGCCATGTCCGTCCGCGCCCACGGCGCCCAAAACCTCGACGCGTCCGGCGCCCAGCGCCGCCAGATTCGAAGCCACAGTGCCGGCCGCGCCGGGCGTGCGCTCGTACTCCACCACAGCCACGCGCGGGATGCCTGTTTCGCGCGACGGCTCGGAATAGCTCGGTTCGTAGCGGCACCAGCGGTCCAGGCAGACATCGCCCACCACCAGCGCCGACAGCTTGGGAATGGCTGCCAGAATCTCTTCGTTCGTCATATCTGCGCCCCTATCGCCCGCCACAGTGCTGGAAAGGCCGCACTGCGATCGCCGCTGAAGGAATCACTGCGCTCGCCCTCGGCCCTTCATCACGCCCTTGGGCGTAGCGCGAGTTCATGGTTTCAGAATTCTCCCCAGCAATGCTACTTGATCGAGGTAGTTCGGCACAATGTAATCGGCTCCTGCGCCCACTAGTCTATTGCGCTTCCATGAGTCCACCACCAGGCATTTGCCCTCGTCCGTCGCCACTCCCACAGCGATGCCGCCCACTGTTTTCACGTTTTCAATCTCCACGTAGCCATCGCCGAAACCGAGAATCTCGCGGCCATGGCACTCCGAGCGCGCGAGAATGCGTTCAATCAGGATGCTCTTTGAGAAGCTCTTGTAGTCGTCCAGAGCGCCGAACACGCCGCCATCGAAGTATTCCGTCACGCCGAGAAGATCCGACTCGCGGCGCATGAATTCTTCGTCGGTGCCGCTGGCCAGGTAGAGGCGTAAACCGCGCTCACGGAGCGCATTGAGCAGATCCAGCGAACCCGGAACCAGATATTTCTCCGGCGGGGCATTTCCCGAGCGCAGTTCCTCCAGCCGGTGCGCGATCCGGACATGCAAGCGATCCAGGTACCTGTGCTTATACACGAGAGGGTCAGCCGCAGTGCCACCGCGCAGCTCCACCTGCCGCGCCAATTCAATCATTTGGTAGATGGTTTGTTTTCCCGTCAGGCGGTCCACAAACTCGCGCACAATCAGCCGTAACTGATCTTCGCTTTCACCGGTCCCGAGAGAGGCCAACTCCTCGATCATCATCGGAACCATCACGTCCGCCCAGCCGGCTCGCAACAGCGATAGCGTCCCGTCGAAGTCGAACAATACGACCTTCACTTCGCCGCAGGCTTCGGGGTGAACAATTTCAATCGATGGAGGCATTGTATGCATGGAAATCCGAGAAGGGTAGGAGCTCATATCGAAGTGATGGTACAGGATGGTGTCACAATCACAGTTTAAACTATGACGGTATCTCAATCACAGTATAGACTATTTTTTGTAGCTTAATGAAGCAAAGAAGGAACCAGTGACTTGGCGCGACCGCTCGGGCATTTATTTCGGTTCATCAATGAGTGAGTAGCGTCTTTGAGCCGTCTCCCTCACTTAGCCCGCGTAAGTCAGAGCACTCGGATTTGAGTTTCGCTGCGCAACTTGCCCGCTGCGGCCGTCGAGGGTGGGCGAATGTGGAACGAGCTTTTGGCTGTCCACATTTGCATAGCCAGTTGCGAATCTTTCCGGCGTCAAGTAGCCCAATGCACAATGTGGGCGTACCCGGTTGTAATCGCCCCGCCAACTTTCGATGGCCTCTCGTGCGTCCGATCGATGAACATGGATTTAGCATCCGGGTGGTACGCCGGGGTGAGGATCGGGGGCGTTTGGTGCAACCGTGAGTGAGTTTGCAATCGCTATCGATATTGGCGGCTCGGACGCGGAGTACGGAATTGTCAGCCAAGACCAAGTGGCAGCTGCGGAAACGATCCAAGTCGCAGATGGCTCGCTTCAGACGATGTTGCTGCGGCTGGAGAGGGAGATTCCCGCGCTGGCAACCAGGCGCGGGGTTGAAATACGGATGATGGCCGGGATCGCGGTGGTCTTTGGCGGCGGACTGATGCAGCGGCAGCATGCGGTCTTGCCCAAGATCCGCGAGCACGTCGATCGGCACGCATGGACTGCAACAGGTTCAGTCATGATCGTTTCAATAGCGCTTGGCTCGTCAACTGCGCTGCTCGGCGCGTTGCCTCTTTTGCGAGGCCAGGCATGAACCGTGGAAGCAATTACGACAAGCAGCCAACCATCCAGATCTCGGACGCTGCTTCGCTTTGCGTGCAGGGCTGGGCGGCGATTGCCGAGCGCCTGCGGGGGCTGGCTGCCGGGGGCAAGCGCATCGTGGTTGCGGCAGAGTGCTACCCCGGCGTCGATACTGGGGAGGCCGGCGCCGGGCTTGCCGGACTGGGCGCCAGCACCACGATCTTCGCCGAAAACGCGCTGAAATCCGCCGAAGAGCTGGATGAAATTTTCGCGCCCTGGCTGGGCAACGACCCAGTGTTCGGAAGAATGACGAACTGGGAGATCGGCCAATTCTTCGATCCCGTCAAAGCGGCCCAACTGCGTAGCGAGATCGATCGTTCGCAGGGTCTGGTGCTGGTTTATGGGACGGGTGCGGCGCATGTGGCCGGCCACTGGGATGTGCTCTTGTATTGCGATGTGACCCGGTGGGAGATCCAGCAGCGCCAACGCGCGAACAAGGCGGGCAAGATCGGCGGCAATAACTCTTCCTCCTCCCCTGCGGAGCTGTACAAACAGGCGTATTTCATTGATTGGCGCGCGGCCGATGCCGAGAAGCACCGCCTGCATCGCCGGATTGATTTCTATCTCGACACCAACCAGCCGCGGCAACCGCTCATGATCTCGGGAAAGGGCTATCGCGAGGCCCTCGCCAAAGCGGTGCGAGGTCCATTCCGGGTGGTGCCGTTTTTCAATCCAGGGCCATGGGGCGGTGAGTGGATGCGGCGGCACTTCGACCTTCCCCCGGAGCCGGCGAACTTCGCCTGGTGCTTCGATTGCGTGCCTGAAGAAAACAGCCTGCGCTTCGGTTTTGGCGGCCGAGTGGTGGAGGCGCCGGCACTGCCACTGGTCCACGAGCACGCCGAAGAGCTGCTGGGAAGCGAGATTGTGAAGCGCTTCGGAGCGGAGTTCCCGATTCGCTTCGATTTTCTCGATACGGTGGAGGGCGGCAATCTCTCGTTACAGGTGCATCCGCTGCGCGCGTATATCGCGGAGCACTTTGGCATGCCTTACACGCAAGACGAAAGCTACTACCTGCTCGACGCCGAGCCGGATGCTGTGGTCTATCTCGGGCTGAAGCCGGGAATCGACCGCGAACAGATGGCGCGCGACTTGTATGCGGCGCAGGCCGGCGGATCGCCGTTTCCGGCGGAGAAATACGTCAACAGGTTTCCCGTGAAGAAGCACGATCACGTCTCCATTCCAGCGGGAACGATTCACTGTTCGGGGAAAAACAGTATGGTGCTGGAGATCAGCGCCACGCCTTACATATTCACATTCAAGCTGTGGGACTGGGGACGGCTCGGCCTGAACGGATTGCCGCGCCCGATCCATCTGGAGCATGGCTTGGCCAATATCCAATGGGGACGCGACACGGAATGGGTGAAAAGAAACCTTGTCAACCCGGTGCAAGCGGTGGGCGCGGGCGATGGTTGGAGGGAAGAAGCAACCGGCCTGCATCAACTCGAGTTCCTGGAGACACGGCGGCATTGGTTTACAGGACCCGTATTGCATCACACCTCCGGAACGCTGAATGTGCTGAACCTGGTCGAGGGCGAGGAGATCGTCGTGGAGAGTCCAGACCGCGCTTTCGAGCCTTTCGTGGTGCATTACGCCGAGACATTCATCGTGCCGGCGGGCGTGGGGCCATACCGTATCTCTCCGGCCGGGAGGGTGGACAAGCCGCTCGCCACCATCAAGGCATATGTAAGGAGCGAGTCGTGAATCCGTTTGCAACCGGACTGGATTTGAGCATCGACGCTACGCTCGATTTCCACTACGGACCTGGAACCCGCGGGCCGGAGCCGGAGCTCCGAACCCTGAACGAAATCCGCGCAAGCCCGATGAACCCGCAGTGCGAGGGCCCAAGTCCGGTGTATTCGATCGCGATGGATGAGCGCCGGGAGGACGGCGAGGCCGACCTGAAGGCGCGGTATCTCCTCTTCGGAGCGGTGGCCTACGCGGAGGGCCGCGCGAGTCAATGCGGACGGCCGGGCAGGATGAAGTGCCCCGCGTAGCGCGGCTCGTAGGAGTCGCCGGGGACTTTGATGGGGCTGTCATAGGGCGCGGTTTTGCCGTCGATGAGGCGCTGCGAGTAGAGAGCGTGCGCTCCGCAGTTGCAGTAGGCCATGCACTCGGTAACGCTGCCGCCGTAGGCGCTCACCAGCCAGGTAAGGTTGACCATCTCGCCGAAGCGCATGGCGCGCAAGCCCAGATCGAGCCCGGCGACGAGAACGTCGTGGCCCGCGTCGAGCTATCACCTTTCTCCGGTATCAGTCAGTCTTGGATTACCTTCGCGACCGCTTCGCTACAGGAATCGAGCGTGAAGAGACGTTTGATATCCAGGCGCTTCTTGCGAGCACTCAATTCTTCGTCCTTTTGGAAAGCCGTCGCCTTGCGCGACTCGTCAATAAGAAACGACGAGTGTCGTCGCATCCACTCGCCCTCATCCTCCGTGTTCTTCTTTGGTTTTTCATTGAAGTAAGTGACCGAGTAATCATCATGAACCAAGTAGTATTTCACGTGGGCCGGTGAGGGGCAATATGGCCTAATAACCCTGTACAGTTTCTCGTATACTGCCTCTTGTGCTTCCTCTTGCCACACGTACCCTTCGATCATTTTGGGAGAAATCGGAACCATCTTGAAGAGATCGCGTCCCAGAATTCTTTTCGCTAGGTCCTCCAGGATCGGATCAGTCCCAGGTGTATTAGCGATCTGGTGAATCAGGTTGAAAAGAGCATAATCGTCCAGTTGGAGGATCTCAGTCTGCGACAGGGGCTCGCCTCGGATGGACTTCGCGAAGGCTCCGCCACCGGGGAGGGCGTCAATGGCTCCTGGTACGTCCTTAAGCCGCTTAAGTAAGCTCTTGAACATGGCCTCCACTGCACGGACGGTCCTGTGACAGTAGACTGTGTCGTAAAGGGCTATACGAGCCGCCAAGAACTGCTCGATCACGCGTGGGGCCTTCCGGCTGTCGAAGCCAGTGACCCATCTGCCATCGAATTCCCCGACGGTACACGTGGAAATGAGCCAAGCCAGGTCAAATCGACCATATGCGACGCCTGTTTGGTGTGTGTCGCGCCGAATGTAGTCAACCCGATCAACATCGACCTCTCGGCTCAGGAGGCTTGGCAGATATTCCAGCCAGTACCGCCCTCTTAGAAGTCGGGCGATGCGCATCGATGACCCCTGATCGTAATCCTCCAAAAGTTGATGAAGTGTTCCATCCTTCCATAACAGGAGCCCCGCAGTCGTGATCTCGTGCCAAGGGGCGTCACTCAGGAGGTGGCGCAAGTCGTCGGTTATGCCCAGTGTCGTGCAAAGCGCTCCCCGGTCGAAGTGATCTCCAATAACAACGCGTTCCCAAGCATGAGAGAGGGGGCCATGTCCCAAGTCATGACACAGTGCTGCAACGGCAAGGTCGGCGATTGCAATTTCTGATGGTCTGAGCACATCGGTCAAGTACCCACGGGTTGCGTATCGGAGTTGTCTACAAAACTGAATTGCCAGCCATGCAGCTCCCAGACTATGTACGAACCGCGAATGCTCGGCACCCGGAAAGACGTAGTGACCAACAGCGAGCTGCCGGATCCGCTTCAGTCTCTGGATCTCAGGCGTCTCAAGAACATCTACGACAATGCCCTCCAGCCCACGGAATTCCATGAGACCATGAACGGGGTCTTGGATGCGAACGACGTTACCTCTAGGCATCGAGGAGCGCTCCAAGGCTTTGAAGTTTGTCAGTTACGCGAGGGTCTTGTCCTGAGGCTAATCTCTCCTTAAGAAGTAGTACGCGAGCCTTGAGTCTCCCCAGATCATCCTTAGCGATCAGGTATACGTCGTCGTTCAAACTCAACAACTTTGATAGTTGTTCTAGTTCTGCGACTGGTGCGAGACTCGTTCCGCGTTCCACGGTACCCTCCTCTATGTAAGCTGGCAGATCTCTCTCGATGGTTTGGCGAAGCGTCGAAGCATCCGGTCGCATGTCCGGCGACCGCTCCAGACATGAGGAGATCAAAGACTTGAACGGATCGACGGTGCTGTCGAACCGGACCCATTCGCTCCACTCATTCGAGACGCGCTCTTTTAACTTCCGCTCAAATTCCTCCCTCTCAGGGAGATGGGAGATTCTTGGCACTGGCTCCTCTCGGGTGATAAACGGAAACCTTCCCTCTAGAGAGTTGAAAAGCGTCGCACCGATCGCCCATATATCGGTTGCCTTTGGGTTTCTTCCATATTCATCATTCATGAGTAGCTCCGGCGCTCTCGTTCTAAGGCTCCCGGTAGCAGTTATGTCGGCGGCGAACTTCTCTGCACTCCTACATATCCCGAAGTCGAGGAGCACAAAGCGGCCTTCCTTCTTCCCGATGTTGTCGGGTTTAATGTCGCCATGCACAAGTCCCAGTTGGTGCACGTATTCGACCGCCCTCGCAAGGCTGTATAGGAGATTTGCTGCTTCTTGATTGCCTGAAGGATTCCAGTCGTCGCTAAGGGCATCGAGCCACTCCTCCACGAGGAAGGTTTCGTTCTTCTTGTTGGTTACGGAATAGGTCTCGATGATATTTGGGTGCCGTATAGATAATGGACTGCTGTGGGATTCGCGTTCCAAGACCCGCTCCGCATCTAAAAGCGGTCCCGTGAGCCTCTTCAACGCCACACGTCTCTGAGCCGGTCGCCATCTTGCTTCGAAAACAAGTTTTTGGCTTCCTGTACGCGGGAGCAGCCGTACGATATCGATCTGGCTGGGCGGGTCTGCGGCCATGCAGATGGAAACTGCGTCGGGGTCGTCGTGGTGCAGTAGGATCCACCGCGTCACGGCCTGAAGATCGATCTCGGTGTGCTTGGATGTCTCGATCAGGTGGCCAATAAGCGTTGCTGCCGGGCCGTCTGACCACTTGCCGTCGCTGAAGGACAACGCGAGCGCTTCAAGCTCCGATTCTTGCATTCGCCCGAAACGATCGCCGAGCATGCCTGATTCGATATACCTCTTGAGTAGGTTGCGAACAGAATCACCGATAGGAAAGAAGTCAAACACCCACCTAGGTGTTTCGCTATCAAAGGTCAAACCCGGTTGCTCAGTTGAAAGTGGAGATAGATTGCCCAATGTGTGCTCCAATGACACGGAGGATCATACCACACATTGAGACAGGCTATGGGAGCCAATCATCAAGCCGCCGCTACTAGGTCATTTAACGGAGCGGAGAGCTGCATGCACCGCGGCCTTCATCACACCGCATCCCCCGAAAAAGCGGACGAGATCGGCGGTCAGGGACGCGTGTTCAGTTTCCCCGGTTCCGGCACTCGCGACAGAAGGATGGGAAAGGAATGGGGCAACCGGTTGCGCCGGCGCCGAAGCCTGGCGCATCGCGCCACCGCCCTGGGCGTCGAGGATAAGCGCGGTGAGCTTGCGCGCCAGCGGCAGCGGGAAGCTCTCGGCGACAAAGACCATTTTGCCGCGCGTCGTAATCACGACCGGGCCCTCGTTGGTCGAGTAGACCTGTTCCACCGATCCGTCGGCAGCAGGGGCTGAGCCGGACGATACCTCGGCGGCGCTGACGCGGGCATACTTCCGTCCCAGGCTTTTGGCGTAAAGCTTGGCGAAGACCTGCGCAGAGCCGGCATCCTTCCAAACCGACAAGTAGAAAAGGCTGATGGATTTGGTGTCGGCCTGCTGGGCGGGAGTGGTGGCGCTGCGCAACTGACCGGCCCAGTAGAGGCCTCCGTCCCAGGCCGGCGTCAGGTCCCGGGCCGAGTTGTCGCCGCCGAAGAGCTCCGTGATGATGTGCACGTCGAGCTCGCCGATCTGGCCGATGTCGTACGGAACGTAGAGCGGATCGACGAGGGTATGAATATTGGGCAGAAGGGGTACAGCCGGGATGCGCTTCTGCTCGTACACCCGCGGATTGATGATCTCCCAGCTCGATGTGGGCGGGCGATCGAGCGTACCGGCAAAGGCTGCGGTCTGGCCCTGGTCCATCCATATATCCTGCTCGAAGCTCAGGCCCTCGCGGTAAGGGAAGAGCATGGATTCCGAGAGCAGGAGGGGCGCGCGAGCCATCACCGGCGAGTCTTCCGTCGAGTTCATCTGCGACCTGACCACGTCAAGCACCTCGGGATCCTTGATGAGGCTTTTGCCGAGGGGCTTGAGGACGTAGTCCATCATTACGGCCGTGGCCTGACCCTCCGCCACAGCGTCGCGCGCAGTGTCCATCTCATCGCGGGCCAGGTGATCCTGGTCGCCGGCCGCGTCGTGCGAAACGTCGTCGGGAGTCTGGTCGTCCCATTTCTCCAGGTCGGAATGCTGGTCCTGCAGAGCGTGGGTCAACTCATGCGCCATCACCGGTTTCTGCTCATCGGGATCTACCCAGTCGAGCAGGTTCACGGTCTTGGTCTTGGAGTCGTAGTAGGCTTCGATTTGCTCCTTCAAGAGCGCCAGCAGGAAGGGCTTGAGCTCGAAGTCGTGGTCCAGCAGGCCGAACTTCTTCAGAACGATTTCGTCGCGCTGCAGGCGCTTTGCACCCTCGTCATCGTTGAATTTCTCTTCAAGGTAGCTTTCCACGGCCGCGCGCGTGGTGAGCTGGCGCTTGACGGTGCTTTTGATGGGCAGGCCGGTTTCCTGCGAGGAGAAGTGGATCAATTCGTCGACCGCGGCGAAGAGCTGCCGGGCCTGTTCGGGTGTGATGCGGGTGGCGGATTTGTCACTTTGACCGCTATGAGACGGAGCGGAGTTTTCCGCGCCGGAGGACGGTTTGGCCGGGACAGATTGCTGCGCCAAGGCCACTGCCGCCACCAGGCCGAGCAGGAGCGCAAGGATTCCCCAGCGCCCCATCCGTGCCGCCTGTGTGTACTGGTTTTTCATCCATTCTCCCCGCCGGGTTGGCTTCGATTCGGGGTTCCCGGGCCGGGATTCCCGCTTTCCTATTCAAGGCTATAATCAGGATGCGGTTCCGCGCCAAGTTTTATAAGAAAACATGCGCCGCACCGCGGAAAACTTCCCATGCCCAAGCCCGATCTTGCCGCAAACCTGCAGGCCACAGCGCTGGCCGCCATGCTTGAATCCGCGCGTACGCACCATGAGCTTACGGTTTACCGAGGGGCGCTGACCCCGCGAGAGTTGGACGCGCCGGAAGCGGAAACGGCGGCGCTCGTCCTTGGGGCCGCGGTCCACGATCTGGGTTGGATGCGGCGTGTGGCAGTCCGAGGGGCCGACCGCTTCCGCTGGTTGAGCGGAATGGTTACCAACACCGTCAACGATCTCTTTCCGAACACGGGAGCCTGGAACCTGGTGCTGAACGCCCAAGGCCATATCCTGGGCGACCTGACCGTTTGGCGAGGGGGCGAGGAGCTTTCGCCCCAGCGGCGATCTCCGTTGGGCACACCCTCCCAGGGAGGGGACCGGCTGCTGGGAACGCCGTTTGCCGGCGAATCCGGGTTGGAACTGGAGATTGCGGCCGGCCAGATCGACAAACTGCTGGCCCACCTGAACCATTTCATCGTCATGGACGATGTGGAACTCGTTTCCCTGGGCGAAGAGCAGGTGGGCGAGACCGGCTCGGAGACGGCCGTGGGGCTCACCGGGCCGCTGGCCGAAGAGGTGCTGGAACGTGTGGGTTTGCCGGTGATCGGCAGCCCGATGGCGGGAACCGGCATCGAGTGGAACGGGTGGGACGTGAGGGTTCTGCGCGTCCATGGCGTGCTGGCGGCACACTATGAGTTTTGGCTGCCATCGGCAGGGCTCACCAAGCTGTGGTCCTGCCTGCGCACGGGCGGAGCCGCGCCGGTGGGTTGCGCGTCCCTTGAGGCGTTCCGCATTGCCGAAGGCATTCCGGCGTATGGAATCGACATGGTAGAGCGTGACCTGCCCCAGGAAACCTCGCAGATGCGGGCGCTGCACTTTGCCAAGGGCTGCTACCTGGGCCAGGAGATTGTGGAACGCATCCGGTCGCGCGGCGGAGTCCACCGGCACCTGCGGCCGCTGGAGCTATCGGGGCCGGTCCCGCCAGGCGGTACTGAACTGACGCTCGAGGGCGGAGCAGTCGCCGGACAGATTACCAGTGCCGCCGAATTGCCTCTGGCCGATGGACGCAGGGTGTTCGCCCTGGGCATGATGCGCGTGGAAGCGGAGGCGCGAGGCCAGCAGTTCCATTACAAAGTGGGGGCTCTGGAAGGGACGGCCGGGATTCTGGCCGCACCCCCGAGCCTGGGCAAGGCGCGGGCATAGTCCCGCGGGCCGTTGGGGCGAAGCGCCAATCCGGCGCGCCGGCAGCGCAACGATGGAGCCGCATGCGGCGAGGGTGAGAAACTGGAATCTATGAACGATACGCCAAAATTCGAAGTGATTGACCGCCGAAAGATCAAAGCGGAGGAGGAAAAAGAGAGCGGGCAAACCGTGGCGCAAAGCCCCGCGCAGCCGGCTCAGCCCGCGCCGCCAGAGCCACCGCCGGGGCCGCGCCTGGTGGTGAACGAAGGCCGGCGCGAGGCCGCTGCCGTGGAACCTGCGCAATCCGCGAAGGAGCGGGAGCTGGAGAACGAACTGCCTCCGCCGCCGACGCCCGAGGAGAGCCACGAGCAGAAGGCCGCCTACGACGCTTCGGCGCAGCGGCTGGAGGATCTGGTTCGCGCGCAGAATCCCGCCGCGGGCTCGCAACCGCCGCTCACTTTCGAGCATCTGGTGCAACAGTTCTACGTGACTGCCATGCTGCAGATGGGAGCGGGAACGCAGGAGGGCCAGCAGCCGCGCGTCGACATCATGGGCGCGCGCGCCACCATCGACCTGCTGGGAATTCTCGCGGAGAAAACCCGCGGCAACCTGACTGCCGCCGAAGACCGTATGCTGCAGACGGTGCTGTTTGAGGCGCGCATGGGCTTTCTGGAACTGACGAGCATGATGAAGATGCCCAACGTGCCGCCGCCTCCGCCGGCGAAGAAGTGAGAGAAGCAGATTCTAGCTACTAGCTCCCAGCTTCTAGCGGGTCGTCGTGGATGAAGGAGCACGTTGACCTTCCATAATGCATGGGAATCGGGAAACAATTGATTCGTTCCGGGCCTCCGGCAAAAGTCACAACGCAAACTCTGCCGTGGATCAGTTGGCTACAGCCTACAGCGAACGGCCAAAAGCTAGAGGCTAGGAGCTAGAGGCTAGAAGCTTGAAATGCAAGGTACGCTCACATTTTTGGGAACGGGGACCTCGATGGGGGTTCCGACGCTGGGCTGCGGGTGCGCGGTGTGCAACTCGGCCGATCCGCGAGACCGCAGGCTGCGGCCGTCGGTACTGTTGCGATGGATGGAGCCCGCAACGGGCGGCGAATGCATTGTCGTGATCGATACCGGCCCGGACTTCCGCGAACAGGCCCTGCGCGAGCGCCTCACGCATGTGGATGCCGTGTTCTATACGCACGCGCACGCCGATCATATCCTGGGGATGGACGATCTGCGCCCGCTCAGTTTTATTGCCTCGCGGCGTGGCGGGCCCATCCCGCTCTACGCCGATAAGGAGACCACGGCGGTGCTGGAGCATGTGTTCTCCTACACCTTTTCGTCACATGCCACGTATCCCACGCGAGCGCGCGTGCAACTCAAGCCGCTGGCCGAACGCAACGCGGTGCAGGGCGTGGAGTTTGTGCGCATTCCTCTGCTGCATGGCCAGTTGCCCATTGTTGGCTTTCGCTTCGGCAACGCGGCCTACATGACCGACGTGAGCGCAATCCCCGAGCCGAGCTTTACGCTGCTCGAGGGCGTGGAGGTGCTGGCGCTCTCGGCGCTGCGCCACGCGCCCCATCCCAGCCACTCCACCGTGGAACAGTCGCTCGCTTGGTCGCGGCGCATCGGCGCCCGTCAAACGTGGTTTACGCACATCGCCCACGACCTCGGTCACGAAGAAACCAACCGCAATCTGCCTGAGAACGCCAGGCTGGCCTATGACGGGCTGAGCGTCCCCGTGAAGCTATGAGCCGCAATCCCAACGCCGCGCCAAACGACGGCAGAGCCATCGCCATCTTCCGCTCGCTTTCAGAGGTCCCGTCAGCGTTTGGCCCCACGGTGGCCGCAGTGGGCAACTTCGATGGCGTGCACCTCGGACACCGGGAGATTCTTGCCGGCGTGGTGGATGAGGCGCGCGAGACGGGAGCGCGCGCCGTGGCCATCACCTTCGAGCCGCATCCGGAGCGCTTTCTGCGTCCCGCGCAGGCGCCGCGGTTGATTACGCCTCTGCCCGAGCGGCTGCGGCTGCTGGCTGAAACCGGGATCGACGCCGTGCTGGTGCTCGCCTTCAATGCAGCGCTGGCCAATTTAACGCCGCGCGAATTTGCCGAGCGCATCCTGGTTACGGCATTGGGCGTCCGCAGCGTCCACGAAGGACAGAACTTCCACTTTGGGCGCGGCGCGGCGGCCGGAGTCGGGGAGCTGGCCGCAATGAGCGCGCAGTTGGGTTTTGCCGTGCGCGTTCACCAGGCGGTGCGCGTGCGCGGGCTGGAGGTTTCCAGTTCGGCGGTTCGCTCGCTCGTTGGCGCGGGCGACGTGCGCCGTGCGCGATGGATTCTGGGCCGGCCGTTCACCGTACTCTCCACGCGGGCTTCCGGGCGGGGCATCGGCACACGGCTGCTGGTGCCTACGGTCAATCTGGCGCCCTACGACGGGCTGTTGCCGGCCTTCGGCGTTTATGTCACGCGGCTCCGGGTGAACGGGCGGGCTTTCCAGGCGGTGACGAACGTAGGCAACCGGCCCACGTTCGGAGAAGAATCGTTCGCCGTCGAGTCGCACATCCTGGACTCCGGGCCGATCGATATCGAGGAGCAAACGCCGCTCGAACTCGAGTTTCTCCTGCGCCTGCGCGGGGAGCGCGAGTGGGCTTCGCCGGAGGCGCTGAAGACACAGATATTCAAGGACGTGGCGCGGGCAAAACGGTTTTTCCAGTTGGCGCGTCGCTTGCCTGGCAGCGCCTGAAGCGATTTCAGACGTACCCCGCAGGCCGAGTTCACCGTCGCGCGCAGTATCCCCGGCTCCTTTTGCCTGTTGCGCGTGGAATGGCCCCGCGATTTCCGGCAAATCCCGCGGATCGTGCCCGCGGGTTCCTGGCCGCCGCGTGGCCTCGTTCGGCGCCCGCGCAGAGGAGGGGCCGTTTGACACGCTATGGCCACAGGGCTAGACTCTTCGTAGGTTTCTCCCCCACTTGGAATTACCAAGTTCCACGATATTATGATTGGGCCCCGTATCGCACACTTGAGGTGAGTCGAACCGGCGTCACATCGAGGTAATCGCGAAGGCGGCCTGCCGTCCCCGGGCGAGGTCACTCTTATCATTGATGCTCAAAGACAGAGGCGGATAGCCCCAGAGAAAGGTTGTGCTCTTGAATTCCCCAGGGATGACGGAAACTAGCGATGACGGCCGCGCCCCGAGGCCGAACGGCGACCAGGACAACATTCTTTCGGTTGCGGTAGTCGACTCGATTCTTGAGCGCCGCAACGCGGTCGCCAGCGTTGTGTGTGGATTGCGGACGACCGCCAGGTCGCCGCGGGTGACGACTCTGCACGATGTCGCGGATGCTCACCTGATCGCAAGACAAGGTTTCAACGTAGTCCTCGTGGCGGTGGACAGTGATCAGGAAGCCGCATTAAAGACGATCGAAGCGTTGTGCCGCACTGCCTTGGCCACGCCGATGGCGTATTCGCCGGTCACCGGCGATGACTTGCTGATCCGCTGCATGAGGGCAGGCGTGAGGGAGTTCCTGATCTACCCATTCGCGGCGGGCGTAGTCGAAGAAGCTTTCAGCAGGGCTGAGAGCCGCGGTCTGCTGGCGGCGGATGCGAAAAAGCCTGCCGGCAAGTCGTTTGCCTTTCTAGGAGCGAAAGGCGGCTCGGGAGTGACTACGGCGGCGTGCAACTTTGCCATCTCGATGGCTCAGGAGTCGAAACAGAAGACACTCCTGATTGACCTCGACCTGCCGCTTGGAGATGCGGCTCTTGGCCTGGGGATCGTGGGCGAGTTCTCCACGACCGATGCTTTGCAAAATCCTGGCCGGCTCGACTCCAGCTTTCTGAGAACCTTGGTGACCGAGCACAGTTCGGGTCTGTTTGTGCTCGGCGCGCCGGGCGAGTTTGTCCGCGCCGAGGTAACCAGCGATGCAATCGATACCTTGATCGAGGTTGCCTGCAAAAGCTTCGACTTTGTTGTTGTCGATGCGGGTTCCAGATGGGAGTTGGCAGAGACGCGCCTGTTCGATATGGTGTCGACCATCTATCTCGTTACGCAGATCGGCATCGCTGAACTGCGCAACGCCAATCGCCTGATTACCGGCTGCCTTCAGCCATATGCCCACAAACTTGAAATCGTGTTGAACCGGTACAAGAACGAGATGTTTGGGATTGAGACCGAGGCGATTGAAAAAGCTCTGACACGGGAGGCCCAGTGGCGGATCCCCAACGATTTTCCGGCCGTTCGCGAAATGCAGAACACTGCCGTGCCGCTGGCGCTCAAGGAGTCGAACATCCAACGCGCGATCCGCATGATGGCCAGGATCGCTTCAGGGCTGCCAGCGGAACAGCAACACAAGAAAAAGTATGCGCACCTCGGAATGGCGTCAGGGACTTAATTTGTATGCCGGTTTGACGGTAGCGTGCTGATCCGCAGGCCGCGGGAAAGTTCATAACAGCTCTACGGCGGTTCTCCTGCAACTATGAGCCATTTCGGACAGAATCCAAGGTGGTTTTTTCTTGATGAAAAAGCCACTTAGCGATTGTGCCTTGGTCTACACCTGCAGGAGACCCGCTCTAGCCGCCGGGGCCCGGTTTCGGGGCAGCCTGGTCCGCCGGCGTCAAATCCTCATCGCCGGGGAACTGCTCGCCGTCTTTGCCTGCGATGGCCGCACGCATAAAGTTGATCCAGATCGGCAGCGCCGTTACCGCGCCTGTCTCCTTTTTGCCCAGCGATTCGCGGCTATCGTAGCCCACCCACACGCCGCAGGTGACGGAAGGCGAAAAGCCCAGAAACCACGCATCGGTAAAGTCGCTGGTGGTGCCGGTCTTGCCGCCCAGCGGGTGGTTCAACTGCGCGGCCGCGGCGCCGGTGCCGTGTTGTGTGACGCCTCGCAGCAGGGCCATCATGGTGCGCGCCGTCTGCTGGCCGATCACTTCGTCCACCGCGGGGGTTTCCCGCCACAACTCGATGCCGTCGGCGTTCGACACTTTGCGCACGAGCCGCGGCGCCACGCGGATGCCGTCGTTGGGAAAGACCGCGTAGGAGGCCACCTGCTCTTCGAGCGTGATCTCGACCGCGCCCAGGGCCACGGGCAGATAAGGTGGAATGTTCGACGTGACACCGAAGCGGTGGGCCACGTCGATGACCTTGTGAATGCCTACGCGTGCCGCCAGCTTGAGCGCGGGAATGTTACGCGACTCGGCGAATGCGTTGGCGATGGTCATGGCCCCCCTGTAGTCGTTCTCGTAGTTGTGGGGCACGTAGTCGCCGAACCGGACCGGCCGGTCGAGAATGATGTCCGTAGGCTTGACGCCGTCCTCGACCGCCGCGGTGTACACGTACGGCTTGAAGCTGGAGCCGGTCTGGCGCTCGGCCTGTGTGGCGCGGTTGAAGACCGAGAGCGCGTAATCGCGGCCGCCCACCATGGCCAGCACGTCGCCGCTGGCGTTGTCGATGGCCAGCAGCGCCCCCTGCGCGCCGGAGTCCTGTTCGAGCGCGGCGCGGCGCGCGCCGCTTTCAGTCGCCGCGGTCAGATGCACATAGAGGATGTCGCCGGGCTTGACCAGCGCGTCACCGTAGCGCACGCCCGTCCATTGCCAGTCGGAGGGCAAAAGAAAGATCTCCGAGCCCTGCCGATCGGGCGGTCCGATGCGCGCATCGATTTCAAGAGGAAGCGTACGCGTGACCAGCGCGTGCACGTAGTCGCCGGGGCCGGACTGCACCGCCCAGTCGGGGTGCCGGTAGGAGTCGAGCGTGGCGCCACTCGCGAGAATGTTCTCCAACTTGCCGCGCCATCCGTGCCGCCGCTCGTAGGCGGCAACGCCCTCCACCACCGTGCGATTGGCCGCCTGCTGCAAATCCAGATCGAGCGTGGTGTCCACGCGCAGCCCGGCCTCGTGCACCTCCTCGCTGCCGAAGTGTCTCTCCAACTCGCGCCTTACCTCCTCCTGGAACCACGGCGCCACCGAACCCTCGGGGGGCGCGAGGCGCAGCCCTAGCGGAGCGTTGCGCGCCTCTTCGGCTTGCGCGTGCGGTATCGCGCCGTCTGACTCCATCTCGCTGAGCACAAGATTGCGGCGGCGGAGCGCGCGCTCGGGGTTGAGGATGGGCGAAAACGCCACCGGCCCCTTGGGGAGCCCGGCAAGGAGCGCAGCTTCGGTTAGAGTCAGATCCCTGGCGTGCTTCGAAAAGAAATACTCCGACGCGGCCTCGAATCCGTAATCCCCGCTGCCCAGGTAGATCTGGTTGCCGTAAAGCGTGAAGATCTGCTGCTTGGTGAAGGCGCGCTCGATCTGGATGGCCAGGTAAGCCTCCTGCACCTTGCGCATCACGGTGCGGTCGGAGGAGAGAAACAGATTGCGCGCCAGTTGCATGGTCAGCGTGGAAGCGCCTTGTGCGCGCCCGTGGCTGCGGATGTCATGCCAAGCCGCTCCGGCCACGCGGAAGACATTGATGCCCCAGTGCGACTCGAAGTTTTTGTCTTCGATCGAGATCACGGCCTGGCGCAGAACGGGTGCAAATCCGTCGTACCCCACCACCACCCGCCGTTCCAGCGCGAACGAGCCGATGATGCGGCCCTTGCGGTCGTAGAGGTCGGTCATGGTAGAAGGGCGGTATTGCTCCAGATCCTGGATCTGCGGCAGATTGACGGAGTAGACCAGCGTCAATCCGGCCAGCGAGCCGGTAACAGCCGCCAGCAGGATCAGCGCCGCAATGGCGGAGCGGCCGGCCAGCTTGCGGCGGCGATGCGCGGGCAGCGGCGGAGCGGCGGAGCGGCGCGCCCGGTTTGAGACGCGCGGTTCAAGAGGCTGATTGGTGGTGGCAGCCAAGGCAGATCCGGCCTCGCGGGCAAACCTTCCGCCAGCGAGACGGAGGAGTGCCTCTCTATAAGGCTAGCATTGGATCGATGTGCAAATACTCCGCTCGCGCCAAGTCCGCACCACGCCGTGCAAGAGCGGGAAACACACTCCGATGACAGGGGCGGCTACGTGCAGGCAGGCTCCCCGGTTAGCCGTTCTTGGCTTTTAAGAGCGACAGCGCCTTATTGAGCTGCTCGTCGCCATTGGGGGGAGGCATGGGCTCGCCATCGTCCTCGGGAGAAGCCACCACGACGTTCGGCGTGACGGCATCATCCTGAATCTTCTTCCCGTCGGGATTCTCGTATTTGGCTACGGTCAGCATCAGGGCCGCGCCATCGGGCAGGTCGATCGTCTTCTGCACCGTGCCTTCGCCGAAGGTGCGCTCGCCCACCACGTCGCCGCGCTTCAGGTCTTCAATCGCTGCCGCGGCCAACTCGGGCGGGCCGTAGGTGCCGCGATTGACCAGCACGGCTACGGGCGCATCGGTCAGCCACTGTGCGGGATCGGCGTTAAAGGTTTGCAGCGGATACTTCTGGCCTTCCAGCGACGCCAGGGTTCCCTGTTTGATGAAAAAGTTGGCTAAGCGCAGTCCCTGACGGGGGTCGTCGCCCGTGGTGTCGCGGAGGTCGAGAAGGATCTTGCGGCGTTTTCCTGCGCCTTTGATCCTGGCGGCAATGTCATCCACGCGGGCCGCCGTCAGAACGCCCGGCTTCAGATAAAGGATAGTCGCGTCTTCGTAGAACTGCTCGCCCAGCGGCGGGGTGGCAAGCACGGTGCGTGTGAGCGCGATCTTGTCGGGATCGGGTTTGAAAGGCCGCACCACCGAAAGGTTGACCGTGGTTCCCGGCTTGCCGGTGAGCATGAAGCGAATGATGGCCAGGGGCAGATCGTGGGTTGACTGGCCCTCGATCAGATCGATCACGTCGCCGTCGCGCAAGTGCGCCTGGTCGGCGGGCGAGCCGGACAGCACGTTGACCACCGTGGCGTACCCGAAACGCTTTGAGATTGTTAATCCCACCTGCGCATTGTCGGTAGCGGGCCGGTCCTTATAAATCTTGTACTCGTCGGCCGTAAGATAGCTGGAATCGGGATCGAGCGAGTCGAGAAGGCCGTGCAGCGCGCCGTTGGTCACGTTGCTCATATTGGGCTCGGTCACGTAGTCGTTTTGGATCTTGCGCAGAACCTCGGCGTAGACGCGCATCTGCTTGTAGGCGGCGTCCTGTTCGTCGCCGGCATGCACGCTGAGCCATCCGACCTCGCCCAGAACGTAACCCAGGCCGAGCGCGGCGAAGATCGCCACGGAGATCGCAAATACGAAGCGTTGAAAAAATCGGGACACACACACCACCCATGCAGCCTCAAGGGGAAGACGGCCGCTCATACTCTATAGACGCAATGATACCCCAAGCAGCGCGCATACAACTTTCCGGAACGGTGAAAGCTCCTGTAATCAGCAGGCTGGCGCGGCGTTGCGAACCGCTCCGAGCAATCAACGAGGGAAGACAAAGCCGATCGTCAACCGGTTGCCTCCGGTGAGCCGCTCATAGGCAAGGCTTCCCGCGAACTTTCGCAGCAGGCGGATGCCCTGCCCTCCGGGCCGTAGCTGATCGATGGACGACGGAGCAGGCGTTTCTTCGGCCGCCGAGGACGCGAGGGGGTCAAATGGCGGAGCCTGATCTTCGATCGTGAACACGAGTTGATGCGTTCCAGCCGGAGCGCATTCCACCGTGATCGAGTGGTTCGGCTGCCCGCCGTACCCGTGGCGAACGACGTTCGAGAGCGCTTCTTCCAGGCAGAGATGTATTGCGAATCGCGTGTCCGCGGGGACTGCGTATTCGGCGGCCAGCGCTTCGACCCACGGCCAAAGCCGCGCCAGCTCATCGAGCTCACTTTGCAAGCTCAACCGCGGCTCGGGCTGGACTGTGTTTTCCGCGGGCATGGTTGCCGCCTGACAACAGGTTGAGCTTACTGTAATGCAGCCAGTGCGGCAGCCAGATCGCGGTGAATCGGCAGCAGAGAATCGATGCCGCTGGTTTTCAGAACCGATTCCACCATCTCCGTGGGCGCAAGAAGCACAACCTTGCCGCCCCGGCTGTGCACGGCCCGCGCGGGAATCACGATGGATCGCAATCCCATCGAGCCGAGGAACGAGACTTTCTCCAAGTCGATCAGCAACTTTTTCGCGCTGCCCGCAATCAGGTTCATCTTCAGATCCACTGCCGCGGCTCCGGCGATGTCCATACGCCCGTCCAGGCCGACTCTGGTGACGCCGCCGTCCATTTCTTCGGTGGAGATTTCCATTGCGTTCTTCCTTTTTCTGTTGCCAACTGCCGGGGAATCTTTTGTTCCCGCGGAGGACGCGCCCACGTTCGGCGCTGCCATTGCGGGCTACGGCGGTTCTCCTGCAACTATGAGCCATTTCGAACAAAATTCAAGGTGGCTTTTTCTTGATGAAAAAGCCACTTAGCGATTGTGCCTTGGTCTACACCTGCAGGAGACCCGCTATAGCGTGATGGTACCCGCCGAATGTGACAGTCCTGTTACAAAGCGCAACGCGCCAGGCGCCGAAGCCCCGTTACTTGAGCGAGAGAAAGATCTGCGTATTCTGGCTGGGCGGCTGCGAAGAGGGTCCGTTCGCCGCGCTGCCATGGTTCAGGAATTCGATGCGCAGAGTCTTGCGCTTTTTGGCCTTGAACTCTTCGCTGACGATGTTTGAGACCTTTTCCTGGCCTCCGCTTTTGACGGTCACGCGGAACTCCTGCACACCCGGCGGAACAAACAGCTTGTCGAGGTTCGTGTTGTCGCCCGTGATGAAGCGCAGATAAACCTTCCCGTTCATCTCCACGGTGAAGGGCAGGCCGATGGGCACTTGGTTCAACTCAATCTTGAGCTTTGCATTGGTGTTGGGATCGAGGGTCAAGGGGTTGAAGGCCACGGCTGCCGAAGCCGGCTGGGGCTTGGCCGTAGCGGGAGGCGCTGGCGCTGGATTGGCGGCCGGTGGAGGCGCTGCCACGGCCACCGGGGCGGTCGGCGGCGGTGAAGAGGGAGTTGTCTTCGCCGCAGAGGGTTTGGCTGCGGAGGGTTTGGCGGCACGCTGCGCCGGCGCGGTGGCCGGAGAGTTGCCCGGATTGGCCGCGGTAGAGGGCGTGGGAGTTTGACCTTCCGGTTTGGGAGCTGCTGCCGGAAAGCCCTGTTGTGGCTGCGTTGCCGGAACCGCGGCGGCCTGCTGCTGAGGCGGGGCCACCTGCTTGCGATGCTGCAGCCAGAACCAGCCGCCCGCCGCGGCCACCCCAATCGCCGCAACCGACAGCAGCGCCACGGCAAACACTGTCTCAAACCGCACTGCTTTGCCCGGCTTTTTTGCCGCCGGTTTGGGCGGAGGCTGCGCAGCCGGCTTTGTGGCCGCTCGGCCGGCTTGTGGCGCCCGCTGAACGTTTGAAGCGCCGGCCGCCGGCCCCAGCGTGACGTCCGATCCGCCCACAGCAGCCGCCGGCGCCTCGGCGTGCATCGCCGTCGCTCCGGCATTCGCGCGCAAAGCCGCCAGATCCTGCGCCAGTTCCTCGCCGGTTTGATACCGCTCAGCCGGGCTCTTGGCCAGGCACTTCAGAATCACTGCCTCAAGCCGCGCCGGAATCGCAGGGTTGAGTTTCGCCGGCGGAATCGGCTCGGTGTAGACGACCTTGTAGGAGACGGCCGTCATGGTTTCACCGGGGAAGGGCTGCTCGCCGGTGGCCAGCGAATAAAGAATCACGCCCAGCGAAAAAAGATCGGCGCGGCCATCGATGGGCGCGCCCGTAAACTGCTCGGGCGGCATGAAGGAGGGCGTTCCCAGCAACTGGCCAGTGGTCGTAATTTCGCTGGCCGCGAGCTTGGCGATGCCGAAGTCGGTGATGCGCGGCCGCTCGGCTCCATACACCTCGCGCGAGGTCATCAGAATATTCGCGGGCTTGATGTCGCGGTGGATCACGCCCTGGCGGTGCGCATAACCCAGCGCCTCGGCAATCTGCTGGCCGATCTCGCTCACCCGGTCGAGCGTATACCGCTCGCCTTTCTTGATGACGTCGGCCAGCGTTCTGCCGTCGACGAACTCCATCACCAGAAACGGCGCGCCCTCGTGCTCGCCCACGTCGAAGACGGGCACAATTCCGGGATGCGCCAGGACGCCGGATGCGCGCGCCTCGCGGTAGAATCGCGCGCGATATTCCTCGGCTTGCGCGCCTTCCAGCGCCGTGGAATGGATGGTCTTGAGAGCGACGAGGCGGCCTACCGCAGGGTCGCGCGCCTTGAAGACGCTGCCCATCGCGCCCCGGCCCAGCTCCTCGACAATCTCATACCTCCCAATCACTTTGGGGACGTTCATGGTGTGGATTGTATCAACCTCGCACGGACTGTTTCCGCGATTGATCGCCTGTAAAATCGTACGTTTGCTGAGGTCTTTTAAACCCGCCGGCCGTAAAAGTCAGAGCAGATTCTTATGCCGGCTTGCGGTAGCGCACCACCAGCAGCGTCAGGTCATCCGACTGGGGAGCTCCCTTGGTGAAGTCCCGCACCGCATCGAGAATCGCCTGTTGCAGCTCTTCCACGGAAGCACCGTTCCGGCCGGCGAGAACCTCACTCAAGCCCGAAACCTCGAACAACTCATGGAGCGGGTTTTCCGCCTCCGTCACGCCATCGCTGAAGAGCACCAGCGTATCTTCCGGCTCAAGCTGCAGCCGCGCCGACGTGTACTCCGCCTCGGGAATCAGGCCTACGGGGAACGACCCCTCCGTGTAGAGTTCGCTTACCTTGCCCTGGCGAAGCAGCAGCGGCGATGGATGCCCGGCCTTGATGTACTCGAACATGCCGTCGCGGCCCAGCAGTCCGATGAACATCGTCGCGTAGCGGCCGACCTCCGCGTGGCGGCATAGGAAACGATTGATGTGATTGAACACCTTCACCGGATCCGTGCCCATGGTCATGCCCGACAGCGCGCCCTGCAGCATCGTGGTCAGCAGCGCCGCGCCCAGCCCTTTGCCGCTCACATCCGCAATCAGGATCGCCGTCCGGTCTTCGCTCACCGGAACCACGTCGAAGTAATCGCCGCCCACCTCATGACATGGAAAGTGCAAGCCGGTAACGGCGAGATGGGGAAGGTCGTTCAATCCATGAGGCAGCAGCGCCTGCTGGATGGCGCGCGCGATCGACAGCTCCTGCTCCAGCCGCTGGCGTTCGCGCTCCCGCTCCACCAGCCGCGCGTTATCCATAATGCTGGCAGCCTGTGCTCCAAGCGCGTCGAGAATCTGCCGGTCGAGCGCCGAGAACGCCGCAATGTGCCGCGAGTCGAGATAGATCACGCCCAGCAACTGGCCGCGCTCGTGCTCGGCGCCCGTGTCGGCCGTCGAGCGCGATGAGGCATACAGCGGAATCGCAACCACTGCGCGCAAACCCTGCACCACGATGCTCTCCGCCGCCTTCAGGTCCAGGCCGGCCAGGTTCAGGTCCTCCGTAATCACGCTCGATTGCCGGTCGATCGCCTGGCGGATCGCCGTCTGGCTTGGGTTCAGCGTCTCCGGCGGCAGGCTCTCGCCCTTGTTGCCGCGCGCCAGGCGCACGCGCAGTGTGCCCGCCGCGTCAGGCTCAATCAGCAGCCCGCGGTCGGCGTGCGTGACCGAGATCGCATGGTCCAGCATCGTGCCCAGCACGGACTCCAGAGGAAGCTGGGAGTGCAGCAGCGACGTTGCCTCCAGCAGCAGATTCAGCCTGCTCAGGCCGCCGGAGGATGCCGTGCCGGTGAAATCGGAAAGGGTGCCGATGCGCGTCAGAAGGTTGGCCACCGACTCCTGCGGCGCGGGTGAAGCGACAGCCGATGCCGCATGGAACACGATCCTGTAACTGTCATCGATGCCGAAGGTGATTACGTCGCCGTCGCGCAGCGCCTGCTGCCGCACCTTCTCGCCATTCACGAACAGTCCGTAGCGATTGCCGCGGTCATCCAGCCGGTAGCCAGATCCATCGGCGACAATCGCGGCGCAACGCCGGGAGACGCGCCCATCGGAAAGCTGCAAAGCATTGTCGCCCTCGCCGCCCCTGCCAATGTTGAATGGAAACTGCGTAACGGGGACCTGCTCCCGCGAGCTGTCGGGAGCGATCACTTCGAGCACGGTTTCCGATTGCGGGGAATGTTGGTTCATAGCATCCGGCGTGCGCAAATTCTAACATGCACCATCGAGACGACTTGAGAACAAAAGCAGAATGGATGGCAGGACCGGGATGCTCTTAAGCCGGATGCTTCTCTGAGCAGGGGAATCAACAGAAAAAGTGCTGTTGACAAAGTCGTCCTATTTGGTATATCACTTGCTCGCTCGATTTTGATATATCAGGGAGCCTTCGAAGAAATGGCTCCCCCGTGAAAAACGTACGTCTGTTCTATTTCCCCAGCCAACATTGATCGCGATATTGGGCTCGCTCGTGGATGAGTGGATCGAGCAGTATCGCGTCTTCTGGGCGAACCGGCCGAATTGCCTGAAAGCATTTGTTGGGGCCGAGTACGCACGGAGGCAGCGCTCTCGGCAGACACAAAGGATCTCCGCAGCGAGAAAAGGAAAAGCTATGAACATGAAGAAGTTCGCTTCGATGGCCCTGTTGACAACGGTCATTGCCATCCTGCTGGGCGTCTCTGCCTTCGCGCAGACCGCAGTCTGCGGCACGTCCATCCTGAACTCCCCGTGGAACTACAACGGCACACCGGGGACGTACACCACCAGCGGCACGCCCGCGGGCCTGCCCACGTTCGGCGCCTCCGGAACAAACTTCCCGAACGCGACCAGCGTAGTGGTCATCGCCGCCGGGGACAACAGTACCGCGGCCGGCAATGGCGCCTACGGGAATGACGATACGGTCTACTACTTCGAGCCGGGTACGCACACGATCACGTCCGGTGTCATGTATACGGGGTCTAACTCGGCTTATGTGGGCGGGTACACCACCGCTGCCGGCAAGGCGATCATTGACGGGGCCGGGAAGACCGGGTTAGACGCGGCCAACGCCAAAGTGGCCAACGACACCTACGAATACCTGACCATCCAGAACTTCTCCTCTGGCCACAACGGTGCGCTGCTCGGGAACGTGAACGGCTCGTCGTTCGCGACCGGGAACACCTACATGTACAACACGATCGGCCCCAACGAATATTCCCAGGATACCGGCCTGCTGAATAGCACCTCGAGTCCCGGGGTGGGCGGTGGATACGCTATCGACATGGATGGGAACACCACCATCTCCTACAACTGCATCACGCACAACGCGCAGGGCGGCTACAACGGTTTCGGCCTGAGCAATGCCGTCACCAATAACGAAATTAGCTGGAACGGGCTCGGGTCGTACCCGGACACGGGCGGTACTGGGGCTAGCCCGTACGCTTGCGGGTGCTCCGGCGGCGGGAAAATGTTCTTTACGGCCAACGCGACCGTCACCGGCAATTATGTCCACGACAACTACAACACCGGCATCTGGTTTGATTTTGACAACACTGGGATGACGATCACCAATAACTATATCTCCTCGAATTGGAGTAGCGGCATCTTCATAGAGGCCAGCTACAACACCAAGATCGCCCAAAACACCCTGATCGGCAATGGATGGGCGTCGGACGGGGCCTGGCCAGGAGGTTATAACGGTGGAACATGCTATGGCGGGATATCCTGCACAAACGGGAACGGTCCTGTCACTGGCGCCGGCGGCGGGAATCCAATAGGGGACATCGACTTTTCCGACTCCGGCGCCAACGCGAACCTGTCCACGATTCAGGTGCCGAACGGGAAATACACAGTACCAGGGTGCTCCTCGAACTGCTCAGTTACGTCTAATTGGTCCGGGCAAGCGCTCGTCCAGGGGAACACGATCAAGAATAGCTTCGGCGGAGTCAAGGTTTATACCGATACTGACCGGTACCCTGGCAACCAGGATAACGACTCGTCGTGCAGTATACCGCTGGGTGCTTTGGATCAGGCGAACAGCTCCCTCTACTATTTTCAGACCGAGGAATTGGAGACAGACTCATCAGATGCGGTCATTTCCGGGTCAACGGTTACCACATCTGCCGGGACCACGAAGCTCTGCAACGATTATGGGCAGACGGCTAGCCAGGAAAGTGATGGCACCTACATCTTAGGCCAGAACCAAGTTCAAGCTCCATCGGTAGGCATGGGCGTGTTTGACATCAACGCCGGGACGTTCCTCGGCAACGTCGCCAGCGTGAGCAGCGCGAACCAGTTCACCCTGAATCAGTCCCCTGGGAACAGGTCCAATGCCCGGCTGATGGTGGCCGCCTACGGCGGATGCGGCCCAGCGGACGACTTCGGCGGCGCCCCAGGCGTGACGAGCGGCAACCCAGCAGAGTATTACTTTGATAACTGTGTCTGGGGCGGTCGCGGCGTTACGATATCCGGGAACGTACAATCTGCCAACGGCACGACTATAACGGGTTGCACGACAGCGAATGGGTGCGGCTTTACCCGGGCCATCGCGTTCCTCGCGGGGGTTCCGACGCTCATGCAGTTTTTCGACGACTATCAGAACGTAGTCGCACTTGCGTCCGGCGGCCTCGGAAACGTCTTTTCTAACAACACCTACACCTGGTCCGGTGGCGGCCCTGGCGCGTTCTCATTTGTGGCGGGCAACCAGAATAGTTCGACGCTGACGCAGGCGCAGTGGCAGGCGTCACCGTACGGCCAAGATGCCGGTTCGACATTCGGGACCGGCACGACGCCGATCATCTCGTTCTCTCCGGGCATCGTCACCTTTACCGCAACGCAGGGCGGCTCGAGCCCTGCCTCGCAGAACGTGACCGTGAGCAACTCGGGAGCGGGCACGCTGGCGAAGCCGACCACCTCGACCACCTACAACAACGGCAGCGGCTGGCTGACCGTTACGGTGCAGGGCAGTTCGGCCCCCTATACGCTGGTCAACCAGCCGAGTATCTCTGGCCTGGCGGCCGGGACCTACACCGCCACGGTGAGTGTCGCGAGTTCGGGAGCGACCAACACGCCTCAGACCTACTCGGTGATAATCACAGTCTACTCATCGTCGTCGTCGTCGCCGGCCATCTCGCTTTCTCCAACCAGCCTCAGCTTTAGCGCAACGGTGGGCGGCGCAAATCCATCCGCGCAGAATGTCACCGTGAGCAACTCCGGCGGCGGCACGCTGGCGTCCCCGACAACCTCGATCAACTACAGCCAGGGAAGCGGCTGGCTCAGTGTGAACTGCACGGGCAGCCAGGCCCCCTATACGTGTTCCACCCAGCCGACTACCGGGAGCCTCGCCGCCGGAACCTACAACGCCACGGTGCAAGTCTCCTGCACGGGAGCGACCAAC
>Ga0187869_10000336_pt1 | contig 54274 bp, 83 predicted proteins | sample June2016WEW_13_1_2_FD_132972 | JGI IMG/M metagenome (GOLD analysis project Ga0187869, IMG submission 132972) | Peatland microbial communities from SPRUCE experiment site at the Marcell Experimental Forest, Minnesota, USA - June2016WEW_13_100 | ecosystem: Environmental > Terrestrial > Soil >...
CACCGCCGCCTCCGGCCCCATAACCCTCGAAAGGGAGGGAAGCCGGAGTTCGCCTGGTTAGCGCACCGTGTACCGACGGGGAAGCCCGCGGATTCACCAAGAAAGGAGCAACGCATGCCTCGAACACATCTGGCCAGACACCAAGGGTGGTTCATGGCGGGGGTGCTTTTCCTCGCGCTGGCGGTAGGCAGCGCCGGAACAGCTCTGGGCCAGCAAGCGCCGAGCACACCCGCGCAACCCCCCCAACGGCAGCACCTCCTCACCCCCGAGGATCGTGCGGCCATGGCGCAGATTTACTGGCACCGGATGCAGGAGCGGCTGGGCCTCACAGATCAGCAGGTGTCGGACATCCGAGGTATCCTCCAAGCTCGGCGGGATGCGGCACGAGCGGACATCCAGACCCTCTTCGCGGCCCGCAGGGAGCTTCGGAACCTCCTGCAGCAGCCGAACTCTGACCTAGCTGCCATTCAGTCGGCGGCGGGCCAAGTGAAGCAGCTTCAGGACAAGATGCTCGACCAGCACCTCCAGACCCAGCTCGCCATCCGATCCAAGCTCACACCGGATCAGCTGGCGAAATGGGGGGAACTGCACAAAGGCATCGGCGGCCACGGGTGGCGGCGGGGTGGGGGCTTTGGTTGGCGGCGCTCGTGACGCCTTGCCTAACGACTCTTGTCCTGGGGGCGCCCCGGTCCCGGTCTTGGCTCGCATGAGTTCTTTCGCGCTCTGGAACGGTCGGGAAGAACCAAGCTCCCGACCGTTCCCATGGCCCGCGGGTTGGGGCCTCGGCAACGCGGTCAACGAGAATCGCTTCGGCCACGGCCCCATCCGCCCGGCGCGCGTCGTCCACGTGGATGTGAAGAGCCTCCAGCCGATCCACACCGGGCCGCAGATCACCGCGACGCCCGCCAGCTTCGTGCCCACGGCGAGTCGCGGCATCCGACCCCCCGAGGAGATTCTGAGGCGATCGGTGGTCGCCAGTCGCGCGCCGCACCTCGGGTCGCCGGCCTCCGGGGGGGGAGCGGAACGTGGGGCCAGCGGGGGTCCCCACGCCGGCTCCTCGCCTTGTCTCGGTGCCTCAGCAGCGCGAGACCGCCCCGGTCTTGCCCCGTCCCCGCTTCGGGCAGAGCACGGTCGAGCGTCCCATCCCCGATCGCGCGCAGCCGCCCTCTCCCCCCAGGCGTGAAGGCACGCGGCGCGAGGCGCCGGGGAGTGGCCCGTCGTCGGCCGTGTCCCCGCCTCCGGCCCATCGCGCCGAGCGCCGGGCGCATTCTCTGCCGGGCGAGCCCGCCAATCGCCTCTCGCCAAGTCGGGCTGAGACCAAGCCGCCACAGCCCGCGACCCGCCCGGCGGCCCCGCCCCCAGCCCGTCCGCACAGCGCGCCCGAGAAGACATCGCGGGAGCGCCAGGGCGGCTAGCCCTGGCCGTCCTTGAACACTTCCACTCCCGCCTCGTTCACGTGGGTTGCCCCCTGCAGTACCCGTGGGTGGTCGCCGCATGGTGGTGGTAGCAGGGGCGGTTGATCCGATCGAGGTATCCCCGCTTCAACTCATACGCGGCCGCAAGTCGATCCAGGGGTTGCTGTCGGGGTTGTCCAGCGATTCGGAGGAGGAGGCCCTTGCTTTTTGCGCGCTGACCGGCATCCGGTCGATGATCGAGGCGTACCCGCTCGAGCGCGCAGCGAACGCCCACGGTCCGATGATCCAGAGCCGGCTCAGGTTTCGCGCGGTGTTGACGAGTCAGCCAGAGGGGATCTCGGCGTAGTGTCGCGCCCGATGGTGACATGTCCCGCCCTTTCGTTTACAATGGCATGTGGCAGCACGCCCTTCGACGAGCCAGTGGCGCAACCGCCCCGCTGGGCGGAGGGACAGCGTCGGACGGGCGTGTCCGGCCGGTACGCTCATCCGAAGGGTCGCGCGCCTGGACGCCCCTGACACCACACCGGTCGTCCTCCCCTGCAAAGGCGGCCTGGGCGACCTCAAGGAGGGAAGGAGGGTAGGATGCCAACCACACTCGACGACAAGGCCATCGATCAGCTGTTTCGCACGGCGCGAACCCAGAATGGGTGGCAGGACGAGCCGGTGAGCGACGAGGTGTTGCGCCGGCTCTACGACCTGGTGAAGATGGGTCCGACCAGCGCCAACGCCCTGCCGGCGCGGTTCGTGTTTGTCAAATCGCCGGAGGCCAAGGCGCGACTCAAAGCGTGCCTAGCGCCGACCAACGTGGAGAAGACTATAGCGGCGCCGGTCACCGTCATCGTGGGGTACGACACGGAGTTTTATGAGAAGCTGCCCCATCTGTTCCCCCACGCGGATGCCCGGTCCTGGTTCGTCGGGAACCCCGAGCTGATCCAGAGTACCGCGTTTCGCAACAGCAGCTTGCAGGGGGCATACCTGATCCTGGCGGCGCGGGCGCTGGGCCTCGACTGCGGCCCCATGTCCGGCTTTGACAGCGCCAAGGTGGACGCTGCCTTCTTCCCTGGTGGCAAGTTGAAATCGAACTTCCTGGTAAATTTGGGATATGGTGATCCGAGCAAAGTTCACCTCCGGAACCCACGCCTCGCATTCGAGGAGACGTGCCAGATCGTATAGACCGAGCCGGCCGCGGGGGTGACTCCATCCCGTCCGCCATCGAGGGACTTCGCCCACTTGCCCGCCTCGGCCGCACATTCTCTTGTTCGTGTCCGCCCACTCTATGGATGCTCCATCCGCGACAGAGCACCTCGAATCCCCTTCCGGGGCAGCCCGCTCTTCCTACGTGGTCGGAGCGGGCATTCTGCTGAGCCGTCTCGCCGGATTGATTCGGGACCGTGTGTTTGCCCACTATTTCGGCAACTCGGATGCGGCCGACGCATTCCGCGCCGCCTTTCGTATCCCCAATTTTCTCCAGAATCTCTTCGGTGAGGGGGTCCTGTCGGCCTCCTTCATCCCCGCCTACGCAGGGCTCCTCGCGCGGAGGAACACGAAGGAAGCGGGAGAAGTGGCCGGGGCGATCGCCGCCATTCTCGGCCTGGTGGTTTCCATGCTGGTGGTGGTCGGGCTCTGCGCGACCCCGTATATGATTGCCGCCATCGCTCCCGGCTTTGAAGGAGAAAAACGCGAGCTGTGCATCCGTCTCGTGAGGATATTTTTTCCTGGCGCCGGGCTGCTGGTCTTTTCCGCCTGGTGCCTCGGGATCCTGAACAGCCACCGCCATTTCCTCCTTTCCTACACCGCGCCGGTCGTCTGGAACGCCGCCATCATTGCAGCGCTCCTGAGCTTTGGGAGCAAACAGCCGCAATTCTCTCTGGCAACCCTGGCGGCGTGGGGATCCGTTCTGGGCAGCCTGCTGCAACTGGGCATCCAGATCCCTGTCGTTCTCCGCCTGGTTGGGCGTCTGCGCCTGGCGCCGGACATTCGGCTCCCCGAGGTCCGGATCGTGATCAGGAACTTCGTGCCGGCGTTCATAAGCCGGGGCGTCATTCAGATCAGTGCCTATGTTGATTCGCTCATCTCCAGCCTCCTGGGGACGGGCGCGGTGGCCGGACTCAGTTATGCCCAGACCCTGTACACCCTGCCGGTGAGCCTGTTCGGCATGTCCGTGTCCGCCGCAGAGCTGCCCGCCATGTCTAGCGCCCTCGGTAATCAGGAGGAAGTGGCCCGCCACCTGCGCGCCTGTTTGAATTCCGGTCTTCGCCGCATCGCCCTGTTCATCGTCCCCTCGGCCATGGCCTTTCTCACCCTCGGCGATGTCGTCGCTGCGGCCATTTATCAATCCGGGCGCTTTTCCCGGGCAGACGCGGTGTACGTCTGGGCGATCCTTGCCGGGTCCGCCGTGGGCCTCCTGGCCTCCACCCTGGGACGACTTTACACCTCAACCTATTACGCCTTGCGGGACACGCGAACGCCCCTCCGTTTCGCCATCCTGCGCGTCGTGCTGACCGCACTGTTCGGCTACGTGACCGCCGTTTTCTTCCCCCCACTGCTCGGAATCGCCTCGCGCTGGGGCGTGGCCGGCCTGACTGCCTCAGCGGGGCTGGCGGGCTGGCTGGAGCTCCTGCTGTTGCGCAGGTGCCTGAATCAGCGCATCGGCACGAGCGGCCTGCCGGTTTCATTCACACTGCGGCTGTGGACAGCCGCCGCGACCGGGGCTGGCGTGGCCTGGATCATCAAAGGGGCCGTCGGCCTTCTACACCCACTTTCCCAGGCGGTGCTCGTGTTGGGGCCGTACGGGCTGGTCTATTGTGCCGCGGTCCTGGCCTTTGGAGTGCCCGAGGCTCGCAACGCATGGGAACGAGTGCGGGGACGGAGGAGAGTGTAGGCGCGCTTTCGAGGCCCCCGGGGATGCTCTTGAGGTGGGATGGGCCTCGGGAACATCACATCTACGCTGACCCGGCCCCGCATCGGCGGGTCCGGATCTGGACGAGCCAGTTCCGCATCTACGCTGTTGACAGCGGCCGCGCCAAGGCGACGGGCGTGCCCAGCGGGGGGACGAACGAGATGAACACCGCGACCCGAAAAGTGCTCCCGCCCCGCGCGCACCAGGTGTTTCGCTGAGGCAACTCAAGGTTGGTCGCGTTTGTCCCCTCGCCGCCGCTGGTGGGGGAGAGCAGGTATGGTGTATCAGTTGGTGGAGAGGACAACTGTCAAGTACCGCTTGGCGTGAGGGGCACGGGTTCGTTAGGATAGCCGTCGACCGACCATTGAGTGCGATCGGTGGCAGAGAGGGGCCCGCTCACTGGACGCGGTGGGAATTGAAAGGGAGGTATGGATGTCGAAAGCCAAGGTGTACATCTCCAGAGCAGTGAAACCTGGCGTGCTGGTCCGGCTGGGCGAGGTGTGCGAGACCCGGGTCTGGGCGGGGTCTGGCCGATGCCCCGCTGACGTGTTTGAAAAGGAAATCGCGGATGTCGATGCGGTCCTGGGTACCGATGGCTGGACGGGCGAGTTGATGGACAAGGCCCCCCGCATACGCATCATTGGGTTGACCGCAGTGGGCTTTGACAACGTGGACATCGCCGCGGCGACCCGGCGCGGGATCATCGTGACCAACACGGCGGGCTCTCTCACCGATACGGTCGCCGACTTGACCTTCGCCCTCATCTTGGCGGTCGCGCGGCGCATCTGCGAACAGGATCGTTGGGTCCGAGCGGGGCACTGGAAGACCGCGGGCATGACCGCCATGGCATGGGACGTCCATCATGGGACGCTAGGCATCATCGGACTGGGGAGGATCGGCGCCGAGGTGGCCTACCGTGGACTCGGGTTCCACATGAAGGTGCTCTACTACGACACGGTTCGCCGGCCGGAGCTGGAGAAGGAGCATGGATACAAGTTCATCGACATGGACACCCTGCTCAAGGAGTCCGACTTTGTCGCCATCAACACGGCGCTCACCCCCGACACCCGGGGGATGATCGGCCAAGCGCAGTTGGCGAAGATGAAGCGGACGGCGTTTCTCATCAACACCTCGCGCGGGCCCGTGGTGGACGAGAAAGCTCTGATCAAGGCGCTTCAGGAGGATCGCATCGCCGGCGCCGGCCTGGACGTCCTCGAGAAAGAGCCGGTCGATCGCCACAACCCGTTATTGAAGATGGAGAACGTGGTCGTCCTGCCCCATGTGGGAAGCGCCACCGAGGCGACCCGCCAGGCCATGGTCGACCTGGCGGCCGACAACATCCTGGCGGTGCTGCAGGGGAAGCCGCCGCTCACGCCGGTCAACCCCGAGGTGGTCTCCAGGCTGAAGAAGCAGCGACGCGATTCGTGACCGGGTGAAGGGGCCCCCTCCCATCTTGATAGCTGTGGGAATCAACTTCCGTTGTAGACTCGGCCACGCATCGGCGCCAGCGCGATAGAAAGCCTGCGGGTTCGCGGCACCAAAGGCTCCCGGAGCTGAGCGACTGCGGGCTAGGGGATCGCAACCAATGGGGAACGGAGGAACGGGTATGGCAGAACTCAGATATCGGCTCGTAGCGGGTTGGGAGAAGCTCCCCAAGGGTTACCGGCACCTGGACTGTGTCGGCGCCGGCGTGGACGCCAACGATCGCGTCTATCTCATCACCCGCAGCGACGTGCGCGTGATCGTGTACGAGCATGATGGGACTTTCGTCACCTCCTGGGGGGAAGGGGTCTTCACCCCGCGTACCCACTGCATCCGGTTCGGTCCGGATGGGGCGGTGTACACCGTGGACGACGGGGACCACACCGTCCGCAAGTTCACCCCCGACGGCAAGCAGCTGATGATGCTGGGCACCCCGGGGGTGGCATCCGACACCGGGTACGATCCCAAGATCAAGGATCCTTTTGACAGGTTGGCCAGCATCACGCACGGCGGACCCCCCTTCAACCGGCCCACCGGCGTCGCCATCGCTCCCAACGGGGAGCTGTACGTGTGCGACGGCTACGGGAACGCCAGGGTTCACCGCTTCTCGGCCGACGGCACGTTCATCCAATCCTGGGGCGAGCCCGGTACCAAACCCGGCCAGTTCAATCTGCCTCACGACATCTGGGTGGCGCCGGATGGTCGGGTGTTCGTGGCCGACCGGGAGAACGATCGGATCCAAATCTTCAGCCCGACCGGCCAGTTTCTTGACCAGTGGACCCACGTGCAGCGGCCGACCGGTCTCTGCATGCGGGATGGGCTGATGTATGTGTCGGAGCTGTGGTGGGTACCCGGCCAGCGCTCCTTCCGCTTGGGCAAGATCGAGAAAGACATGCCCGGCCGGGTCAGCGTGCTGGACATGAGCGGAAAGGTGCTGGCACAGTTCGGGCATGAGGGCGAAAAGACGGCCCCGGGTAGCTTCATCGCCCCCCATGGGATCTGCGCCGACTCCCGCGGCGACCTCTATGTGGCCGAGGTGACCGACACCTTTGCCGCCACGCGGGGGTTGGTCCCTGTGGGGTCCCACACGTTCCAGAAGTTCGCAAGGGTCTCGCAGTTCGTAAGACCTTAACCCTCCGGATGGGGCGGCCAACTGGTCGCCCCATCCCCATCAGGTGGTTCCGTATTTTCCATCCCCATGGCCGCTTCCATCCTAATGCGCGGGCGTAGCCCGAAGTGAATCCGCGCAGTGTGGGGACATACCAGCGAGGCACGACGTCGAGGATCTCCCTGACAGCGAGCCCCAGACCGGCCAAGCCGTGCTGGAGCCTCACGGGGGCGTGGGAGCTGCGGAAAGGGGATGCGGGCGGAGACGAGGTGCCCGGGAACGAAGCTCCCGGAATTCAGCTGATGCCCAGATACGCCGCTCTGACCTGGGGATTCTCGCGGACCTCTTTGGCGCTGCCCTCGAGGACGATGCGGCCCGTCTCCAGGACGTAGACGCGGTGAGCGATGGAAAGGGCCATGTGGGCGTTCTGCTCGACCAGCAGGATGCTCGTGCCCTTGGCGTTAATCTCCCGAATGATCCGGAAGATCTCCTCGACCATGATCGGGCTGAGGCCCATCGAGGGTTCGTCCAGAAGGAGCAGGGTGGGCCGGCTCATCAGGCCGCGCCCCGTGGCCAGCATCTGCTGCTCACCCCCGGACAGCGTGCCGCCAGGCTGATTGATCCGTTCCTTGAGGCGGGGAAAGCTGGCGAACACACGCTCCAGGGATTGCTGGATCTCCGCCCTGTCCTCGCGCGTGTAGGCGCCCATCTCCAGATTCTCCCGGACCGTGAGGGGCGCGAAGATCTTGCGGCCCTCGGGGACCTGGATGATCCCCAACCGGACAATCTGCTCGGCGCGTATCATCGTGATGTCGCGGTCCCTGAACCGGATGGAGCCGCGCCGCGGCCGCAGAAGGCCGGAGATGGTGCACAGGGTGGTGGACTTGCCGGCGCCGTTGGCTCCGATCAGTGTGACGATCTCGCCCTCGTTTACCGTGAAGGAAATGCCCTGGAGGGCATGGATGGCCCCGTAGTAGACATTGAGCTCGCGGACATCAAGCAACACCGGCCGCCCCCTTGCCCAGGTATGCCTCGATGCATCGGACGTTTCCTTGAATCTCCTTCGGCGTGCCGCGCGCGATCACCTCGCCGAAGTCCATCACCGTGATGTGTTCGCAAATGCCCATCACCACGCGCATCTGGTGCTCGATGAGGAGGATGGTCAGGTCGAACTGGTCCCGGATGAAGTGGATCAACTCCATCAGCGTGACGATCTCGCCGGGATTCATCCCGGCCGCCGGTTCGTCCAGCAAGAGCAGGCGGGGCGTGGAGGCCAGGGCGCGCGCGATCTCCACGCGGCGCTGCTGTCCGTAGGGCAGGTTCTTGGCCAGCTCGTGCTGGATCCTCTCCAGCTTGAAGATGGCCAGAAAATCCTGCGCGCGCTCGGTCAGTTCGCGTTCCTTGGCGTCGAACTTCTTGTTCCGCAGAACGGCGTCCATCATGCCGTAGCCGGCGTGCGGGTGGTAGGCAATGCGGACGTTGTCAAGGACCGTAAGATTGGGGAACAGCCGGATGTTCTGGAAGGTCCGACCGATGCCCAGTCGCGTGATCTCGAAAGGCTCCATCCCGACGGTGTTGTCCCCCTGGAAAAGGATGTCGCCACCGGTGGGATAGTAGAGCCCGTTGATCATGTTGAAGACGGTGGTCTTGCCGGCGCCGTTGGGGCCGATGAGACCGGCCAGCTCGCCGCGCCTCACCGTCAGGTCGAAGTCGCTGACGGCGCGCAGGCCGCCGAAGAACTTGGTGAGGCCCTGGATCCGGAGCGTGGGGTTCTCGGGATCGTTCATCGGGGTCGGCGACATTATCGGTTCTCGCACCTACTTGCCCGCTGGCACTGGAGTGGCGCGCGGCCCGTCGTGCGTCCGCGGCTGCACCTCCGGGGCGCGCAGGAAGCCCCATTCCGCCCTCCCCAGCAGTCCCTGGGGTCGCACCAGAATCAGCAGGAGGAGCGCGATGGGGTAGAGGACGAAACGCCAGGTGGGGGCCTCGGTCCCCATCTGGCCCAAGATGACCCGCAGCAGCCCCTCCAGAAAGAAGATCCAGCCGAAGGACGCCGCGATCGTGCCGCTCATGCTGCCCGGGCCACCGAAGACAACGATGATGAGCGGGTTGAACCCCACCAGAAAGTCGAAGGTCCCCGGGCTGAGGAAGCCGATGAAGTGCGCGTACACCCCGCCGCCGATCCCCGCGAAGAAACTGCCGATCACGAACGCCAGCAGCTTGTTGGCGGCCACGTCGATGCCCATGGCCTTGGCAGCGGTTTCGTCTTCCCGCACGGACGTGATGGCCCGGCCGGTGCTGGAATGGATCAGGTTGCGCATCACGATAATGACCAGCACCAGGAACAGGAAGGCCCAAAACCAAGTCGTCAGCTTGGGGATGCCGATCATCCCCCGCCCGCCCTTCATCTCCGGGAAGGGCAGGATGGTATCCGAGTTGACCATCAGCGTGTTGATGACGATGGTGAAGCCCAGCGTGGCGATGCCGAAGTAGTCGCTGCCCAGGGTCAGCACGGGGAGTCCGAAGAGAAAGCTGACCTCGGCCGCGAAGCCGCCCGCGATAAGCACGGCCAGGACGAACACCACCTGCAGCGCTGCCGCGCTGCTGAGCGGACCGGGGGCGCCCTTGGTCCCGAACAGCGGGGCCAGCAGACCGTTGAGGGCGCCGCCCAGCCACACCGCGATCGCCCCGGCGGCGACGCAGCCGATGAGGTACAGTGTGAAGGCCGACAGCACCGGCATCCCCGCATACCGCCGCAACAGCTGGCCAACGCCCCAGATGGTCAGCCCGCCCAGCATGACGCCGATCCCGAGGACCAGAAGGCCGCGGGCGTCTCCGTCAGTCCAGCGGTAGGTAACGTCCGCGGCCGCGTACGCGCCGATGCCGTAGAAGCCCCACTGGCCCAGGCTGAACTGGCCGTTGAAGCCGTAGATCAGGTTGAGGCCCAGCGACACCATGGCCATGGTGCACGCCTGGAACAGGAGGCCCTGGTCGAAATCGTTGAAGATGGCGGAATCGCCGATCCGGACGGAGAGGGCCAGCTGGATGACGGCAAAGGCACACACGACCCCCACGGCCTTGACCGCGCGTGACGCGTGTCCCAGGACCCAGAGCAATCCGTAGATCCAGGCCAGCACGGCCGTGATCTTGACGACGGAGATGATCAGGAAGCCGGCGTTGAAATCCATCGACAGCCCCTACGCCTTTTCCTTCTCCGGCTCACCGAAGATCCCCGTCGGCCGGACCAGTAGGACAATGATAAGGATGGTGAACGCCACCGCATCACGCATGGGGGTCGAGATGTAGCCCATGGTCAGGGCCTCGGCCTGCCCCATGATCAGCGCGCCCACGAAGGCCCCGGGGATGCTGCCGATGCCGCCCAGCACCGCCGCCACGAACGCCTTGAGGCCGGGCAGGATGCCCAGCTGCGACCAGATGGAGGGGTAGGCGATGGCGTACAGGACCCCGCCCAGCCCCGCAAACGCCGCCCCCACCGCGAAGGTGAACGAGATGACCTGGTCCACGTTGATCCCCATCAACCGGGCGGTGGGCTTGTCGAACGAGCTGGCGCGCATCGCCTTGCCCATCTTGGTCCGGCGCACCAGGAATTGGAGCACTACTTGCGTCAGCACCGACGCCGCGACGATGATGACGAAGATGTTGGAGAACGTGATGCTTCCCTCCGGGGGGGCCGTGCCCTCGATAAGCGCGTGAAACCCGTCCTTGAAATACCAGGTGACGACCTCGAAGGGCCGCTGGTACGGGATGAAGCGGGGGGAGAAGACGAAGTTCAGCGCCCCGAAGAACTCCAGGAAGAACGACACGCCGATAGCGGTGATCAGGGCGGCGATGCGCGGCGCGTCGCGCAGCGGCTTGTAGGCGACCCGCTCGATGGTGACGGCCAGCGCCACGCACGTGATCATCGAGAGCAGCATCACCGTCAGGGAGCCGATGACGACCACCACGCCGCGCGGCAGGGTGGGAAAGACGAACGCCGGCCAGACGTGGAGCTGGAAACGCGTCACCGCGTAGAAGCTGACGAACGAGCCGACCATGAAGACATCGCCGTGCGCAAAGTTGATCAACTTGACGATGCCGTACACCATGGTATAGCCCAGCGCGATGAGTGCGTAGACGAAGCCCAACTGGAGGCCGCTGATGACAATCTGGACGAAGAGGCGCGGATCGCGGATCAGATCGCGCGCCAGGATCAAGAAGGTCACGAGGGCCAGGAGCAGGAGAAAGCCCTGGCCGATCCAAGCCATACGAGCCCCGGGCCTGCGCGCAAGGGAGGGCGTTGCTGAGGCGGCTGTCTGTGGCATCAACGCATGACCTCGAGATGGAGAGCGGGGGGATCGAACACATGGAGGGCGACCGAGGTCGCCCTCCATGCCGAGCCGTTGCCGCTACTGCAGCTGCTACGGATTCACCACGGAATTGAATGCCACCTTGCCATCCTTGATGGCCAGGATCGTGGCGGACTTGACCGGGTTGTGGTTGGCATCGAAGGTGATCTTGCCGGAGACGGCACTGAAGCTGATCTTGGCCAGGGCGTCCTTCACCTTGGTCGTGTCGTCCGCGCCGGCCTCCTTGATGCCCTGCAGGAGCAGATTGGTCGCGTCGTAGGCCAGGGCGGCCAGGGCATCCGGGACCTTCGGCTGGCCCTTGTCGTCCTTGTATTTCGCGCCAAAGGCGTTGACCAGATTCTGGACCTCCGGGCGCGTATCCTGGGGCGAGTAGTGGTTGGTGAAATAGCCGCCGTCGGCTGCCTTGAGGTCCATGTCGGAGGAATCCCAGCCATCACCGCCCATGAACGGGGCCTTGATGCCCTTTTCCTTCGCCTGCTTGGTCACCAGGTTGACGATGTTGTAGTAGTCGGGCAGGTAGATGATATCCGGCTTGGCGGCAGCGACCTTGGCCAGGATGGCCGAGAAGTCGGTGTCCTTGCTGGTATACGTCTCCTTGCCCACGATCTTGCCGCCCTCGGCCGTGAAGGCCTTCTCGAAGAACTCCGCCAGCCCCTTGACGTAATCGTTGGCCTGGTCGAGCATGATGAAGGCCGTCTTGGCCTTGAGCGTGCCGAGAGCGAACTTGGCGCCGACCGTGCCCTGGAACGGGTCAATGAAACACGCGCGGAAGATGTAGTCCTTCACCTTCCCGTCCTTGCCGACCGTGACATCCGGGTTGGTCGAGGTCGGGCTGATCTGAACGACCTTCTTGCTGTTGGCAATTTCGGACACCGGAATGGACGCCTTGGAGCACACCTCGCCGACGATGTAGTGGACCTTGTCCTGGTCAATCACCTTGTTGGCGGCATTCACCGCCGGATCTGGGGTGCACTGGCTGTCCTCCACGACGGGCACGATCTTCTTCCCCAGGACGCCACCCTTGGCGTTCCACTCTTCGATCGCCAGCAGTACTCCATCCCGCGTCATGACCCCGAAGGTCGGCACCGGGCCGGAGAGGGGGGCTAGGATCGCTACCTTGATCGTGTCTTCTTTGGGGCCGCAGGCCGTGAGGGCGGCCGCCACCATCGCCAAAACCGCTGCTACCTTGAGCGTGCGCATGAAAGCTCTCCTCCGCAATAGGTTCTCAACGGAAACCGGCTGAGCCTCCTGGGCCGCACAGCCAGTTGAGCCTTGGAGGCCCGATCCCTTTTGGGGCCCATTCTGCCGATGGTCGTGGGGGCAATCCCTCCTTTCTTTAGCCGGTGGATGATGCACCACGCGCGGCGTGGAGATTGTGTCTACGGACCGCGCAGGTATGCGTGCCGGGGCTGGCGTGGCTCGTCAGCGGAGCACCCGATATATGGCACCGGACGCCATCTCGGCCAAGCCAAATTGAAACATCCGCTTCTAATAACCAAGGCTGGCTCAAAAGTCAAGAGGCTTGACGCTGGCCTGCGGACAACTTATAACAATGCGGGCGGGGAGTGGAATATGATGCCGGCCGGTCACTGCGCCGCTCGGAGCGCACGAGCGCGGGGGGCGACGGGCGCCGCCCGATTGGGAGGCCATATCATGCCACGCGACGCCATCACACGCCGGAAGGTCATCGTGGCGGTTCTCATCCTGCAGTTGATCCCGCTCGTCCTCTTCCCGCCCGAGTCCTTCTCGCCAAATAGGCAGGAATGGTGGCTGCCCGTCCTCCTGGCCGTGCTGGTGCTCCTGGCGGATGTTGAGCTAATCCTCCGACGCAGCACGCACGCCTGGCCCTGGTATCTGATGTCCTTCTCGCAGGGTTTCAACATCATCAGCCGGCTCATGATGCTCTGGCCGCACGCCACGAAGACGGTTGGCGGTGCCACAGTGGCTGACATGCCATACATCCTCCTGACGCTCGTCGCGATGGGGATTTCCGCTGTGCTGCTTTGGTACATGGAATTGCCGGAGGTGCGCCTGGGCCTGGTCCGGGAATAACCGGGGGTTCCGAGTCCGCCATGAGAAGTCGCGAACCCCGGGGACGTCCGCCGCGCGGGAAACGGCTCAGCACGACAGTCATTCTACAGGCAGGCGTCGGCCGAGGATCAGGCGGGGGAGTGAGGAAGCCGGTGTAGAGGGATGGTGTTCCAGGGGAAGCGAACCGAATTTCGCGGGAGCTAGGAACGCCCCTGATGATAGGTACACAAAAAGAAAAGATACTGGCATGCCCTGTCTGCCGGGCGACTGGTGTTCGTGCCTCCCATCGTCGGGGGATCCTGGAGCGCGGGCCGCTCACGTGGCTCGGGATCTTTCCATTTCGCTGTGGAGAGTGCCGGACGCGGTTCTACAGAATCGCCCCGAAGGATCCCAGGCGCTGGCGATATACGGCCGATTCCATCCCCCCCTCTGAGCTGCCGCGAGCGCCCCGGTGGAGCACGAACGTACCGGTCGTCGTCACGGTGAACCAGCCGGGCCGCGAGAGTACCGTCCTGCGAGGCGTCGCCGTCAATGCAAGCCTCGAGGGTGCCCGACTGCGCCTCCCGACGGCGCTGCCCGAGGGGAGTGTGGTGAGTGTTACGCTGGAGGACGGCCTCTCACGGCCCGGCACCGTGTGTTGGACCCTGCCCCATGGCGATTCAGAGGTCCTCCACGGGGTTCGATTCCAGGCCCCCCAGGGACGACGCGAGAGACACGTGCGGGCTTTTCGATGGCTCCGGCGTCGGAAACTGTTACGGCGGGGACTCATGGCCCTGATCGGGTTGGCTGTAATCGTCGTCGTCGCATATGGGGTCAATTGGTGGATCGAGCAGTTCAGGACGTACTATCCCAAGTATTACGAACCCAAGGACATCGAGCGACAGAAGTTCGAGGAACAGCGACGGTTGGAAGGGCTGAAGGGCTCATCGCAGCCGTGAGTGGATGGGGCTCATGAAACGGATCGTATCTCGGCATCGGCCCTTCCCTGGGTCCTTCCGATGTGGCCTTGACAGCGCTTCAGCGCTTTTCTATCATCCGGCCTGATCCGAAAGGTGATTTGGCGAACACAGCTTCATGCTTCTCCGTCCTGTGGCGGCGTAGCTCAGTTGGCAGAGCGGGGGTCTCATAAGCCCTATGTCGGTGGTTCGAGTCCACCCGCCGCCACCAACCTCTCTCTTGCCTCGAAACGTGCCCTCCGTACGTCTGGTATGATTGCCGTATAAAAACATAACATACTGTAAATATAGGATGTTATGCGAAATACATAATGTGATTCACGATGTTTATAACTGAGCATCAGGATGTTTTCGCGAATGTCCTTGTGGCGTTCATCGCGGTTCGCGTGCAGCTCCAGGCCAAAACCCGTAGAGACCACGAGAGGACCCTGAACTGTGTGACAAATGGATCATCCCATGCGACCACCTGAGGTCGTGGCTCGAGGGCACCTGGGCATGACCGACACTGCAGATCACAAAAAGGCCCTGAATTTGAACTCCTAGAGCCTGAAGGAGAAGGCGCCTAGCCGAGAGCGCAGGTCGATCGGGGATATCCTGGCGGCGCCGTTCGCTGGAATCGTCGGGCCGCGGCAGTAGGTGAGGGTTAGCTCGTACATTGGCGCCTGCAGTGCTGGGTGCGGAAAAAGGAGTGGGCGGTCTTCGTGTCCGTGGTTTGTTGGTCAGTCTATTTTACATAATACCTCTTATCAGACCATCCGCGACACACATAACCCCCCCAAGTCCGGACCCGGATATCCTCCTATTTTCCACAGAAGTCTGGTTCGTGCCAGCCTTCCGATACCGGCGGCATGGTTGGACTGGTCCACTGTCTAGGCCTGGCGTTCCTTGACTTCAAAAATCCGGCTCGCGTCGGAATGCGGGAAACATCGGCAGGATTCTCGAGGCGAGACTGATGGCGGGCTACTTTTTCCTAAGATCGTTCATCCTTTGTAGGGCATACTGCGCCCATCGGGTCTGAGTATCTTTCTCTACTACCTGCCCATAGACTCGCATTGCGTCGTCGGGCTTCTTCATCTCTTCGTAGACGCGCGCGAGAGTCATGTAGGCCTCCCCCGCCAAAGGATCATCCTTGCCGCGCTCCAAGACGTGGGACAGCGTCTGCGCTGCCCCCTGGAAATCGCCCCTCGCCTCCTGGGCGTAGGCCTTACCCAGTCCCGCCATCAGTGTGAACGCCCCCCGCGGAAATGCTGTCAGATATTGACTGAATGATGCAAGGGCCTCGTCAATTTTTCCCGCGCTATACTGAACGTCCCCCAGCGCAAGAAGGGCCTCCTCCGCGCTGTGGGTACTTGGAAACCCCCTCACGACTTGTTGGAGGGCCTTGGAGGCCTCGTCGGGATTTCCAACGGCTCCGGGCTGATCCCCGCGAATTGCACTCACCGCTTTCGCAAGGAGGCGACTTGCCTCCTCTTCCTTCCGCTGCTGGCGCCACCAATAGCCCCCAGCCGAACTCGCCCCGATGGCCAGAACCGCCAAGGCCGCCACGACGGCGACGCGGTGCGCCTGCACGAAGCGCACTGTCGCCACCACCCACTCGGCGAGAGGGTTTCTCCGGATCTCCGGCTTCCTGATGGCACTTGCCACCGGCACACCTCGTTCGTATACGTGAATGTCATCGCCGAGGCCCGCGCTCCGCCCGCGTGCTCGGTCCCAACGGCACGTTGCTGGCGGCCCTGGAGGGACTCGAACCCCCGACGCAGGGCTTAGGACGCCCTCGTTCTATCCATCTGAACTACAGGGCCAGGGCTGCACTCTCGCATACTTACGGCGACCGCGTCAAGGGGCATCTGGTGCGCTGTGCCCGTCGCTGTGCCCGCCAGCTTCCGGGCGAGTTCCTGGAGGTCCCCCGGGCTCACGATATGGTAGCGGTCGAACACGCTCCGGGTCTTGTGCCCCGTGGCCGTCATGGCCACCTTCTCCGAGGCGCCGCGGTTCACCATGTTCCGGACGGCGGTACGTCGCAGATCATGCTTCAGCATGCCGGGACAGCTGGCCTGCCGGCAGGCCGTCTTCCACCGCTTGACAAAATCCAGGCGACGTTTGCCCTGGTGGGGTCCCGTCAGGTGGGGAAAGAGGAACGGGATCACGGCCCCGCGCTCGCGCATCAACGCCTTCACGCGATCCACCTGGGCCGCCAGCAGGGTCGACAGTTCCGGGGTGAGGTAGACGAGCCGGCCCTCGTCATTCTTCGCCTGGCCGGGGTCCAGCCGGATCGTCCCGGCCTTCAGGTCCACCTGGCTCAACGCGAGAGTCAGGACTTCCGATCGAATGCGCCAGCCGTAGGTGTGACCGATCTCGGCCGCCACTTGCAGGTCCGCCGGCAGCCGGCGCCAGACCGAGCGGTACTGCTCCTCTTCGAAGAACCCCTGGCGGGGGGGCGCCTCTTTGAGGGTCTTGATTGGAGGCACCCGGAAGAGTTTTCCGTTCTCACAGGCCAATCGGAACATGCGCCCCAACACGCCAAGTTCGAGGTTAATCGTCCGATTGCTCGTCAGCCCGCCCCGGTTCGTCGGCTCGGCCTGGCGCTTCTCCACGTACTCTGTGATGACCGGCGGGGTGATCGTCACCACCCGGCGCCCGGTGAAGAAGCGCGCCAGGTGCGTCAGGCGCCGGCCCGCCTCGCCGAGATCCCGCTCCCCGGTGGTCCGGTAGTGCCGCACCAGATCCGCCGCGAGTTCATCATAGGTGATCCGGTCCGTCCGGGGCAAGAGGGGTTGGCCGCTGGCCGCGCGGCCATCTTTCGTCTTCAAGACCTTCCGGGCCTCCGTCTCCTTCTCGGTCCCCGTACTCTCGCGCACCGGGCGTCCGTTCACATAATACTTCATCCACCAAGTCCGACAGAACCGGGCCCCACACCCGGCGCACACGTCCGCCTTGCCGTGCTTCGGGTGGTGGCACTTCTGCGAGTCGGCGCCGTTCGGACCCCGACTCAGCCCCAGGTCTGCCGGGGTCCGCTCACTCTCTGACTTGCCCTTCAGCATCGGCCGGTACAGATAGCCCATGGGTTTCTCCCTTCAGTTCCGAGACTGCCAAATGATCGAGCCCCGCTCTCAGGCTGGGGCCTGTGGGCAAGGGGAAGCCCCTGGACGGAGGCACCCGCCAGGGGCTTCTTGTCCTTCCGGTCGGCTGGCCTACCGGTACAGACGCATCCCCGGAACGGCCTTGGGGTTCCGGGCAGCGATGAAGTGCTGCAAGCCACACGTCCCGGGTCCGTGCCACGAGGGATCGGCACGCCCGAGTTCCTCCGCCCGTCGCTCGACGATCTCCTCCCAGCGCCGGACCAGGCGGATAGCTCTCTTGAGGCCAGGGAAGAAGGGTAACACTGTGAGTGAAAGGCTGTTGCATCGGTTGCTCCTGCGTGGTACAGTCTGGGTGCCCATAATCCTCTCCTTTCAGGTTGCGGGTTGTGGGCCGTGCCCCCGGTCAGGTTGCGCTGACGCGGGGGCGTTGTGCGTTAGCGCACCGTTTCTTCCCGCGATGGTTTGGGCGCCTCGCGGGAGTTCTCCTTCCAGATCCGGCGCAGCCAGGCCGGCGCCTCCGGGCCCAGCGTCCAGCGCGGCTGTACATGTCCTGGCTGCGTCCTGCATCCTGCCTCCGGATGACTGCTCGCCCTCTCCAGCTCCGAGGCCGGCATCTCGTAGGCCCCTGGCATCGGCACGGCGCCGTGAGGATCCCGGAGAGGCCAGAGGGGATCGGTCGCCCGGTGGTAGGCGCGGTCCCGGGCCTCCCTGAACCGGCGGAGGGTGTCGCCGGCCTTGGGCGGCGCGACGACTTCCGGGACGAGGACGCGGGGAGCCATGATGTCACTCCACCAGGTCGGCGATCGACACGCCGAGGGCCTTGGCCAGGCGCACGGCCACGGCCAGGGAGGGGTTCTTCTTCCCTCCGGTCTCCAGGCGGGTCACATACTCTTGGCTGATGCCTGCTTTCTCGGCGATCTCCACCTGGGTCAATCCTTTCTTCTCGCGGATCGCTCGGAGCTGCATCCCAAACCCTTTTTTAATACCCACTGGTAATATACTCCCTGGTAATAGGTTTTGCAAGCTTTTTTTTGGGGCTCCCTCACGATTCCGGATCGTTTGCATCTTTTTCATCTTTTCAGCACATCCCGCCTGCCCCCGCTCGTACAGCATCCCCATGGGGATCATCCATCCTTCCGCCACCGCCAATACACCGAGCCCTTGAACATGGGAGCTTCCTCCACTTGAACAGGATCCCCAAGAGCCGGATCGTCATCTTGCCATCTCCCACGTCACACATCCTGGACGATCTCCAGGCTCCTGGGCTATTGCCGGAGTCAGGCCCGGCTCCCTCCTCACGCGGCCGGCTACTGCTTCTCAACCAACCTTTCCAGGCCAAGGCGGATCACGCCCATCTGCTCTCCGATGAGACAAGTGAAGGTGGCCACGTGGTTGATATCTTCGGGCTCGGCCGTCTTCTCCTCTATCCGCTCGGCCAGGCCGTCGAGCGCAAGATCGAGGACGCAGAATAGGTCATCCACCTGCTCGAACTCTTTGTTAATCAGGGACAGATTCAGGCGCACCAAAGAATCGGCGTTCGTGCTCTCAACGGGCTTGAGCTGTGCTGTCTTTTTCGCGTCCATGACATCCCTCCTCATGCGGCCGCGGCCGGAATCTCCTTCAGGCGCCTGCGAGCCTCAGACACCCAGCCCGACAGCTCGCGGCTCTTGTCCTTGGTCTCCCAGATCAGCTCCAGGATCGGCCGGATGTCCTCCTCGTACTCGGGCGCGCTCGACTCGCACTTCGTGCTCAGGCCGGTCACCGCCAGATCGAGGAGGTCGAGCTTGACCGCCAGGGACTCGGCGACGTCGTTGGCGTCTGAGGAAACCTTCTTCGTGCCCATCGTGTCCTCCTTCTTCACGCGGCCGCGGCCGGCTGTCGTTCGCAGAATTCTCGGAGCCCGTGCCGGTGCGCCTTCGCCACCTCCACCAGCTCGTTCACGGAACGCTCAGCGTCCTCCTGAAGGATCACCGTGCACCAGTGTTCATCTTCCTCGCTCTGGAGGGAGCGGATGGCCGCCTGGAGGCGCTCGCCGAGAAGGATGATCAGCCAAATCTGCCGATTCAATTCTTTTGCCGCCGTGATGGAGCGCGTTGCGGGCGGCGCCGGTGCGGCAGGTTTCGGCTTCTCTTTGGCGGGCGGCTGTGCTACCTTCGGTTTGCTCATGCTCTGCTCCTTTCAGCGGGCGTGCGGGGTGTGAGCCGGGCCCCCGGCGAACCTCCCCTCGCGCGGGGGCACTCTCTTCCGGAATGTCAGATACGATTTGAAGCGCAGGCCTCCTCCACTAGGATTTGGATAGCTCTTTCCCACAACTCAACAAACTCGTGCGACGGTCTTCCTCCCATGTTCGGACCTATGAATTCCTGGACGGCCTGGACCGCTGCTAGTGCCCGATCCGAAAAGAGGGCCTTAGACATCCAGTGGGCAGCCTGCCATTGAGGCAACAACTCATCTATTTTTTGCTCATACTTCTGCTTGACAATTCGGTTACCCCTCCATCGTATCTCAGAATCGAAGAAGTCCGCTAATACGCCATTCATCCTGTTTATGACATCCAATTGAAGCTCTCGTCGTCGCTGCTTGACCCATAGATCGCCGGAGATCTGAGCCCTAATCTCCTCGGTCTTCTTTGTGATTTTGTCGATGTCCTCTTTGGTTGCGAGGTTTTTACCCTTCTCGCGAACGTATGCAGCTAAGTAGTAAGACAGCACCACAACTACCGCTTCTACAAGCCTGTCTTGAACGTAAGTCGTTAGCCAGTCCATCACTGCCCTCCTTTACTCCAACAACCTCCCCACCTTCACCTTGAGGGCCTTGGCGAGGCGTTGAAGCAGGTCCATCGAGGGATTTCTCTCTCCGGTCTCGATCCGGGCGATGGTCACCTGATGCACGCCGACCTTCTTTGCCAGGGCCGCCTGCGTTAGCTTTCGCTTTTCGCGGATCCTCTTCAGCACTTTGCCTCTCCACCAGGTTAGGCGCATTATAACCTCCGTGGTTATAACCTGTCAAGCCTTATTCTTGACTGTCCTTCCGATTCCGGATCTCCTCCACCAGATTTCCCCCGCCCCGCCGGATCAGGCTCCTGTTCCAGTGTGCCCCATCCGAATATCTCCTTCTATCCCGGGGCCCTTAACTTGGGGTCCTTGGCCAACCTTTCTTCGAGCTGCTTAATCTCTTCCCACTGTTCAGGGAGCGTCATCCGAAGCAATCCCTTCAGGAGCATGATCTCGTACTGGGTGCGAGCTTCGTAACGACCTTCAGGGTCGCCCAGTGCCAATGCCGCACATCTGCCTTGCAGATAGGTCGCCAAGACGTGCAGATTGAACTGGGCTCTCGACTCCTTGACCAGGTCCTCAGTGCGGCAGGCGGTCTCCTTGGTCGCGCTCCAGAGCTTTCTGGTGACGATGACGTATACGACCGTGGCCCCTGCAATGACGGCGGTGGCGATGGCACTGACGATGGCTGCGAATAGCATGATGGCCTCCATGGTTCGATCCTCCGGCTTCGGTTCAGGGGCAGCCCGGCCCGCGACAGTCGAGCCGCTCACAGAGGAGGTGGATCTGGTTGCGGAGCGGCTCGACATCTGGTCTTCGGACGGCCCTCGTGGTCGCCTGGCTGATCAAGTGTGATCGGTGATCTATCCTGGCCATGGCTGGGTCACTTTTTCTCCGGCTCGTGCGCCTCGTCCAGGATTGCGCGGACTAACTCCATCTCGTTGGGGAAGGCGTGAGTGAGGAGGTCTCTCACCTTCCTACGCCGGATGCCCTCTAACATGATTGCCAATGGGCTTGAGGGGTCGGAGGAGATCCCGGAGCCCATCTGCTCCAGGTAGAACGCGAGGAACTGGAGGACGAAGGTGTCCTTCGACTGCTGCGCTAAGTCCTTAGTACGGCGAGCATTCAGCCAGGTCATGACCCCCAGCCACGCGGTGATGATGGCCAGCAGGATCGTGGGGAGCGCCGTGGCTACCCCGGTATGGCTGTCGAGCCAGATGACCCATTGCATGTTGTCCTCCCTTCTCCTTGCGGGGGGGTGGTCGGACATGGCAGAAAAGCCCTGGCGCGTGGGCCGCGCGAGCGGCTCATCTGCTGGGCGGCTGCTCGGCTGCCGATCCTATTGCGCTCCCCGCCCCACCGGTGGCGACCGTGAGAAGCGTTCTGGAGTGCGTGGATTTCAGGCGGCAGGCCTTCTCTGCTCTCGTCAGTCGTCCCCTCTTCAGTCGTATAACTCGCCACAGACAATAGGGATCCCCCGACTGCCACGGGAAGATGGTGGTGGCATACAGCTTGCTGTTTCGGTGGAGTTGAAGCCTGGGGGGGAGAAATCGCTCCTGAAAACCCGCCGAGCGTAGGCCCCGGCTCGGTTCCATGACGTGCGAGGTGTGCTTGCCCATGCGCCAGACAACTCCTCAGGTGGACAGTGGCGCGACGAGACGCCGCGTCCTCGTGATCGATGACCACCCCCTGGTCGCGAAAGTGGTCCAGCATCTCCTCGAACGGGAGGGATTCCGGGTGGCCGTCGCGACCTCAGGGATGGCCGGCCTTGACCTGGCCCGGTCGGACCCGCCGGACCTGTTCCTCCTGGATGTCATGATGCCCGGCATGAATGGGTTTGAGGTGTGCCAGGCCATCCGCCGCGATCGCGCACTCTGCACGGTTCCCGTGATCATACTCACGGGCGTGGAAAGCCAGAACCTGAACGAGCGGGCCTTCGCCGCTGGGGCCGACGCGTGCATGACCAAACCATTCGCTCCCGAACGACTGCTGAGCGCCGTGAACATCGCCCTCCAGAACGCCTCCCGCAAGCGCAGCAACAGCGGCAAGGAAAAGCCGAAGCGCGAGACCACGAGGTAAAGCACTACCTACAGCTTTACCCAGCGGAGAGTCAGCGGGGGGGCTCACGCTCCGGCGGGTCATTCGCCCGTCCTGAGGATTTCGAGCGCGGCCGCTAGGCCCGTCTGCTGCTCGGGCGTGATCCCAATGAAGGTGAGGCCGCTCTGGTGGTAGACATGCTTGTCGCCCTCAAAGGTCTGTTCTCCCTTGTGGAGTTTGGTCCACACGACGCGGGCGGTGAGCCGGACTCGTCCAAGGGCGGGCGGGAGATCCACGAAGCACACGAGGCCCTCGTGCAGGTGTTCTTCGTGCTCGATGCGGGCCCCCTCGGCGCTGAGGTCGAGGATCCGCACCGGCCGGCGTTCCATTTCGAAGCCACCGGGGTACAAGGGAAAACTGAGCCGCGCTACTCGCCGGCGGTCTGGTGTTTCGACCATGACCCGCTCCTCCCCTCCGTGGGCATCGGTCCCGACCTGGTCCTCCGCTCCCGGATCGTCTGGACTTGGGGCAGGGCGTGCTTCCGGTTCGCTTGCCATGCGGCCTCCTGGCTCAGGCCGGGCCCCCCAGCGCCAGGCCGGCCCCCCTCCGGATTCCCTCACGCCCTCTGAATCGCCGCTGGTCTCCCTCAACACCTGCTCCCCCATCCCCTATCCACTCAGGTGTCGATCCAGCTTCGCCTTCACCTCCCACAACCGCTCCAGCATCGTGGTCGCGTCGGCCTTGATCTCCGTCACCCGCTCCATGGTGGACGTCACCAGCGCCCGCAGATCCCGGAGGTCCTCGGCCTTGACCGGGATCCGCCGGCGCCGGCTCATGGTGGCCCGGCACTTCCCGGAACAGACCCTCTGCCGGCCCTTGAGCGTCTTTCCGCAGATCGGGCATTTTCCCGGCGATGCTACCACAGGGGCGCCCAGAAGCGCACGTGCGCACTTTCCTTGGTCCTTGGGCTCCTGGACGATGCTAGGCATGGGTTTTACTCCTCGGGGATTGTGGGGGAAGCTGGACGGTCCCAGCGGATGACCAGGCCGCAGCCCTTCCCGATCTCGATGGCCACGAAGCCGGGCGGGGGCTCAATCATTGCCTTCATGGAAGCCGCACCGACCACATCGGGGGCTCGCCTCCCGGGTCAGGATCTCCCAGAGGCAGCGGGGACAGATCCACGGCAGAGGCGGGATCCAGTCGGACCACTTTGCATACGTCTGCACTGGGGAGGCGGGCATCAAGAGCGCTCCCTTCTTCGTTCGACCACCACCTCGCGCCAGATCTTGTCCAACGCCGCCTGCTGCTTGGGCGAGAGGCCCGCGAGGTCCTGGATGTTATCGAGGAAGTCCAGCTCCCACGTCGTCAAATACTTCTGGTAATCGTTCAGCAGCCACTGGATGGGCTCCGCATTCTCGGACGCTGCCCCGGCCATCAAGGACCCTCCAGGTAGTCGAGCGGCAGAATTCGACCATCCGGATGATGTGCCGACGCTTTACCCGACTGACCAACGCGTTCAACTAGAAGCTGGCGAACCTGAAGGCGGCCTTGGCCCTGCACTTCGCGTACTACAATTTCTGCCGGATTCATGCTACGCTTCAGGTCACGCCCGCGATGGCAGCAGGGGTGACAAACCGGGTGTGGGACTTCACTGCTCTGCTCAATTAAGATGGAGGTGCGCCAATGCCACTCGTACGTCCCTTCTATTCTGTCAAGGAGGCTTTGAACCCCCGTGACCGTCGTGTGTACCACAACAACAGCGCCTGCCCTTCTGGTCGTGATATTCCGCCGCTCGAACGGAAGGACGGCACGGCCAATTACAGGCTCTGCGATGACTGTCTGAAGTTGACTAGCCAAGGGAGCTAACATTTTTTTTGCGCTACGTATCTTTCCGCTGTGTCCCGTTCTAACCATTGCGGAGAGTCCCTTGGGAGCGGACATCTCGGCTCTGCGCGTTTCTCCCACAGCCGCCGGGTGTAGGTGACGCAGTCCTCTTCGACGACGAGGTTCCATCCCGGGCCCGGGCTGACTGGCGACCACTGGAATTCCCGAACCGCCAGGTTCCCCGTGATCATGGTCATGCGCGCCCCTGCTCGGCGCCGGCGAGGGCCAGGAGGAGCGCCACCCGATTCAACGTCGCTGCGCGGGTCAGCGAGGCGGCCATGGGGAAGATCATCTTGGCTCCCGGAACCCCGGTCACGTCAGGCTCCATTCCGAACGATCACGAGGAGGGAGCCGGCCGGCAAGTCGGCTCCCCGCCCCGATGCCTTGGCCCCGTTACCATACAGGCACGGCATGGACAGGGGAGGTCGGGGCGGGAGGCGATAATCCCCGCCCCGGCGTGCACGAGGCCCCGCGCGCAGAGAAAACGGCTGTCTGCATCTCACCCTTCCAGCGCCTTCAGCTCTGCCTGGAATTTCTGAAGCTCGGCCTCGGCGGGGCGGACGGAATGCAGAACCGCCTCGGCCTCGTTCAATTTCTTCTCATGGTTATGCCGAAGCCCGGCCACCCTCTCCGCCTGCGCGGGGATCGCCTTCTTCAGGTCCTCGATCCGGGCCGCGATCTGCCGCACAACCTTCGAGGCGTCTTGCTCCCGGCTGGCGAGTTCGCGGACGCGTCGCCTTTGGTTCTCCTGAAGCTGGCGCTTGGCTTCCAGGTTGCGCTCTCCCTCGGCGAGCATATCCTGGGCGGCGCGAGCGGCCGCCAGTCCATCCGTCGCGTTCAGGCCAGCCCGGAGGGCGACGACCCTTTCCTCCGCCTGGTGGACATCGGCCCCGATGGCCACCAGCTCCCTGCGACGGACGGAGAGGTCGTGTTCCACCTCGGTCCATCGCTGCCGAGCGGCCTGGAGCTTGGGCCCGGGTGGCGGCGCATGTGGATCCAGGACGCGCACGAGGCCCAGGCCCTGGAGGGTTTGGGCACGCTCGGGTGACGTGTCGAACTGGTCATCCGGCCGATATGTGCGGCCCTCTTCCTGGATGCTCTTGACCACGCACACACGCGCGATCGTCTGGGCGACGGGCGAAACAGGGGGCGGAGCGGTGTTAACTGTGGAGGGCATGGCATTCTCCTCTCGGTGTGAAGGGTTAAAGCTGCGCCTCTTCGCTACGCCTTCCGGTGGCAGCACGGGCATTCCGGGATCGGCTTTTGACTGAATGTCTCCGACCCGCACGGGCACAATAAGAAATAGCTCAGGGGAGCACAGTCCGGTTCGCAGCCGCTCCGCGGAGCGCTTCGCGTCCGTGCGGGCGATTGCCGGCCGGTCCCTGGGCCGAGGTCCAGCTCGATTACCACATCGTCGCTCCGCGGCCGTGCGGGCGAGGCGGGGGGCATCACGGTCCGGTGCATCGAACGGTCAAAGGCAGGCATGACAATTCCCTCCTTGCGGTCTTCCGACCGGGTTAGGGCCGATGCCCGCACGTCGCGCAGCGCTCCACCGGCCCGCTGCTCGTGGTGACACTCCCGCAGACGCAGTGATAATGAATTTTCAGCACACCGCCCAGCTCCCGGACCGTGAAGCGGGGGGACCGCTTCTCGGGGATGATCTCGATGAGAGTGTCCCCGTTCGGGTTCGCCTTGGGATCGTTGAGGGTAGGCATCTGACCGATCTCCTTTCGGATGCGACTCCGTGTTATCTCCGGTTCCGGGATGAGCACGAGGCGCGACTGGGGATATCCGGGGTAGCCGGCGAGCTGCCGGGCTCGCTCCCTCGTGCAATACATGATGTCACCCGGCCCGTAGGAGGCCCCGTCCTCCCAGAGACGGGTCCTCACGATGACGAGGATCTCCTCCTTGGCTCTCCGGGTTGTGGGTCTCTCCAGGGTTTTCACCAATGGCGAAGATATCGGGGCGGCGAGCTGCCGGTGGTTGGAGTGATCCGGCCAAGTGCGCTCTCTGCGTATTGCGTTCTCCGAATAGGTTCTGGCCATTGGCTTACCTCCGGATGCCCGGGATGTATTTCCTCCACCACGGCCGGCGGCTTGCCGGCGGGGGCGGAGGCCACGCGACGAGGCCCAGATCCACGAGCCGTTCGGCCCGGGCTTGCGTCGTCTCCAGGACGGCGCCCACGCGATGGGTGCGGCCGTCCTCACTTAATGGGTGGATGACCGTCACCGTAACGAGCACCGCCGGCGCGGACTCCTCAGCGACTGTCTCCTGGGGCATCGGCGTGTCGCTCATCGCCCGCTCCTCCCCTCCTCACGACGTGGCATGCGCTTCCTACGTCGCATTAAGTAATCACACGACGGAGAGTTCATCACGCCACACAGCGGGCAGGTGCGGCTTCTCCGGCGCGTTTCCCGATGGCAAAAAGGACACTCACGAAGCGTCTGATTGGTAACAATGACGCGCTTCCTGCTCATCGCCCGCTCCGAATCAGGCCACCAGGGGCGCCCTGCATGCTCAGCGCAGAGGCCTTCGGCCCGGCAGCCGGCGGCGCCGGTGGGACCTCGGCGGCATCAAGGCTCACGAGCCCGAGTTCCGCCAGGCGGGCTGCCCGATCAGGCGTCGCGTAGAGACAGGCCCCGGGCGCGTAGTCGATACCTCGCTCATGGATCGGCCGGAGTACGAACGTCGCCACGAGGGACGGATCGGCCGGATTCAGGGCGACTGGCCGCACCGGCTCCGGCTCCCGTAGCTGGTGGGCGGCGACTGCCTCTGCCACCGTGTCCGGGCTGACCGCGATCCCCAGCTTGTCGAGACACTTCAGGATGAGGGAGATCACCAGGTCCTGGAGCTGCCCGGTAGTCATGGTGATGCTCTCCAGGGCCGGGCCGAAATCCTGGGAAACCTCTCGCGCCGTCAGGGGCATAGCTACCACCGTCCATTCGCTCGGCGATTCTCTTCGTCCAGGGCCCGCGCCTGGGAATCCCCGCCGTCGGTCGCTTGGACCGAAACGGCAATCACCGGCTTGAAGCTCTTGAACTTGATATTCATGCGCTCCAGGGACCGATCCACCATGCGCTCGGCCTCGGTCAGGCCGTCGGACACGCCGGCGGGGATCCCGGTGGTGACGGGCGTGCCTCCCGCGGCCACCCACGGATTCACCGGTCCCGCTTTCGGGGCGCCAAAGTGCTCCTGGAGGATCTGGGCCATCCCCCAGCCACCAATGCCCAGGTCCGGCCCGGTCATCCCACGGGGCAGGGTGATGTTCATCGCCCCCTGCTGCAAGTTTTGAAGGGAACCATACTGCTGGAGGTTCCTGGCGTATTGTTCTACTTCGCCAGGCGCCCGCACGGCCTGCCGGATATCCTCCGGCGCCATGGCATAGCCCTGCTGCCACCGCTGGGCAAGCTCGACGTTTTTGGCGGTCATCTCCTTCGTCTTCCGGGCGATATCCTCGGGGGTGAAGGCTTGCCCGGGCTGTTCTTTTTCGAGTTCGGCCAGGGCCTTCTCGGTCATCGTGGCGTTCTCGGCCCGCTCCTTGTCCCGGAGTTCCTTCTTTTTAGCGTAGAGATCCTCCTCGGTCTTCATTTGCTCCTGCACAGATCCCCGATGGGCGTTCACCCGCTGCTGTAACCGGTCGATCTCCTCCCGGAGGCCGACCACCTCCAGCTTCTTCCTGTGCTCGAAAAGCTGGTCATCCAGCTTTTGGGCTGCCACATCGGTCTTCTGGTCGAGGAGCTGCCGCTGCTTGGCGGCCGCCTCGTGCGCGGTAGTGGCCTCCAACTCCAGCTTCTCGCGCTCGTGCGCCAGGTCTTCCAGTTGCTTTTTTTCCTCGGGGATCGTCTCCCGCAACTGGGCCATCTCCAGCTTGATCGTCTCCAGGCGCGCCTTGCGCCGCCGATCCTCGAAGCCAAGCCGCGTCTCCATTGTTCGCCGGTCGAATTCGATGAGTTCCACCTCCGAGGCCTTCCGCGTCTCGGCCACCTGCTTATCAAGGCTGATCGCGTGGATCGCGTCGTCCTCCCGGATCTTGGCCACCTCGGCAGCAAATTTGTTCTCCCGCTCCAAGCGGGCGACGTTCGCGGTGCGCTCGGCGACGCTCATGGTCTCTTGCGCGGCGATAGCCTCCTGCATCGCCGCCGTGGGATGCTCAGACTCGCCGGCGGTCCCGGGGTAGAGAGCTGCTCGGGTGGGCGCCGCGGCGAGTGCGGGGGCAGCCTGAGCAGGATGCATAGGTCCGGGAGCATAGACCCCCGGGGCAGCCATACCCCCGGTTGGACGGATCCCAGGCGCGACGGGCTGGCCGGTGGCAATCTTAATCATATTCGCGGCCGCCTCGGTGAGGAGCGCCAAGAGCGGGATCGCATTCGTGCCCACGGCGACCTTGAAATCTTCCCAGGCGGTATTCAAGTTCATCTGGGACTTGGTTAATGTATCCGTTTCCTGGGCGAGCTTGCTGAGGCTCAGCTTCCCCGCGGCCTCCAAGTTCTCCCGGAAGCGTCCGGCTCCCTCGCCGGCCAGAGCCAGCATTACGCCGAGAGTCCTGGACTCAATGCCCATCGCTTTCAGGTCTTCATTCGTCCCGCCGCTGACCTCCCGAATCGCCCTGAGGACCCCGGGGATTCCCTGAGTCTCCGCCACCTTGGCGATATCCACGCCGGCGTCGCGGAACTTCTGCGCCTCGGTGGTCACCCGCTGCAAGATCATGGCAAGGGCCATGGCGGCCCGGCTCCCCTCGATGCCCTGTTGCTGCATGGTGACGAGGGCGGCGGTGACCTGCTCCAAGGGGATGTGCAACTCATTGGCGATGGGGATGATGCGCCCCAGACCGGCGATCATGTTCCCGACGCCCTGCGGGCCCCCGGCTTTCTGCAGGGTGGAGAGCAGGATGTTCGAGACCCGATCCGCGTCCTGAACGCCCAGGCCGTAGGCGCGCAAGGTCTCGGTGAGCAGTTCCGTTGCGGTATTCAGATCCACGCCGGTGACGCGGGAAAGCTGCGAGGCGATCTCCAGCAACTTCAGGGCCTCGTCGCTCTTGAAGCCCTTCGAGAGCGCCAGTCCCAGCCCACCGGCTTTCTCGCTCGCCGTGGCCATGGAAGGCGTCAGTTCGAGAAGCTGCTCTTGGAGATCCGCCACGTTCGTCCCGGTCCCGAGCAGTTGGAGCCGGACCTGGTTGAAGGACCGGTCGAACAGTTCTGCCTCGTGGATCGCGGAGACCAGGAACGCTCCAACAGCTACGCCGAGGGCAGCAACGCCGGCCATGGGGCTTGTGAGATAGGCCGTGATGGTGCCGGCCTTCTGCCCCACGAAATCGGCCAGCCCTCCCATCCCCTCGCGGGCCTTGTCGATGCCGGCATTGAAGCCGCTAGAGAACGTCTTCTCGATCTTCGAGGCGTCTTTCGCCGTCTGAAGTTCGAGCTTGTCGAGATCCGTTCTCAGGCCCTTGGAGTCGGCGATGATGCTCAGGGCCCAGGTGCCGAAACTTTCCTGCGCAGGCACGGGTTACTCCTTCTTCTCCGGCTCCGCCGAGGCCGGGGCGGGGGAAAGATAAGGGGGCAACAACGCGACGGTATTCACTAAGATCCGCATGAGCTGCCGACCGGTGAGTTTTTCCAGGACGTTCTCCGGCAAGTCCGGAATCAAGATCTGTACCTGGCGGTGCGCGACGGCGAGCTGTTCGTGCCAGCATAAACCCGCGCAAGCCGCTTGGAGGCGAACCACTTCCTCGATCTCGCTGCGGGGAATATCCAAGGGGCTGCGGATGGCATACTCCCGGTCGCCGATCCGGATGGCATCGAGAGGGCACGCCTCGACCGTGGTCAGATCGATCACCCGCCGGAGGGTTTGCATCGCTTCACCGGTCGCCGGCACAGGAAGACTGGGGGCCGTGAGGACGGCGAGCGCGCCGGCGCCGAAGGCGTCCATATGGACCGCGAGGGCCTCGGCTGGCGCGCCCACGGTCTCATCGATGACGAGAGAGGTGCGGACTTCATCCTCCACCGCCTCCAGCTCGCCTTCGGTGATCAACCCCTTCCGCAGGAGCACGGTCCGGAGGGCGAGAGTTTGCACGGCGTATCTCCGCGTCAGCAGCCAGAAGAGCGAGGGAAGATCCTTCAGCCAGCCGCCCATGTAGCCGAGGAGGCGGACCACCATCTCCCCGGTGGTCATGCCCCCCTCTTGCTTTTCAGCCATGGCCTCTCCTTTCCTCGTAACTGCCGGCGTACAGACGTGTGCACCTGCTCGGGCGGGCTGCACTGCCGGCAGATCCCGGCGAGTTGTTCAGACTTCGTCAGCTGGCGCCCGCACCCGTCACAGGTGTTCATGCTCTTGAACTCCAGGTCCGGGGTGATCGGTTCGGTTGCTGCGCGCGTCATACTTCGCTCCCTCTCACCACATGCCGAGGTGTGTGCCAACATACTGCCGTTTCATTTCGGCGAGCGCCCGCTGCGCATCGGCGAGGGCTCGGAGGTTCTCCTGGCTCGCCTGCTCCGTCGCCGCCGCCGCGAGGATGGCCACGTGCGCTTCCAGATGGTCCAGCTCTTGGCGGCCCAGCCCACTGGTGTCAGCGGCCAGCAGATGAACGAGGCCGGCGACGGCATTGCTCCAGTCGTCGTGCTCGCCGCCCGGGTGGTCAATCTTTCCCCCGCGCCACACCAGGCCCAGGAGTTGCTGTTCCACTTCGGGGACGTTCGGGAAGATCGCCCGGCCACCGTTCAGAATCGGCTCCAAGGCTTCATACAACTTCGACTTGCTCAGGCCGCAGACCTCGTACCGGATCCCGTGGCCCTCGAAGTCGGAGCGAAAGGTTTCGCCAGCGTAAGCATCCCCCGTCACCGTGAAGATGTTGTACTGCTTGAGAATGGACACGAAACGCTCGACGGCCTTCCGGGGGTCGAATGGAGCGGGCGCCCCCTGATTCAGGACACGGACAACGATTGCGCGGGCTTCGAGATCCTGGTAGCCGACGGCCAGACAGGCATCGTCACTACTCCCGCCGCTCATGTCCACAAAGCCGGTGTAGCTGATGCCGGCCTCGGGGGGCCGATCCGCCCGGGTGCGGTCGAAAGCGCCCATGACGGGATCCGGCTGGAAGGCCGAGCCCTCCGGGAGGCCAGGGAGATTCAGATGCAGTCGGCGGAATTTGTGCCCGGGCAATCTTCTGCGCTGCTGCTCCAAATAGTTGGGATCAGCCCACGAGCCACGGGATGGATTCGCGCGGGTCTCTGGATCAGTTTCGGCGAGGGCGGTGTCTGTGGTGTAGTCGGCGGCATACCACGAGAAGAGCATCCGGGGATCGGTGCCCGCCCGGCCGGCGGCACAGAGATCGAAGAGCGGCACGCCCGGCTTGTGGAAGATCGAGGCATAGGACGTGATCCACATCAAGACGTCCAGGCGCGTCGGGTCGGGCTGCATCGCTTCCAGAAGATCCCAGTCGCGGTACCCGTGGATCTCATCGAAGCCGGCGAAGGCGTAGGTCTTCCCGTGGGTGCCTACCACGTCCTGAGCCGGGAGGATTTCGAGGAAGCCTTGGCCGTCCTTCCGCTCGATGATCTTCTGCCTGACGACAACGAAATCCTGCAGCGCGGGATTGGCGGCGATGATCTTCTTCGCCAAACTGAGATCGTCGCCTGCCTGCCCTTCGTCGTTGGCGAGGAGGTAACATTGATTCCCTCCGGGTGACGGGCGGAGGAGCTTGACCAGGCCGGCGAAGATGAGGTCGGCGGATTTCCAGTTTTTCTTTGCGCGGCCGGTGAGGGCGAGGTTGTAGCGCGGGCGTCCGTCCGCGTCGAAGGTATCGAGAACCGCCGTGAAGATGGCCCGGCGGTAGGGTTCGATATGCTGAGAGAGCGGCGACCTGTCGATCCATCGGAGCCGGTCGAGAAAATCGAGGGCGTTGAGCTGGGTCATTCCTCACCTCCAAGGGTCGGGAGGCTCAGGAGATCCTTCACACTGGGCGCCGGTCGCCCGTTCCCGGCTGCCATAACCTCCAGCTCCCGCAGGGCGGCAAGATGGTGGCCGACCGCGATGCGTCGCTCCTTGCGGACTCTTCTCACCTCCAGGGCGGACCGCTTACCCCGGATGAATCGGTCGAGCTTGATGCTCAGGTCCTCGTAGGCGATCCAACTCTGGGCGGCGAGTAGGGCCATGCGCCGGGCCCTGCCGGTTGGGTTCGGGACCTTCTCCATCAGGTCGGTATAAACTACGCGAAGCCGGTGCGCCTCCGCGCAACGTTGATCTGTAAAGGTGCGCGGCATGCGCCCTTTCAAGGAATGCCTACCCATTAGAGTTGTCCTTCCACGCTTCAATCAGTCGGTCAAGATCCTGCCGGTCAAACAGCAACCTACGCAGTTCCCCATGGTCCCGGAGGGGGATCCGCACCCGCTGAAGGATGCCAGCCGCCAAGAGGTCCCGGACGGTCCACCCGCTCACGCTGAGATAGGCCGCAGTCGCCTCCAGATCCAGGAGCCTCGTGGGGGTCGGAACAATGGCTACCGTAGCCAATGCGCTACCTGTGGGCCCCGACTTCTCAGGGCCTTGCGCAGCCGACGTGCCTGGAACGTGCCCGGGCTGAGGCTTGGGCGGGCGGCCGCGGCGAGGTGGATTCAGTGGGCCTGTCGTGATCTGATCCTTACCCCTCACAGTCAAGCACTCCCGTCCATGCCTTCCGAGGGTCCCCGACGATCCGGCCGCATGCCTGCGGGGTAGCCATATTCAACCATCCAAGCATTTTCCTTCCGCTTCTTTTGGGAAGTAAAATGCCCTTCCGGGAAGGAAAATAAACCGGGAACGAAAATCGGAAGGAAATTAGAATACCTCCTCACCATCAGAATTTGTGCCTTGGGAAGGAAAATCTTCCTCTGTGACACTGTGGCCGGAAGGAAAATCCCCATCCACTGTAACTACTGGAAAGGAGATATCTTCCTGTCCTGATTTTTCTTCCCGAGCTTGGGAATTTAAATGCTCTTGGGAACGAAAATCCTGGGCTTCTTGATCGCCACCAAATGATTTTTCTTCCCGAATTCTATTTCCTTCCGGATCTCCGGAAGGAAAATGCCAAACCCGTTTTGGCCGCCCCTTCTTACCCGTATTGACATCACTGCAGACAGCCTCGCCGGTCGCTTCGAGGGCACGCAGGGCGGCAACCACATCCTCGTCGCGCTTCTTGATCTCCTTGGCGATCTCCCCAGACGTTCCGGTACCACCGTCCTGGAGGAAGGCGGAAACCGCATTCGAGGTCTCGCTCGCCTTGATGTGCTCCAGGCTTCCATAGCACCGCCACACACCCGGGCCCTTGATCTCCAGGCCCCACGCCTGGGCCTCGCCGAACTTCGACTCGATACTCAGCACCCGGCGCGGACTTGTTGGCGGGCCGTCCATCTGCTGCTCCTCTACATTCCGCGGGAGCGTCAGGCGCAGAATCGACTTCGCAGCGGCCCGAATCACGTAGCTGTTCGCAACGTCGGTCCCGCCCTTGTTGTCATGGCAGATGACCAGCAGGACAGCCCCGGTTTCTCTGGCCATCCGGTTCAGGCGGTCCATGAGCGGGCCCATCCTGGATACGTCATTTGCGGCATCTTTGGAGCTGGGCATGAATTGATATAGGCTGTCGAGGATAATCAGCCGGGGCATCAGGCGTCTCGATTCCGCCTCCAGCCGAGCCAGGAATTCCGATCTGTCGCCGCCCAGGGCGTCGGGGTGAACCAGGAAGAGCCCTGGGTCTTCACGGATCCCCAGCGTGTCGATGCGCTGCATGGTGAGGGAGGGCGGATCATCAAGAAACGCTCCCACGACTCGCCCCTGTGCGGTGGGAAAGCGATCCAGGAACGGGACGCCGCGGAGCACGGCTTTCGCCAGCACCTGCGCGAAGTTCGTCTTGCCTCTTTTGTCCTTGCCGCTCAGGAGGCCGAGCATCCCCGCGGCGAGAATCGGATCGACGACGAACTCCACCGCCTCCACCTTCACCTCGCCCGCTAGGACGAGGAAGGGCTCGGTCGAGACTGCCTCCTCGATCGCCGACACACGGCCGCGATGCGCTTCGATCAGACCCGTCAACTCGGCGCCATTGCGGCTTGCCTCCTCCAAGGCCAATTTAAGCTCGGCGAAGTAGGCCCGACGAAGCGCGAATTTCTTCACGACCCGGGCGTCGTACTCGACGCTCGCCGTGGTCGGCGTAAAATCGACAAGCCGGGCCAAGCGTTCGCTCCCGCCCACTTTCTGAAGCTGCGGATCGTCGCGCCGCAACACCTCGGCGATCCCGACGAGGTCGTATGGCGCGCCTTCCTGCTCGAATCGGTCCAGCGCCTCATAGCAGCCGGCGAGAATTCGGATTTGCAGATCGCCGTAGAGATCCGACGGACTCACAATCTGGCGGGCTTTCCGAGCGGCCTCAGGGGTTTGGAGCACTGCGCCGAGTAGGCTATTTTGCCGGTCCTCTGAATAGAGGTCTGGTCGATCACGAGGACCTGCGCCTGGCGGAGGATCCGCGCGCCGGGCTGTCATCTGGCCACCCCTTTCACGGCGCCGCCGGCGTTCTCCCCGTTCGACGGCATAGGCTGGGCACGAGAACCGGCCAGTCGTGCCAGCACCTCACGGCGAGGCCGCCACCGGCCGCGGGGGGACCGATCGTAGATCCTGCGCTGCCCGTCCACGACGGCCGAACAGGTTTCTTGATGGGTGAGAATGCTGAGATCGGCGTGGTACACGCCAGCAGCAGGCGCGACCGTGCGCAGGCAGATAAAACATAGCCGGCCGGCGAGCAACGCGCGAGTCGCTTTCAGGCTCCTGACCGTGCTCATCGCTTTCCCTCTCGATTCGCCGCCGACGCCGGTGAGGAGCGCGGCCGCCGCCCTCGCGCGACGTATGCGGCCGCGACCTCCTGGTACATGCTGGCGGTCTCCGCACGGGGCAGCGGCATCAGCGAAGATCTCCCGCACACACGATCAATGCGGGTCCCGCGACGACCCGCTCGACGAAGCGTCGCAGGTCCCGCTCAGCCGCGGCGTTCGCGCAGTGTAAAATACAACGCGCGACCACCAAGCCGTCGGGTGTCGGTTCGAATTCGATCACGACACTACTGAGAGAGTTTCCTCCGCGCATGGCGCGAAGGATAGGGCACTACATGGAGATTACCAGCAGATCAATTCATCAAAAATCGGGGAGTTTTTCTGTCAGAGGAAGGCGGGATTTTTCCAGGACTTACAGACGATCACCGGGGCCGTAGTCGTGATATGTCTTGCCGCACCGAACCGTGCAGAAGTCCTTGGGACGCCCTTGGTGTCCTGCATCGAGGACGAAGAACCGCCCGCACCAGCGGCAACACCGGAGGGACGACCAGCGGAGATCTGTGAGGCCATGGTCCAGGTCTGGCCACGAGAAACAGGCGGTGAGCGCCTCAGCCCAGACGAGCCCAGGAAATCCAACGGCGTCCCAGGACCACCGTCCAGTCGTCGCCCGCAAATACACCGGCGCGCGGTTGTGCCAGATGACCGACTCGATCCAGCGGATCATCTCGCGTATGGGCTCCGCAAACGGTGGCGCCGGCGCTGCGGCGGCTCGTGGGTCGCGTCCCGGGGGCACGCGATCTGCGAGGAGAAATGCCTCCTCCTCGCCCCACACGCAGTATTCCAGGATGTATTGCACCACCGCCCTGGCCGCGGCGAGCACGAGCCCCCGCAAGTCGTCCTTGTCATCGAGCCGTCCCAGGTACCAGATCGGCTCCAGCAGCCGGTAGCGGACGATATCCCGGATGTCCTCCATGCGCTCCAGCACCTCGCCAACTCCCAGCGCATTGTCTCCCAGCTCGCGCTGACGCCAGACCATCTTCCCGGACTCAAAGCCTCGCGGCCACTCCGCGTAGAACGCTTCCACGGCGGATGACGTGATGGGCGCCTCAACCTGCACCCACGGCACGAGTTGCTTTCCCCCACCAAGCTGAGGGTGGAGCAACCACCGCTTCGTGACGCCCCGGTATTCCTGCGTCTGCACCTCCCCCTCCCCGAATGGGGAGGGTATGATGTTGTCGTATGGGCGCTTGGGATCCTTCACGTATCCGCGGGTGCGCCCATCCAACCCGAGGAAGCGCGAACCCAGCATCTCCATCCCCGGCGGCCGGGGCTTCCCGTCATCGAGGCCCAGATTCGCAAAAGCAAGGAGCCAGCCCGAGGCCGGGCAATCGAGTGCCTTCGTGTCTTGTGGGCGCTTCGCGTGCCGACTGCTTTTCCTGTGTGCGACGACGTGTCCCTCTATGGCTTCCCGCCCTTCGCGCCCTGCAGGTCTCCCGCTTTCTTTTCTCCGCTCATCGTGTTCTTCGCCGGCTCTCTCTTCGCTTCCTCCGGCCCGTACGGCCTCTCGGACCATCGCATCCCCGTCCGCGGCGGCCGTTCGCTTGGAACCCTTCGCCAGCTGCGAAACGGGACCAGGAAATGACTTCCCCTCCCTGTAGCACTGCTCGCACATCCGGTTCGGATCCCCCCGCTTCCCGAACCATGGCTTGCCCTTCCGATCTTCTCCGCAAGCCGGGCAGATCTCCGCCCTGTAGGTCCCGCCAGCACGCTCGCGGAAGGCTTTGATGGTCGGTGGGGTAGTCTTCGATTTCCTGGACAGATCGATCGGCTGTGGCGGCCGCCTCGTCCTAGTTCTTCCTGAGATCTTCTTTGAATGCACGGTCGCTTTGGCCATTGCCCTTCCCGTCGAGTATCCGATAGGATCCTCAGCCAGGCTGATCGGGAGTTAGCTCATCGCGCTGCAGACCCTAGCCGTGGGACTCCTAGTGCAACTCGGAGCGCAAGAGGACAGGTCTCAGCAATTCCAGAAAGTCGATCTCCCCCTTCCGTGGCGGCATATCATCGGCGTAGGTCTCCCATCTCAACTTTAGTCTGCCAGCCGAACCCATTAGAATCTCTCCCTTGGTCATCTGATCCACCACAAACCCAAGCACGCACCGTTGTTCTTCTACTCGAAAATTCGGGAAGAGAGTAACAGGACCCCCGGTATAGCCCCACACGCGGTACCCTATTCCATCGATTTCCTCAACACCCAAATCGGCTATGTTGGCGCGGATCGTCACAGGAAGGCTTGCCGGAAGCTTTATTTTCACCAGATAGTCTCTGGCTCTGATCGGTCCCCTATTCTTTAAGAGAAGGCGAAGGCGAACGGTTGTGCTCTGCTCTGTGCGGCTTTCTACTACGGGCTCGATGATGGGCTCGACCAAGGGATACTTCCGCCGATTCATAATGTCTAAGACAAAGCGATGCGGGAGTGGCCGAGACTTTCCCCCGACGCGCCCGTAATACCTCTGATCTGTCGCCTGATGCGGCGCAGTCTCGCTGTCGGGAACATCGATCACATAGAGGGACTTGCCTTTCCCGGGTCGCGGCGCTGTGGTGGATAAATCGCTAATCTCGAAAACAGAAAACCCCTGAAGATTGAACTCGACCAGCTTGGGGATTATGTCCTCCAGCCACGCCTTTGTCCCTTGCTTTACGGCACGCGACACGCCGCCCATATCGACCTGACCAGTATCGGTCAGCCCGTAGATGATCTGTCCGCCGCCGCTGTTGGCCATCGCAGAGAGCGTCACTGAAAGTCCAGAACGCACACGGTTCTCGTCAACCCCTGATAGGGTAAGGTCAAGAGCCTTTGAGCCCTTCCGTTCGAACCAGTCTTGTTCGCCCGCTGGCAGGCCGAGGACATCCTCGATGCTCCATTCCCTTGGCGGCTTCACTGGCTGACCCTCCCGCCACCTGGTGGGCCCGGCACGCTGGCGCTAGACTTGGCCAGGCCCCTCACGCCCGTTCACCGAGAGGCTCCCACCGATGGAGATCCCCCCGTACCTACACTCCGCCCACTATCTGCTCCAATACCCCGATCGCCTGTGTCAGTGAATCGAGAATAATCTTAGTGTTTGGTGGCTTCCCCTGCAGTGCTAGCCTCGCGCGCCTTAGATCGTTCAATACCTTTTCTAGCTTTTCCACGTCTACCCGAACCTCTTTTCCCATCTCTCTCCTCCCCTTCTCCGGGCACACCTTGAATTACTGCCAGCTCCCCCTCTTTTTTCCCCTCACTAGATATTACTCTAACCGCTTCCTCAATTCCTAGTCACCGGCAGGCTCCCACCGCCGGGAGAAGCCGTCGGGCTGCCAAATCGCACACGCTACGTTGCCCTACGTTCGACGATCTCCAAGCGACCCCGTACCACGGACGTCCCAGTAAGACCAGACAACCACCCACTATCCGCCCAAGAGCGCCTGGACCAAGAGCCCCAGCATCCCCAGCCACAGAAGACCGAGCACTATTACAGCCAGCCCATGGTAGAACCTGACCACTGGAAGTACATCCTTCGGCAGATAGTTCAGACGATGCCACACGATCTGCAGGCCCATGCTCGCCAGTAGAAGCAGGGCCAAATAGGACCCGACAGTTTCCCAGCGTCCCATAATCTTAACGAGCCAGATAACGTACAAAAGACGCGAGCATCGGTCCTCCGGCGACGAAGACATAGACCAGAGTGACGAGCACTAAAGCCCAGGTCGCCCGCACCAGAGCCGTAGTTCCACGCGAGGCCTCCTTCGATGCTTCCTTCAGTCGCTCAGACAATTCGATCGTGCACCGACCAAAGACAGCCATCACGGACTGCGGGTTATTACCTGAAGCGGTATATATCGATGTCTGAACCGCCTCAACCAGTTCGTCAATGGATTTCTCACGAAGGTTCACCGCTCCGCCTCCCTTCACCTCAACACCGCCTCCGGTACACCTCGCGCCGGTGCCCGATCCGCGCTACGAGGACGATTCGGGCCTTGCGATCAAGCTGGTACAGGATCCGATAATCACCCGCGCGCAGGCGAAACAGGTCCGGCTCGCCCTTGAGGGGCTCGACACCAGGGGGCGTCGGCTCGATCGCAAGCGCATCGATCCGGCCCGCGATCCGGCGCCGCACGTCCTCCGGGAGCTTCCGGAGGTCGCGGGCGGCCGCCAGTTTGAGGTCAATGGTATAGCCCACGGGCTCAGATCCCCAGGTCCTTCTTGATCTTCGCCCATGAGAGCCGGCCGGGCTCCTTCAGGGCCTTCCGGGCGGCCGCCAGATCCAGCCGATCCTCCAGCGCCTGGAGCAGCTCCAGGTCCTCCACGGGCACAAGCGCCGCAAGGGGCTTCCCGTGGCGCTCCAGAAGCACGCGCTCCTTGCTGAAGGCCACCTTGTTCAGGGTCGTGGAGAAATCACTCCGCGCATCCGTCGCGTTCAGGCGAGTCATATCTCACTCCTTGGCAATTTTGTACGGAATAGACAATACTTGAACGCCGGGGCCGTGTCAAGCGGCCTCCCACGCCGGGTAGTGTGCTAATTTGCTTCTGGCCATTCTATCCATGCCCGACCAGTGGTCTTCGTTCCCTCGATGTGCCCGGTGGACTTTCCACAAGCGGGACAGCTCCTCTGGCCCCCGTGGATCATGGCACTGACGACAAAGACCTTCCAACAAGCGGAGCAACGAAATGCGGCGTTGTTCCCCTCCCAATCTTCATCCTGGCCGAGAGCAGCAGGGTCAAGAATTCTGGTTGGCATGTTCCCTCTCCATCTAATTCGTGAGCAGTTCTTCCAACCCCCACACCTGATCCGTCACCCCCGCCGCCATCGCAGGCGTCACCCGTCTCTATGGTGCCGCCCCCAGCTCACTCCTCCACCGCCTCCCGGACCTTGGCCAGGAGTTCCGCGTGGTGGAAGGGCTTCAAGAGAATCCCAGCCACGGGCACGCCGGCCATGACGACTTGAGTCGACAGCCCGTTCATGGCGGTCATGAGAATGATCCCCGTTCCTGAGTGCGTTCGGTAGATCTCCTCGCACAACACCTTCCCCGATATCCCCGGCATCCACAGATCTAGGAGGACAGCCCGGATCTCCGCGGCATGCTGGCGGAAGAGTGCGAGGGCCTCCAGCCCGGTCGTGGCGATGAGGACGTGAAAGCCCTCGGCGGCCAGGTCCACCTGGACGAGTTCACAGGTGAGCGGATCATCGTCCACCACCAGGATCGTCCCACGATCAGGCATTTATCGTGCTGCCTGATCCTGTTCCGTCTGGTGCGCGCAGTAGCCCGCCACAGCGATTAACAGCAGCGTCTGAGCCCCCCGGATAATTCCCCCGGCGGTAAGCACAAAGGGGAATCGGATCCTGAACACCACCAGAAACACTGCCAGTACGAACGCGGCCACGCCGAGCCAGAGTGTGGTGGGAATAAGTGTGCGGTAGAAGTTATCCATGGCTGTACCTCCCTACCCCGAATACCCCCCAGGAAACAGCAAGGCCCCGGGTGTACGGCGGGCAGCCGGTAAGACCCAGGGCCTCGCGCACCGGAAGACGGGAGCCTCCCGGATCATATTCGCTTGTGTGCCCGCTGCGCTCTCTGGTGACCCTTCTACCCGCAGGTCCGGCCGTTTGTCAAGCCGTGTTCACCTCAGCGCCCCCATGGCCCCGCGCCGCCCGCTCGATCATCGCTCCGGTGACGATCGCATCCGGCACGGCCAGGACGATCGGCCGCCGGCGGCCGCGCTGGGTGATCGTGTCCTGCTTCGCGTCCGGATCCACGTCCAGGACCTTGCGGAGCGGAAAGCTGGTCGTGCCGTCAGCGAGCAGATCTTCCCATTTTGAAGCGCGACGGCCACAGCGATCTGCTGGCCCTAGCGAATGCTCCATGGCGCGAGATCGTTCTCTTTGCAGCGTCGGTCCTGCGGTGTTGCTACCGGATAATTCCAGTGTGGATTCTCCATTCGACCTGTGGTATCGTCCTCCCCCCCGAGGCTTGTGTAGCTCCTGAGAGATCGGGGCACGAGGGATCGCGATGGCTCTCGGCGCCGGGAAGATTCGCCAGGTCCCACTGGTGTGCTGAGGGGGGGGCGGGAAGTGCCATGCGCCTACGCGCGGTGATTTTCGACGATGACGCGGCCCTCCGGGAAGCTCTGTGGTCCCTCTGTGATCGCCGGGGGTACGAGGTCTTCACGTTCCCCAATCCCGGGCTGTGCCCGCTCCACGTCATGGACGGTTGCCCGTGTGCCGCCGGGATCACCTGTACCGACATCATCATCTCCGACTTGCGCATGCCCCTGGTGCAGGGCCTAGATTTTGTCGAGGCTCTCTCTCTGAAGCATTGTACCGCACCGCACATCGCCCTGATGTCCGGCACGTGGTCCGAGGCGGAGGAGGCCCGCGCTGCTCGCCTCGGGTGCCGGGTCTTCCACAAGCCCTTCTCCCTCGCGGAGGTCGATGCTTGGCTCACCAAGGTCGAATTCCTTGTGTCTCCAGACCGGGGGCTCTTGCAGTGGGAGTCGTGCGGGTGGAGATGGCAGACCCCAGCCCAAAGCGCTTGACCCTAGCCCCTGTTGTCGGCAAATAGAAGGCCGTCCGCGACCTGCTTTGAAGCCTCCCTGAATCATTTCATTTGATGAGGTGCCCAGTTTGAGGCCTGCACGGCTCCCCAAGCCGGGCGACTATGGGCACTGGATCGAAAGGATTTCGGTGGCGTGAAGGCTTAACGTTTGGTTCAGGGGCGCTTCGCGGCTCTATCGCGCAGCGTCCCCTGGAACGAGAGGTTGGATCGTTTTGAAGGGAAAAACTTTGCCTCCCTGCCTCTTGACAACTTCAGCCAGATCCCCATCTGACGTGAGAAGAGTGAAGCCATTCACGATGGCAACCTCAGCTATGAGTACGTCCTGAGTATTGTTAGGCTTGAACTTGTTCATGGCGTCGAGTTCTTGTTTCAGCTTCTTGAATAGCACGCCGTCGCTCCACTTCGCATGATCCCAACGTGAAACATCAAATACGAATGATTCGGTGAGAACAGTCTCTGGCCTCACTTCCGCGAACTTCAAGAACAACCGGGCTCGGCGCTCGCTGTCCTTGGTGTTGTTTATCTCGTCAATCTGTATGTGGGTTGCCACAAATGGGCCGTCCGACGGCAGGTCGGCGACGTTGATGGTTCCGTCCACCAGTTTGTTGAAGATAGTGGTATCGACAACGTATGACATAGAGAGACCTAACGGGGCGGGTCTATCCGCCGCCCCGATGCGCCGACTGCGTCGCGCCGGCGCGGTCCGGGGCCGACCTTTTGTGAACCGCCGGGTAGTGTCCTAATTTGATGAACCGGCTTGCAAGAGAGACAGGGAGAGGTCCATCAATGAGGCAACTCAATCTGTCCAGTTGCCTCTGCCTTGGGTGCCTTGGCGAACGGGTCCTCCAGGGGCGGGGTATCAGGCCGTACTCCGGTGAGGAGGTGGTCAATCGTTAGAATCTGAATCTTCGGATAGTCCTTTTTCTTCCAGAGAGCGGATACATACCGCCCAGCGTCCACGGCCTCTTTTCGCATCGCCTCAGTTGGCGGGTCCAGCGTGATGAGAATCCCCGCGACTGCCTTCTGATTGTCCACGTCTCCGAGGAGGGTCGCGATATCCGCACGCTTGACGGCCCCGCTCTTGACCTGGACGAGAATCTTCTTGCGAACGTCCTTCGCCTCGTAGAAATACAGAAGTCCATCGACTCCACGGTCCGCGCCTTTCCTGGCGCCGGGGATCACGGGCAGGGCGTCAATGAGGCTCAGTGCCCACGTCTGAAACTGGAACCGGTCAATTTCTGCAAGGCGCTTGGCCCCGCTGAGATCCACGGGCTGTCCCATCTCCTGGAACGACACGGCCCCTTTGCCGAACGCGGAATCCAGTCGCCGCTTGATGAGATTGATGGCGAGGTAGGTAATATCGATGCCGGTCCACTGCCGCCTGAGCCGTTGCGCGGCGACGACCGTCGTTCCGCACCCGCAAAACGGGTCAAGCACGATATCCCCTTCGTTGCTGCTGGCCAGGATGATGCGTTCGAGAAGGGCTTCGGGTTTCTGGGTTGGGTAGCCGAGACGTTCCTCGCCACTCTTGGTCATACGGATGTCGGTCCAAATGTTCTGAACCGGCTTTCCCTTTTGCTCGTCAAGGTAAGATTTCACGTAGGGCATACCCGTCTCACTGTAATAGATGCGCCCTTCCGCCTCCATGCGGTCAATGTTCTCCTGGCTGAAGCGCCAGTGCGTACCGGGGGGTGGGCTCATCTCCTTTCCTCGGAAGCGGCGACTCGGACCTGGTCCGGCTGCCGTCATGGTGTTAGGCCAGAAGAGCCGTCCCGTCTTTTCATCTTTATAGTGATACCGCTCCTTGATGTATTCTGCGTCGTAGGGAACGTACTCTGTGTGCCATGTGTAGCTATCCGTCTTCGTGTAGAAAAGCAATGTGTCACTCACTCGGCCCCATCGCTGTGCATCGCTGTGCGCTCCTGTCCGCTGCCAGACCACTTCATTTCGGAAATTTGCAGGTCCGAACACGGCATCCATCAGCATCTTGAGATAGTGGCTCGCGGTGGGGTCGCAGTGGAGGTAGAGACTCCCGGTGGCTTTGAGCACCCGGTGCAGCTCCACCAGGCGCGGCACCATCATCGCCAAGTAGGCCATCATGGGTGAGGTCTTCAGGGCGACGTGGAAGGCCTCTAAGATGTTGACCACGTCCACGAGGGCGCAGGTCTGGATGAAATGACGATAGGTATCTTCTGCGTCCACCCAATTCCAGGTGTCGGTGAAGGCGTGAAACTGCGCAGGGCTGACTTCGCCGGATTGCTCGCGGAACAAGATGTTGTAATCGACGTTCGAGTTGAACGGGGGGTCCAGGTAGACCAAGTCTACGCTCTCATTCGGAAAGGCGTCCCGGTTCCGAAGCCACGGAAGATTATCGCCGAACAGCAGCCGGTTCATAGATCTTGGCTCCTGATCGGGCGCAGGCTATCGAACGCGGTCCGGAGTGTCAATCGAAAAGGTTGGTATGCCGAAGGGGGATGCCTCAGACGCGGATCGTCTTGATGCCAGCGTCTCGGAGGAGCCGCCCACAGATACCGACTCTGGGGTCACAGGTGGGTGAGGCTTTAAGCAGGTACGCGGCGACGCAGTGCTGGGCCTGGGCCAGGTCCCGGATCTGGCGGGCAGTCCGGAGGAGCTGCTCGGTGATGTCCTTGCCCTCGCAGGTGGCCCGACCCTCCACCAGGCGGATCGGGGGCCGCGGGACCGGGAGCCCCGCATCCATCTCGGGACAGACGTCCAGGAGATCATACTTCTGGCGTAGCTTGGCGATCAGGGCCGGACGACCGATGTGCCGGCCCGTGCCCTTGACGATCTCCTGACCATGATACCGGCAGGGGATGCCCAAGAGGCAGCGGCTCACGAGCACCGTAGGGCGAGGGCCCACCTGGGGGGGCCACAGATTTTCGGGTTCCTGTACTCGCACTCTCAAGGTGGCGTCCCCTTTAGTTGAATGTCCCGCTGGCGGAGGCGGCCGCAACTGGGGCACGTGCATTCCTGGTGGACGCCCCAATTTTGGCCCCGGGTCTCGTCGATCGCGCGCGCCTTGTGCACACGTCTGCAAAATCGCCGGCGACCCTAGACGCGCGAGCTGAATCTAGAGGCTACGCCGCGACTCACGATATCAGCTTCTTGATTGATTCACTCACAATCCCTACCAAGATCTCCTTGAAGAATCCCGGCGCATCCCCGCCAGCCTTCGCGATCAATCGCTTAAACCGACCCGCGGAGACCTGGGCCATCGGTGTGTCCTTTACCAGGTCGTCCAGGCTGATAGCGAGCTGCACGCGCTCCTCTGGAGTCAGCGTCTGCAAGTCCTGCGCGTACGTCTTCGCGGCCTCGAGCTTTCGGCTCGTCCACGGGTATGGCTTTCCGCAGTTGTGGCAGAAGCGTGGCGGGATATAGGCCGCCGTGCTCAGCGAGCCGACGTAGTGCCCGCGTATTTCGGTTTGACATTCAGGGCACGTCTGGATGGTGCGCTCCCCACAGTTCTTGCAGAACTTCTCGGAGAATTCAGGTGTCATCCTCACCGCACTGTTGATTGCGTGGCCGTTAAGACAAATCTGAGCGGTGTCGAATCCTTCAGATTCATCTTCGTCTTCGTCCCACCCCCTGACCCGGTCCATTTGAATCGGTCCCCCTTTTCTTGCCGTTAGCAGGCCGTGAGCGGAACCGCCTTTCGAAAACGTGCCCGCAAACATGCCCGCGAGCACCTAGAACCTGCCAAACTCTACCCAACTCCAGCCAAGATGGAAAGAGAAAACCCCTCGGAAACATTGAATTTTCCGAGGGGCTCGGTCGCATACATAGGCTTAGGACGCCCTCGTTCTATCCATCTGAACTACAGGGCCACACATGCCAGACCGCCCGGCAAACCGTCTTAGTACTGCAGGAGCGAGAAGACGGAGTAATCCTTCAATTTCTCCCGCCCCTTCAGCGCCGTGAGTTCAATCAGAAACGCCAACTCCACAATCTCGCCGCCGAGCTGTTTCACCAGGTCCACCGCCGCCGAGATCGTCCCGCCCGTGGCCAGCAGGTCATCTGCGATCAACACGCGCTGTCCGGGCTTGAAGGCATCCTGGTGGATCTCCAGCGTGTCGCTACCGTACTCAAGGGCATACGTTGTCCGGTGAGTCTTGTAGGGAAGTTTCCCCACCTTGCGGATCAGGATGTTGCCGGCCCGGAGCTTGTATGCCAACGCGGCCCCCATGATGAACCCCCGAGCCTCCACCCCGACCACGACGTCAATGCTCTTGTCCAGGTATCGCTCCCCGATATAGTCGATCGCCTGGCAGAAGGCCCGGCCGTCGGCCAAGAGCGGCGTGATATCCCGGAAGAGGATGCCGGGCTTGGGGAAGTCGGGGATTTCTCTGATCCTACGCTTCAGGTCGTCTACGCCCACGGTGTGCCTCCGTTCACAGGGTGGGTTAAATACTGAAGGTCGAATACGTTCCGCTCGCTGCGCCCCACGTGGTCCGCACTTCCCACACACGGGCCCCGCCCGGTCCTTGCTGGAGCGAGCGCAGGAACTGCTCCAAGGCTTCCCGTGGCCCTTCCGCGTAGGCGCGGACGCCCCCGTCACGTGTGTTCATTACATAGCCTGCCACGCCCAGCCGCTGCGCCACCTCCAGCGCGAAGCACCGGAAGCCGACGCCCTGCACGCGTCCGGCGAGCCGCACCTCCACTGAGGCCCAGCCTGCGGCCGGCCCGAATGCGGAGGGATCCAGTTGCATGATGCGCGACCCATCCAGGGAAAAACGAAAGGCAAGCCGGACGCGGCTTGCCCTCCCATCGCGCATCCTCCGCCCTGGCCGGTGTCCGCCCCACGTCGGGAACACCGCCGAGGGCGAAGAACAGATCAGTGAGGCACCCGTCGTCCGCTGGCTGCCTCCTCAGGAAATTGGTCGGGGCGACTGGATTTGAACCAGCGACCCCTTGGTCCCGAACCACTCTAGGCGTTTTCGCCCGTGTTCCCTCTTGTTCTTTGCTATCACGGCTCGCCCCTGCTTGTCAAGCACTTATGCGGCAATCCTCACCCCCGGCTTTATCCCGTCTTGGCCCGTATTCCGGGCTGTTCCGGGCTGTCTCGGTAGCAGAACGGTAGCAGAATCGGGCTCGCTCTTGACCCCTTGGTCGAAGACCAGGCTGTCCAGCTTGGCGGCCTGCGCCGGGTGGCTGTCCCGGAGCAGGTGGCTGTACCGGTCGAGCGTGATCTGCACCGAGGCGTGCCCCATCTGCTGCGAGAGGTATTTGATATTCGCCCCGGCCGCGAGCTGGAGGCTGGCGTAGGTGTGCCGGAGGTCATACCAGCGGATCCGGCGAAGCTCCGCCCGCTCCAGGGCCTTCCGGAAGACGCGATCGACCACGTTCTTGGGATCGAGGGGCGTCCCGTTGCCCGTGGCGAAGAGCAGGCGGTCCGAATCCCGGTCGGGCAACCCTGCCACGTAGCGGCGAAGATCCTCGAGGAGGGCCGGGGCAAGGTCCACATTTCGGATTGAGGTCTTGGTCTTGGGCGAGGTGATCCGCCAGCGGGGGGCGCTCTCCTCCTTCCGCTTCCAGTCCCACGAGAGGGTCCGGCCCACGCGCACCTGCCCGGCGTGGAAGTCCAGGTCGCCGATCCGGAGGGCGAACTGCTCGCCCGGGCGGAGGCCGGAGAAGACCGCCAGCTTGATGGGCACGTACCAGCCGGGGCGGATCGCCGGCTTGACTTCCCCGCTCTCCTCGTCCTTGTACGTCGCCGTCAGAAGATGGCACACCTCCTCCGGCGTGAGGAAGTCCATTTCTTCCCGCTCCACCCGGGGAGCCTTCACCTCGGCCGCGGGACTCCGTAGGAGATACCCCCACTTCACGGCATACCGGAGCATCTCCTTGAGAATGACCAGGTGATTCTTGACGGACTTCGGCTTGGCCCCGCCAGCGAGCTTTGACGCAAGGTAACCCTGGACCGTCTCCTCTCGGATCGCCTGGAGGGCCAGGGGCCCAAAGGCCGGCTTGAGGTGAAACTCGACGTGCGATTTGTAGGCCTGATACGTGGAGGTCTTCACCGCGCCGAGGGCGTAGTCCTTGAGCCACTTGTCGGCGAACTCCGCGAAGCTGATCTCCTGGAGCTCGCGGAAGCTGCCCTCGTGCACCGTCTTGAGCCGCTCGGCCAGGAGCACCTCGGCCAGCCTCTTGACTGGCTTGCCCTTCTCATTGAGCGGGGCCCTCTCCCACTTCTTCTTCCGAACCAGCCTCCCCCGCTCCGGGTCCCACACCTGGACCGGGTAGGCGATCGCGTACCGGCCGCCCTCATGCTTGCAGGGCGTCCCGGTCTTCGTTCCGCACTCATTGCAGCGCCAGAGGATCGACCCGCGTGCCATGGCTCATCCCTCCTCAGATAGGCGGGGCGACAGGGCCCCGGTAAGGTGTGCCAGCCAGCGCTGCAGGCCTCGCTCCGTCTGCGGCCTCTCGGGCTTCTTGCGCCGGCGGAAGGCCACAAGCCGCTGCAGGGCGGACCGCTGCTCCTCAATGGTCCGCACGTTGTAGCGGTGAAACATCGAGTCGGTGACGTGCCCGAGGGCCTGCTTGACCGTGGAAAGGTCGACCCCGCTGTTCACCATGTCCCGCGCCGCCGTCCTCCTCAGATCATAGAAAAGTCGGGTCGGATATCCGGCGGCCGCCGCTGCCTTCTTCCAGGCATAGTTTCTCCGGCAGCCGATGATCTTCTCGCCGCGGATGTGGAAGACATACTCGCTCTCGTGGCGCTGACCGTCCTCGCTGTACCAGGCCCGGGCTGCCTCCCGGCGGGCGATGGTCCCTGCGATCGGGCCCGCCAATGGCACGAGCCAGGGGCGTCGATTCTTCGTCCTGGGCAGTCGGATAACCTCCTCTTCCCGGTACACGTCGGCCCACCGCATGTTCTCCAGCTCCGAAGGGCGGCGGCCGGAGTAGTAGGCGAATTCCGCCAGGTCAGCCATGACGGGCAGCTCGATCTTGGCGAGGATCGCCGCGAACTCCCCGGGTTCACAGAAGCCTTGCCGGGCGTTGTCCGGGCGAAACATCGTGATGCGTGGGATGTGGGAAACCTTTCGGTCGAGGAAGGCTAGGTGATAGGCGGCGCGAAGCGACGTAAGGAAGCGGTCCACGCTGCCCTCGGCGAACCCTGCCTGCACCATCTCGGCGGCCCACCGATCCACCGTCTCCGGGAGCAGGGCCTCAGCCGGGATGGCGCCGAAGGCTTTGGTCAGGACCTCCACGCCGTACAGGAGGGCGTTCCGATTCTTGACCTTGGGCAGCCGGGCCCGCTGGTAGCTTTGGAGCAGCTCGGCGATCGTGAGGGAGCTCTCCGGTGGTCCTCCGCCTGCGGCCATGACGTCCACCGGCAGCCGGCCGCGGAAGGTCGCGGCGTTCACTTGGGCTTGTACGACGGCAAACCTTCTGGTATGCTGTCTCTTGCTCATGGGCTCCTCCTCTCTCCGATGAGGTCCTGGGCCGTGCCCCCGGTCAGGTGACGCTGACGCGGGGGCGTTCTATTTCATGCGTGTCCTTTTTCCGGTGCCTGCATTTGACTCTCCATGATCCGATGAAGCGCTTCCGACAAGGCAACCTGCATTCGATGCACTCTTGGTAGCTCGGCTTCTTTGGTTGGGTCACCCTCAGCGGAGATCAGGTTGCAGGCGAAGAAGGCAGAGACACGCATCAAGGCATTGCATTCAGCGTCCCTTCGAGAAATGGATCTGTCGCCATGCCTTCCTGAGAGGCGCGCCTCGCCTCCTCCTGAATGGTTCGCAGGACGCTGGCATATACCCGCTCGGCAATCGGAGTGAAGCCCTTTTTCGGTTGGTCCATCTCACGCACCTCCTACTCCAGCAGCTCCCCCACCTTCACCTTGAGGGCCTTGGCGAGACGCTCTAGCATGGGGACGCTCGGCGTCCGGATCGGCGGATTTTTCGCGCTGCCCTCGATCTGAGCGAGGTAGATCGGATGGATCCCCGCTTTCTTCGCTAGGGCGGCCTGAGTTAGGCCCTTCGCCTGTCGCACTTCCTTGATCCGCATGCCCAGTCTCTTGGGTGTCATTCTAAGCTCTCCGCTTAGTACCTGTCAAGCGAAATCTTCGGCCCTCAATCCCGCCTCCCGCGCCAGCACCTTGACCAGCTCCCGGAGCCGAGTCTCCCGGTCCTCCCGCTTCCGCCGGCTCAGGGCCGCCCGGCACCGGCCGCTGCAGCACCGTTGATCCCGACGCCGGCCCGAGAGGGCTGCCCCACAGGCTAGGCAGGCACCCGGGGAGCCTACCACAGGGGGGCTGGCTGGCGCACGTTCGCTTTTTTCTTCGGGAGTAGGCATGGACATATGGGTTTGATCCTCCAAGGGGATTCTAGGGCCGAAAACTGGCCCGTATGTGGAATCGTGGGGAGGCTACAGGCCGGCTCATGTGCCTTCCTTGAAGCCGCACTGGGGGCAACGCGGGCCGGCCTCCCTGGTGAGGATCGTCGCCCCGCACTTCGGGCACGTCCACGGCTTCCGCGGGACGTCATCGGGCCAGAGCTCTTTCTTCAAGGAGACGGGCATCGGTGCCGCCTGCGTTTTACACACGTCTGCAAAAATCGCCGCGCCCCGACCTGGAGCAGCTCCTCCCCATCTCGCCTCCTACCCTGTGCGAAGTACCACCACGCCCCAGGTGAGCAATCCAATGGCCCAGACGAGGCACAGAACCTCCAGCCACCGCGGCACCGATCGGGGGTACCTGTCCCGCAGCAGGAGGGAGCACCGACTGAGGCTATCGACGGCCAACACCACGAGCATGGCGAGGACCCAGATCCTCATCACTTGGCCAGACCCGGAACGCCGCCGGGAGTCAGTAGATACTTTCCAGTGCCGAGCAACTCGAGCAGCTGCCTCGTGGATTGAGACATCATTCGGCGTTTATACGCACGGTACTCCCAGTATGCCTCCTCCGACCGAGAATAGGCCCGCAGGCGTTCGGCCGCCGGGGCTGTCCAGAGACGGAGGGGCTCATTCACCGTTTGAAACGCGGACTGCGCCCAGGCTGGTGGGCCTTGAGGTAGATCCGCCTCCGGCACTCCCCCCGTGGTCCAGGCCGGCGTGGATCTCAATAACCCCGACAGCAAGCTCTCAAAGGCCTTCGCCAGGAAGGGCAAGTTGATGATCGGTGAGCTCGGCTTGGTCAGCGCCGCCAAGCCCGCGGCCGCTCTGGGTGAGATCGCGCCGGGAGTCACCTCGCCTTTCCAACGGGCGACGAGGGCGTCCTCTTCGGACTCGCGAACGGCACCGACGTCCATGTCAGCTCCCCAAGGTCGTCTTGAGTGGGGTCGCCTGCGCGGGCCTGCCCGCCGCTATGCCCGTCAGAAATGTACTCTCGCGGCCCCGCTTGCTCTTCAGCTTGGCGGCCTCCGCCTGGGCCTGCTGGGTGTCCTGCGTGGTGGGTGCCATGGACGGGATGCCGGGAATCTTCGGCTTGGTGAGGGCCGAGAGGCCCGCGGCCGCGCCGGCAGAGACGGCGCCGACGGCGAGGGCCGTGCCGATGCCGCTGGCAGCGGGGCCCAGCGCGCCCCCGGCGCCGATCAGCCCGACCGTGGCGGGCACGGCGCCCGCATCCGCTGCTGCCGTGCCGACCAGGGCCGTAAGCAACGCTGTAATCCCTTCATCACTCATGCGGCGCCTCCTTTTGTGCCCTGGCGCTGACGCATCAGGGCGCCTTGAGTTTTATTCACCGGGAGCAGGACCGCTCGTGAGGTCCATTCCCGGCAGACCATCCACCCGCGCCGGCTGAGCACGTCCAGGAAGCGGCTCCCATCCTGGATGTGCCCCGCCACGGTTGCGCAGCCGAGGCGCTGCGCCAGGCGGAACACTTCAAAGTAAAGAGCCTTGGCTGCCCGAGGTTCGCCGGACACCCAAATCACGTCGAGACAGGCTTGCCCGCCATAGGCGCCCCAGCATAGGCCCATGATCTTTCCGTTCTCGATGGCCACCAGCGTGGTGTCCTTGCATGGCTGGAACGTCCCCATGGGCCAGTGGGGAGGGCCGAGCTCGTCCTCGTCCTCGAGCAGGCGCACTATCATGCGGCGCGGTTCTCCTCGCTTAATGCAGAATCGAGTATCGCACCTGCCCGCCGCCCGCCGGCGCGGGGGTGTTGAAGCGCACGGTCACGGTGGTCGGCGTGTCGAGGTACTCATAGTGGCCCGTGTTCCAATTTGGCAGCGCGAGCACGGTGAAGTAATCCCACCCTTCCGGGATCGGGATCACCAGAGTTGTGCCCCCGCCGGAGACCTGGGCGATGCCGAGGTGAAAGGCCCGGCCGCGGGTCAGCTTCGGATCAGGAATCGGCATGGATCTTCTCCTTAACCTTTGGGCGCTTACGTGTTCAGATAAAGCAGCGCACCGCAGGTGCACGGCTGCTGGGCAATGCTCGGGTTAATCACCGTCTGGCACATAGTGGATGTCAGATTGCTGGTATAGTGGCGGACCACCGGGTACCCACCCTTTATCGCAACAGGGGTCGGGGGTTGGGGTGTAGTGCTACGAAGGTCAGACATGTCAGGTCCTTTCTGCTGGATGCCGGCTTAGGCCTTCTCCGGGCCCTCCACCAGCTGTTTAAGGATCTTTTGCCATTCAGCAACCAGCTCGCGGTTCTTGATGGGATCAAAGCCTGAACGTCCGCTGTGGAAGTTCGGATCCGCCTCGATCGCCAGCTTGCGATCGTAGAGGCCGAGCAGTTTCTCGCCGGCCCTGGCTGCAGCCCGGATGAGTTCCAGATGATCGCCAAGACCCGAGGCATTAAGCAGCCGGCGGGTTTGGGCTGGCAGGGTCTCCGCAAAGAGCCGAGCGGCGAGGGCCTTCCGGTCGAAATCGCCCTTCCACTCCTCCTTCAGGGTGGCCTCGGTGGCCACGGGATCCGGCATCTCTGCCCGGCCCGCGATGATCGACTGTGCGGCGCCCGCGAACCCTTTCAAGAGGTCCTGGATCTCGCTGCGGCCCAACCCGAACCGCTCGAGTGTTTGGACCTGCGAATTGATCTGAGGGACATCCCAGGGCGCCTCGGGCCCCAGCTCCACCAGCGGCTTCTCGGCCTCCGGCGCGGGCGGCCTCTCTTCGGCCGGGCCGAGGGCCACCTGCCGCTCGGTCAGCTTCATGAAGCGGGCCACCGCGAGCGGGTGTCTCACGTCGCTTTCGACATTCAAGGGATGTTTCGGGTCAGCCATCATCTCTGCGCGTTCCACCGCGATTTGCTCCTTGCTCATCAGCGAGGGCGACGGGAGCGTGGGCGTCGCCATGCCTCCATGCTCTTCGGGGTTCGTCATCCTAGACCGCCTTTCTGCCGATCGGTACCCCGGCCGCGAGGGCGAGCGACTCAAGATCGAATGCGAAGTTCTCCAGGGCGGGTCTGAGTTGGCCGAAGAAGATGTGGTCGAAGGCCGCCGGCGCGCTGAGAGCCTTCCCGATTTGCCACTGGATCTGCTTGACCTCATCCTCGCGCTCGCGGGGCTCGGGGCTCAGGTGTTGCGCCTTATCGAGCGCCCAGCGGAGCTGATTGGGTGGCAGCATGAGGAGCTGCAGCGCGTTCCGCGCGAAGCCTTGCACGCGGTAGGCTTCCCGAAGAGCATCCGGATGGGTGATCATCAGGTGCCACTCCGTTTCCGCGAGCTGTCGGAGACCGGCCCCATGTTGGACGCGACGCTTCTCGAGCTCCTCGAGCACGGACTGCGCGGCCTGGAGGATACCCTGCAGCCTGCGCTTGGCTTGGATCTTTTCCAACTCCGTGTTGAGCCGGGCGACCATCCGGACGTCGGTGAGGAGCTTTGTGATCCGGGCCAGCAGCTGGTCGTGATCGGGGGGCGCGGCCTTCATGGGAGCGGGCGGGATCTCCCCCGCGGGCACTGCAGGGGGACCTGGTGCGCGGGAATCAGTTGTCGCTTTCTTGCTCATCGTCCGATCCTTTCTGGGCCCAACCGGGCCCGGTGTGAGAGAGCCGCCATCATCGGCGGGGATCCCAGAAGTCCGGAGGAAGTGATAGCTCCCGCCGCTCCGTGGACCGCGCCAGTCCTTTGCGGCTTACCCCGGAGCCGAAGAGTTGTAGCGGGTCGCCTGCGAGAACATTGTGACTTGGGCGCGGGCGATCGTCTCGCCTTCGGCTCGGGGCAACGCCCGCCACCAGATAGGCGAAGGCGTCACCCAGGTCCGACCAGGGATGGTCCTTAATGGGCAGCTCTCGGCTCACCCGGCCGTTGACCATAGGGTAATGCCAGCGGCCGGCCAGGGCAGTAATTAACGGACGACAGCCCCCTGGGCAGAGCTGGAGCACGGGCCGGCCGGTTGCCGGGTTCAAGCGGTTGAAAAGCGCAAGCATCGGATCGCGGCGCGCCGGCCAGGCGACGGGGCCCGGGTGCGTCGCACCGCCGAGCACCTCCCGGAGCACGCGGAGCGGCGAGGACTCGAGGTTGCTCTGATCGGCGACGTCCATCGCGGGATCGTAGTAGCTCACGAGGAGGCCGGAGGATCTGCGGCGAAGCCACGGCGCGTGCATGGCGATCCACGGCTGCACGAGATTCTCGAGGTGTTGTCGGGTGCCCGCGCGATCGCTCGCCAGCGCGGCGTAGATTCGGAGCTCCCCCTGCAGAAACTGGCTCACGACGGTGACCGGCGTCAACCCGGCATCCTGCCCCATGATGAGTGGCACCTCAGATACCGGCTCCAGGCGATGCGGCGCCACGTGCAGCTCGGGCCGGAAGCCGCTGGCCACCACTTCTCCGAGGATCAGCGCCGCCCACTGCCCTAGGGCCAGGCGCTTCTCCAGGTCGGGGCTCTCCCGGAAGGCGGCGCGGAGGGCCGCGATCTCCGCCGGCGTCATCCGATCGGATGCCGGCACGGGGCACCGC
>Ga0187869_10000358_pt1 | contig 52392 bp, 44 predicted proteins | sample June2016WEW_13_1_2_FD_132972 | JGI IMG/M metagenome (GOLD analysis project Ga0187869, IMG submission 132972) | Peatland microbial communities from SPRUCE experiment site at the Marcell Experimental Forest, Minnesota, USA - June2016WEW_13_100 | ecosystem: Environmental > Terrestrial > Soil >...
TCCTTTGATTCACCCCCTACGTTCTGCAGTTTTTAGCAGGATTGTAGCGGGCAGCTACGGTGGGTCAATTTTGGACGCCGATTTTCCTCAAAGGTGGGTCATTATTGCATGCCGGTTAACAAGAGGTACAGCAAACGGAAGCCCTCCCGACCGAACTGCCGTTTTAGGCCAAGAATATGCTTCACGAGCTGAGCGGGGTGCAAATGAGCGAACTGTTGATCTTCAGGGGATATGCAATTAGCAAAACGCAGTAAATTGGGAATGTCTGCCCAGAGATTATCAAGGCCGAGGTACTTTGCTTTGAGTCCGCCGTGCTTGTGACCACCGTATGCCTCAGAGAACTTGCACTCGACGGCAAACCTCTTGATTCTTGATGATCGCGCGTTGTCGATGACCACGTCGATATTCGGGTGATGAGCAAATGCATTGTCGATTGGATGCTTCTTCTCAAAATGTATGTCATCTGACACCTGCGAATCCCTACGACAAAGGCCGCAGTAAGATGCAATCACTGGGACGGCTTTTATCGATTTCCAGTATTGGAAAACGTTGACGCCAAGCGCTGAGGAAGAATGCACTGCCTGCATTTTACCGGGGAACTCGGCCGAACCGAGCTCGCCGCCATCCCCAGCGGCGAATGACTTCCGCACCTCTGGCAAGAGTGGTTGAAATAAGTTCTGATCCAACTCGGAGGTGTAAGCAGGTCGTCCGCGTGCGCCCTTGCTTCCAACCAAGGTTAGACCGTAATTGGCCGCCCACGCCGTTTGCTTCGCCAAAATGTATTCGTATCCGTTCATCTTCATCCGCTCCGAGCGATAAGGCTGAGTAGTAGCGACCCAAAGTGCTCCTGGAACAGTCTACATTGTCGAACGCTGGAGTCAAGCCCGGATTATCCCTTTCAAGAGATTTGCCACTACGGAAAATTCTGCTCAAGCCGTGGTGCATAACGACAATGATACTGATATGTTAATCAAGTAAGCCGATGTGGATTCAAAAAGCCGTATGATTCAACGGGCTGTTAAGAGGGATACGATCAATTCATTTCTGCCGCCATCACCGCCAGGGCCACTGCGTCAAACATATTCTGGTGGAATCGCTCTTTCCAGGCCCGGTCCTGAGTGAGATAGACTTTCAGTTCCGGGAATATCGATACAATCACCGTCGCCACTTGAAACTTGCTGGCCCAGCCGTTGCCGCAGATAAATTTCTTTAACGTATTCGGGGCAAAGGCAATGACTTTGAGTCCTTTTCTCCTGCCGATAGCCCGGATTTCATCGGCGAAGACATTGAGCAAGGCAGAGCTCCTGTTATTGGCAAAAAAGGTTTTTTCGACCACGAGCACCCTCGGCTTCAAATCGTTAAAGAGTCTCAGGATGGCTTTTCTTCCTTCCCTCAGAGTCTCATGAGGCGTTTCCTGTTTTTTGATTATCTCCACCCCGTAATAGAGAAGCTCGCCATTTTCCATGACCGCCACGCCCATGTGCCGGGTCCCTGGGTCAATGGCCAGGATTCTTGCTTTTGTTTTAGGCATGTTGTTTTGGGGCGGAAGAACACCGCAAGGGATCTCGCCGTCTGTTACGTTGATTATTAATTTTATGAACCCCTGCGGCTCCAAGGGCCACGGCTTCAAACATTCTCATGTGGTAAGGGTTCCTCCGCTGTTTTTCGGTATTGAGATCACAGGTGAGTTCGGGGTACAGAGCCGTTACCGCTTCAGCCAAGTTTCTTTTGTTTCTTCTTTGTTCCTGGCAGAAGACGACTTCAAGTTGCTTGATCGTATATTGGGTGAGGGTGAGTTTTTTTCTGAGGCACAGTTTCTGAATCTGATTGTGGAGCGAGTTGAGGCCGCGAGAGCTACGCGAGGGATGCAGTCTTTTCATGGCCACAAGGTCCGGCCGGTATCGTTCGATCCACGTGGAGATGATAGTCAGCGCCTTTTTCAGCTTCTCCTTGGACCATTTCCCTTTGAGGATCTTTACTCTCCAGTCTTGAAGCTGATGTCCCCGGAACACTGCTATTCCCAGACACCTCGTTCCGGGATTAACGGCGAGCACCGTGTGAAAGTTATTTCGCATGTTGTTGGATTAAGAAATTAAATAGGGCGCCACGGCTGGTTTTGATTTTGCTCGGAGGAACTTCTCTCACTTTGCCCACGGTCTCTCGGAGCAGAGCCTCGGGGTATTTTCGAGCATAGGAGAGGTACAGCGGAAAACCGGGAAGGTCATGGAGGGCCCTGGCCAGGTCGTAGGCCAGGAGTTCTTCCCTGGTCTTACACGCCGAAGGGCTCAGGTGTTTAAAATCGATTTTTATACTATCGATATCGCTCTTTAATATATTCTCTTTAATCGTATTCTCGTTAGGCACACGAGGCTTGCCCGATTCTTCCTTTACTGGAGCCATAATTGCGACCTTTTGAGGCATTTCAGAAGTCCCATTTATGGCACTTCTGGAGTCCCGGAATTGAGACTTCTCCAGTCTCAATCCTGGGACGTTTCCAACCTGACGCCACTTGCGTATCTGAATAGTGAGGGCATGACCGGAACTGAGCGTTTCAATGTACCCACCCTCACGGAGGATTTTTAACCATCGGAAGGTGGTCGATCTGGGTAGCCCCATGTCGAACGATATGGTCCTGGTTCTTCTCATCAGAACGCCTGTGCTTCGGTTGGCGTTCAAGAGAAAATAAAGAAAAAGCCAAACGGCGTTTCCCATTGTTTGAAAATGAACGGCGTGAGCGTCCATGACCAGGCCCTTCCAGACCGGTGCCCACCAATCTTTTTGCTTTGTCCCATCAACGTTCCTCATGCATTGCATGTGCCCCTGACATTTCCTCTCGGGTGGCTATTTTGTGGCGCCTTTCCTGCACATAATCGTGGTACAGCGCCTCCGACGTGCTTCGATAGACAGCGGCCAGATCGAAAAGATTTTCGGTGTTAGGAAAACACCTGCCGGCCTCCCATCGTGAGATCATGGAGGTACTCTTGAGTTCCATCAGTTGCGCCACTCGCTTTTGGCTCAAGCCACGAACTTTTCGGCAACGCCTCAGGCTGTTGGGAATGAATTTGTGTTTTTGATCCTTCATGCTCGGCATAGAAGAACAGTTATGGGTTCTAAGCTATTAAAAAAATAATAGCGCGGTAAGGAGGGAGAATTTGCTGTGAGAGGCAAATGATCAAAAAGCTCTACCCGGAGTGGAGCTTCAGATTGACCCCAAACCCAGGTTAATTCAGTCGACAACCCACAGATTCACCCCATCGGTTAATACAGCCCTTTGCTAAAATACTTTGTTATTCTGCACAAAAGTAGGGTTTCGCTGTATGGCGTTTCCGTCGAGGGATGCAGATTTTTGTTGCAACTAACAAGATTTTATGCTCTCTACTCTAATCTGATTCCCCGGGAGGAGAGAGAAGGAAGGAATTCGAAAACAGGCAATGGTTTTTGGTTGTGAGATTGTATTAGTTGGCAAAGAACTCAGGACAAACAACTGGATTTATCACTTACAATGCTGTGGGTTGATGGTGGCGTGGTGCTTGGGGAGATATAGTACCTTTTTTCGCTTAATAACTATTTCCTTCCAATTTAGACCTTCCGGGAATTCTCAGAATTAGTCGTGTGGATGAGTGCATCTCGCTTTATTCATTTCTATTGGGGAATGTTGGTCTTTCTGGGGTGTGCCGTTTTGGCTCAAGACAAGATTTCTCATCACCACTGTTTTGAGTATTTGGCTAAATAATTCACGTACATATTGCGAATGTAGTAATTATTACGGAGTCTATGCTCTCTCACTTGTAAATATTGATTTAAGATTTATCTAAATAATGCCGAGTTTGTGAATGCCATCTTTTGCTCACTTTGGGAAAAATGGCCGCAGACTTAGGCCTCAACATCTCTTAATGTAGTTGGGGGAAAGGTTACATTGAATATCAAGATTATTACCTTGAACGTTAAATCAGTTGTAGTTGCATTAACATTAGGAATGCTATGGCTAGTGGGATACAACATAGCAACGACTATTCCTCATTCTCTATGGTTTTGTGACTTACTATTAACGTACTGTAATTCGTCTTTGGATAAAGCGCTTACCCATCCGATTAATGCATTCTACTTGGACGGACGGTTCTACACCTTAGGTTACGCAGCTTTTTTTGATTCTGCTGTATTGGTGTATCTTAGATTTTGGAAAGCTTGTGTACCTTCGGTTAACACGAGAATGCCTAACTACATTCGGTGGCAGTTTGGCATAGCTTCGTTTTTGTTGGTACTTTTGGCACTAATATTTATATTTATGCTGTTCTTTAAACTATCCCATCCAACTCAATGGATTATAAATGGATCTACCATTTTGTTACATTTGCTTTTTGTCGTTGTATTTATGTTAAAATCAATAAGTTATATGCCGTCGCCTGTTGTGATTTCTAATGTTACTCTCAAAAGTGACGTGATTTCGAAAATTGATAAGAATGAGAAAGATTCGTCGAAGAAATGTGGGTAGCATTATCCACAAGAAAACGAATTGCGTTTTATTGATATTTTTGCTATTGTCATCTTCGGAAACTGGCCGGATGAGCCGGTCGATATGTACATTCAAATGGAAAGGAGTATTACATGAATGCGTTTTGTGCTTTCATACCAGTTATATCATTGATTGTCTTGCTAGTTTCTGTGCTCATCTATCACCGACTCACAGATCCTCCTTTGACACAGATCATAGCAGGAAAAGTTACAGAACTAATACCCCTTCCTAACAAAGGCAGATATCGCAGGGCATTTAACGGCTTTGTGGCAGAAGAGGATGGGAAAAGACTAACCGCCGAAGAGTTCCCAGTAATAGGGACTCTTGTAGGTGATTCTCTTAAGGAATTTGAGCTTCCGAGTGGTACAATCGTCTTCTGTGAGCAAGTCACTGTCGAAGAAGTTGAAAGAGGCGATATCCTGATCCTAAGAATCGATGAAGGACCAAATGTGGGTAAAGATAAAGCTCGTGTCTGTCTTGGGCTGTGGGGACCAGAGGATCAACCCGACGAGGATCTGAAGCTTGTTGCTTGCTATGAAGGTAACGTCCGTCAATATTTTTCTGTCGAGTCCCCGAAGTACCGTAAGGATGGTAAGCCTTATAGCGGACGTATTGAGGGGTATCTGAAGACTCTATCGGCGGAAAATAGCATAATGAAAATCTCCAGACCTCACAATCCCGACACTATTCTTGGTCGTGTTAAATACACGGTCAAACAATCGTCTATGATGCTAAAACAGATGGGTCAAGTATCTGCTACATCGAGTAGCTAAATCCATTTCGGCCGGAAGAACCTTTCCGGCTTTTTTATATTCAAATAGTTCGTTGTAGAAACGAGAGAAAGGGAATTTATTTTTTAATCTTCAATGATCAACTTTCCCCGCCGACTCTTTAGCCTTGCACAAACTACAAGATCATAGCTTATCGCTACCAATGCCTACTGGGATTTATCTTGAAGAAAATAAATTCAGTTGACCCTGCGTCTCTCCTTGCTCAAAGCGACCCACCGAGTGAATCTCTTTCTCCACTTCCTTCCTATCTACTGTATAGTTTCCCCTGGATGATTCTATAATTTCTTTTTTGAAAGATGCCTCTCCTGTAGAGGGCGGAAGGGTGACGGCGCTAAAAGGGTGGGAAGATACGCCGTCAATCATCAGCTTGAGGTAAATGTGGTGGTTCGGAAGATTCACCAGATCGGCTTCGGTGAACACCGGATAGAATTCTCTGGCCAGGTATTTGGCGTCTTCCGCTCCCACTCGAAATGAAATGAGCGTACCGACATTTCCCAAGATGGCGGCTCTCATTTTCTCGTCCAGTTGATCCAGGTACTGGTGGGCCAATACCATGGCGAGTCCATACTTTCTCGCTTCAGAAAGAACGCCGGCAAAGGACAGGGTGAAGAAATTGTGCACTTCGTCCACATACAGATAAAATGACTTTCGTTTTTCTTCCGGCACATCAGCGCGACCCAAGGCCGCCAATTGGATTTTGGTGACGAGCATGGCTCCGAGAAGGGCACAGTTATCCTCCCCGATTTGCCCCTTGGCCAGATTGACGATCAGAATTTTCCCGCTGTCCATCACGTCGCGGAGATTAAACGTGTTGTCCTTTTGGCCGACGATGTTTCGGAGCGGACGACTGGTGATGAACTGACCCACCTTGTTAAGAATGGGGGAAACGGCTTCGGACCTCATCCAGGCGGAATACTTTTCAAATTCATTGAACCAGAAGGAGCGCACCTGCTCATCAGTGACGAGTCTGATAACCGCACTGCGGAATTCTTTATCCGTGAGTAGTCTCGGTAGATGAAGGAGCGTAGCGCCGGGATACTCCAGGAGCGTGAAGATGGAGTGCCGCAGGATGTGTTCCAGTCGTGGCCCCCAGAACTCCGGCCAGATTTTTTTGAAAACTGAGATCAGCCCGGATGCTACCAGGTGATGCGTATACGGCGAGCATTTTTCCAAAGGATTAAAAGCAATGGGATATTCTAAGTCCCCCGGATTGAAGTAGATCACATCGTCAATTCTCTCCTTAGGGACACAATCGAGGACCCTTTCCGCCAGGTCTCCATGCGGATCGATGAGCGCCACCCCCCGGCCTTCCCTGATATCGGAAATAATCATGTTGGAAAGCAGGGTGGATTTTCCAGTCCCGGTCTTTCCGATGACATACATGTGGCCACGCCGGTTTTTCTGCTTGATCCCGAATATCTTCCGGATGTCCCGGTAGTTCGTGACAGCAAAACGAGTGACTGCATTTGAGTCGTTGGTATTTTCGGTCATGCTCCCATTTTGCTGACCGGCGAGGTTGGAAATAAGCAAGGCAAAGCTGCTTCCAGCAACAATTAAGCCCTCCTTACAGATCCCACCCGGTTTCTCTAACCTTATCTGCGGACAGCACATTCAAAACCCCAAGAAAGAAAGGAGAAAACCGATGGGAAGGACAGTCAAAAGTCTCGAACTGAGGACGGCCGAGGGCAAGCTCATTGTGAGTCTGTACCTCGTCGAAAAAGAGGTGGACTCGGAGGGTAACTCCAGAGGTCCTGGTAACAGGAGTCCGGAAAACAGGACGGAAAAGAGCCAGGGCAACGGTCCCCAAAATGGTGAATTGATGAGCGAGGCCCAGCGGCGGTATCTTTTCCGCATTCTCGCCGAGCAGGGCATCGAGGAAGACGCGGCTTTTGAGCGGCTCAAATCCCTTTTCGATGTCAGCGTTCTCAAGGAGGTGACCAAGCGCGACGCCAGCAAAATGATCGAGCGCCTGCTGCAAGAACAGGGAGGGGTGAGCGATGGACCACCTTTCTAGCAGCCAGATGAATCTCTATTTCCAGTGCAGCCTGAAGTATAAGTTCCAGTACATTGACAAGCTGCCCAAGCCCTTCAAAGCTTCCGGCTTGGTGTTCGGGGGCGCCATACACTCGGCCATTTCCTGGTTCCATAAGAATCAGCTCGCCGGGCGGAATGTGCCTCTGGAAAAACTGTACGCCATTTTCAGCGCAGACTGGTACGGTCAGAGAGTGGAGAGCGACATTCGCTACCGGGAAGGTGAGACGGAAACAGGCCAGATACTTCTCGGAAAAGAAATTCTCAGCCTCTACTATCACCAGCCGCGAAAGCAGGTGAAGGGAACGGAGATCCCGTTCACCGTTCCCCTGGTGAGTCCCGGAAATGGGGACCACCTGGGCATCAATCTTGAGGGCTACATTGACCTTCTTGAGGAAAACGACGGCATCGTGGAGTTCAAAACCTCGATCAAGACCATGGATCTCAAGGACTTAAACCTGCAGCTCACCGCCTACAGCTACGCCTATGAGATGCTTTTCCAAAAGCGGCCCAAGAGTCTGAGAGTTGTCAATTTCCTCAAGCTCAAAAAGCCCAAGATGCTTTCGCTGGAAGTGAAGCCGGCCTGTATCGACCACCATCGGTTCTTCCATCTGGCCAAAGAGGCTCTCAAAGGCATTCGTTCCGGGGTTTTCTTTCCCAGGCACAGCTGGTGGTGCGATGGGTGTGAGTATGCGGAGCCGTGCCGGGGTTGGGGCGGGAAATAGGCAATTCGAAAATGCTTTTGAAGGAAGTAGAAAAATCTACTTCCTTTTTTGCAGTATGGAGCAGATTGGAGTATCCTGAAAGAACGCTGAGTAACTAGCGGTTGCTAGGTCGAAGTGACACAAACCCGCTTTATGCAAGACTAAGACGCTGGCCGCACACAACCCAGGAGCCCACGAGCCGCGTGGTCGCTTTTCGCGGGCGCATAAGGCGCAAGATCGGCTTCAATGGCATCCTCCTGAGTTTTGAACGTGGCCAACTGAAACTCTCATGCTATGCTGAAGGAAAATAAGCACCCATGTTCGAACAAGCCTTCAAAAACATTGACGATGTCCTCTGGAAAGAGGCCGGTTGCACAACCGAACTTGACTATACTGAGCAGGCTTCGTGGCTGCTCTTCCTGAAATACCTAGACGGGTTGGAGCAGGATAAATCGCTTGAGGCGCAGCTCGCCGGGAAGGAATACAGCTTCATTCTCGACAAGCCTTACCGCTGGGAGCGTTGGGCCGCCCCCAAGGGCAAAAACGGTCAGATCGACCACAATAAAGTCATGACCGGCGATGACCTGTGCGACTTCGTCAATCAAAAGCTATACCCCTATCTGCGAGGTTTTAAGCAGAAGGCCAGTGGTCCTAATACCATCGAATACAAGATCGGAGAAATCTTCGGGGAGATCAAAAACAAGATCTCCAGCGGCTACAACATGCGTGAGATCATCGACCACATAGACGAATTGCGCTTCCGCTCACAAACGGAGAAGCACGAACTAAGTCATCTCTATGAGGCCAAGATCAAGAACATGGGCAACGCCGGGCGCAATGGCGGCGAATATTATACGCCGCGCCCGCTCATCCGCGCCATCGTGCAGGTCGTTAAGCCCAGGATCGGCGAGCGAATTTACGACGGTGCCTGTGGCTCTGCGGGCTTCTTGTGTGAGTCGTTTGTTTACATGAAGGGAAGGGGCGGACTCACCACTAAAGACCTCGATACGCTGCAAAACCGCACCTTCTACGGGAAGGAAAAGAAGTCTCTTGCCTACGTCATTGCGATCATGAACATGATCCTGCACGGCATCGAGGCACCGAACATCGTCCACACCAACACACTCTCCGAGAACTTGGCCGACATTCAGGAGAAGGATCGCTATAACGTGGTGCTTGCGAACCCGCCTTTCGGCGGCAAGGAGCGCAAGGAAGTGCAGCAAAACTTTCCCATCCGCACTGGCGAGACAGCCTTCCTCTTTCTCCAACACTTCATTAAAATCCTCAAGGCCGGTGGTCGGGCTGGCGTGGTCATCAAAAACACCTTCCTCTCTAACACGGACAACGCCTCCGTGAGCCTTCGCAAGCTGCTGCTGGAAAGCTGCAACCTGCACACCGTGCTCGACTGCCCCGGCGGCACCTTCCAGGGCGCGGGCGTGAAGACGGTGGTGCTCTTCTTCGAGAAAGGCGCCCCAACCCGCAATATTTGGTTCTACCAGCTCGACCCCGGCCGCAGCCTTGGCAAGACTAACCCGCTCAACGACGATGACCTGGCCGAGTTCGTGAAGCTGCAAAAGACCTTCGCGGACTCGCCCAAGAGCTGGAGCGTGGACGCAACAAGCATCGACAAGACGACTTTCGACCTCTCGGTCAAGAACCCGAACAACGGCGAGGAAGTTAAACACCGCAGCGCACAGAAAATCGTGGACGAAATCGCCGCGTTGGATGCTGAGAGCGCTAAGGTGCTGCAAACCATCCGGGGGCTGCTATGAAAGCAGGGTGGCAGACAAAGACCCTCGGTGAGGTTTTGGAGAAGACGGGGACTGTCAATCCGCTCCTGTCGCCAGAAGCTGAGTTCGACTACATCGACGTGTCGAGTGTCTCAAACCAGACGTTCCGCATAGAAGAAACTCAGCGGTTGAAAGGCAAGGCTGCGCCTAGCCGAGCCAGACGGCTCGTGAGAGCCAAGGACATCTTGTTTGCTACGGTGCGGCCAACGCTGCAACGCATTGCGATAGTTCCTGAGGAACTCGACAAACAAATCTGCAGCACAGGGTATTTCGTGTTGCGCCCAAAGTCAGGAATAGATCACAAGTTCCTTTTCTATTCGTTATTCACAGAAGAATTCATGGGCCAGATGGCGAACCTCCAGAAAGGGGCAAGTTATCCGGCGGTGACTGATGGCGAAGTCAAGGCACAACAATTGTCATTCCCTCCTCTCCCCGAACAACGGCGGATCGTCAGCATTCTAGACGAAGCGTTTGAGGGCATCGCCACTGCTAAAGCCAACGCTGGAAAGAACCTCGAAAACGCCCGCGCTCTGTTTGAAAGCTACCTTGAAGCCCTCTTTGCCGAGCGGGGTGAGGGCTGGGTGGAAAAGACGCTCTCCGACCTCTGCGAAATCAAGCATGGCTTTGCCTTCAAGAGCGAGTTTTTCACCAACGATGGTGACTATGTCATGCTAACGCCAGGCAACTTTTTTGAGTCCGGCGGCTATCGTGACCGTGGAGAAAAGCAAAAATATTATTGTGGGGAGATTCCACGTGGATTCGTTCTCGAAAAAGGAGATATGCTGGTCGCTATGACCGAACAGGCAGCAGGGTTGCTCGGTAGCCCTATAATTGTACCTGATTCCAATAGGTTCCTACACAACCAACGGCTAGGATTGGTCATCAACAAGCCCGGAGTCGCGTGGACGAATGAGTTCTTTTTCCACGTATTCAACACGAAGGCTGTTCGGAGCGCGATTCACGACAGGGCAGTCGGAGTGAAGGTGCGCCACACATCGCCGACGAAGATTGGCGAAGTGGTCGTTTCATTCCCAACATCGATTGCCGAGCAACGTGCCATCGTTTCCCAACTCAACGATCTCGACGAAGACATCCAACTCCTCGAATCTATCTACCGACGAAAGCTCGGCGCGCTGGAGGAGCTGAAAAAGTCGCTGCTGCACCAGGCCTTCACTGGCCAGCTTTAGGAACACGCCATGAATGAAGCCGAAACCAGAGCTGAGCATATTGATCCCGCACTTGCGGCGGCGGGCTGGGGTGTGGTCGAGGGCAGTCGCATCCGGCGCGAGTACCCCATCACGCTGGGCCGTCTCGAAGGGTATGGACGGCGCGGGAAGGCGCTGAGCGCCGATTATGTGCTGATCTACCGCAACACCAAGCTGGCGGTTGTCGAGGCCAAGGCATGGGATGAAGAGCTGACCGAAGGCGTGGCGCAAGCGAAGAACTACGCGGACAAGCTCGCTATCCGCTTTACTTACGCCACCAACGGGCAGGGCATCTATGGCATCGACATGCGGGAGGGGACCGAAGGGGAGCTGCCCGGCTACCCGACGCCCGACGAACTCTGGAGCCTGACTTTTGCCGAGCAGAACGCTTGGCGCGACCGCTTCGCGACCGTTCCTTTCGAGGACAGGGGCGGGTATTTCCAGAGCCGCTACTTCCAGGATATCGCCATCGAGCGAGTGTTGGAAGCTATTGCCGCTGGCCGGTCACGCATCCTGCTGACGCTCGCGACCGGGACAGGCAAAACCTTTATCGCCTTTCAGATTGCGTGGAAGTTGTTTCAATCCCGTTGGAACCTGAGCCGGGAACCGTCACGCCGACCTCGAATCCTATTCCTTGCCGACCGAAACATCCTTGCCGATCAGGCCTACAACGCCTTCTCCGCGTTCCCTGAAGATGCAATGGTGCGGATTGCGCCGGCGGACATCAAGAGGAAGGGCAGGGTGCCTAAGAATGCCAGCCTGTTCTTCACGATCTTCCAGACCTTCATGAGCGGGCCGCCCAAGGATGGGATGCCGTCGCCCTACTTCGGCGAGTATCCGCCGGACTTCTTCGATTTCATCGTTATCGACGAATGCCATCGCGGCGGTGCGAACGATGAGAGCAACTGGCGCGGCATCATGGATTACTTCGCCCCCGCCGTGCAACTCGGGCTCACCGCCACGCCGAAGCGCAAAGACAACGTGGACACCTACGCTTACTTCGGCGAACCGGTGTATATCTACTCGCTGAAAGAGGGCATTAACGACGGCTTTTTGACGCCGTTCAAGGTGAAGCAAATATCCACGACGCTCGACGAGTATGTCTATACGTCCGATGACAAACTGATCGAGGGAGAAATCGAAACGGGCAAGCTTTACACGGAAACCGACTTCAACAAGATTATCGAGATCAAGGAACGCGAAGCGCACCGTGTGAAGCTGTTCATGGAGCAAATCAACCAGAACGAGAAGACGCTGGTCTTTTGCGCCACGCAGGACCACGCGCTCGCCGTGCGCGACCTCATCAACCAGATGAAGACGACCAAAGACCCGAACTATTGCCAGCGGGTCACCGCAAACGACGGTGCACTAGGCGAGCAATACTTGCGCGACTTTCAGGACAACGAAAAGACCATCCCCACGATCCTGACTACCTCGCAAAAGCTTTCAACCGGTGTGGACGCTCGCAACATCCGCAACATCGTGTTGATGCGCCCGATCAATACGATGATTGAGTTCAAGCAGATCATCGGACGCGGCACGAGGCTTTATGACGGGAAGGATTACTTCACGATCTACGACTTCGTGAAGGCGCATCATCACTTCAGCGATCCCGAGTGGGACGGTGAACCACTTGATCCTGAGACCTGCCCCAAATGCGGCGCACGTCCCTGTGTCTGCGTGGTGCCACCGCCAAAGCAGCCCTGCCCGGTGTGCGATCAGTCACCGTGTGTCTGCCCGCCTGAACTTTGCCCGAAATGCGGTCAGCGCCCGTGCGTCTGCAAGAAAAAAGCGAAAGTGAAGCTGGCCGACGGCAAGGAACGGACCATTCAGCACATGATGTGCACCACTTTCTGGCATCCGGACGGCACCCCCATGTCCGCGCAGCAGTTCATGGAAATGCTGTTCGGGAAGTTGCCGGACTTCTTCAAAAACGAAGACGAACTCCGCGCTATTTGGAGCGCTCCCGACACGCGCAAGAAGCTTTTGCAAGGGCTCGCCGAGAAAGGGTTTGGCCACGAGCAACTGGTCGAGATGCAAAAGGTTATTGACGCCGAGAAGAGCGACCTTTTCGATGTGCTGGCCCATGTGGCCTATGCACTGCCGCCATTGACCCGCGAGGAACGGGCTGCTAAGGCCAAGGTGGTAATCAGCAGCCACTTCAACACGAAGCAACAGGTCTTCCTCGACTTCGTGCTGTCGCATTATGTTAGTGTTGGGGTGGATGAACTCGACCAGGAAAAACTGACGCCGCTGCTCCGCCTGAAATACCACAACTCCATTGCCGACGCCGTGGCCGACCTCGGCCGACCGGAGGAGATCGGCAAGGTATTCAGCGGCTTCCAGAAATACCTATATCAACAACAGGCTGCCGCATGACATACATCTCCGAGGCATTTTCAACTCAGTGCTCGGGGGCATATTCTTAACCACCGGTGTTTAACTGGACATTCGCCATGCCACAAAAAATAATCTTGTCATCGGAAGAAGTTATTGTGTGCCCTCAATGCCAGCATAAATTTGAGCTGGGTGAGGGGATCACCCGACAAACCATCGAGCGATACGAGCAGGACTTTGAAACAGTTCTGAAAGAGCGCTCTGCCGGGCTTCGTCAAGAGCTGGAGAAGGAAGCTGAACGGAAATTAGCGAAGACCTACACAACCCAGCTTGAAAGCCTCAAAGAACAATTGACAGGGAGCCAGCAGGCTCTGACCGAGATAAAGTCCCGTTTTGAGCGGGTCCAGCAGGAAGCGAAAGCCAAAGCCTCGGCCGACTTCGAGCTGGAAAAGAAGCTCCTGCAACAGGAGCTATCGGAAAAGGATGGAAAGCTCAAAGAGCTGCGCGAACAGGAAATGGCGCTCCGCCAGGAGAAGGCGAAGCTGGAGGAGTCCCGCCGCGAAATGGAATTGGAACTGCAGCGCAAAATTGATGAAGAAAGAAAAAAGATCGAAGAGCAAATCCGCAACAGCGAAGGGGAACGCTTCAAGCTGAAAGAGGCCGAGTATCAGAAAAAGATTGAGGATGCCCAAAAGGCTAACGAGGATTTGAGGCGAAAATTGGAACAGGGATCGCAGCAACTCCAGGGGGAGGTCCTTGAATTGGAACTTGAAAGCATTCTGAAAAACGCGTTTCCCTTCGACATGATCGAGGCGGTCCGCAAGGGCGCGCGTGGCGCGGATGTCTTACAGAAAGTCGTCACACGCACCGGGCAGGACTGCGGTAAGATCATCTGGGAGGCCAAGCGCGCCGAGAATTGGTCAAACGCGTGGGTGCAAAAACTCAAGGACGATCAACGTGAAGCTAATGCGGAGTTGGCCGTGCTGGTAACCACGGTCATGCCCAAGCAGACAATCGAGCCTTTTTGCATGGTAGATGACATTTGGGTGGTCAACTTCATCGCTGTTCGGCCCATGGCTGAAACGCTGCGCATGATGCTTATAGAAACCAACAAAAATAAACTGATGGGCCTCAACAAGAATGAAAAGATGGAGGCGCTTTACCACTATCTATGCAGCGCACAATTTGCCCAAAAGGTTCGCGCCGTCGTTGATGCGTTCACCAGCATGAAGTGTGATCTGGATTCCGAAAAGGCCGCCATGGCGCGCATCTGGAAAAAACGGGAGCATCAGATAAATCGCGTCACACTCAACATGATGGGCATGTGCGGCGAATTGCAGGCAATTGCCCAGGAATCTCTACCCCAACTTCATTCCATTGCAACGCTTCCTGCGCCGGATATTGAGGCTGAAGCCGACGCCGAGACGTGAGCATAATGCGGGATGGCTTATATACACAATACAGAAAAGTCCAAAACAAGGAGGCGGGAGACAATGAATGACCCTAGAGGCTCTCTTTGGCGTAAATGGGATCTTCATGTTCATACACCCGCGTCTCTCGTGCATAGCTACACAGGAGCGGACCCTTGGGGACGATTCATTAATGAACTAGAGGCGTTGCCCGCTGAGTTCAAGGTAATTGGAATCAACGACTACATTTTTCTGGATGGGTATAAGCGCATCTTGGAAGAGAAAAAACAAGGTCGGTTGAAAAACATTTTTCTGTTCTTGCCCGTCGTAGAGTTACGCCTAGACAAGTTCGGAGGCAGCGCGGGTCATCTTAGTCGAGTGAATTGCCACATAATCTTCTCGGATGAGCTCCCGCCTGAACTTATTGAGCAACAGTTCTTGAATGCTCTCTGTAGCAAATATGTTCTCACCCCGCAGTACGATCACATCCGAAAAGGGGGCAAATGGGCCGCATTGCCAACGCGAGAAAGTCTTTTGGACTTAGGAAAACAAATAATTGATAGCGTTCCAGACTCTGAACGCAGTAAATTCTCTTCCCCATTACTCGAAGGGTTCAACAACCTCTGCATCAGTTTCGAAACGGTGCGTGACGTGCTGGAGCGGTCACCCTACTTCCAGAACAAAATTGTTACTGCAGTAGGGAAAACCGAGTGGGCAGCGATCAAGTGGAACGACCATTCGATTGCGGAGAAGAAGACAATCATCAATGACGCCGACTTGGTCTTCATGTCTGCCTCAAATCCCGAAGAGTTAAATGCAACCAAAAAATATCTGGCCGCTTCCGGTGTCAACGACCTCCTCCTCGATTGTAGCGACGCCCATGCGTTCTCTGACGCAGCTTATAAGGACAGGCTTGGGAAATGTTTTACATGGATCAAGGCAGATCCAACTTTCGAAGGTCTATTACAAGTGCTTAACGAACCCTCGGAGCGAGTATTTTTGGGAGACGCCCCACCTTCCTTGGCGCACGTAAAGAACAATACAACAAAGTACATCAACAGCATACGTATTGAGCGAAAGCCAGGGGCCAGCTTGGACGAGACATGGTTTCACAATGAAGTTCCCCTCAATTCAGGCCTGATTGCAGTCATCGGAAACAAGGGCAAGGGTAAGAGCGCGTTGACCGACACAATCGGCCTTTTGTGCAACACGAGACAGAGCGAAAACTTCACTTTTCTTTCGCGAGATAATTTCCGTCAGCAAAAAAATAACAAAGCGATGCATTTCGAAGCAACCCTAACGTGGGAAAGCACTGACAGCATTACCATGGGACTGGATACCGCTGTTGATAGCACTCAGCCAGAAACAGCCAAGTACATTCCCCAGAATTTACTGGAGAAGATATGCTCACAACTTGGGCGCATCGAGGAATCCGAGTTTGATCGTGAACTCAAGAAGGTGATCTTCTCTCACGTTAACGAGGCCGAACGGCTTGAAAAAGACAACCTAGACGACTTGATCGCGTATCGGACATCTGAATCAACCGATGCTGTTGATATCCTCAAAGGGGAATTACACCGCATAAACGAGCAGATCGTGTCCGCTGAAGGCGAAAGCCGTCCAGAGTACAGGCTTCAACTGGAAAATCTTCTTTCGCAGAAGCAAAAGGAGCTTGAGGCGCACGACAAAGTTAAACCGATTGAGGTTTCGAAACCAGAAAATGATCCCATAAAACAGCAAGAGATTGCCGAAGCTGCTCGTGCCGTTGAGACGATGCAGGCACAACTTGACGAACTAGAGGCGAGTATAGCGCAAACAACTGTCGAAAGTGGAAAACAAGCAACTCTTGGATCTATCGCGACCAAATTGCTTGCTCGTCTCGACAACCTTGAGCGTCAGGTTCAAGCATTCATTAAAGAAAGTCGAGATGAACTGCAACAGATAGGCCTTTCTGTGGACGCCATAGCGAAGATCTCTATCGACAGGGAACCATTATTCGAGAAGCAAAAAGCCTTCTCAAAGCTCAAACTCAAGGCGGACGAAGAACTCGACGCGTTAATAGATGGGATTGAGAAGCGAAAAACTTTCCCGGAGCGTAAGTTTGAAGCAGGTGTAGAACCTGACCCTTCAATCGATGGAAGCTTGGCGCACAAGAAACAACTTACAGAAAAGACACTAGAAGAACTCAAAACTCAACTTGATGAGCCGAACAAGAAATATCAGGCGTACACAACAGAACTAAAGACGTGGCAACTTCAAAGGGATGGGATCGAAGGCAATGAATCTGAGGCCGGTACGCTAAACTATTATAAAAAACAACTGCTGGACCTTGCCCTGGTCCCCCAAAGGTTGGAGGTGCTGTATGCGCTACGCATTGCAACGGCGACGGAAATACATAAAATAATCCGACAATTAGCAGAAACATACCGTGGACTCTACGCTCCCGTCCACCGGTTTATTGAAACAAGGCCTCTGGTCAAAGAGAATTTTAGTGTCAATTTCGAAGTGGGAATTGTTGACGCGGGTTTCGAAGACGCTCTGTTCGACTTCATAAGCCACGGCGTCAGTGGGACGTTTTGTGGGGTTAAGGAAGCCCACAAGCTGTTGACCGAAATCCTGCAGCGCCTAGACTTCAATACTGAAGAAGGAATTCAAGCCTTTCTTACTGAAATAGTTGAATGCCTCCATAACGACAAGAGACCGGGAGGCTGCCCCGTCAGGGTGGATGAACAGATTCGCAAGGGAAAGACTGTGTTGGACCTTTACGATACAATATTTAGTTTGGACTATCTCAAGCCGCGTTACGCATTAAGAATGGGAGATAAGGAATTGCACCATCTGTCACCCGGAGAGCGTGGTGCGCTCCTGTTAGTGTTCTATCTGCTTTTAGACAAAGACGATACTCCCCTCATCATCGATCAACCGGAGGAGAACTTAGACAATCAGACCGTCTACGAGTTTATTGTCCCCTGTATAAAGGAAGCAAGAAAACGAAGACAGATAATGATCGTCACCCATAACCCCAACCTCGCTGTTGTATGTGATGCAGAGCAGGTGATTTGCGCGGATTTGGATAAGATGGACAATTACAAGATGCGCTATCTTTCGGGAGCTATTGAGAATCCAATAATCAACAAGGCAATTGTTGACATTCTTGAAGGGACGATGCCAGCGTTTAAAAATCGTAATTCAAAGTACCATGAACAAGACCTGCCTTAAAAACCGGCAAATACGCCAGGCCTTTACGATCAGCTTTCAGTATATCTGATGTGAATCTTTCCGTGCTAGAGTTATTTTTACCCGCCCGGAGGGCAACGCTGGGGAGCGACCCGAACGCCAGGGCGGGGGAACGACGGAGGGGCAGGCCCTTTTTGGCTTTGCCCTTCTTTTATTCTGCTCCTCTTGAGTTCCTCAAAGCGATAAACCCAAAGCGATGTAAGCTCATAATTGCCCGGCGTCGGTGCGGTTTCCTGTGGCCAAAATAAATCCATTGATTTGGTGCTTGTCCAGGAGACCGATTGGCCAGAAACACCCAAGACCATCCCAATCGGACTTGCCTCATGCGGCATTATTCCCCCTCTTGTTCCGATAATCGCGGCCCATACAATAGCAATCTGAGGAAATGGAAGTTTTCAAAGGAACTTCCACTTTCTCTGAGAAAAATCCGAACACCGTCTACTAATCCTATGTCTAGAGTACCGCAAACGACGATTCAAGAGAATGGTGGAGGGTGAAATATGACGGCTATGAGCCTTGTCTTTACAGAAGTCGAGATCAGAATCTTCATTCTTTTGACCAGAATTTCTAAATCAGTGGCATGGCAGAAGATGTGCACTTGTTTGCTTCGCACAGAGCAAAAAATCAAGGTACAGTTATATATGGTGCCTGTCGGCCTTGCCGGCCCTGTACTGTTCCTTGACAAATGAATATGTTGAGCGATTCCATTCCGACGCTCGAACTACTAACCATCCATGAGGTAGCGCGGCTGCTTAAGATCTCCGTGTCTAGCGTGCGCCGCCTCCAACAGCGACGACGCATTCCGTTCGTCAAGGTTGGAGGCAGTATTCGTTTTATCAAAAGCGACCTCTTGTCGTACGTGGATCGGGAACGGGTGGAATCCATCGGCAAATAAAATATATGGCTGTAAGGATTAATAAAAAGTCGTGGTGGGTTGATTTCAGATTCAACCATATACGATACCGGAAACGAAGCCCGGAAAATTCAAGAGCAGGAGCGCTCGCGTATGAAGCCGTCTTGCGACAAAAATTGGCTCGTGGCGAAAGCATAGACGCTGGGGCGCAAGCGAAGGTGCAGGAGCAGACGTTCGCGCAATTCGCGTGGAAGTGGTTCGCCGAGTATTCAGTGGCCAACAATAAGCCATCGGAACAGTGTTCGAAAAAATACATCTTGAATGCTTCGCTCATTCCCTTCTTTGGCAAGATGCGTATTGATCGGATCACGACGAACGATATCGAGAAATACAAAACGCAGGCATTCAAAAAAGGGCTTGCAAAAAAGACCATCAATAACCACCTAACCGTCTTCAGGACATGCGTATATACAGCGTATGAGTGGTTGAAGCTCGAAGGAACTCCACCCAAAGTCACCAGACTCAAGTGTCCACCGCCTAAGACGGATTATCTCTCGCCTGACGAATGCACATTGTTGCTCTCATGCGCGAACGGCATTCTCCGCGAGATGATGCTCGTAGCTCTCAGAACGGGCATGCGACAAGGAGAACTCAGGGGTCTTCAATGGACCTCAGTCGATTGGCAGAACAGAAGTCTCACAGTGCGTCATTCGCTGTGCAACTATACGAAGCAGCTAGGATCACCGAAAGGGAACCGTGAGCGGTATATCCCCATCATGGATGCAGAAGTATACGCTACGCTCCTGAAGAGAAAGAGGGCGTCAGGGTATGTGTTCTTGAATAAGGAAGGCAGGCCGTTCGGAAGTGAACATCTCGGTCGCCAGCTGGCGGACGTATGTGAAAAGGCGGGATTACGAAAAATTGGCTGGCATACCCTACGACACACGTTCGCGTCTCATTTGGCTATGAGGGGAGCGCCCCTTTCTGCCGTGCAGATGCTTCTAGGCCACACAACCATTGCAACCACTATGAGGTATGCGCACTTGTCCCAGTCGACGCTCAGGACGGCAATAGGTCTGTTGAGCCCGGAAAGGGTACTTAGCATGGATTTTGGGCAACCGGTGGGCAACCGGTGGTTGGAAGCCCAAATGAAAGAAGCGGCTCGAAAAACATTAGTGCCAGAAAAAGCAGTGATTTCCTAGCTAGAAATGAGAAGGAAAATTATTTCAACCACACCAATCTTGTCGGGCCGCCGGGAATTGAACCGCTTCAGGCGGTTTACGAGAATCCGAAATTGAGCAAGCAAAGTGCTGATTAAACGAGATAATTAAAGGAATTATCAGAAAAATAACAATTCTCAGTCGTACTCACAAACTACTAATTTTGGTTAACTTTTATCACTTTTTGGGCAGCCCGTGGTCAACCGATTGTATCGGTCTGCCGCGGCATTATTAGCAAGAACAGTACAGGTGGAGTGATAAAGGGCTCAAACACTGCTGGACGGTGGTTTTTGAGTTGCACTTGTTACGCTACAGCGTCGGATTTACTTTATCGGTCCGGAAGGATTTTCATTTTGTCCCCGGATGATCGGATAATTGTGGGGCATGGAGATCCCGACGCATAGACATGTATCTAATTGAATTCTTTCAGAGCAGAACATGAAAAGACTCGAATCTCGATGTCGACAAGGCCCTTTCTCTTGTCGAGAAACTGACCTCCACGCAGTGCGCATTGACTTTCTGCTGTCGATTGAAATGCGATTCCAGTTCTCGCTTGATCAAGATATTTTTGACAGTGAGAAAGTCAGAATTATTTAAGGCACTTTGTATGTCGAACGATGACCACGTTCTTGCAGCCTCTGAACTCACGACACGTAACCCTGGGGTAATCGTGTTTGCGGTGCTCGAAGAACGTTTCTTGAAGAGGACTCCTGCGGTATTCACGGTTGACCGCCCCATAAGTCTGTTCGGCCGCGTTGCTCACAAGGGCAAACATTTCCTTGGAATTCAGCTGGTCTCAATTGCTTTAAGCTAACTTTTGCTGGGGTCGACGCCCCAAAAGCCGGGCACGGCTCAGTTGGTAGTCACTCATCTGAGCATTTGGTAGCCGCCTTTCTTTGCGCTTCATAAGGGACATCGGTGTTAGCCAGCGGCTCAACCCGACGCCGCACAGAGGTGGCACTCGAAAATCAGGTTCTGAAATCCAAAGTTTATCACGATTCGGCGGCGCGGGTTAATCACACTTCATCACTTTCAGAATAACGGCCAGTGGGAGCATAGTGAAGCCAGAAATTTTTGTCGCGTGAAGCAAATCACCTCGGTCAAATTGCCTTTGCAGTTCACTCAAATTAGGGATATATTCTCTGCCCATGGCAGGAACATTCACGCACTTCATGATTTGCCAAGAGGCCAAGAGTTGGAAGGAGCGGTCCAAGCTCGATGGTGAACTGTGGCGTCTTCTCAATAAACACTCCGAGTTCTTATTTCTCGGTGCCGTCAGCCCCGACTTGCCCTATTTAAGTTTTAAAACGGGGAAGATTAATTGGGCCGATGTGATGCACTATGAGAAAACCAATGGGATTGCCATGAGCGGACATGCTGCTATTAAAAACGCCTGGCCCCTGCAGGATGAAGCGGAAGAAATAAAGGTGATCTGGTTTCTGGGCTTTGTGTCACACCTCGTGATAGACGCCACCATTCATCCGATTGTCCAGGCCATAGTTGGTCCATATTCCAACCCAGCCAACCATGAACCGCACCGTATTTGCGAGATGACCGAAGATTCTCTGATTTTCAATGAGATCGAAAAAGAAGACATCCACTACTCCAGATTTATCGAAATATTGAAGTTTTGCAAGGAATCTGCCCATTTTGATGATGTGATGGCATTCTGGACGCAACAGTTGAGGAGCAATTATAGCGAAAAGAATGAGGAGCCAGACCCGCCTCTATGGGTTTCCACCTACACGGAAGCTATCGATGTGGCGGGCGGGGATTCGGCTTTGGTGGCTCTTTTCCGGCACATTGGGACGGTAGAAAACTATATTTATGAGACTAAAGAGCAGATTATGACCGAGCACCCTGACCGGCAGGAACGCTTTTATGCTCAAATCAAATTGCCGAGTGGCAAAACAGGGGATTTTTGGACGGATGGATTCCAAAGAGCGATGGCCAATGTACAGTCAGTTTGGGATACCCTCTATCTGGGATTCAGCTCGAACATCGTTGTAGCCGAAATCGTGAAAGATTGGAATTTGGATACCGGTGTTGATCAAAATTCCCCTGAGGGGACGGTAACGTATTTTGTCTAATATTATGAAGAAATATTGTTCCATAATAATTATATTCTTTTTTCTGACGGTCTCCGCCTCCGCCTGTGCAGCTCTTTCCGGGGGTCAACAAAGAGATTATGGATTGCTCAAAACAGCCGTTACCTTCTCGGCTGACAAGATCATGGGAGAATTCGGTGACCGTATTCCTGATAATCTTGATGAAGAAATGTTTCTGCGGATCGTCCACGGGAAAATCCCAGATGAGTTTTATAAAGCGCTGACGGACCATTCGCTGGTTGTGGTGCCCAAAGGAAGCTACTATCTCCTCAAAGTGTACGACAAATCAACCCATGCCCTGATATTATTTGACTATAGCTGCACTCCGGAGGCGGATGGGCGCGTGCTAGAAGAACCGGGAAAGTTCGATGTAAATCATCTGGAGCTCTATGATCCCTGCAAGTAGCCGGCGCCCAATCATGCCTTAGCCGAATCAGTATTTTGCGCCAAGCTTCATTAACGGAAATGAAAGATTTCTTTTTCCTTCAGTGAATTATCATCGGATGCGAGGGAATCGCCTCCGCCTCCTACCTGATGCCTGAGACCCTTCAACACGATAGGGGCACAAGCGGCTGGACACTACTTGCAAATATTACCTGGAAGTCGATAAGGAGCTGGCGAAGAAAGCGCACCGGGAGTACCTGGACCTCTAATACCGGCCACGTCCATGAGCAGAATGGAGTTGGGCAGCAGACTGACACCTACATTAAACTCCCACGATTAACCGTTTAGCTGTCCAGGATACCTTCTCCGATTAGAGTCATCCTTTTTTAAACCAAAGTGAATTTGAGCAAAGTAACCGCAACGCCCCTCTTTGGATCTAAGAGGCTTTCTTCGTAGATTGTGAGGTTTTTGGGTGGATCTATTACCCAGGATCTAACATCAGCATCTCCAGACCTGATCTCTTTTTCAGTAGGCGGATTGCTATAAAATGTGTCCACGATTGAACCAGGTTTGATATCACCCACTAAATTGTGCGGCAATCCGAACGTGTAAGCTCTAGTTATAGCTCTTTCCGAAGAAGTGATGATTGCATAGTTCTTGCTGCTCATTTCGATGAATTTATGTCCCATTGCGGTCAACGATACATTATACTTGTCATAGGCTAACTTCTCCAAAGTCTCCAGACTAACATCCAGCCGCTTGAAATCCTCGCGCAAGAGATGTGATGGCATGAGAAGTTCACCTGCGAACTCCCTGGCTTCGATGCCAAGGCGATCATCTTCTGATAATGATGTCTTATCCTTTGGTCTGGAAAACAAAGGTCTCATATGCCATGGGATTACCAGATGGCCAAGCATCATAGCCAATGTGAATGTGACCCTCTGAACATCGTAGCGTTCCTGGTCAAAGACGAGAATGGGACATATATTCGATTTATACAAAACGACTTCATCACTCATTATTTCTTTGGACATGGTGGTTCTAACGCCAAGCTGCTCCAAAATCTTCGCTGGATCGATTGGCAGTGTATTATCACCATAGTTTCTTACGATGTATTCGGCATACTCAGATGGGCGGTTTAGAAAGGGGATATTCTTAAACTGCTTAACGCCGCAGATCAGGAAGATGTAGTCTATTAGTTTCGATCTTTTATCCTTATCAATGATGTTAAATACATTTTCGATGAATTTTGCTGAAGGTTCCCTGGACCCTTTGGCTTCAGTTCCGAAAAGATCATCAACTGACAAATCAAAATAGGTTGCCATCTTCATCAGCAACGCATAGGAGGGGTTCTTCTGCCCACTTTCGATTTGACTGATGAAGGGCGGGGAGACACCCAAATCTCTGGCCAACGCCTCTTGTGTGATCCCCTTCTTTTTTCTCTCCTCAGCTACTTTGCTGCCGATTGCCATGCACTGCCTCCTTTTCCAACAATTACGGTCGGTTAGTGTTCATGCGCGGATTAAAGCTACTTTTCCATTGGTAATGATTTATATAGCCTATAGTTATTTACCTTGACAAGCAGATTATTATGATTTAAAAAGAAAATAATCGCAATTGGCTGCGGGCATAAAGGGGTGAAAAGATGACCTTCGATCAGATATGGAGAGTCACAAACGGTTACCCTCTATCAGGAACAGACACCCAGGAAAGGACGCTACGATGAGTAAGGAATACGATGAACGCCACGAGCACCATGAGCACCATGAACACAAGGAACACCATAAACACAAGGAACACCATAAACACCATGAACACAAGATCACCATTATCTTCAGGATCAATGGTGAGGATGTGCGGGTCGAAGCCAATCCGAATTCCCCCTTACTGTCGGCTATAAGCAAGGCGTTAGCTGAGAGCGGAAACACGGGCCGACCGCCAGAAGAATGGGGTGCTTACAAGCAAGGTTCCCCTCTCGATCCGAAGGCAACGATAGAGGAATTGGGTCTGAGTGACGGTGTACTTATTGAACTGACATTGAAAGTGGCAGCCGGGGGCTAAAGTGAGATTAGATTCTGAGGTTGCAAGGAAAAAGTTCGAGTTGGAAGTGGAGACTCTCGAAAGACACTCGATCGGCCTACGCCAAAGGGGCTGCTGGGTATTCAAAAGCGAGTTCCCCATTATCGATGTTGTACTTGTGCCGAAGCATCCTGTTCAATTGCTCATCCCTGTGGCGGCCCCTGCCGGTCCTGGCGGACTCAACATCGTCCTGCAGCAAAATCCAGTGCCATTCCTTTCAGCTCGGGCTTTCGGTGTCCGGATCGGCCTTGATGATTTTGACCAGCGGGCTCCTTCTGTAAGCTTCAGGGACCCGTGGACCTGGGAACCCCTGGATTATGCCACAAACCCGAATTGTTTTAACGGCTATCATATTGACAATCAGAATAGAAAAGTTCCTGTCCTCCTGATCCATCCGGAATCGAAGCTGCCATTTTTATGTATGAGGGGCATCCGCGAGTACCACGAACATCCTCAACATACCGGCGACGACTGGATGCTTTACAGGGGCAATATGAGTGTGTTCGGCCTGCTTTCGAACATCCTAGATGCCTGCATCGACAGAGTAAGGCCATCTTTGATTTTACAGGGAATCGGCATCGCCTGTTCCATGATGCCAGGGGAATAAGTATGGCTCTTCCGCGTTTTTTTGATCGAGTATTTGCAGCAGCAGGTCGGTCTCTCTCGATAGAACGAACCGATCTAGAAAGAATCTTAGAGGGGCGCACCATTGCTCTTTTCTGTGGCGAAGAATGCAATGAAGAAGGCAATGCCAGGTGGACGGCTGAACTTTTGATAAACATGCTGGCGAGACTCTACCCGCAGATCTCGATCTCAGCCACGACCAGTTCGGTAGAGGAACACCTTGCCACTATCGCAAAAGACATAAATCCGCTGCTCGATATATCCCAGGTACAAGCGGGAATCCAAATTCCTGTCGTGATCGGGACACGCTCTGATTTCTCTGAACCGGCCATTTTCCCCTGGGCTGGAGGATGGCTCGTAAGGCTCTCAAATGGACCGCTTGCTTCTCCGGGCCTCCAGAACCCCTATGCCGCCGGAGCGGCAGCAGCCTTTGCGGCTGCTGAAGTTTTCAGAAGATCCTTTTACGAATTTCTCCCGAAAAAGGCCGCTGAGCCTTCCAAGGATTTCCAACTTTCTCTTCTTGATTTCGGAGAGTCGTGCGGGGAGAGCCTTTCTCTGGAATCCGGTTCAGTCGGAGAGGTGGCATTTTTCGGATTGGGGGCTATAGGCAATCCTGCGATATGGGCTCTGGCCCGCCATCGAGCGCTATCAGGTAAACTGTGGCTGATAGACAATGAAAACCTGGAGATATCTAATCTCCAGCGATATGCCCTTGCCAAAGACAAAGATGTCGAAATGGCAAAAACTGAGCTTGCTGGTCGCGAACTTTTCAGATCTCATTTAGAGTACAAACTGTTCAAAGGTACGCTGGAGGATTTCGGCGACTCGTTAAACGGTGAATTTCATATACCCACCGTCTGTGTTGCGGTGGACAATGTGGAAGGGCGAAGGATATCCCAGGCCCTCCTGCCACGCCTCGTTCTGAACGGCTGGACGGGCGATGGCCGCCTCGGGGTTTCATGGCATGAATTTAATCGGGACTCCGCATGTCTAGCCTGTCTCTATCCTCCAGAACCGGGAAAGAGCCAGACGGAATTGGTCGCAGATGCTTTGGGGCTTGAGCCTAATAGAGCGGCAGAACTCTGGGTACGGGCGCAGTCGCCCTCTGATGAGGAGTTCCAGGCCATTGCCGGTCACCTCGGAGTCAAAATGGAAGAAATTGAGGAATGGAAGAATCAGCCAATCACCGAGATTTACCGGGGTCTCATATGCGGTTCGACTCGACTGGATCTCAAGGGAATAAAGAAGCGGGCCATAGTCCCGCTGTCACATCAATCAGTTCTGGCAGGAATTCTGCTCGCCTCCGAATTGATAAAGAGAACTGACCCAAAATTAGCAAAATTGAGCCAAGAAGACGGATTTATTATTTGGGAAAATGTCCTGAGCCCACCAAGCAGATTTTGGACTCGTGTGCGAAAGCCTGTCCCAGGCTGTATTTGTGGTGATAAGATCTACCAGGAAGTGTACGCCAAAAAGTGGCTGGCCAGCTAAACGATAGCGGAAAATGTCCCTCCTCGGCCGCTTCTCTCTTGAGAGTTGAATATAGTAAACACTTTGGCCACTTGATCACGGTCAAGTTGAAGCCAATGCGGCCCGGACAGGCGATAGACTGCCCAGGTGGTCAGATCGGGCTGGCCAAACCCAAAATTGGGAACTACAAGGGAGAAGCCCCCTTCCTTGGTGACGACAGCATACCTGTCATCGGCTGATGAGTGATATGCGCGTCCAGGATGGCTGTGGACCTGAGCTATTAATCTGATCTTTTTCTGATTCAGAAAACGACTGATCTCAAGCAGCGTTTCCTCTGTAACTATGTAACCCACTCCATCCTCACTTTGAATACTTCTCTGTGGTGGTACCAACGAATGTGTAATTCTCGCCTGGTATCCCTCAATTTGCCCCAGCCAAAGTACCAGACCCTCGTTCTTAGATTTCCCGAAGGTCCGCAAGGCGTATATGGTGCTTGTCATTACTTCGCCCAAGATGATTACTCGCTTTACATTCTTCACCAGAAACTCCTACGAGAAAGGCTACCGAAGCTAATGATATTCCGGCAGTGTCCAGAATGGTTTCGCAATAGCACGGGACGGCAATGGCAACAGCTCGGCCAGTCAAATATACGTCATTCGCGTGTTAGTCCACCCCGAAGGAATGCCAGGAAATCGCCATAATCAATATTGCATCTGCCATGCAAGAAGGGTCTGGCGTACCTTTCGAACAATCCCCGAGAAGGTTTAACAGCTTTCTTGGCTTTCTTCCTTATCTTCCGAAGACTCTCGCGGTTCACTGGTGCACCACTTTTAACCGCTTCGGTTACGTACCGTTCAACGCGGGCTTTAGCGCCGTGCCCCATGCAACCACTTTTTAATAATCTACCCAGAGCAATGCACACAAACCTTTCTGCATGAAATTGCTGGAATCTTTTATCAACTTCATTCATGGCGACTGAAAGAGACGACGTGGCGAAGAGACTCATATAGAATTTCTTCATTTGCGAATCAAGTTCACCTGCGGTAATTTCTCCTTCGCTTCCTATTAAAAAGTAGAATGGTGCAGGATCGTGAATGGTTAGGGGCTTAATTGCATAGAGGCCATGGCACGCTGCCATGACAACGCCTGTATTATTTTTGGTCAGGATATTGATTGCTCGCAAGCTGTGGCACAATGCAGTCCAAGAGACCAGCTCTCGCGCATCACTGATCGACAGGCCTAACTCATTGTCTCCGTGGGCCTCAATATGAATAATCGGTTTCAATCCGAGAGCACACTGTTGTCGTATCTCCCCAAGCGTGACTATAAAGTTGGCCCTGGATTCAACCTTGTGATATTGGCAGTACGGAGTTTCCATTTCATAGTTTAGATCGCTTAAGCCATCTTTTAAATGAGTTGCCGTTTGAAGTTCATCCGACCTCAACCCATCGATGATCTGTACCGAATTGTTCAAAAAGGAAGAATTGTACGAAAAAGTCCCGATTCCTTTTCGCATCTCGGCCCTTTCTTTTCTGGTATGGCACTTAGCATAATGGAAGTGGACCTATTGTTTCAAGTAGATCTGAGATGTGGGAAGTTGCCCTCCAGTAAAGAAACAGGAATGAAATCAAAATCCGTGTCGTTTATCATTTCCCGAAGCTTGGCTTTTTTCACTGCGGCAGCGTAGTATTTGAGCGTGGTGACCGAATCAGAATGCCCCAAGGCTGTCTGGACTACATTGATGCCGGCGCCTTTCATTAAATATTGAGTGGCAAAGGTGTGCCGGAAGGGGAGGATGACAAAATGCTTTTTTATCCCCGATGACTTTTTATATCTCCTAAACGATCTTCCCGCATCGGTCTGTTTCCAGCGGGCAATCCCGTCTTGGCTGGAGAATAGCGCCCCTTGCGAATGTCAAGGAGCCGTAATTCTGATGTTTTTGCGGAGCGACGTATTTGTAACCCCCACGTTCACCGGCGGCGGCTCATTTTAGATGTCCTCCGCTTCGCTTCGGACTGGATTAAGGATGCCGCCTTCGAGGACTCGGCGGCGGGCACTTTGTAAAGTGCAAAAACAAAAGGGTGGGGAAGGCAATAGGAAGCCAGGGAGAAAGCAGAGACGGGCGAAAAGGGTCTGGGTAAAAAGATAATGGTTAGTGAGTCTAAAAGAGGGAACGAACTAGAGCTTAACTATTGGAATTCATTGAATGTAATTGGTTAATGGTTGGTGGTCGGGGCAAGGACACTTAACCGGACTTTTCCCAACCATGTAAGTCCATAGCTGGCCAAAAACGGCACAGAAACTCGTAATTATGATTTAGCAGGGAAGTTGAGAAAAGTTGATAAGGGTTGAAAAAGCATGATGGGCGCTGGATTGGGGCCGAGAAATCAATATGAGAAAATTGGAGGGGATTTTTTGCCTTTTCTTTTTGGATGCGCCTAGCTTCACCGTCGGGTAGTATCCTAATTTGAAACAATCGGCTTCAAAACCGTTCACTCCCTGGACGAAAATCCCCCTTGAAATGATTATCATCTATGGTAGGCTATTCCGGTATAAAAAATTTACACTCTGAAATACACCAGGCTACGGAAGGAATTTCCGCATGTCAGAGAAAAAAGATACTCCGGAGCAAATCACGTTTGAATATAAAATTTCACCTACGTACACCGTTTATGGGGTTTCTGGAGTTTTCGGAGGCGTGAACGGCCAGGGTCAGGTGATTATGAACTTTTTTAACGAACGACACGCTATTCCCCGGACGCAGACGTATGCCGTATTAGAGAACGGCGCCATTGGGGAGCAGCCCCTTTTAGAGGAGAAAAAAACGTGCATCATTAGGGATGTCATGTTTGCGATATCGATAAATCGCGCCACTGCAAGGTCCTTTGCGCACTTTCTTCTAAAGCAGACAGATCAGTTTGACAAATTTTTAAAGGATTCCGGGGAAAATGCCGATGCCAAGGCCAAAGACGATATTAATTAGTTCAGGTTTCCCAATGGAGGCAGCCCAAAGCCTTCAGTTCGGTTCTTATATTACATGGGGCGTGGCCACTGTCACGTTTGTTCATGGGTATTGCACTGGTTATGCAGATGGGCAACGAAGCATGGCTGAAATCATTTCAGAAGAAAGTGAAGGTGAAGCCATGACGCTTCGCATTAGTAGACTCAAGACCAAAGAACTCAACCTCCCCCTCGACATCCTCGTTGAACCGGATGCTGATGGGTTTATTGCCAAAACTCCCGACCTTCCCCTTTACGGATATGGAGATGAGCGAGATGAAGCGATCAGTAATCTTCAATCAGAGATTGAAACGCTCTACGAGGATCTGATGGCCGATGACAATTTCTCTGAGGAATGGCTTCAGATCAAAGCGTTTTTGAGGGGGAGAGTTGTTAATTGAAAAATTCCCAGTTCAATTCTCATGACGTAAAAACATGCTGTGAAAACAAATTGGATATCCAGTTCAAAGATGGTGGTGAGCTAAATGGCTGGTATCTCCTTGAGGGGAAAAAAGTCCGGAGAGTCACCGTATCAAAGGGACGCAAGGAGCTTAAGCCCAAGACATACAAAAGCATGGCCAGCCAACTCGGGCTAAGCGTAGAACAATTTGACAACCTTCTCGACTGTTCTCTTGGGGGGCAGGATTATCAAAGCTTAATCTCAGCAGCGCTATCTCCAGGGTCGGCAGAAACCCATTAACCTGATTTCCCCTCCAAGCTTTCCCTGTATTCCTGCACTATCGCCACGCGCACGACGTCTTTTGCCGATGTTATCAGCGCCCGCCACCCTTATAGGCCGCCCCACGAAAATTGCGACTTTGGGGGCCTCTTCCTCGCCCACGTGGGACCATTTACTCTCTTCTATCCAAAATTATTTAACCTTGTTTTTCAGTGAGTACGCCTTGTTTTCTCAGTGATCTGAGAAGTTGCGCGGCTTCCGTCTTCACCTGTTGATGACCAATTTTCAGTTTCTTTGCATACTCAATAAGAACACCAAAGTGGGCTATTACTTTCTGCTTATGAACTTCACTCTGAGACTCTTGGAATATTTGATGCCAGTATTCGTACTTCTGATTCAGGTCGTTATTCATGCGTAAAGAATCAGCCATGCCCTTCGCCAAAGTATATGTTTTGATGATTTGCTTGCGTAGGTCGTTGTCTGAAATCCGGCCAATCAGAAAAGAATTGCCATTATAAACAGTGAAAAAATCACTTACTAATGGATAATACATGAGTAATGGCTCCCCATCCTTCAAAGATTCTAGCATTGATCCTATGGCCTCCTGATATCTATCAAATACAGTTTCGAGCTCGTCATGTAATGCCTGGAGCAATGCTTTGATTATTTTCTCTTCATTTTGAGCCACCTGCTTCAATTGGTTGCGATGGGCTTTCTGTGTGCTTATTAGTGCAAAGGTTCCTGTTGTTAGGCCACCTATGAGGGCACCGCTTATGGCCGTTCCAAATATAGACCACTCAAATGGCATATTCTGTCTCCTTTCCTGAAATATCGATTCACTTAATTGGAAAGATGGGAGTCTTTTTGTCCAGTATTGGCACTTTGGCGCCCCAGGAAAATCGCGGCTTTGCGGGCCGCTTCCCCGCCCACGCGAAGCAATTTACGCTCTATTGTCCGGTACCGGTAACATCCCTACGTCGTCAGTTTGAAAGCCTCTCCCGACATCTCGATCTTTTCGAGATGTTGAATGAGCTGCATGGAGATATACACGAGGTCGTGAAGCTCCTTAATACAATTTTCCGCCTCCACCGGAGTGACCTTGCCATCGGTAAAAGCTTCGGAAATTGCCCGAGTAGCTTCGCTGGATTCCTTGATGAGTCTCGACAGTCCATGGAAGTCAAAATCATATTTCGGGCGCTTAACCGCTGTTGTAACAACCCGCCCGAGCCGGAGTTCGATCTCATCCAAGAGAGTCAAGTCAGGTTCTTCAGCCTTCCGTAGTTCGAGGTCTTTCCATGTATATTTCGTAGCCTCGATAAATTTAACCAGCTCACTGACATGGAGGTCCTGGTCATCATTCGGGTTCAGTTTGCGCATCATGGTCGGATACTCAATGTCAAGTTTCTTGGCCAATTCGCGGGTGTCATGCCTCGTGCTATACTCAGCCAGGATGTGTTTCAGTCCCACTTGAGTATCGTGCTTTTTCCTATCCTCAGATAATATTTTTTTTGTCGGCACCATGCGATTTTCCCCCTTTTCTATACCGTGCCCGAACTAGTATCAAGTCGCCGATAACTCACGATAAAAAAGCCATTTTTGATGAACGATGCATAACCTACCGAAAACAACTTCTAACAGCAAGATGAAAATCCTTTTCCTAACCAAATTGCACACTCATATCAGTTGAGAGCACGGTATTTTTCTCGATAACTCAATACTTTGCGATACCCCAAATCCCCTTTAATCTTATGCCCAACGTTAACCGCAATCCAGTGAAAGGGAAGTTGGATGGCCAAAATACATGAACCGGTTGTCAAAAGCTGGATGGACGAAATAAAGATCGCTGCTGATAAGCACATTGGCGAGCTTCTCCTACACTTCGGCCATTTCACCAATGACGTGTCGGCCAGAACCAATGCTGGGAAAATTCTCAACGCCCTGGCAGAGACGAACCAACTGGTTAAAGGCCCTGGTTATTTCAAAACCCCTGATTGCCAGTCCCAGTTCAAAGAGCATGCACAGCTCATAACCAATCTCCTGGTTCAGATCAAAAAGCTGACCGTTGAATCGGTGATAGTTCGCGAACACTTTATCGAGCCGGTCTCGCTCCGGCCGGATGCCATCGTCCTTTTAATCAGAGATAACCAAGGTTGTTGTTTCGTACTGGAAGTTCTCAATCATGAAGGAGAACAAAGCGTCGAGAAGAAGCGCAATGTTTGGAAGCACTGGCCGGAAAGAACCACATATCTCAGTCATCTCTTTAACCGGCCCATCCCACACGTTGACTTTGTGACCTCAGAGCAACTCCCCCTCTATATAAAGGAGATCATATGAAAGCCGTCGGCCTGGTTGTCCTCTTTGCCTTTTTGATCGGCTGCGTCTTTTTCGCCAAGTCGGGCACACCCGCTCCAAAAACCGTCACCGTAGAAACACCGGTGTACGTCGAAAGAAGAGTCGAGGTCCCCGTCAGAGTGAATGTCCCCGTTGAAAAGAGAATCGTAGTCGAAAAGAGAGTTGAAGTGCCGGTTGAGAAAAGGGTTTACGTTCAGGTTCCGCCCCCTCGACCACCGGTCATCTCGGCTCCTGTCTACACCGCAATCCCACAACCGGTTCTGGTACAGCCAGTTAATCCTATAGGAGTCACCCGGCTCCTGCAGAATCGACCCCCAGTGATCGTTTCGCAGGGCGGTCACTTCACCACCGTTGGTAATGGAATCAATGGGCCGTGGACCGGCACTTGCCGCGGGATTCCACGGGTGATGGTAAGAACCCACAGGTAAAAGGAGAGCATTATGGATCTTGCTACGCACGCCGATGTTTGGTCATTTGCTGCGGTATTGGTCATCCTGGTTTTAAACAGCGTGGTTTTTTGGAAGATGGGCTTCACCTCGGGTGTCCGGGAGACTATGGCCCGTCAGCAGCAGATCGAAGCCATGAAGTTCTGGATGAAGGAAGGAGGATATGCCAATGAGTGATTTGGTAGCGAAAAAGAACCAATTGCCGGCCAGCATTTTAAACAACATCGTGCCCCTGCCCGTTCCACCTCATACGTATGACGTGGGGCTGGTCAAAGGAATCTTTGACATCTGGAAACGAAAGCAGATGGCAGAAGCGGCCCGGCTCACCGCCGAAATTGCGGAGAGTCAATGCCGGGCGACTCACGCCTACATTACTCAACAAACCGCCTTCATGACTGCTTCTTCGAGCGCGGAAGTGGTGTTCCGAAGGAACAACCATGAAATTAAGATGATGGAGATCACCGAACACAAAGCGCAATCCGAGGCTCTTATTATGCACTACCTGGCGGAGCAGGAACGGCTTGCCGCTGAAATGTCCAAGAAAGCCTTTGATGAGAGATTTGGAGGGGAAAATGGAGAGTAAGAGATTCAATAAAGCTGGTCATGGCAGACGACATTGGATTTTTCGAGAGGCGAATGGAGAATCCATGGAGACTAAAAAAAGTATGGCACTCTCATATGCTCAGGCGCTGACCCCAGCACAAAAGGAGCGTATCCGCAGGCAATTGGTCCAGGAACTTACCGCAAAGAAACACCTTGTGGAGCGAAAACTGAGACTCTTGGAGGACCGTGATGGATTTGCCGAGACTGAAAATCGGGATCTCGCCTAACTACTTTCCCGTCTATTGCCGGGACAGGTACACGCACATCCTGCTGGTGGGGAAGAGCGGAACCGGCAAAAGTTCCCTCCTCTCCCACTGGTGGGACCAAGACGACATGTACGGCAACGCCAAGATTATGGTTGAGCCCAGCGGATTTCTGGCCAGGGAGTGTTACAGCATCTCACGCGGCAAGGCGCTCTACTGCTCGCTTGACCTTCCCACGTCCTTAAACCCCATGGCTCAGCCATATAACCCCAACCAGATCGTGGATAACATCTGCGAGTCCATTAACCAGGTCATCGAGATGACCTCATCCAACCAGTCTTTGACGGTTAAGATGCGGGCCATCCTCGACAATGCCATCAAGTACTGCTTAAGCAAGAATCGAAAGACCCTGGTCAATGTTCGAGACCATATCGCCGACCGGAGCGGCGATGACGTGACCAGGGAAGGAATCCTGGCCCGACTCGACCACCTGTTGGGGGATGAGAGGCTGACAGAAATTCTTTGCGGCCATAATCCGGTTGAGTGGGGAAAGTTTATCCAAAAACGCCACGCGTTGATCTTTGACGGTTTCGGGATGGGCAAGGAAAAAATGATTTTCTGCGGCACCCTGATCGCCCAGGGGCTGAAGAACTATTTCCGCTATGAGCGCCCCCAATATTATCGTCCGGTTTCCCTGTACATCGATGAGTGCCACAACTTCGTCAACCCCAATCTCTTTGACATCTTGAAAGAAGGACGCAAGTTCAAGCTGGCTTCCATTCTTTCCACCCAGGATTTTGCCCTGATTGGTGAAAAGCTGACGCGGGTCATGCTTAACGTGGGGACCGTCATCGCGTACCGGCTGGGTTCAAGGGAAGCCTCCATGGTGGCCCGAGAAATACGATGCAAGCCGGAGGAGATCCAGGGCCTGCAGAAATTCCACGTCATGTATGCCACACCCATGGCGCAAGGAACGGCTAAGACGCCGAGGCCTCCGTTTGTTAAACCTATTGAGCCGAAAAAGGCGGAGCCTCGGATAAAGACAGAGTGGATGGGCTGGTTTTCCTTTGGTTCATACCAAACGCCTACAGAACCATCGAGGTCAGGTAATGCCAAAAACTAACCTCGAAGAATCAATAGGGAGGCGTATCACAGCCAAAGAGCTCGGAAACTATCTTGGGCTTGACGTCAGCGTGGTGAGGAAGCATTATGTGGAGCTGGGTGGAGTGCGTATTGGCCGCCAATACCTGTTCTTTGAAAACTTAATCGTCGAGCACATTAAGAGGAATGCCAATGCCATACTGGGACAAAGAGAAACTGAAGTGGCGGGGCACGATAATCAGAGAGGGGAACAAGAAGTATCACTTGTTCGATCTGAAATCAGCCGCGAAGGAGTGGGAAGTAAACCAAAAGGCTCTTCCGTTGGAAGAATTCTTAAACGGAACGCCCACGGTGTCTTCCCTCGCCGAATGGAGCGAGAGCTATCTTGACCACGTAAAGGCGAAATACGTTGACAAGACTTACGCTGAGAAGCAATTGGCTTTCCGGCGACTGTTCCAGAGCATCAAGGCTAATTCGGAACCCTCTCGTCTGCACCCTGGTCTAATCCTGAAGCACTTTAACCGGGAAGCCAAGGAGCGTAGCGGGAACGCCGCCAATAAAGATCGGAAGAACTTGATTGCGGGCTGGAATTGGGCCATAAAGTACCTTCCCGGCTGGCCGGAGAAGAACCTGTTTGTACTGGTCGAGCGCCAGCAAGCCGAACAATGCCCACGGTATATTCCCCCGGTTGAGGATTTCTGGAAAGTATTCGATTCTACTAAGAGCGAACAGAACAAAATTATGCTCTTGGCCTATATGCACACGGCTGGCAGAAAAACAGAGCTTTTTGACCTAACCTGGGATGACATCGAGTTTGACGCCAAGCGGTTGCGCCTTTGGACCCGCAAGAGGAAAGGCGGGCGTGAATACGATTGGATTCCCATGACCACAGAGTTACAGAAGGCCCTGGAATACTGGAGAGAGAATAGCTCCCTCCCTGAAAGCCCGTATGTCTTTGTCTGTGAGGACGCGTATAACTTGAGCCGGGATTTTTACGGCAAGCCTTTTGAATCCCGATGCCATTGGCTGCCCAGTCTATGCGAACGGGCAGGCGTGAAGAAATTCGGGTTTCATGCTATCAGGCACCTGTCAGCGTCAATCCTTGATGATGCCGGTTATCCGATAACTGTCATCCAAACCCTTTTGAGGCATAAAAGCGCTGCCACGACAGCCCGATACCTGCATAAGCTTCGCGGCATGAGGACGGCCCTTGACGATGCCTTTAAAAGGAAAAGCCGACCAGAAACTCTCGCAAGAATCTCTGCTCGGCCCTTGTCAAATGTGGTGAATTTTCGGAAATCGACTCCTAAATCGACTCCTACCATTCACGGTACTAAGACGTTAACCAAGTAACCCCTTGGTATTACTGCATAGTCCCAACGGGGTTCGAACCCGTGTCTCCGGCGTGAGAGGCCGATATCCTAGGCCACTAGACGATGGGACCGTGGGAAAAAAAATGGCTGGGGGACTAGGATTTGAACCTAGGTAGGCAGATCCAGAGTCTGCAGTCCTGCCGCTGGACGATCCCCCAGTGGACCAACAAAATATCCAACCACTGCTTCAAAGTCAAGGTGAAAGCTGGCTGAACGTCTCAAGACTGTTGACAGGATTAACAGGATTGCTCCAAAGTCGAGGTGAAAACCCGCCTGAGGCTGCGTGTCAATTACAGGTGGCCTATAAAATTAAGAGAGCCGAAAAAACAGCCGGCATTGGCTATGCGCGATCCGACTTTCTCAGCCTGGTTTCGAGCGCCTGCGCGAGGTGTGAGAGCGGGTAGGTCAGGAGCAGGTATATTAAGGCGAGCGGCAGATAGGCTTCAAAAGTCTTGTAAGTAGTTGCGTTTACGACTTCGGATGCTTTGGTCAGCTCCCGGACGGAGATTACCGAAAGAAGGGATGAGTCTTTGATCAGCGACACAAACTGCCCGGTTACGGGCGGAATGATCCGTCTGAATGCCTGTGGAAAGATAACATATCTCAGGGTCTGCCATCCGGTCAGGCCGGTTGAGAGCGCAGCCTCGGACTGACCCCGATCGACAGACTCTATTCCGGCCCTGACTATCTCCGCTATGTATGCCCCCGAAAACGCCGCCAGGGCGAGAACGCCTATTACGACTGCATTGTCGTAGCCAATCGCGGCCGCAAGGCAAAAATAGAATATATATATCTGGATCAGGAGCGGGGACCCGCGAAAAAATATGACATAGAGCCTGGCGGCTTCCCTTGCGAAAGCGTTTCCCGAGATTCTCGCAATGCCGCCCGCAAGGCCCAGTACGAAACCCAGGCAGATGGCGCCCGTGGAAATGGCTAGAGTATAATAGAGCCCGTAGAGGTAGAGCCTGCGGTATTCCCAGACGACGCGCCAGTTCCAGGAGTATTCCATCCGGCTGAGCAGCAGGTATAAAGTCACGACGAAACTCGCCAGTATCGCCACGCAGGCGAAGACGTTCACCCTCTGCCGGCCGCTACTGAAGATCGTTGAAATACTTCTTTCGGAGTTCCTGATAACGTCCATCTGCTTTTATTGTCTCCAGGAAAATGTTCAACCAGTTCAGAAAATCGAAATCGCCTCTTTTTATTGCTATCGCATAAGGTTCGTAGGTGAACGGTTTTAGAATTGCGTGAGTCGTTTCCGGGTTTTGAGCGTGGTGCCTTCCGATCGACAACTGGTCGTAGATAAAGGCGTCAGCCCGGCCCGAAACAACCTCCATTACGCACGCGGTCTCTTCCTTGAACCGTTTCACCTCTGCTTTCGGGAACAGTCTCGGCATAACAATATCGCCGGTGGTGCCCAGTTTTACTGCCAGGATTCGGCCCTCGGCGTTCAACTGAGCGATTTCGGAAACTTCCGGGGCCCGTTTGTTGCTGATGAGAGCACACAGGCCGGCTTCAAAATATGGCTGCGTGAACGCGACAGTTTTTGCGCGTTCCGGCGTCCGGGACATTCCGCAAATTATCATGTCTATCTTGCCTTGCTGCAGGGCGGGAATGAGGCCGCTGAATTCCATGTCCTTTATCTCGAGCCGGACGCCGAGTTCCCGGGCGGCAATCTTTGCCAGGTCCACATCGAATCCGATGGGATGCCCGTCTGTGTCCGCATATTCGAACGGGAAAAACTCAACTTCCGTTCCCACTATCAGCTTGCTGCGCTTTATCACCTGATTGAGAGCGCTCGCTTCGCATATTTCGAAAGTGGTCACCGCCAAGCAGGACATGCCCGGCAGCAAGACGCACATACATACGGCGATCAGCGATATCTTAAACCGGCGTGTCATAGCTTTTTCCTCTCGAAATTCGCCTTTTACCATTTACTTACTGCGGCGGCAGGCGTTTTTGCGAACAATCTACGCGTCAATAGAGTTCAAAGGGGGGAAAGCATTCCTGCCTTGTGTGATTTAATAGTGCGACCATAATCCATAATCTGGTATAATTAATCGAAGGGGACCTGGAATTAAATCTTCTGCCGGAGGTTAGATTTATGACCACAGTAATGCCTGAAGGCGAAGCGTTGCGCAGGGCTGTAAAATGGATATCGGACGAGATCAACTACAACCCGGACAAACCTGTGCAAAAACTTGTGAATGAAGCCGTGACGCGATTTGCCCTCTCGCCGAAGGACACTGAGTTTCTCATGTCTTTTTACAAAAAAGGGGGAAGTTCCTCGCAAGCGAATTGACTTGCCGCGCAAAGGAGCACGCTGAACGTTTCGATCCTTTCTACAGGCCCGCCTGCACCAAGTCGTGCAACCTTATGATTCCGGCCACCTTATCGTCGCCATCCAGGACCGGAAGCACTGATATCTGCGAGGGGCGGTTTTCCATCAGGTTCAGGGCTTCGGCCGCCATTCGGCTGTCATGAATAACGACCGGATTTCTGGTCATCACTTTATCGATTTCGACATTCAGCAGGTCCTCATGCTGTTGTACCGCCCGGCGCAGATCCCCATCCGTAAAAATCCCCAGAAGACCGCCCTGCACAGAGACGACCAGGACCGCTCCCATTGCTTTGCCGGTCAACGTTAGAAGTGCGTCCCGCATGAGCGTTCCGCCCATTACCACGGGCAGATTGTCTCCCGAATGCATAATGTCCTTAACCCGGAAGAGCAACCGCCTGCCTAAAGCGCCCGAGGGATGCAGCCTGCTGAAATCATCAGTGGAAAACCCCTTGAGAGTAAGAAGACACCCGGTCAGCGCGTCTCCCAGGACCATCGCGACAGTGGTGCTGCTGGTGGGGGCAAGATTGAGGGGGCATGCTTCGGACTCAACAGTTGCATCCAGACAGATATCACAATCCCTGGCAAGAGTGGAATTCGCTCTTCCAACAATTGCTATCGTTTTGAGACCGAGCCGCTTGAACATTTGAAGGAACTGAAGCACCTCGACGGTTTCACCGCTGTTGCTGAGAAACAGGCCAAGGTCCCCTCTCTGTATTATCCCCAGATCTCCGTGCATTGCTTCGACGGGGTGAATGAAAATCGATGGTGTGCCGGTGCTGGAAAGGGTCGCGGAAATCTTGCCGGCGATAATTCCAGACTTCCCGAGCCCGGTTGCTATCACTTTCCCCCGCATCTCGTTGAGGCATAAGACCGCCCGTTCAAATTCGGGACCGATTCGGGCATGAAGGGATTCAAGAGCTGTTATCTCCTTGCGGACCAAATCTTTTGCAAGGTTGAGACATGAAATCATATGTTCTTCTCGGCTGACTTGAGGATTTTTTCGGTTTCCTTGCCGGGACGGAAACGTACCGGCTAAACGCCTCCGGTCATAAGCAGGCCCAGGAGAGCGTAGAAAATAGATTATACTGCCTTTCCCAATCGGATACCACCAGTGTCTTTTCAGGCGTTTCCTCATAACACCGCTTTTACAGAAATGCAAGCAGGCTGAACGACAGCAGGCTGAACATATTGTTCAGGACGGTTTGCATTTATCGGTCGAATATGTTAGTAAAACATTTGTGAGTGCCGAAAAAACCTCTTGGCCGTGCTAGATGGGGAGCTAGCGGTGCCCTGTAGCCCGAGATCCGCTTCAGCGGGGTTGAATCCCCTTTTGAAGGGCCAAGTGCTGAGCAGGCCGAATCTAATTCCGGCACCGGTTGGACGCCACGCAACAGACGAGTACGAACACCGTCAGGTCCGGAAGGAAGCAGCGGTAAGTACCTCCGGCTGTGTCGCGGTCTAATCTGGCCTGGTTGCCCGAAGGTGTGCGGTCTGTGTTGGCCAGTCCGACGGAGGGTGCACGGCCAAGTCCTTTTTCAGATCACAGCCGGGAAGCAAAATGAGATTGCACTACATTCAGCATGTACCGTTCGAAGGGCCGGCCAATATCCAAGGATGGGCCGAAAACCAGGGCTGGCAAATATCGGGTACCCACCTTTACAGGCTGGAAAAGCTTCCGAGTCCGGATGAACTGGACTGGCTGGTAATAATGGGAGGCCCGATGAACATATATGAAGAAAAGGATTACCCCTGGCTTGCCGCTGAAAAAAAGTTCATCGGGACAGCCATAGAAAAGGGCAAAATTGTGCTCGGTATTTGTCTGGGCGCACAGTTGATCGCCGGCGTCCTGGGAGGACGGGTCGTGCGTAACAGGTACAAGGAAATCGGGTGGTTTCCGGTCAGCCTCAGACCCGAAGGGCTCGAATCGGCTCCTTTCCGGGGGTTCCCGAACGATTTCCCTGCACTTCACTGGCACGGCGACACGTTTTCTCTGCCCCCAGGGGCGGCCATGCTTGCCGAGAGCGAAGCCTGCCCTGCCCAGGCGTTCTCATACAATGGCGGCCGGGTACTGGCCCTTCAGTTTCACCTGGAATCGTCGATCAATAGCGTACGTGCTCTGATTCAAAACTGTTCCGATGAACTTGCCGATGGTGAATACATTCAGAGCGCCGACGCCATTTTGCACAACACTGATAATTTCTCCAGAATCTATAATACGATGCTCCTGCTGCTCGAAAACATGAAGAAATCCTCTTAGTTGATGAACCCTATTGTATAATGAAACCTCTCCAGGGTAAAAAAACCGGTTTTTGTTGCCTCACAACCCCAGGGTGGCGTCCCGCGAGGCGCAGGACTGACCCTGGGCTATAACTATCCAGACCCTTCGGGGCAAAAACCTCGATCAACGGGCACTTATTTGCCGGAAGACCCTAATCCAAGCGGTCCAACACTTGTCTGACACTAGCCGCGAGATCATTCGCTCCGAAAGGTTTCTGAATGAAATTTACTCCTTCGTCCAAAATGCCGCGATGTGCTATCACATCGGCGGTGTAACCTGACATAAACAGGCACTTGATGCCCGGGCGGATGGCGCTAAGCTTTTCGGCAAGTTCCAGGCCGTTCATCTCCGGCATCACCATGTCCGTCATCAGCAGGTGGATATCTCCCGGATGATCCTCGACAAGACGAACGGCGTGTCCCGGAGTCCGTGACGCAAGAACTGTGTATCCCAGATTTTCGAGAATCGTCTTGCTGAGGTCCAGGATCGATCCATCGTCTTCGACCAGAAGGATGGTTTCCGTACCTGTCTGGCGCATGCCGGCTGCCTCCTCAGACGGGACTTGTGCGGTCTCAGCCTCGCACCGCGGCAGGTAGATATTAAACGTGGTCCCTTTCTCCGGTTCGCTTTCAACATAAATAAAACCATCGTTTTGTTTGACAACGCCGTAAACGGTGGACAATCCCAGCCCGGTTCCCTTTCCTAGTTCCTTGGTGGTAAAGAAAGGCTCGAAGATATTCTCGCGGACCTCCTTACTCATGCCCGTTCCGTTATCGGTCACGGTCAGCAGCACGTAATTTCCGGAAATGAGTTCGGCGGCCTGTGCCCTATTGGATTCATCTATCACAACGTTCTCTGTCCTAATGGTGACGGCGCCAACCCCGGGAATGGCATCGCGGGCATTGACAACAAGATTGGCCAGAATCTGGTCCACCTGGGAGGGATCAATTTTGACTTTCCACAGATCGAGTTCCGGCGCCCATAACAGGTCGATATCCTCGCCGATGAGCCGCCGCAACATCTTGAGCATGCCCGAGATCGTGTCGTTCAAATCCAGTATCTTTGCGACGGCGGTTTGTTTGCGGGCAAAGGCCAGCAGTTGCCGGGTGAGGTCTGCTGAACGCAGGCCTGCTTTGAGGATCTCATCGAGGTGGTGCTGGAGTTTGCCGGTGGAGACGTCCTGTTGCAGTGCCATTTCCGCCCGGCCGATGATCACGCCCAGCATGTTGTTGAAATCGTGCGCAACGCCGTCCGCCAGCCGTCCCACCGATTCCATTTTCTGGGCCTGAAAAAGCTGTTCCTCGAGTTTTTTCCTTTCCTCCTGAGCCCTCTTGCGTTCGGTAATGTCATATGCAAGGCTCAAGACATACTGATCCCCGGCTATCTCGATCATCTCCGCGAAGCCAAGCACAAGCAGGATTTCACCGGATTTCCTGCGGAACTCGGTTACAAAATTGTGTATGCTGCCTTTCTCTTTCAGTATCTCGACCATCCTCGGCCGGTTTTCTGTATTGACCCACATTCCCAGATCCAACGCGTTGCGGCCGATGAGTTCCTCGCGTGTGTAGCCAAATAGACCCAGGAACGCATCATTGACATCTGTAAATTGGCCGTCGCTCAAGCGTGATATACTGGTTCCGACGGGACTCGCTCGAAAGAACCTGGAGAAACGTTCCTCGCTCTCGCGCAAAGCATCTTCGGCCAGCTTGCGTTCGGTAACATCCGAAAAGAAGTCAACGGCAAGTTTACGCCCATGGATAGAGGTAAAAGTACCGGCAATATCGGCAAAGAAGACGGTCCCATCTTTTCTAAGACACGGTAGAGAAGAAGATAGCTTCAACTGAGATTCGAGTGTAGAAAAAACCAGCTTCAGCGAATCTTTAGGATGAATGTCCTCTACGCCCAGATCCAGTAACTCATTTTCAGTGTAACCAAGCATATGACAGATGGATGGGTTGGCAAATACAAACCGTTTCGTCTCCATATCGGTCGCCAGAATACCGTGGCTGCTGCCCTCAAACAGAATCCTGTATTTTTCTTCCGATTCCGTAAGGGCCTTCTCACTTCGTTTGCGCTCGATGATTTCCTGATTCAGTAGGTTATTAGAAGCCCTGAGGGCGGCCAACGCTTCCTTAATGCCGCTTAGGTCCCTTGCGACGCCGACACTCCCGAGAGTTTCGTTTTGCCTGTCTTTGAGCAAGCCAATGGAAATTTCAAATGGGAGAATGCTGCCATCCTTTCTCTTCATTCTCATTTCCCATTTCTTAACCGAGCCTTCCCGGCGCAAGCTCATGAGCATATTTTTGAGCTCATCTTTATCCGCGTATAGATCAAACGCAGGCTTCCCCTGCATTTCTTCAAAGGTATACCCGTAGAGCTCCGCAGCCATTTTATTCCACTTGATAAACCTTCCATGCTTATCCACAATGGTGATGACATCGGGCGAATTCTCAAAGATGTTCTCAAGGTAGGCATTGGTTTGCCTGATCTCCTCCGCCATCAACTTGCGCTCGGCGATCTCATTTTCCAAGCGGAGGGATTCCTGTTTGGCGATCAGGTTCGAGTAGCCAAGTTTTGAGATGAAATAGGCCATTTTCCCCAAAAATGCGGTAGCGCTCCTGAGCTTTTCTTCAGAAACTACAGGGATATCTTTCAGTGCCTCAAGATATTCATACACATCGAAACCGAAGATCTCGGCCTGCCGTCTGAAACGACCGAGATCCGGTTTTTCAAGCAAGATCTGTCCGGTGACAAGACTGGCGATGTGTTTTGCCTTAACGAAAATCGGGACGGCGCAGTCCACCAGTCCGTTATCACATTGTTCGATAACCAGATCACGCGGTTCTTTCAACCGATCCAACAGATGTCGATTGCTCTTTGTGCAGTTGGCTGCCGAAGCGGGACATGTTCGGTGGAACTTTGCACAGATGTCACTCCACCCGGTGGCAATAAGAACGTTGAAGCCTGGATGATCCACGAAGCCCACGGCAAGCCCTGTGGCTTGAGTGAATTTCTCAAAGACATCGCGAAGGTCGCCCATATCGCCTAGATCGACCAGATCGCCAATGTCGTATTTTCCATCAATCAAGCAGGCTTTAGCGGCATCATCACTGCCCATAGTGGTCCTCCGGGAATGCAATCCGAAAATTACTTACTTGCCCTGAGAAAATATCCGGCCTTTGGCTCCGAAGAGGCGAGGGAAGCGCCTTTCGGTCACTCGAAGACCGAGCCCCCGAGGGACATCTGCAAGAAATCAGTATATAAGCGCTCGCTTATGAAGAGAACAGATGATGAAATTATTGGAGCCGTAGCGCAGCGCATGCGCGTGAAATCTATTAAGAATCATTCGAGTGTAACCCTGTTTATTCGACTTTGTCCAGTGGACGGCTTGCAATAATCAGATGTGAGTCGCTTTTCAGCTTTTAAGTACGGCAGCAGGGCCTGGCCGGTAAGCGATTTTTTGCCGGCCGCAATTATTTCCTCTGGGGTTCCCTGCGCGACTATTTCGCCGCCTTCATCCCCGCTGCCGGGACCGAGATCGATCACGTAATCGCCGGCCCAGATAAAATCCGTGTTATGCTCGATGACCAGTACCGTATGGCCGTGCCCGGTAAGCGCCACGAGCACATCCACCAGACGCTTTATATCAGCCCGGTGCAATCCCGTCGTAGGCTCATCTAGAATATAGAGTGTGTGGCTCCTGCTGTTGCCGAGTTCTCCGGCAAGCTTGATTCGCTGTGCCTCGCCTCCTGAGAGCGTCGGACTGGGCTGGCCAAGCTTGAGATACCCCAGTCCAAGATCGCCGAGGATTTTCAACTGCCGCGAGATGCGCGGGATCGCGGAAAAAAGCTGAGCTGCTTCCTCCACCGACATTGCCAGAACATCTGCAATGTTTTGGCCCCTGTACCTGATATCGAGGGTTTCATTGTTAAAGCGCCTGCCTGCGCACGATTCACAGGGCACGAAGACATCGGGCAGAAAATTCATTTCCACCTTGCTCCGCCCCTGACCTCCGCACGCCTCGCAACGGCCCCCTTTAACGTTGAACGAGAACCTTCCGGCCCCGAACCCGCGCGCCCGCGCTTCGGGCAAGAGTGCAAAAATTTTTCGAATTTCGTCCCAGACGCCGATGTACGTGGCCGGGATGGACCTCGGGGTTCGCCCGATCGGATTGTGGTCAACCTCGAGGACCCGGTGAACTTTCTCGCATCCTCCCGTCGAGTCGTAACCGCGGTTGCCCCCTTCCCCGTAGCGCCGACCCAGGGCCTCGACAAGCCCTCGATACACTATTTCATTGACAAGCGTGCTCTTTCCCGCGCCCGAAACTCCAGTGACAGTGACCAGGAGCCCGAGCGGAATCCTGACGTCGATTCTCTTGAGGTTTCTTGCCCTGGCGCCCCTGAACTCAATCCAGCCAAAATCTCCCGGTTTTTTTCTGGCATAAACAGGCCAGGGTTCGCCAAGGGCTTTTCCGAACCATTGGCCCGTAAGGGTCCCGGATTTTTTGGCCAGTTGGTTGAAACTGCCCATGGCAACCAGCTTTCCTCCGTTGCTCCCTGCTCCAGGGCCCAGTTCGACGAGCATGTCGGCTTTCTTCATGGTTTCCGGATCGTGCTCTACGATAACAACCGAATTCCCCTTGTCCCGCAGTTTTTGCAGACTCTCCAGGAGTTTTCGGTTATCCGCCGGATGGAGGCCGATGGTGGGCTCATCCAGAATGTAGCAGACGCCGCGAAGATTTGAGCCAAGCTGGGCAGCAAGCCTTATTCTCTGAGTTTCGCCGCCCGAAAGTGTATCACCCGACCTGTCCAGGGACAGATATCCCAGCCCCACTTTTCGAAGGAACGCCAGCCTTTCAGTTATTTCCCTGGCAATAGGCCCCGCAATCGGGGCCTCCTCCACCGTGAAGCGAAACTTTTTCCATATTTTGGCAAGCTCCGATACTCTCAATGCACTCATGCCTACGATGTTGAGATCCCGGAAGTAGACCGACATCGCCTGCGGGTTCAACCTGCCGCCACCGCATTCCGGACAGGGCAGATCATCGTGCATGGGCTGAAGCCATTTCCATGCTTCATCTTCTTCGGAAACAGCTTCCAGGATTTGAAGAAGGCCTTGAAACCTTCCGCTCTTGCCGTGCAATATCGATTCCCAGACTGAATCATCCAGACTGGAGGCCGGTTTTTGCGGATCGACACCCAATTCGCTTATCCAGAGCCGTTCGAATCTTTGGGCTTCCCGTTTCGAACCGCGCCATATTGACGAGCGCAAAAAATTGAGCAGCCCATCTTTAAGCGAAATATCCGGGGCGCCGCGAAGCCGTTGCGAACTGATCCGCTTTATCCTGCCTATTCCCATGCATGCCGGGCAAAACCCCTGCCTGCTGTTGAAGGAAAAAAGCCTCGGGTCAAGCGGGGCAAGTCCCCGGTCGCATGCCGGGCAGTAAAGATGACGGCTGAAGACCTTTGTGTCTCCCCGGCCCGAATCGAGGTAGAGAATGCCCCCTCCCATCGCAAGCCCCCGGCGAACCGCATCCAGCAATTGATCGAGAGTTATCCCGCTGCGATCGAGCCCCGGCATGAGCACTTCGATATCATGCTCGCGGCGCCGTGCAAGTTCGGGTACAGGGTCGAGAAGAACAAACTTTCCGTCGACCCTTGCCTGTTCGAATCCCATCCGGCTGAGGCGGGTGAAAAGGTCACGGTATATCCCTTTGCGCCCATGAACCAGGGGCGCCAGAAGTCTCACTGGAGCACCACTCAATCCTTCGGCCCCACCTGTTTCCTGGCTAACTCGCGATAAAATCTCCTCGACGGTAAGGGTTTCCAGGTTCCTGCCACACCCCGGGCAGCGCTGCTTCCCCAGTTTGGCGTACAGCAACCGGAGCAGGTGATACGTCTCGGTAATCGTGCCGACCGTGGACCTTCTGCCGAACCTGCTCGTCCTTTGCTCGATTGCAATAGTAGGGGGCAGCCCGACGATCTGGTCCACGTCGGGCTTCTCCATTATCTTGAAATACTGCCGGACGTAGGAAGAAAGGCACTCGAGGTATCTGCGCTGACCTTCGGCAAAAATCACGTCAAAGGCCAGAGTGGATTTCCCAGAGCCGCTCAGACCCGTCAAAACACTTATTTTCCTGCGTGGGAGCCGGATTTCCTCGATATCGAGATTGTGCTCGCGCGCTCCGCGTATAACAATCTCGTGAGACTGAGCCCGTGCGAAAGGATTGTTCGAATCCCCTGCGATGACCGGTTCCCGGTCCCGGGCACCTCGCGTAACGTGGATGCTGCGCAGCGCCGGGGCGCTGACGCCGGAAAATTCAACCTGAGGTTCCGCCGCCTCAGAAAGTTCTCCTTCATCCCGGCCGGGCGCCGCAGCAAGATTTAATCCCGCAGCTTCCGCCAAGCGCTTCCCGAGGTAAGGGCCCGTTAAGCTGTGCTCGCACCTGGACACCGTTTCCGGCGTACCCTCGCAGACAATCCTTCCTCCTCTTTCTCCACCTTCCGGACCAAGGTCGATTATCCAGTCGCACGCCGCCAAAAGATCCAGATTGTGCTCCACTACCAGGACAGTGTTGCCCTTTTCGACCAGTTTGCCTAAAACATGAACCAATTTTGAGATATCGTCGGGGTGAAGACCGGTCGTAGGCTCATCCAGTATGAATAGCTTTGCACCGGACGATTGCCCGCCGGAGAGATGGCGGATGAGCTTAAGCCTTTGCGCCTCTCCACCGGAGAGCGTACTTAACGGCTGGCCCATGCAGATGTAATCGAGACCCATCGCTATTACGGGTTCCAGCGCGCCGGCAAGCTGCCGGTTTTCAGGAAAACGATCGAGTATCTCCCGCGCGCTCATCTCGAGCATATCGCCTATCGAGATTCCCCTCAGTTTTATATCGAGCACCTGCTCCTTGAACCTCTTGCCTCCGCACTGAGCACAGCGCACAAAGACATCGGCCAAAAACTGCATCTCGACGCGCTCGAACCCCTCGCCGTTACAGGTCTCGCACCTTCCTCCCGGCATGTTAAATGAGAAGTACCTGGCCGAAAACCCTCTCGCAATCGCTTCAGGCGTGGCCGCAAACATCTTGCGCAGCGGATCCAGCGCATGGGTGTATGTCAACAGGTTTGCTCTCGGAGTACGGCCGACCGGCTGCTGGTCGACCATTACAATCTCACTGACGCTTTCGACCCCCGTGATGTCGTCGTGAAGACCCGGAGTTTCAGCCGCCCTGCCCTTCTTTCTGAGCCAGCCATTGTGTAGAGTTTTTTCGACGAGAGTGCTCTTTCCCGACCCGGAAACGCCGCTCACCCCGACCAGGAGACCTAAAGGAATTGTCGCATCTATTCCCTTGAGGTTGTTCTCTCGAGCGCCCATGACAGTTATTCTTTTCCATGGGTGAGGCGGACGGCGAGCCATCGAATGCGGCAAAACCGATTTTCGCCCTGAGAGATATGCCCCGGTAAGGCTCCTAACAGATCGCCCGAGTTCTCCGGGCGGTCCCTGGAAAAGGACTTCGCCCCCCTTTTCGCCTCCACCCGGCCCCATGTCTATGACTTGGTCGCAAAACCGGATCATTCCCTGATCGTGCTCGACCATCACAACGCTGTTTCCCATAGTCACGAGCCGGTTCAACTGGTCCATGAGTCTTTTCTGGTCGCGTGCGTGAAGCCCAACGCTGGGTTCGTCGAGCACGTAGAGCACATTTACCAGCGCCGACCCCAGAGCGCGGGTAAGATGCACCCGCTGCACTTCCCCACCGGAGAGCGTCCTCGACTGGCGGTCCAAAGAAAGGTAGTGCAGCCCTACAGCCATGAGGAACTGAATTCTGCTTCGGATTTCAGAGATCAGCACCAATGCGGCCGGGTCCTGCGAGATCTCGGGCCATTGTCCGCCAAAGAACAGGCTTAGCTTCTCAATACTGTAAGAGGCAATCTCCGCTATACTTGCCCCTCGCAGCCGGTACAGAAGAGCCGACGGCTGGAAGCGCGATCCTGCGCAGGCATCACAGGCAACGTAGGCCCGGTATCGGGACAGGTAAACCCGCACGTGCATTTTGTATGTCTTTGTTTCCAGCCACTCAAAAAATCCCTTTATTCCGTAGTAGCTTTTTGTGCCGTTTATAATGTTTTGGCGTGCGGATTCGTCGAGATCGCCAAACGGAAGGTCTACTGGGATTTTTTCTTTTTTACAGAAATCAAGAAGTTCAAAATATTCCTCCCTTTCAGTCCCGAAGGGTTTCACAGCGCCCTTTCTTATGGTGAGGCCCCGGTCGGGAATGACCAGGTCGATATCCACGCCTATCGTCCTTCCGAAACCACGGCATTTAGGGCACGCCCCGATAGGGCTGTTGAAGGAGAACAGGTTCGGGTTGGGAGGAGGAATTGGCGAGGCGTCCTTGCAATCGGCACACGCAAGCTCGGAGCTGAACCTTCTGATCCGGTCCGGCATCGCGACCACCGCCAGCCGCCCCCTTCCCATCGCATAAGCGGTAGTGATGGAATCAAATATCCGGTTCCGCGCGGCTTTCCCCCAGAGCAGCCGGTCCACAATGACCAACACCTCGAGGCCGCCGAGCCCGGCCGATTGAGCCCCGCCAACATCGTCAATATCCGAAACGGCCCCATCGGCAAAAATTCGCAGGAAACCCTGCGAGACGAGCTGAGTCTTCCACTGACCTTCCCGATCGGTAAGGAATGGAAAGCACACGAGCACCCTGTCTTCTGCGGCGAGATCGCTGAGCTTCGTGTAAATCGTTTCGGGGGAATCGCGGGTTACCGGATTTTGGCAGGAGGGACAATGCGGGACCGCCAGCCTGGCAAAGAGCAGCTTCAGGTAGTCGTTTATTTCGGTTATCGTTCCGACCGTGGAGCGGGAACTTCGAACGGCGGTCCCCGATTCTATGGCAATGCTCGGCGGAATGTTTTCGATCAGGGCGGCTTCAGGCGGATCCATACGCTCCAGGAACTGGCGCGCGTAAGGCGAGAATGTCTCGACATACCTGCGCTGCCCTTCGGCATAGAGCGTATGAAGGGCAAGGCTGGACTTGCCCGAGCCGCTCACGCCGGTAAGCGCGATCAGCTTGTTTAAGGGAATATCCAGGTCCACATTTTTCAGATTATGCTGGCGAACGCCCCGAAGGCGGATAACCTCCTGCTCCAATAGCACAACTCCATTTTCACCAGTTTGGGCAACTTAAGGTCTTGATATCGAGGCCGCAATTAATTAACAATTCACGATTGACCAATAGCATAATGTATTATAACCCGGATAGGACGGCACCGGTATTTCTTTCAGCATAATCGGAAGGCAGGCTCACCAAGCCCGGAAACCATCAGATGAACGATCTTACCCCCATGATGCAGCAGTACCTCGAGATAAAATCGAAGTACCCGGAATCGATTTTGTTCTATCGCATGGGGGACTTCTACGAGATGTTCATGGAAGATGCGCTGACCGCTTCCAGGGTGCTGGACATTGCGCTGACATCCAGGGACAGACAGGCGCAAAATCCCGTTCCGATGTGCGGAGTTCCCTATCACGCGGCGGAAAGCTATATAGCGAAGCTGGTTTCGGCAGGTTACAAGATAGCTATCTGCGACCAGGTCGAAGACCCCAAAAAGGCGAAAGGTCTCGTGCGCCGCGAAGTTACCAGGGTCCTCACCCCGGGGCTTACAGTCGAACACCAGAACCTCACTTCCAACCAGCCAAACTACCTGGCAGCCGTATGGGACCCCGGCCCCGGAAAACCCATCGGACTTGCCTGTTTGGACATCTCGACGGCGGAATTCAGAATCACGGAACTCGATTCACACGAAAGCCTGCTCGAAGAGCTATTCAGAATCAACCCCAAAGAGATTCTGCTCCCGGAGGAGTTCAGTCCCGAGTGGACAAAATCGGTGCTAAACCGAATCGATGCGGCCTTCACGCATATAGAGGAGGTCCATTTCGACAAACGCCGATCTCAGGAGCGGCTTACTTCCCATTTCCGGGTACACTCGCTCGAGGGTTTCGGGATCAGTGCAATGGATTCGGCAATTCAGGCTGCAGGAGCTGTATTAGCCTATGTTCACGAAAACCTTTTCGGTTCCTGCGAGCACATTAAAACTGTTATACCCTACAGCCGCTCCGAGTTCATGGCCCTGGACGAGGCTACGGTCAGAAACCTGGAAATATTCTACTCCGCCAGCTTTCAGGGGAGAAAAGGATCTCTGATCGATGTGGCGGATCATACGCGAACGGCGATGGGAGGCCGCAAGCTCCGGCAGTGGCTGCGCTATCCGCTGCTGAACCTCGAGGAAATCAATCAGAGGCAGGAGGCAATCGCCGAACTGGTGGCTCAAAGCCACCTCAGAGCGGCCGTACTGGATTCTCTGGAAGGGATAAACGATATCGAGAGACTCAATGCAAGAAACAGCACCGGCGTTTCTTCTCCCAGAGATCTCATAGGCCTCAGGAATTCCTTGCAGGCGCTGCCGCTACTGGGACAAACGATTGCGAGCTGTCAGAGCACCCTTTTGGCTAGCTTTGGTTCCAGGTGGGACAGCATTGAGGACCTTGCCGCCCATCTCCATGCCGCTCTGTGCGACCCCCCTCCGGCAACCCTTTCCAACGGCGGCGCGATAAATCGGGGTTTTAATCCCGAATTGGACCGCTACATCCGGCTGAGCCAGGACGCAAAAGGGTGGATGGCCGAATATGAGTCCAACCAGCGCCGAGAAACCAGCATATCTTCGCTAAAGGTCCGCTTCAACAAGGTCTTCGGCTATTACATCGAGATATCGCGATCCAATCTTAACTCCGCGCCTGAGCACTATTTCCGCAAGCAGACCCTGGTGAACGCCGAACGCTTCATTACCGAGGAACTTAAAGAATTTGAAGTCCAGGTCCTCGAGGCCGACGAAAAACGGCTCGAACTCGAAGGGCGGCTTTTCTTCGAACTGCGGCAGGCCGTTTCGCGCGAGAGCGTACGAATACAGGAGATGGCCGCAATAATTGCAGACCTCGACTGCCTCAGTTCGCTCGCCGAGGTTGCCGCTAAATACGATTACTGCAGACCCGAGGTTGATTTGAGCGATTCCATCCATATTAAGGATGGAAGGCATCCAGTCATAGAGAGGTTTATGGCCGAAGGAGGTTTTGTCCCAAACGACCTGGATCTCAACCAGGAAAGCCAACAGGTGCTCATCGTAACCGGCCCGAACATGGCCGGCAAATCCACCATTCTCAGGCAGGCCGCTCTAATCGTTTTGCTGGCCCAA
>Ga0187869_10000364_pt1 | contig 51965 bp, 55 predicted proteins | sample June2016WEW_13_1_2_FD_132972 | JGI IMG/M metagenome (GOLD analysis project Ga0187869, IMG submission 132972) | Peatland microbial communities from SPRUCE experiment site at the Marcell Experimental Forest, Minnesota, USA - June2016WEW_13_100 | ecosystem: Environmental > Terrestrial > Soil >...
CGACCGACAGACCGCCCGAGGCAGCCACCGCGATGGCCCCGTTGGTAGCGATGTCGGGCGGCGTCTCCAGCACCCAGCGGCTGCCGCTGCCGGGCAACGCGAATAGCTGCCAGAACAGGTTGGCTCCCGACGGCGCTCCCATCGGCACGACAGCCCAGGTGGTCGCCCCGATCGCGAGCGAGGTATTCAGCGACTGCGACAGGTGCGCGGCCGGCGCGACCGCGTGGCTGGACGCGCTGCCGCACCCGGCCGCCAGCATGGTCGTAGCGGCAAGAGCCAGTGCCGCGGCGCGCCGCTTCCCGCTCATGACTGCTTGAGCAGCTGGGTGGCCGTATCCGCCAGCTCGGCGGCGAAGGAGGACTCGGTGGCCGCTGTTCCCGGGCCCGGATCGAAGTCGAATTCGTCGCGCAGATGACCAGCCGCGTCGATGGCGAAGGCAACGTCGCTGTGCCCGAGCATGGAGCCGTCCGGCAGCGTCTCCGAGGCAACCCCGTAATCGCGCCAGACCGGCCGGAGCCGGGCCGGGCTGCCGGTCAGGTAGATCCAGTTCGGCACGCTGGACAGGCCCTCCTGGTCCGTGAACGCACGGGTGTAGGTGACGGCGCTGTACAGCGGATTCAGGTTGATGGCCACCAGCTCGACGTGCCGCGAGTCCGCGCCGAGGAGCGTGCCGGCGGCCCGGAATTCCTGGGCGATCAGCGGGCAGTCGGTCACGCAGACCGAGTCGAGGAAGGTCAGCAGGATCACCTTGCCGTGCAGGCTGGCCAGCGAGACCGGCCTGCCGCGCTGGTCGGTCAGGGCAAAGGCGGGAGCCCGGCTGTTCAGCGGGGCGCTGGTCCCGTCCACGGCCTGGGCCAGGATCGTGGACGCCGTCGGGTTGGCCTGGGCGGCCGCCATCGGGATGGCGCCGATCAGGATGATGCCGAGCGCGCCCACGGATGCGACGGTGCCGACGCTGGCCGCGGCGAATGACCGCGGCCACGCGGACGGCCTCGGCCAGGCCGATGGCCGCAGCAGCGACTGCCACCCGCGGCCCGGCGTGGCCGCCGGTCCGCCGGGCGGGCTCGTGGCTGGATCCGCTGCCGGGCTCTCCGCCGGTCCTGCCGGGCTTGCCGCGGCTGCCGAGGGGCTGACCGCTGTGTCCGCCGCCACGGCCGGCGCCGCGGCCGCGGGTCCGGCCGCCGCGCCTGGCGCCGTCTCGCCGAGCCGGGTCGCGGCGGGCTCGGCGGCCGTCTGCCGCACCGGCGCCGGAGCCTGGACCAGGGCCAGGTAGCCGGCGATCCCGAGCAGGGCCATCGGGATCATGCTGTTCGGATCGGTGCCGAGGCCGCCAAAGAAGCCGAAGTCCTCGACCAGCACCCAGTCCGCCAGGCACAGCGCCACCAGGATGATGACCGCCGGGCGGATCAGCTTCGCCCGGCCGGTGAGGAAAACGGCCCCGATCGCGGCCATCGCGACGACCGCGATCAGGTTGACGATGAACCCGTGCCCGCTGACGAAGGTGCCGAATGCGGACACCAGCCGGGCGATCGCGCCGGGCTGCGGCGTCGCGGCCATGGACTGGATCATCGAGGTCAGCGTGCCGGCCTGGCCATGCAGCCGGCCCTGCCAGAATCCGCGTCCCGGCCAGGCCTGCAGCACGGCCATGCCGATCAGGAACAGCCCGTATCCGGCCAGGATCTGCCGCCCGAGCCGCGGCGAGCGCCAGCAGCGCTCGGGCAGCGCGATCAGCGCCCCGGCCACGCAGTACGCGAGCGCCGCGCCTGGCGCGCCGAAGAGCCAGGTCAGGCCCGGGGCGAAGATGCCGCCGAAGGACTCGCCGAAGACCCAGACGACCAGGCCCCAGCCGACGCTGGCCACCCCGGCCAGCCGGGACAGGGTGCCCCGCCGGGCGACGAGCAGCCAGATGCCGATGCCGACCTGGATCCAGACCGCTGAAGCTCCGGCCTGGATCGGGTGGTAGGACCACGAGGTCCCAGCCCAGTTGACGAGGTGCTGCACCCATCTGGGTGACGACGCCGCGATGGGCTCGATCACCTGAGACGGAAGGCCAACCGCCATCGACGGCTGCGCCTGCAGGATCCCGTCGACGACCCAGATCAGCCCGAAGCCGATACGGAGCACGTCGCGCCAGGCGGGGTAGCTCTGCCCGCCGGCTGCCCGGCGGGCCGCCGCCGCGGTTCCCGGCAGCACCTCGCGCAAGGCGACCCAGGCCAGCGACAGCAATGCGAAGATCAGCAGGATGGCGATGAGCTGATGAACGAGCGCAGCCCGGAATGCCGTGACGACCAGCGAGTTGCCGATATTGAGGCCGCTGTTCATTCCTGGCATGACATCCGCCGATCTCTCGCACTGGGCTGGCTCAAGCTGGCCTGTGCCTGAGCCGCCACTTGCTCGCTCAATGTGCTACAAACTGTAGTAGATCCGCGCTGGATACCACCGGGCTGTACCGCGCACAGACTACGGCAGGACCGGCCGCGAGGCCCCCTGGTGGTCGTGAGCTTTTTGTCAGGTCGGGTGCCCGTGGCGGCCCTGCCCGGTGGCCGATGATAAATCGGTGCGCCAGGGACGATGATAAATCGGCACGCCAGGGACCAGCGGGATGCGAGGGCAGAGCCAGCGATGCGGATTCGGGAGCGGGGGGCGGGGCAGGCAGGACCGCGGTACACGACTGGGCGTTTCGCTCGGCTTGCGCTCACGGCCGCGGTGACAGCGCTGCTAGCGTCCGGCTGCGGTGCCTCATCGCCTGCTCCGGCGCGCTCCGGCGCGGCGCCCGGCCGCCTGCTGGTGCTGGCGCGTGACCTGCCCAGGGTCGGCACGGTCCTGGTCAATGCGCGGGGCTACGTCCTCTACATGTTCGTGCCGGACCGGCGGCGTCAGGTCACCTGCACCAGCTTCTGCGCGGACAACTGGCCGCCGCTGAAGCTCGGTGCCGCGGCCGGGGCCGTCGCCGGGCCCGGCGTGCAGCAGAAACTGCTCGGCGCGGACCCCGATCCGGCCGGCGGCCGGGTCGTCACCTATAATGGCTGGCCGCTGTATACCTACACCGCCGACGTGCAGCCGGGCCAGACCGCCGGCCAGGGCATCGACATCAACGGCGGCGCGTGGTACGTAATGCGGCCGTCTGGCCAGCCGCTGGCCACTGGCCCGTTGTCCTGAGCTGCCCGCTGCCTCACCTGCGCGCCGCCTGACCTGCAGGGAAGGCGGGTCAGGGGGTACCGGGCGGCGTCACGGTGAGCTCGACCGTGACCTGACCCGCGTGCCGGAACGTCAGCGTCAGCGGGAAGGTCTGGCCTGCCGTCAGGGACACCGGGCGCAGCAGCACGAGATCACGGCCGAACGCGCTGAAGCTCACGGTGCCGTCGGCGGGAACGGGAAGCCCGGCGATGGCTGAGCGGTGACCGGCCCGGTCCGGCAGGCCGCTGATCTGCACCCGCGCAGCCGCGCTGCTGCGCGCCCCGATCAGCTCATCCGGGCTGCCGCTGAGGTTGCGGATGGTCAGGTACGTGGCCGGGCCACCCGGCAGGCTGGCGTGACCGGCGGCGTATCCCGGCATGGGCACGGCCGCAAGTGTTACCTCGATGCGCACCCGCCGGATGGTTCCGCCGCCACCGGCCACCCAGGCGGAGAGCAGTCCCGTCAGCACGGCGGCGCAGATCAGCGGGGCGAGCGCGGCGCGCGCGAGTTCTCTCAGCCTGCCGCCCGGCAGCGGCCGGGCCGGCGCCCCGGCGGTCATCCGGTGCTCCCGCGGGGGACGGCCGCTGCCCGGCCGGGCAGCGGCCGGAACCGCCGCAGGCGCAGGCTGTTCGACACCACGATCAGCGAGCTGGCCGACATGGCGATGCCGGCGAACAGCGGGTTGAGGTAGCCGAGCGCGGCCAGCGGAATGGCGATCAGGTTGTACCCGAATGCCCAGGCCAGGTTGGCGTGGATGACCCTCAGGGTGCTCCGGGCCAGCTGCAGGGCCTCGGGGATGCCGCCCGGATCGCCCCTGACCAGGGTGAGATCGGCCGCGCCAATCGCCGCGTCCGTGCCGGTCCCGATGGCCATGCCCAGGTCGGCCTGGGCCAGCGCCGCCGCGTCGTTGACCCCGTCGCCGACGGCGGCGACGCCGAGCCCGTCCGCCTGCAGCTGCCGGATGACCTCGATCTTGCCGTCAGGCCGTACCCCCGCGCGCACATCGGCGCGGTCGATGCCCAGCTGATGCGCCACGGCGAGGGCGGCGGGCTCGCTGTCCCCCGTGACCAGCACGACGAGCAGGCCCATTTCCCGCAGCCGGGCGAGCGCGGCGGCGCTACCGGGCCTGATGGCATCCCCGACTGTGAGCACGGCACGGGCGCTGCCGTCCCAGCCGGCCAGGATGGCGGTCCGTCCGGCGGCGTCTGCCGCCGCGATCGCACCGTCCAGCTCGGCAGGCACGGCGAGCCCCAACTCGGCGAAGAATCGCGGGTTGCCCGCGGTGACGGCGTGCCCAGCGACGATGCCCTGGACGCCGGCGCCCGGCGTGCTGGCGAACGCGGTCACCGGGTCCAGGCCGCCGAGGCGCGCACCGGCGGCCGAGGCGATGGCCATGCCGACCGGGTGCTCGGACGCGCCCTCCACGGCCCCGGCCAGGCGCAGCACGTCCTTCTCATCCGTGCCCGCCGCGGTGGTGATGTCATGCAGCGTCATCACGCCGGTGGTAAGCGTGCCGGTCTTGTCCAGGGCTACCGTGGCGATGCGCCCGGCCGATTCCAGCGCCTGCGCGCTCTTGACCAGGATGCCCAGCTGCGCGCCCCGGCCGAGGCCAGCGAGCAGGGCGGTCGGCGTGGCCAGGCCAAGCGCGCACGGGCACGCCACGACGAGGACCGCTATGGCGGCGCTCCAGGCGACCGCCCCGGGCAGGCCGGCCCCCAGCCAGAAGCCGAGAGTGACCACGGCGAGGCTGATGGCGCAGGGCACGAACACCGCGGCGATCCTGTCGGCCAGCCGCTGCGCCGATGCCTTGCTGGCCAGCGCCTGGCTCACCAGCTGCGTGATATGGGCGAGCAGCGTGTCGGCCCCCACCCGGGTGGCCCGCACGACCAGCCTGCCGCTCATGTTGAGGCATCCGCCGGTCACCTCGTCGCCCGGGCCGACCTCGGCCGGCATGGACTCGCCTGTGACCAGCGAGGCGTCGATCGCGGAGCTGCCCTCCGTCACGACGCCGTCGGCGGCGATCTTCTCGCCGGGCCGGACCACGAACTCCTCCCCGGCGGCCAGCGTTTCCACGGCAACGGTCTGCTCAGCGCCCGCCCTGATCACGGTGACGGTCTTGGCGCCGATGCCGGCCAGCGCGGTGAGCGCGGCGCCGGACTCTTCCTTGGCTCGCGCCTCCAGGTAGCGGCCGGTCAGCACGGCAGCCGTCACCCCGGCGGCTACCTCCAGGTAGATCGTGCTCCCGCCGACAGGAGCGAACGTGAGCGCGAACGGCATCCGCATACCGAGCATGCCCGCGCCGCCGAACAGCAGCGCGTACAGCGACCATCCGAAGGACGCGGTGACGCCTAGGCTGACCAGGGTGTCCATCGTCGCGGTGCCGTGGCCGAGGCCGAGCCAGGCATTCCGGTGCAGCGGCCACGCTCCCCAGATCGCTACCGGGCCGGCCAGCACCAGGCTGAGCCACTGCCAGCCGGAGAACTGCAGCGCAGGCACCATGGCCAGGACGATGACCGGGACCGCGAGCGGGATGCAGATCGCCAGCCGCACGGCGAGCGGCCGGGCTATCCCGCCGCCAGCCTTCCGGCTGCCGTCGGCCTCGGGCTGGCCCGCGACCTCGGCGGTATAGCCAGCGGTCTCCACGACGTGAATCAGCTCGGCAGGCCCGCGGCTGCCTGCCGTCGTGACGTAGGCGCGCTCGGTGGCGTAATTCACCGTGGCGGTCACGCCGTCCAGGCGGTTCAGCTGCCGCTCGATCCTGGTCGCGCAGGAACTGCAGCTCATCCCGCCGATGACCAGCTCAACCAGGCCGCCCGCGGCGGTCTCGGTGTCACTCACTGCCGCGGCCTGGCCGGAGCGGACGAGCCCTGCACCGCGTGGCTGCCGCTGCTACGGGAGCCCGGGCCGTTCATGTTCATGCCGCCGCTGCCGGAGCCTGAGCCGTTCACGTTCATGCCGCCGCGGGAATAGCCGGTCGTCACCGGTCCGAGGTGAGATCCCGCGGCATAGGCGCCGGCAAAGATGATGCCGAGCAGCAGCAGGAACCCGCAGAGCTTGGTTGCCGCGCTCATCCGCTCACCTTGCCGTCCCGCGGTGTGCCCGGTTCCGCCGGGCGCGGGAACCTGCCAGCATCACTGCCACCCGGAGCATGCGCGTGCCGCGGCCGGGGCCGGGCGTCGCCCGGAAGTCCGCCCCGCGTCCGGGCGTTAAGCTGACCATCCGAGCCTCGGAGCCTGTCATGCCCGTCCTGCATCCGGTCGGCCTGGTGGCCGCCTCCTCCGGCAATCTTGCCGGATGCGGGGACCAGTGCGCCCAGGCTACCGGCTGAAATTGCCGCCGGTCAGGCGGCGGCCCTCCGGGCGCTTCCGACCCGCCCGGATCGCGCGCAGCATGGGCAGGGTTCCCGGCGGCAAAGGCTGTTTCGAGCGGCAGCCCGGCGTCCGGACAGTCAGCCGCTTCGCCGGCCAGCCCGGCCGCGGTGGCCAGGTGGACGATTGCCGGCTCCGCGATGAGCGCAGGGAATTGCTCCCTCCCAATCGCCGCCGTCATTACCGGTAGCCTGCCTGGCCGGGCTGATCACGCCAGCTGAACGTTAAGCAACCCGGGACCGGGCAGCCTGCGCCGCGGGCAAGCCGGGTCCTGGCCACGAAAGCGGCTTTCTTCACCGATGTGCCGACGCCGGGCAATTACCTGCGGAACTAAAAGAGCTCACTCTTTCACCTGACTCATCCCGGGAACTTATCCGATAGGCGAGCGTCGGCCTTTTCCGCGCGGCCTGCGAGCTACCGAACGGTCGGCTGCCGCGTCAGAGCATGGTGACGAGCATGTATCCCATGGTCACGCCCATGGCGATGGAGCAGCACGCGGCGAGCCGGGGCGATATCGGGGCGGTCACGCCCAGCCCGGAGCGGGCCTGATGGCCGCTTTCCGGCGCGCGCTGGCTGGCCCCTGCGCCCGCGCTGATCCCGTCGGCCGACAGCCCGCCGGCGAGTACCGGGACCGGCGCGGCGGCCCTGGCGGTGAGGGCGGCGACGGGGGCCAGGGAGGGAAGCCGGTCAGCTGTCCAGACCACGTAGCCGAGCAGCACGAAGGCCAGGATGAGCGCCAGGGTCGGGAAGTGCGCCGCTCCGGCTGCCATCCCGCTCATTCCCGAGCCGTCGGAGGCGGCCTTGGCGACGGTGGCGGCTGCCAGGAACATATACAGCATCGCGACGCAGTGCACCGCGTGCTGAGCATGGTGACTGTGCTGCCGGCCGTCGGCCGACTGGCTGCGCAGCTCCCGGAAGCTCCGCCAGGCAAACCAGACGGCCGCGGCACCGAAGATGACCTCCCAGCCGCCGGCCCAGAAGATGCGCAGCCGCGGCACCAGCATCCCGGCCATCGCGACGCCCATGAGCACGTGCACGCCGTCGACCTGGTGATCGGTCGGACGGTGCTGGCGCCGGGAGATCACCAGGCGGCTCGCGCAGTAAATCGCAGTGATGATCATGATGCCTGCGAAGGTGTCTGCGAGCCAGGACTGTCCTGTCATGTCAGGCTCCTTCAGCCGATGCTGACTGGGTTGCGGCTATAGGGCGGCTGACCACCGGCGGGCGAGCGGCCGCCAGCGGCCAGTAGCTGACCGCGAGCAGCGCGAGCAGCAGGCCTGAGTTAGGGTCCGTGCCTCCGCCGGTCAGGATGCCGCCGAGTCCCTCGGCGAGCCAGATAGCCGCCGCGGTCACGATGGCCAGCACGATGACGCCGCGAGCTACCGGCCGGGGCAGGTACACGCCGATCGCGATCACCGCGAGGACGACGGCCAGGATGACGGCCGCGCCGGGGCCGTGGGAGTTCAGGAACGCGCCCAGGTGGTTGTCGACGCTGGCCAGCCAGCCGGGCTGACCCGATGCCATGCCCGAGACCATGCTGCCCAGGGCCTTGGGCGCCTTAGTGGCCGGCTGCAGGGCCAGGTAGGCCAGGCTCCCCCACAGCACCAGCCACAGAGCCCTGGCCACGCTGGCTCCGGTGAACCAGCCCGCCGCGAAGGGGGCCGGCCGTTCCCGCCGGCCGGGCCAGAGCAGCACCGCGAGCAGCGCGTAGATGATCACTGCGCCCGGCGCCCCGTTCGCCGGGCCGCCGGCGCCGTTCAGTATCCCGCCAAGGCCCTCGCCGAACCACCACACGGAAACCGCCCAGGGAATAGAGGCGGCGAGGCCGAGCCTGACGCTGGGCCGCCAGGCAATCGCCAGCCCGATCAGCAGCTGAATCAGGGCGAAGATCGCATTCGTTGCCGTGCCGTGCTGGCTGATGATCTTGGCGGACCAGTTGATCGGGTCGGCGATGAACGCCGGGTTGCCCGGTGCCGTTCCGGCCAGCATCTGCGAGAAGTCCTTGCTGAACATGAACGACTGGAACTGCAGCACCGCGTCCAGCAGCCAGATGGATGCCAGCCCGAGCTGAAGACGTCGCCGAGCGTCCGGCGCGGCCCAGCTGCTCTCGTGTGCTACCCCGATACTGCGCAGCCACCCGGCGCGGGGCCCGGCGCCCGCAGCCTCAACCGTCATCCCTCTTCCCTTCGCGCGGAGATATGCCTGCCGCATCAGCAGAGGCCGCCGGTCGTGTGCATCAGTGCAACTCATTGCAGGCGGGCTCACAATGGCATGAGGCTAGTATCGCAAGTGCTGATCGCACAAGCCAGCTATTCAATTCGCCGGGCACGGCATGGTAAAGTCAGTAGCGATAAGACCCCGTTAGGGTATTCGGAAAACCCCTTCCGGGTATTCTTAAAACCCCTAAGGGGTATCAGATAAACCCCTGCCGGGTATTCGCCGGAGCCCGCGGAGGATAGCGCGCTCGGCCTGCCGTCGGCTGGCCTCGACCCAGACGACCGGGTTGCCGCGCGGTGATCCGGCTGAGATCATGCCCCAGGCTTGCCAGGCCGTGGATACCCCTCGCTACGCTGTCACTGCCGGTAACAGGCGTAAAGCCAGGTCGTTGCGCCTGGCCAGGGAGCCGGGACACGATGGGCAGCATGACGGGATCTGGAGGATGCTGAGGCCGATGCCGCAGACGTCCACGGCTGGTTCCGCGCCCTCCGGCGTGCGTGAGGTGGAACTCGCCATCCAGGGGATGACCTGCGCCGCCTGCGCGGTGCGAATCGAGCGGAAGCTGAACAAGCTGGACCAGGTCACCGCGACGGTGAACCTGGCGGCGGAGACCGCCAGGGCGGAAATTCCTGCCGATATGCCGGATCGCACCCTGATTGAGGCGATCGAGCGGGCCGGGTACGGCGCCCGGCTGGCCCGGCCCGCCCACGCCGCCGGGCCAGGCCCGGCGGTCCGCGGCGCTCCGGCAACTGCCGGGGCCACCGCCGGGGCCGGAACTGCCGCCGACGCTGGTGCCGCAGGCCGGGCGCCGGCCGCTCACGGGCCATTCGATGCGGCCGGCGCCGAGGATGAGGCCGGATCGGCTGGCCGCACTGCCCGCTACCTGAAGCGCAGGCTGATCGTCGCGCTGATCTTCTTCCTGCCGCTGACCGATCTGTCAATCCTGCTCTCCCTTTTCCCGGTGTACCGGTTCCCCGGCTGGCAGTGGGTGCTCATCGCGCTGACCGCCCCGGTGGCGCTCTGGGCCGCCTGGCCGTTCCACCGTGCCGCGCTGAAGAACGCGCGGCACGGCGCCTGCTCGATGGACACGCTCGTCTCGCTCGGCATCGCCGCGTCCTGCGGCTGGTCGGTGTACGCGATGTTCTACCTGGACCGCGGCTCCGGCGGCAGCGCGATGCACGAGCTCCTGCACGCCTCGGGCGGGGGCATCTACCTGGAAGTGGCCGCGTCGGTCACCACCTTCCTGCTGGCCGGCCGGTTCTTCGAGGCCAGGGCCAGGCGCTCGGCCGGCGAGGCGATGCGCGAGCTCGCCTCCGCGGGCGCGAGGGAAGCCTGCGTGCTCAGCCCGGACGGGACGGAGCGGCAGGTGCCCGTGACGGCCGTCCGGCCGGGCGACCTGCTGGTCGTGCGGCCAGGCGAGAAGATCGCCGCGGACGGCGAGGTGATGTTCGGCCAGTCCGCGGTGGATCGCAGCATGATGACGGGGGAGTCGGTGCCCGTCGACGTGACTGACGGTGACGCGGTCACCGCCGGGACCGTGGCGCTGACCGGCCGGATCGTGATCCGCGCTGGCCGGGTGGGGCAGGACACCCAGCTCGCGCAGCTGATCCGGCTGGTGGAGCGGGCCCAGGCGGAAAAGGCCAGGGTGCAGCGGCTGGCCGACCGTGTCTCCGGCATCTTCGTTCCCGGTGTCATGGTCCTGGCCGCCGCTACCGTGGCCGGGTGGCTGCTGGCCGGGAGCCCGGTGGAGCATGCGTTCAGTGCGGGTCTTGCCGTGCTCATCATCGCCTGCCCCTGCGCGCTCGGGCTGGCGACGCCGGCTGCCCTGGTGGTGGCCTGCGGCCGCGGCGCCCAGCTCGGGATCTTCATCAAGGGCTACCGGGCGCTCGAGGCCTCCCGGTCGATGGACACGATCGTGCTCGACAAGACGGGCACCATCACGACCGGCCGGATGTCCGTAGCCGGAACGGCCACCGCCCCCGGCACCTCCCTCGATGACCTGCTCCGTAAGGCCGGAGCCGTCGAGCAGGCCTCCGAGCACGGCGTCGCGGCCGCGATCAGCTCCGCGGCGACCGCCGCCTGCGGGGCGCTGCCGCAGGCGGAGGGCTTCCGCGCGCTGCCGGGCCTCGGCGCGCGCGGGACCGTCGGCGGCCGCGAGGTGATCGTCGGGCGGTCCCGGCTGATGCGCGATCGCGGCCTGGCCATCCCGGCGGAGCTGGGCAGCCAGGCCGCCGCCTGGGAGCAGGCGGGCCGCACCACCGTGCTGGCCGGCTGGGACGGCGAGGTCCGCGGCGCTTTCGCGGTATCGGACACGATCCGGCCGTCGGCGGCCGCGGCCGTCGCCGAGCTGCGCGGCCTCGGCCTGCGCCCGGTCCTGCTGACCGGCGATAACGAGGCAACCGCGCGGGCGGTTGCGGCGGCGGCGGGCATCGATGAGGTCATCGCCGGCGCCCTGCCGGCGGACAAGGCGGCGATGATCGCCCGGCTGCGGGAAAGCGGCCGGTCGGTGGCCATGGTCGGAGACGGGGTCAACGACGGCCCGGCGCTGGCCGCCGCAGACCTCGCGCTCGCCATCGGCAGCGGCACCGATGTGGCCATCTGCGCGGCGGACATGATCCTGCTGCGGGACGACCTGCTGATCGTCCCGGCCGCGATCAGGCTCGCCCGCAGCACTTTCCGGACCATCCGGCGTAACCTCGCCTGGGCCTTCGGCTACAACTTCGCCGCCATCCCGCTGGCCGCGCTCGGCTTCCTGAACCCGCTGATCGCCGCCGCGGCGATGACGCTGTCCTCGGTGTTCGTCGTCTCCAGCAGCCTGCGGCTGCGGCGGTTCAGGCTCCCGCAGGGGGTCGCCGCGGCCGGCGCGGCCGCCCCCCAGGCGATCGCGGGCCCCGCTTCGGCCGGACCGGGAACAGCGAGTACCCCAGCAGCCTGCCCCGGAACCGCCGCGGCCGGGACGCCGGCCCGGACCGGCACTGGCGGCGGGGCCGGGACTGCGGCCGGAGCCAGATAAGGAGACAGACGGCAATGCCGACGACGACCTATTCCGTGACCGGCATGACCTGCGAGCATTGCGTCCGCGCCGTGACCGCTGAACTGTCGGCGCTCGCCGGGGTGCACGGGGTCGCGGTCGACCTGGTCCCGGAGGGGACCTCTAGCGTGGCCGTGTCCAGCGATGCGCCGCTGTCAGCGGACGCCCTCGCCGAGGCTCTCGACGAGGCGGGCGGCTACCAGCTCACGGCCCGCTGACGCCCGGAGCGGGCGTCCCCATCCCGGCCGCCAGCCATAGCGGCCGGCCGCGGGCCGGCGGCTAGGCCGGGGGCCGGGGCGCCGGGCCCCAGGGCGGCCCGCCCGAGACCCTGGGACCCGGCCCGTACCCCGGTTCCGGGTACCGGACGTGCCGGGCCGGGTATCTGGCCTCGCCGGTCTTTGCAGCGGACGCCGCGACGGGTGCCGCTGCGGCGGCTCGCGAGGGCAGCGCTGCCTCCGCGGCGGCCGGAGGCGTGCTGCGCAGCGGGGCCGGATCCGGGCGGCCGGGATCGGCGGCACCGTCGTCCTCCGGAGCGCCCGGCAGCCAGCGTGGCTGGCGGATGATCGTTAGCAGCGACATTGCCAGCAGCAGAACTAGTAACCCCAGGGCGGCGATCAGGCCGTCATTGCGTAAGGACGCAAGGCTCATGGCGGTCATCGGGACCTCTCAGGCAGGCAGGTTGGGCAACGCATAGTGATGGCGTGCTCACACTCTCTTAGTTTTCGCCTTTTCTGCCGTCAAGTCCGCCACAACGGCTTAATCGCCGGTCATCAGTATCTGCGCGGCGGGTTCTCAGGACCAGAATGCCCGCGCGATCAGGCCGAGGACGTGAGCGCGTCCTGGACCCAGGCCCGCAGCGCCGGGGCGGGCAGCGCACCAGCCTGGCGCGTGATGACCTGGCCATGGCGCAGCACCATCAGGGTCGGAACGGCCTGCACCCCGAAACGCTGCTGCAGCGCCGGCGCGTTGTCCACGTTCACCTTGACCAGCTTGATCTGCCCCGCCATCTCGGTGGCGAGCTGGGCCAGTGCCGGGCTGACCATCCGGCAAGGGCCGCACCACGGCGCCCACAGGTCCACCACGACGGGCACCGAGGCCTTCTCGGCGACGTCGGTGAAATCGGCGTCGCCCGCGTCCACGACCCACGGCAGCGGCTGGTGGCAATTGCCGCACCGGGGCGTGCCGGGGCCGGCCGCGGGCACCCGGTTCTTCCGCCCGCAGTGCGGACAGGTAACGACCTGGTCTGCCATGGCGCGCCCGCTCTCGTCATTCCGGGTTCTGGTAGCTAACCGACAGCTCGCCATCGGTATACCCGGCCTGGATCACGGCGCCATCGCGGGCATCGCCCGCCAGCAGCGCGCGCCCGATGCGGGTCTCGACTTCCCTGGCGATGAGCCTGCGCAGCGGGCGCGCGCCGTAGATGGGGTTGAAGCCCTGCTGGGCGATGAAGCGCCGGGCGTCCTCGGTGACCTCCAGCGTCATCTGCCGTTCCGCCAGCCGGGAGCGCAGGTCGGTGAACATCAGGTCCACGATGCGCTCGATTTCCGGCTGCGCCAGGGGCTTGATTCACTGCGTGCCAGCGCGCCGCGGACGAGCAGTACCGCAGCCTCCGGGTCGGCACGGCCGTCGCCGAACAGGGGCAGCTGCAGGTGCTCTTCCAGGTCACGGACGTACTTCTGCACGTCAAGGTCGGCTGTCATCCGGTTCACCTCGCTGTGCTGTGATCTCCCGTAGTCCTGCCTGCCGTATTTCCGATCTAGCATCGGCGAGAATCGGGCGGAGCGCACCGTCCCGCCCGGGTGAAATCAATGTCCTGCCGGGACAGTCAGGTCAGGTGATGGCGCCCAGGCGACCCGATCCGGGCCTGATGGAGGCAGTGTCCCGGCAGGTCATCGGGGCGCTGCAGGAGCTGAGCGCACTCGACCTGATCGCCGGATTCGACGCGCAGAACCGGGTGACCCGCTCGGTCGCCGCGTTCTTCACCAGCCATGACCTGCTCGTCACCCCGACGCTCGGCCAGCTGCCGGCACCGCACGGCAGCCTGCGCTACGACAGCCCGGAGCACACCGTCGGCAGCTGGCTGGCCGCCATCTTCGAGTACGGGCCGTTCACGATGGTCTTCAACGTCACTGGCCAGCCCGCGATCAGCCTGCCGCTCGGCCAGAGCGAGGGCGGCCTGCCGATCGGCGTGCAGCTGGTCGCGGGTTACGGGCGCGAGGACCTGCTACTGCGGGTCAGCTCGCAGCTTGAGCAGGCCATGCCCTGGCACGACCGGAGGCCAGGGATCTTCGCCGGCCAGTACCGCGGCGATCCGGCTGGATGAGCCGCCCGGCTTCCGGCTGCGGTAGCCGATGCCCTTCCTGGTCGCCCGGCTTCCGGCGGGCGAGATGCCAGCGGCGGGCCTGCCGTCAGGAACGTAGCATTCCGCTTGTGCCTAGCGGAATAATAGGTAAATCCGCGCGGTTCCCGCTGAGGCCGACCAGCGAGGAGTGACCAGCATCATGCCCGTGCCCCTTCCGCCCGTGCCCCTTCCGCCCGTGCACCTGGCCGTCGCGCTTGATGGCGCCGGCTGGCACCCCGCCGCCTGGCGTGAGCCGGAGGCTCGCCCGGCTGATCTGCTCACCGCCGGGTACTGGGCTGGCCTGGTGGCGGAAGCCGAGCGGGGGCTGCTGGACTTCGTGACCTTCGAGGACGCGCTGAGCCTGCAGTCCTCCCGCTACGGCGGCCCGGACGAACGGACTGATCAGGTACGCGGCCGGCTGGACGCGGTCCTGGTGGCCGCCAGGGTCGCGCCGCTGACTCAGCACATCGGGCTCGTGCCGACGGTGGTCGTCACGCACACCGAGCCGTTCCACATCTCCAAGGCCATCGCCACGCTGGACTACGTCGCCGCGGGGCGGGGCGGCGTGCGGGTCCGGGTCTCGGCGCGCCCGGACGAGGCCGCGCACTTCGGCAGGCGCAGCTTCCCGCCGGTGAGCATCACCCACGGCGACGACCCGGCGGCCGCCGAGCTGATCAGTGACCTGTTCGACGAGGCCGCCGATTACGTCGAGGTGGTCAGCCGGCTCTGGGACAGCTGGGAGGACGACGCCGAGATCCGCGACGTCGCGACCGGCCGGTTCGTGGACCGCCAGAAGCTGCATTACATCGACTTCGAGGGCCGCTGGTTCAGCGTCAAGGGCCCGTCGATCACGCCGCGGCCGCCGCAGGGCCAGCCTGTCGTGACCGCGCTGGCGCACCGCAGCGTCCCGTTCCGGCTGGTAGGCCGGTCGGCCGACGTCGGCTACGTGACCCCGCGCGATGCCGGCGAAGCCAGCCAGATCGTGACGCAGATCCGCGCGGCTCAGGCCGCGGCCGGCCGGGCGGATGACACCGTGCACGTCTTCGGCGACCTGGTGGTCTTCCTGGATGACGACGCCGCGGCCGCCTCGGCCCGCAGGGCCAGGCTCGACGAGCGTGCCGGGCGCGAGTACGCCAGCGACGCGCTGATATTCGCCGGGACCGCGGCCCAGCTGGCCGATCTGCTGCTGGACTGGCAGCGCGCTGGCCTGTCCGGATTCCGGCTGCGCCCGGCCGCGATCCCGCATGATCTCGGGGCGATCACCCGCGGCCTGGTGCCCGAGCTGCAGCGCAGGGGCTCGTTTCGGAATGCCTATGAGTCCGGCACGCTGCGCGGGCTGCTGGGCCTGCCCCGTCCCGCCAGCCGTTACGCCATCGCCTGAGGAGCCGGTCAGCCATGAGCAAGCCCCTGAAGCCGATTCACCTGGCCGCCCATTTTCCCGGCGTCAACAACACCACCGTCTGGAGCGATCCGCGGGCAGGCAGTCACATCGAGTTCAGCTCCTTCGCTCACTTCGCCCGGACCGCCGAGCGAGCCAAGTTCGATTTCCTGTTCCTGGCCGAGGGGCTGCGGCTGCGGGAGCAGAACGGGCTCATCTACGACCTGGATGTGGTCGGCCGGCCGGACACCTTCACGGTGCTGGCGGCGCTCGCCGCCGTGACCGACCGGCTCGGCCTGGCAGGCACGATCAACTCGACCTTCAACGAGCCGTACGAGGTAGCGCGGCAGTTCGCCAGCCTGGATCAGCTGTCCGGCGGCCGGGCCGCGTGGAACGTGGTGACGTCCTGGGACGCCTTCACCGGCGAGAACTTCCGCCGCGGCGGATTCCTGCCGCAGGACCAGCGGTACGAGCGCGCCCGGACGTTCCTGGCGACGACCTGGGAGCTGTTCGACTCCTGGCGCGGCGACGAGATCATCGCGGATAAGGAGACGGGACGGTTCCTGGCTGATCCCGGTCCCGGCCGGTTCGCCCACCAGGACGCCCACTTTGATATCGCCGGCCAGTTTGACGTGCCGCGCAGCCCGCAGGGCAGGCCGGTGATCTTCCAGGCCGGTGACTCCGACGAGGGCCGCGAGTTCGCCGCCTCCAGCGCGGACGCCATCTTCAGCCGGCACAGCAAGCTGGAAGACGGCCAGGCGTTCTACGCCGACGTCAAGGGGCGGCTGGCCCGGCACGGCCGCACCCGCGACCAGCTGCTGATCCTGCCGGCCGCCACCTTCGTGCTGGCCGATACCGACGCCGAGGCAGCCGAGCTGGCCAGGCAGGTGCGGCTGCAGCAGGTGAGCGGGCAGACGGCGATCAAGTTCCTCGAGCAGCTGTGGAACCGGGATCTGTCCGGCTACGACCCGGACGGGCCGCTGCCGGACATCGACCCGGATCCGGGCGAGAACACCATCGCGCGCGGCCGGGCGAGCGTGGGGATGTACCGGGACCCGCTCGCCACCGCGGCGCAGTGGCGAGCAAGGGCGGAGGCCGAGCACCTGTCGATCCGCGAGCTGATCGTCGAGGTCACCGGACGCCAGTCCTTCATCGGAGCCCCGGCCACCATCGCGGAGACGATCAACACGTTCGTGCAGGCCGACGCCAGCGACGGATTCATCCTCGTTCCGCACATCACCCCTGGCGGGCTGGACGAGTTCGCCGGCCAGGTCGTGCCGCTGCTGCAGGAGCGGGGCCTGTTCCGGGCCGATTACGAGGGCAGCACGCTGCGCGAGAACCTCGGCCTGGCACCGCTCGCGGCGCCGGGCCCGGCCCGCGGCCGATCGCGGGCCACCGCGCGGGCGGCGTCATGAGGTTCCTGGCCATCACCCTGATCGTGCACGCGCCTGACCCGGTGACCGGCGCCGTCAAGCCGACATCGGACCGGTTCGCCGAGGTGATCAGCAACGCGCAGCTCGCCGAGGAGCTCGGATTCGACGGCTTCGGCGTGGGGGAGCGGCACGAGCGGCCGTTCATCTCCTCTTCCCCGCCCGTCGTGCTGAGTCACATTGCCGCGCTGACCAGCCGGATCCGGCTGTTCACCGCCGTCACCACCCTCAGCCTGCTCGACCCGGTCCGCGCCTACGAGGACTACGCGACGCTGGATCACCTGTCCGGCGGGCGGCTCGAGCTGATCATCGGCAAGGGCAACGGCGCCGCGCAGCGCGAGCTGTTCCAGGTCACGCCCGAGGACCAGTGGGAGCGCAACGCCGAGAGCTATGAGCTGTTCCGTGGCCATGGGGGCCGGTCACGGGCGCCCGCGCGGCGGCCGGCGAGCCCGCGGCGGCGCCCAGTCCCGCCGTGTGGCCCGATGTGCCGTATCCCGCCTCACCCGATGTGCCGCAGGCCGAGCCGGCGGCCGCTGCCGGAGAAGGACACTGACCGATGGCTGTCACCCCCCTGGGAGTCCTTGACCTGGTCCCGATCTCATCGGGTTCCACCGCGGCGCAGGCGCTGCGCAACAGCATGGATCTGGCCCGGCAGGCCGAGAGCCTGGGCTATGCGCGCTACTGGTTCGCTGAGCATCACCTCAATCCCGGCGTGGCCGGGACCTCGCCGGCGGTCGTGCTGGCGCTGACCGCGTCCGCGACATCGACGATCCGGATCGGGTCAGGTGCCGTGCAGCTCGGGCATCGCACGGCACTGTCGACGGTGGAGGAATTCGGGCTGATCGATGCGCTCTATCCGGGGCGGCTGGATCTGGGCCTGGGCCGCTCGGGCGGCCGTCCGGAAAAGCGGGAGCCGGTGACGGCGAAGCCTGGCGGGACGCAGGTGGTCAACGGGCGGGCGCCGAACGGGCTGGTGATCCCGCCCCGGTTCTCGCCCGCGCACCTGCTCCGCTCGCCCCGGTTCGCCATGCAGCGCACGCTGCTGCAGCAGCCGAGCGCCGAGGCCCAGGACTACGGCGAGCAGGTCGATGACATCCTCGCGCTGCTGCGGGGCACTTACCGCTCGGCCGACGGTGTGGAGGCGCATGTCATCCCGGGAGAGGGCGCGCAACTGCAGGTATGGATCCTGGGCAGCAGCGGCGGCCAGAGCGCGGAGGTCGCCGGGCGCAACGGGCTGCGGTTCGCCGCCAACTACCACGTCAGCCCGGCCACGGTGCTGGAGGCCGCGGACGGCTACCGGGCCGCGTTCCGGCCGTCGGCCGAACTTGACCGGCCCCATGTCTGCGTCTCCGCCGACGCGGTAGTGGCGCAGGACGAGGCGGCCGCCCGGCAGCTGGCGGCCGGGTACGGCCTGTGGGTGCGGAGCATCCGGACCGGCGAGGGCGCGATCCAGTTCCCGGCGCCCGAGCAGGCTCGGTCGCATCCGTGGACGGAGGAGGACAGGACGCTGGTGGCTGATCGCATCGACACCCAGTTCGCGGGCTCGCCCCGGCAGGTGGCCGACAAGCTCGAGCAGCTGCGCGATGCGACCGGTGCCGATGAGCTGATCGTCACCACGATCACGCACGACCACGCCGACCGGGTGCGGTCCTATCAGCTGCTCGCCGAGGAATGGAGCCGCCGGTGAGCACGGTGGTGGTGGTCGGCAACCCGAAGCCCCGCTCACGTACCTACCAGGCCGCGCACCTGGTCGCCGAGCGGCTCACGGGCGGCCCGCCGGACCTGAGCGTGGACCTGGCCGACCTCGGGCCCGCGCTGCTGGACTGGTCAGACGCCCAGGTGGCCAGCCTCGTTGCCGAGGTCAGGGCGAGTGACCTGGCCGTGTTCGCCAGCCCCACCTACAAGGCCACCTACACCGGGCTGCTGAAGCTGTTCCTGGACCGGATTGCCGGCGGCGCGCTGGATGGCGTGACCGCGGTGCCGGTGATGCTCGGTGGCGACTGGCAGCACTCGCTGGCCGCCGACCTGCTGCTGAAGCCGGTCCTGGTGGAGCTCGGCGCTACCTGCCCGACCCGCGGCCTGTTCCTCATCGAGTCGGAATATGACGCTTCCGAGACACTCGAGAACTGGCTCGGCCCAGCCCGCCGCCAGGTGGCCGCCGCCCTCCGGGGACCTACGTGACGGCCGGGCCTGACCAGCTCCAGCTGCGCCGCGTCTTCGGCGCCTACCCGACCGGCGTCACCGCCGTGGCTGCCCTGGCCGGCGGCCGGCCGGCCGGCATCGCGGCCAGCTCCTTCACGCCGGTCTCGCTGGACCCGCCGCTGGTGTCCATCTGCGTGGCGCACAGCTCGACGACCTGGCCCGTGCTGCGAGGCGCCAGGCGACTGGGGATCAGCGTCCTGGGCGCGCATCAGGAAGCTGCCGGCCGGCGGCTCAGCGCCCGCGGCGGCGACCGATTCGCCACGCTGAGCTGGCGTGCGACGCCCGAGGGCGCCGTCCTGCTGGATGGCGCCAGTGCGTGGCTCGACTGCGAGATCGACCGGCATATCCCGGCCGGAGATCACGACATCGTGGTCCTGCGGGTGCGCGACCTGGAGACCGACCCGCTGGTCCCGCCGCTGGTCTTCCATCGCAGCGGATACCGCCAGCTGGAGGCGGCAGCGGGCGCCGCCGCGGCGTCGCTGCCGCGCTCGTGCGCGACTGGCTGACCGCGGCGGCGGGCCGGATCCGCCTGCGCTCTCAGCGGTCGGCTCTGCTGGTGACGGTGTCAGCCTGGCCAGCGGGCTGGGTGCTGGCCCGCTCGAACGCCGTCCGCAGCTGGCTCGCACTCAGGCGAGCGGCTGGCCGGCCCGGAGACGATACGGGTCCCAGGCTGGCCGGCCGTTGCGCAGGTAGTCCTCGGCGGCCGCGCGGAACTGCGCCGGGCTGATCTCGCTCTCCTCGGCGCCCTCGAGCCGCAGGGCGGGAGTCAGTCCCGAGACCGGTTCCGCGACCCACTGGCCGTCGCCGCGCTCCTGCGCATTCAGCCGCTCGGCCAGCGCGGTCAGGTCCGTCCGGGGGCGGGGACGGCGTGACCGGTACTGGACCCAGGTCTCGTAGCGGTAGCAGAGCTGATAGCTCTGCCCGCGGATGATCAGCACGGTGAAGCGATCGGTCGCGTTGCAGATGGCCATCGGGTGCAGCCCGGGCACCCATTCGCCCGCGAAGCGGTGACCTCCGGACCGGGGCGCGTCCGGCGGCACGGTCACGACCGCGAGATCGATGTCCGCGACTTCCTCGATCGTGACCTGGCCGGTTGCCAGGGCTGCCTCGCTGGCCGCCAGCGACGCGTCCTCCTCGGCCCACAGGTGCCGGTAGCGGTCCGGGTGGTCGCACATCTCCGCCAGTCGGCCCAGCAGCTCGCCGTAGAGCTGGCCGGTCATCGCGGCGTAGTCGCCAGCCATGTCCCCGAGCGGGCTGCGCCCCGGCGTGGCGTAGGCGGACAGGGCCATCGAGATACGGGCCGCCGCGCGATTCCCGAAGGCGGCGAAGTCCCCGGCGCGCGCGATGTCGACGAGGAAATCCCGCCGGGAAAGGGCGGCCTGCGGGTATGTCAGGGCGTAGAGCGAGACCAGGCCATCCTGATCGAAATGGTTGTTCGAGACGGCGGTAGCGGGATCATGACGGTCGTACGCCGCCAGGTAGGCGAAGGCCATCTGCGCGGACAGGTCCGCCTGGAACGCGGGCGGGCTGGCGATGCCGGGCCAGTGCGTCAGGCACAGCACCGTCCCGCGGGCGGGCGCACCGTCGACGATGACGTTCGGCCGGCCGCCGAGCTCGTGATACGGCACGAAGCCGAGCAGCGGCGACCGCGTCCCGCCCGTGGCCGCGGACGCCGAGGCTGCCTCGCTCATCTGGTCTCCCGTTCCGCCGAGGATCCTGACCCGGAGCCTAGAAGCTCAACTAATGTTGAAGTCAAGGAAGGTCGCACGAGGCGGGAAGAATGCAGCCCACACTGACCATAGGCGAGGTCTCGGCCAGGGCCGGGGTAGCGCGATCGGCACTGAGGTTCTACGAGTCCCGCGGCCTGATCGCGGCGGATCGCACCGTCGGCGGCCAGCGTCGCTACCGGCGCGACGTGCTGAGGCGGGTGGCTTTCATCAGGGCCGCGCAGCGCGTGGGGCTGAGCCTGTCGGAGATCACCACGGCGCTGTCGGACCTGCCGATGGGCCGGGCGCCGACGCGCTCGGACTGGGGGCGGCTGGCGCGGCACTGGCAGGGACGCCTGGACGATCAGATCCGGCTGCTGACCGAGTTGCGCAATGACCTGACTTCCTGCATCGGCTGCGGCTGTCTGTCGCTGCGCGCCTGTGCCCTGTCGAATCCGGATGACCTGGCTGAGCAGCTCGGCTCCGGGCCCCGGTTCCACCTGGGCGAGGGCCAGCCTGCCCCGGCTCGCTGAGGCAGGCGAAAGGTGCGCCCGCATCCGGAATTACCGTCCAGATTGCCGCGCCCCGCCTCGTTTGCGCGATCACTAATGAGCCAGGGCGCCGGGCTTACGATGCGGTCTGTCGTCGGCAGCTGGACCCGCACCGGTGACGCGAGCCGGCCGCCGCGGCCGCGCTGCGCGCGCCGGCACCGGGCAGGCCGATCGCCGGCTAGGGCCGCGGTGACAGGTGCTCGTGCACGGCCAGCCACCGGCCGCTGTCGCGGCGGAACACGATCGTCTCTCGCTCCCTGAGCGTCTCCCGGCCCGCCCGCGCGCGGATCACGGTCGTCACCTCGTGACTGAACACGGCCACGTCGCCGAAGTCCTGCACCAGCGGCTGCCGCGAGACGCAGGACAGGACGCGGAAATCGTCCTGCAGCTCCCAGTGCTGCCAGAGCCGCTGGTACTCGGCACGGGAGGTGAGCCTGGCCGGGGCGTTGGGAAAGATGAACGTCGCATCGGTGGCGAAGCAGCGGAAGTAGGCGGCGGTGTCATGCCGTCCGAAGGCCCCGATCAGCTCCCGCGCCGCCGCCAGCACCTCGTCCGCGCACGTCACGGCCGGGTGCCCGGTCCCGCGGCCCCGGCCGCGACGTCGACAGCCCGCACGCGCGGGACAGGCTCGGTCAAGGGGCGTGCTCCCGGCGGCCGCGTCGATCGCGCGCCGTTCCCGCTCGCTGGCCCGGTTGGATGGCTGCCCGGCTGTCACGCTGAGCGAGCGGGACGGCGGCGGGTAAGCCAGCTCGCGGACGGCCAGGCCGGCCGGCCAGCAGCAGTCCACGCCGCGGGGGGGATTGCGGAGCCATCTCGCCTCCCAGTCCGGCCGACGCTGAACGTTATGATCACCAGGCGCTCCCTGGCTGTCAACCCTCGTTTCGTAACGACCGCGCGGCGATTGTGCCCGGCCGTTCCCGGCGGCATCAGCATGCAGCTAGTCGGCGGCATCAGCATGCAGCTAGCCGGCGGCATCAGCATGCAGCTAGCCGGCGGCATCAGCATGCAGCTAGCCCGCGGCCGAGCCGGGCAGGGACTGCGCTCGCGGCCTACTCTCCGGCGCTGACGGGCTGCTCGCGGCGGCCCCGGCCAGCCCCGCGCCCGGCCGAGGCCGGATGCTCCACCAGGGCAATGACCCGGCTGGCCATGAAACGGGCGGTCCGGACCGTGCTGCCGCCCCTGGTCAGCTCGCTGACCTCGATCAGGCCGCGCCTGCTGACCACCTCGACGCGGCGTCCGGCCCTGGTCGCCACGACCTCGTAGGTCTTCGTGACACCGCCTGCGTCCACGACGATCTCGACCCGGTCACCCTTCATGCGTCACCGTCCGGGAGCGGACTGACAGCCAGGCGGCCGCCCGGCTGCCTCTCATACCGGTGTCCTACCCCGCCAGGCCGGGGTGACCCCCGGCGCCGCCTGCCGCCAGGCTGGCCGGGCGGCGCATGCAAGACCGGCGGCGTGTCCCCAGCTAAGGCAGTGAGCTGTTTGGTCACTGGCGCGTCTGGCTATATCGGCGGTCGCCTGGTGCCCGAGCTGCTCAGGGCGGGCTACACGGTCCGGTGCATGGCGCGGGATCCGGGCAAGATCTCCGACCGGCCCTGGTCCGGCGAGGTCGAGATCGCCCGGGCTGACGTGATGGACCCGGACGCGGTGCGGAGTGCGCTCGAGGGCATCGACGTGGCCTACTACCTCATTCACTCGCTCGGCAAGGGCACGGCCTTCGAGCAGCATGATCGCGCAGCGGCCGAGACCTTTCGCCGCCGCCGCGCGGGCGGCTGGCGTCGGGCGCATCATCTACCTGGGCGGCATGACCTCCGGGCCGCCCGCCGGGCTGTCCCCGCACCTGCGCTCGCGCGCGGAGATGAAGCTGCCCGGGCTGGCGTGGCTGGAGCTGTCGGTGCGGCGCGATCAGCAGGGCCGGACGCTGTACGGGCAGCGGGCGATCTTCCGCCCGCGCGGGCTGGCCGGGCATGCCTACTGGTGGTCGATCTGGCCCTTTCACGGCATCGTCTTCGGCGGCATGCTGCGCAACATCACCGCCGCGGCGGAGCGGTCAGCGGGCGCGGACGCCCATGCCCGCCGCGGACGCGCGCGCGCCCTGAACCCCGGCGGCCCTGAACCCCGGCGGCCCTGAACCCCGGCGGCGCTGAACGGCAGCGGCGCTGAACGGCAGCGGCGCTGAACGGCAGCGCTGCGGATGGTGCGTGCGCACGCAGCCGGCCTCCGGCGCGCCGTTCCCCTAGGCTGGCCGTCATCGGCGATCCCGGCTGGAGGACCCGTCATGCTGGTGGCCGGCGTGGACTCTTCGACGCAGTCGACGAAAGTCCTGCTGTGCGACGGGGACGACGGCACGGTCATCGGTCGCGGCATGGCGCCGCACCCCGATGGCACCGAGTGCGATCCGGCCGCCTGGTGGGCCGCGCTGCAGCAGGCCGGCGAGGGGCTGCTCAGCCGCGCCGCGGCCGTCGGCGTGGCCGGCCAGCAGCACGGCATGATCGTGCTGGACGAGGCGGGCTCGGTCATCCGGCCCGCCCTGCTGTGGAACGACATGCGCTCGGCTGCGGCCGCTGCCGCGCTGGTCCGGGAGCACGGCGGCCCGGCGTGGTGGGCCAGCAGCACGGGCAGCGTGCCGACGGCGTCCTTCACGGTCACCAAGCTGCGGTGGCTGGCCGACCATGAGCCCGCCAGCGCGGCCAGGGCCGCCGCCGTGGCCCTGCCGCACGACTGGCTGACCTGGCGGCTGCGCGGCGCCGGGCCGGCCGGCCGGGAAGCGGGCGGCCGGCAGGCCGCCGCCGGGCTGACCACCGACCGGGGCGACGCCTCGGGTACCGGTTACTTCGCCCCCGCGACCGGCAGCTGGCGGCCGGACCTGGCGGCAGCGGCGCTCGGTCACCCGGTCGCCCTGCCCCGGCTGGCCGGCCCGGCCGAGGTCGTCGGGCGGACAGCCGGGGGAGCGGCGGTATCCGCCGGAACGGGCGACAACATGGCCGCCGCGTTCGGCCTGGGACTGCAGCCCGGCGACGTGGCGATCTCGATCGGCACCTCCGGCACGGCCTTCGCCGTGAGCGGAGTACCCGCCGCTGACCCGTCCGGGGCCGTGGCCGGGTTCGCCGATGCGACCGGCCGCTTCCTGCCGCTGGTGTGCACGGTGAACGCCGGCCTGGTGCTGTCGGCCGCGGCCACGCTCGCCGGGACGGACCTGGCCGGGCTGTCCGCGCTGGCCCTGGCCGCCGATCCCGGCGCGGGCGGCCTCACCCTGCTGCCGTACCTGGACGGCGAGCGGACGCCAGACCGGCCCGGGGCCACCGGGGTGCTCGACGGCCTGACGACGCGGAACGCGACCAGCCAGAACCTGGCCCGTGCGGCGGTCGAGGCCGTGCTGGCCTCGCTGGCCGATGCTGCCGGGCTGCTGGCCGGCGCCGGGGTGCGGCGCAGCCGCGTCCTGCTCATCGGCGGAGGGGCCCGGTCGGAGGCCGTCCGCCAGATCGCGCCCGGCATCGTCGGCGCACCGGTCCTGGTGCCGGAGCCGGACGAGTACGTGGCGCTGGGCGCGGCCAGGCAGGCCGCCTGGGCGCTGGCCGGGACGGCCGCGCCGCCGGACTGGCCCGCGCGCCCGGCCCGGCAGTACGACGGACCGGCGCAGCCGGAGGTCCGCTCCCGCTATGCCGCGCTGCGCGCGGCTACGGCATCGTGGCACCAGACCCGGTAAGAGGCACCCGGTCCGTTGTGTGATCCGCCGGCCGGCGGGCACGGAAGGCTGGCCCGGCGCAGGCCGGGCAGGACGAGAGGGGAGACAGCACGATGACCGTCGTCTGCGTGACCGGTGCGAGCGGTAAGGCCGGCCGGGCAGAAGTCCGGGACCTGGTGCAGCACGACTACTGGGTGCAGGCCGTTGACCTGGTCCAGCCGGCCGAGGACATCGGGGTGCCCGTGCTGCCCGCGGACCTGACCGACTACGGGCAGGCCGTCGAGGTGCTCAGCGGCGCGGACGCGGTCATTCACCTGGCCAATATTCCCGCGCCCGGCCTGCGGCCGCCGAGCCGTCGTCGGCTGGTCCGATCAGCTCCTCGGCCTCCATCGCCAGCAGGTTGCGGCAGAACATGGCGGTCGGCCGCATCAGCGTCTCGCCGGTGACCATCACCGGGAACTCCGGCGGGAAGCCGCCGGCCTGCCAGGCTCCGCGCTTGACCGCCTCGGCGACGCGGTGCAGGCGGGCGTTGCAGGGCGCGAGCTCGGACCAGGTCATCGCGATCCCGATCACCGGCCGCCCGTCGAACACCTCCGGGCCGAAGCGCTGGCTGCGCGGCCGCAACTGCCGGGCCCGCTGCGGGCGGCATCGCCGGGACGGAGATAATCGATCACGTGTCACGCGGGAGCGAGACATGGACAGGGGAGGACTTCGCGCGATGAGATCCGGTACGGCGATGTGCCAGCGGACGGCGCAATGACAGCGCGCGTCGAGAGGCTCATCACCTCGGGAACGTTCTCGCTGGACGGCCAGGACTTCGCCGTGGACAACAACGTCTGGCTGATCGGGGACGGGCACGAGGTGATCGTCATCGACGCCGCGCACGACGCCGAGGCGATCCTGGCGGCCGTCGGCGGGCGCCGGCTGTCCGCCGTGGTCTGCACGCACGGCCACAACGATCACATCAACGCGGCCGCTGAGGTCGGCGACCGGGCGGGCGCGCCGGTGCTGCTGCATCCGGCCGACCTGCCGCTGTGGCGGATGGTCTACCCCGATGAGCTGCCCGACGGAGATCTCGGCCACGAGCAGGTCATCGAGATCGCGGCCACGCCGCTGCGGGTCCTGCACACGCCGGGGCACTCGCCGGGCAGCGTCTGCCTGTACGCGCCGGCGCTGCGGGTCGTCTTCTCCGGCGACACGCTCTTCCGCGGCGGCCCCGGCGCGACCGGCCGGTCCTATTCCGACCGCCCCACCATCCTGGCGTCGCTCAATGACACGCTCATGACCCTGCCGCCGGAAACGGTGGTCCACACCGGCCACGGCGAGGACACCACGATCGGCGCCGAGTCCCCGGTCCCGGCCGAGTAGCCCGGCGAATCGCGGCGCGACGGCCGCGGTCAGCCGGGGTAGCAGGGACCGAAGATCCTGCCGTAGGCCTGGTGCATGGCCCGCAGGTCATCGTCGCGGACGGCCGTCTCGGCCGTCAGGCACAGGTCATGAGCCGCGGTCATCGCGGCGGCCGCGCGGCTTGCTGCCCCCTCGTCCAGGTAGCCGCCGACGGCGCTGCCGGATCCGGCCGGATCGTAGAGCGGGCTGCTGAGCTTGTCCCTGGCCTCGGCGAAGAACCGGCGGGCGCTGGCCCAGTCGGACCGCACGCGCTCGTGCCGCCAGGCCGACGTCCCGAAGACTGACCAGGCGAGGACCTCCAGATGGAAGGAGCGCAGCGGCTCGCCCGCCTGCCGGTTCCAGGCCTTGAGCTGCCTGATCCGCGGCACGAGCTGTCCGCCGTGGGCACGGTCCGCTGACGCCGACAGCCGAACGTGCTCATCCGGATTCGTGCCGAGCCAGGACAGACCGGCCGGGTCGCCAATTTCCCACCCGCCATGGCTGCTCCACCACGGCCGGGCGAAGGCCGGCAGCACGTCCACCGCGAACTCGCCGCCGGTCACGGTCACCGCGCGGCCGGTCCTGCGCACGGCGCCCGCCGGGCTGGCGGCCGCGAGCACCTCGGCAACGCGCTCGATGACGCCCAGAGAACTGCGTGACCGGTGCCGCCGCCTCAGCACCGCGAGCACGTCGATAACGGCCGCGTCCAGCGGGGCGATCAGCGTGTGCCGCCGGCAGGAGCCGGTCACGAACGCGGCGTCCACCGCGAGCTGGGCGGAAAGCTGCTCGCGCAGCAGCTGGCAGCGCGCCGACACGGCGGCTTCCCGCAGGCCAGTGACCTCCAGGTTCGCGCGCAGAGCCTGGAATGCCTGGTCGCGGGTCAGCGGCGCCGGGCCGCTCCCGGCCGGTCCCGGCCCGGCCGGCCGGCCAGCCGGGCCGGCATCATGATATTTGCCGGCGGTCATCCGCATGCAGCACAGAATGGCACATACCGCAAGCGCCCGTCCGCCAGGCGACCCGGCCCGGTCGCGGCGGCGCTCAGCGCGGCGCGCAGGCGGCTGACCTGGACGCTGGCTGCCGCTGGGCCGACGGTCCGGCGACTGACGGTGCCGGGTCCGAGCCGAGTATGCGCTCGCGCAGGTAGGTCAGGGCCTGGGACAGCAGCCGGGATACATGCATCTGCGAGATGGCCAGCTGCTCGCCGATCTCAGCCTGCGTCATGTTGCCGTAGAACATGCAGGAATGGCCGGCCAGGAACGGATGCCCGTCATCGCCAGCCGGCCCGCTACCCGCGGTTCCCGCCGTCAAACGACTCCGGCGCAGGCAGGACCGGATTTTCGCCGTGGGCGACATCGCCGTCATCGACGGCCACCCGGTGCCGCAGCTGGCCCAGCCCGCGCTGCAGATGGGCAGGCATGCGGCCGAGCAGATCGGGCGGCTGGCGGCCGACGACGATCCGGCGCTGCCGAGCCGGGGCTGAGTGATGTGGCTGGGCTCACCGCCGGGTGCCGTTTCGGGCGCTTGTCTACGGGTACCAGGCAGGGGCACCGGCGACCGGCAAACCTGGCTGGCCGGGGGAGGTGGCGATGGCATCGGCGGCTGCGGCCGACCCGCGGGATGAGTCCCAGGCGGCCTACCACCGGATGGTGTTCCGGCAGCACCAGAAAGAGCACCTGGTCCGCGCCGCCAACGTGATGGCGCTGCTCGGCCTGGCAACGGTAGCCCTGTCCATATCCGCCGCCGTCATGCTGGTGGTCAGCTACGTCACCCGCGCGCAGTGGGCCGGAGCAGTGATCGCCGCCTGCGTTGTGTGCATGTTCGGCGGCCTGTGGTTCGCCTTCCCGCTGTCTCGCCGGCGGCCCGAGAGGACCTGACGAAGAAGGGACGGTGCACGTGCGCACTCTCGCCCACCCTGACAGCGATCCGGGACCGGACAGCGAGCCAGGCCGGCCTGCCGCGTCCCCCGGTCCGGCCGGGCCCCTGGCGTGACGGCGGCCACGGCCACGCTCGGACGGCGGGTGCGCGTCGGCGGCATCTCCGTACAGCTCTCCCGCCCTGAGAAGGTCTACTTTCCCGGCGACCAGATCACCAAGGGCGAGCTCGTCGAGTATTACCGCGTCGTCGCCAGCCGGATGCTGCCCTACCTGCGCAGCCGGCCGCTGGTGCTCGCCCGCTACCCCGACGGCATCACCGGCGAGCGCTTCTTCCAGAAGAACATCCCCGATTACTTCCCGGCCTGGATCAGCCGGGCCGAGGTGGCCAAGCAGGACGGCGTGGTGCAGCATGTCATCGGCGATAAGGCGGCAACACTGGTGTACCTGGCCAACCAGGGCTGCATCGAGCTGCATGTGTTCCTCAGCCGGGTCGGCCGCATCGATCACCCCGACCAGATCGTGTTCGACCTCGACCCGCCCGGCCCTGGCCGGTTCGGCGACGTCCGGATCGCCGCGCTGCATCTGCGCGCCCTGCTGGAAGGGGAGCTCGGACTGGCCACGTTCGTGAAGAGCACGGGCGGCAGCGGCCTGCATATCCATGTCCCGCTGAACGGGCGAGCCGACTTCGGCACGGCCCGTGACTTCACCCGGCAGGCAGCCGCCCTGCTCGCCGCGCGCTACCCGGACCTGGTCACGACCGAGCAGCGGAAGGCCAGCCGGGGCGGCCGGATATACGCGGACGTGATGCGCAACGCTTACGCGCAGACGGTCGTCGCGCCGTACTCGGTCCGGGCCAGGCCGGGCGCGCCGGTGGCGATGCCGCTGCACTGGGACGAGGTACGGGACAGCGGCCTGGAGCCGGGCCGGTTCACGCTGCGCGCGGCCGCCGCCCGGCTGGCCAGTGGCGGCCAGGGCGCCGATCCGTGGGCGGGCATGTCCCGCCGCCGCTACGGCCTGGCCACGGCCAGGCGGCTGCTGGGCGGCCTCGCGGCGAGCTGATGGCATGCCCGCCGCGCCGGGTGTGAAGCCCGGGCCGGCTGACCTGGCCGGCGCACGTGAGCCTGGCCTCAGGCCGCAGGGCGCGCCAGGGACCGGTCGTAGGCGGTCATGGCCTCCCGGCCGATCCGGTCCCAGGTGTAGCGGGACCTGGCCCGGTTGGCGGCCGCGATCCCGAAGGCGGCAGCCCGGACCAGCGGGCGGCACCGCGCCGCCCGGCCGGTACCGGGACCCCGCGATGGACCCTGAGGAGCGAGCATGAAGCGGCCGGCCCGGCTAACTGATGCAGGCAGCCAGCGGGCACGGGCCGCCAGTCAGGCCTTCTTCTCGGCCCGGTGCCGCTGGCGCGGCCTGACGCTCACGTGCGGGTGCGGCACGTGCGGGTGCGGCACGTGCGGGTGCGGCACGTGCGGGTGCGGTACATGCGGGTGGGGCAGGTGCGGAACGCTCGCCGGCCGGCGCGGCCGCAGGCTGCTGAGCGCGGGCGCCCGTGCGACCAGGATGACGCCGGCGACGAGCCCCACGATGCCGGCCGCCTGCAGGGCGAGCAGGGCGGGCGAGATCCGGATCACGTCGCCGAACACCACCACGCCGAGCAGCATGCCCGTCACCGGCTCGGCGGCGGTGATGCCCGGCAGCGAGGCATGCAGCGGAGCGGCGTTGAAAGCGCCCTCCATCAGCCACATGCCGACCAGGCTCGCGATCACCAGGCAGTAGACGGGCCAGCTCGACAGCGCGGCCAGGATCGAGCGGCCGTCGATGGTCACCAGCGTGCTGCGGGTGAGCGCGTCGGAGATGCCGAAGATCAGGCCGGCGGCGATCCCGGTGAGGGTGGCCCGCTGCTGGCCCTGCCGCCGCCAGCCGGCCCGGACCAGGATCAGGGCGATCACGCCGATGACGGCCGCGGCCGGCCAGTAGGCCGCGGATCCGACCCGGACGCTCTGGCCGGTGACGGAGCGCGAGACCGACAGCACCGTGACGCCCAGGCCCAGCAGGATGGCGCCGAGCAGCTCGGATTTCTGCAGGCGCTCCCCGGCCAGCGGGACGGCGAGGATAAGGGCGAAGATGAGCTCCGTGGCCAGCAGCGGCTCGGCCAGCGACAGGTCGAGGTGGCCCAGCGTCCAGCCCGACAGGATCTGGCCCGCCACCATGATGGCGATGCCGGCCAGCCAGCGGCGCTGGTGCAGCAGCTCGATGATGAGCCGCGGCCGCAGGAAATACGACTTCGGGGCCTGCTCGGCGGCATGCTGCTGGAGCACCAGCCCGACTCCGGTGAGCATGGCGGCCACCAGGGCCAGGGCGACGTTCACCGGTACTGCTCCGCGATCGGGCCCAGCATGAGCCTGAGCCGGAACCGGTCCCGGGCCGGCCCGGCCAGCGACACCTTGCGGTTCAGGACGTTGCCGGACGCGTGCACGGTCGCCGCCAGCAGGGCGAGCACGTAACTGATCATGGGCTGGCCTGCGCTGCCCTGCGGCCTGACTCGCTGGCGTGGATCACGTTATGCCTGCCCGGGGTTCGTCGCCCGCGTCGGAATGCTGACGCACGTGCCTTTCCATAGTTGCCCCGGATATGCAGGCCGGACCCGGCCGCAAGAGCCGGGCGGCACGACCGCGCCCGATCCGGGCCTGTAGCTAGCGTACGCGACGCCCGGCAGCGCCGGCGGGTGCTATCGCCCCGGCTTGTCGAGCCGGCCGCGGAGCGGATGCCGCCCTGCTGACCTGGTGATCCGTGGACCTCCGTGGGCAGTGGGGTGAAGGGGTTCGTTTCGCATCAAGGCAGCGCGGCGTCCCGCTACCCGGCGGGGCGCGGGCCGCACGCCGGTCAGGGCCGGAACATCGGGCGCAGTCGCCAGGCGCAGGTCAGCACGACGGCATTGGGCACCAGCAGGAGCACCGGCACGGCGTCCGGCGCTGCCGCGGCTGTCGCCGCGCCGGCCAGGGCGCCGGCCACGATGGCGGCCAGGATGGCCAGGCTCCGGCCGAGTCCTTCCGGCGTCTCGCGCAGTGCGAGCGCGGCCAGGACTCCGGTCAGCGTGCTGGTGAGATAGGTCGTGGACAGCTGGCCGAGCCGGCGCACGGCGGCGCTCTGCATGCCCATGGCGGCCCCGGCCAGGCCCAGCAGCACGAGCTGCGCAGCGCCCTGCGGCCGCGCTCCCGCCGCCCACCAGCCGGCGCTGAATCCGAGCAGCAGCACCAGCTCGGCTGCCAGGCAGGCCGTGACCCGCGGCGGCCAGTCCGGCTGCCCGCCGGGGCTCCGGTCCCGCTCCCTGGCGATCGGCGCGCCCGCGAGCACCCCCGCCGCATAGCCCGCCAGGGCAACTCCCGCGTGCTCGGCGAGCGTGGCGACGCGCAGGCCGGCCGAGACGCCGATCAGCACCAGGTTCCCGGTGATCACACTGCCGAAGACGTGCCCCAGGTGCAGGAAGCAGACGGCGTCAGCTACTCCGGTCGTGATCGTGAGAATGACCACGAGCAGGTCCCTGACCTGCCGTTTCCGGTCGGCTTGCTGCTGCTCGCGGTGCGCGCGCTGCCCGCCGGGCTGCTTCACCGCGCGCTGGCGACCAGCGGGCCTGCCGCCGCGGCGGCGTCGGCCTGCTCCAGCAGCTCGCGGAGCCGGGTCCGGCCGCGGTGCAGCCGGGACATCACCGTCCCCAGCGGGCAGTGCATCAGGCTGGCGATCTCCCGGTAGCCGTAGCCTTCGACGTCGGCGAGGTAGACGGCCATCCGGAACTCGTCGGGGAGCCGGCGGAATGCGCTGGTCACGCGGGCGTCAGGCAGGTGATCCAGCGCTATCTCCTCAGCCGAGCGCAGCCCTCCGGAGGTGTGTGACTGCAGCCGGGCCAGCTGCCAGTCCTCGATCTCCGGCGCGCTGCTCAGCTGCGGCTCGCGCTGCTTCTTCCGGTAGCTGTTGATAAACGTGTTGGTCAGGATCCGGTTCAGCCAGGCGCGCAGATTGGTGCCTTCCCGGAACTGGTGGAACGACGCGTAGGCGCGCGTATAGGTCTCCTGGACCAGGTCTTCTGCGTCGGCCTGGTTACGGGTCATCCGCATGGCCGTGACGTGCAGCATGCCGGCGTGGTCGAGCGCCTCGGCGAAACGCTCCTGCGCCCAGCGGTCGATGCTGTGGCGCGGCTGGGCACTGCCGGGAGCCGCCCGGCGCCCGGCGCGCGCTACCTGCTCACGGGCCCGGGCCTTGCTGGAGGCCGGCCCGGCGTCCCTCGGCGGGGAGCGAGGCGGCCGGTACGGCACTCGCGCTGTCTGCGTGGAGCTGACCATGGCGATCTCGGGTCCTCCTGCTGGGCTCCCGGCCGGCGGGCCGGGGCATCGGTGCTGTCGGGGCTGGTCGCAGACGGTTACCCGGAGCGACGCGGCTCAAACGGAGCGGATGACGCGGTCAGGGCGACCGCTGGCCGCGGCGGCCCGGCAATCCCGGCTGGCACGGGCCGGCCGGGTCCGGCAGGCCGGTCAGGGCGGCCGGAAAGCTAAGTCCGGCAGGAACGACCGGTCCGGCAGGAAGGAGGTCGCCGCACCGGCGAGTTCATCGTAGCTCCAGGTCAGGCTGCCGGACCGCAGCTCATCGAGGATGCCGTTGATCCAGCTCAGCTCGGCAGCGGTGACGGCGCGCAGGTACTCGTCCTCCAGCAGCGTCACCCGGGGCAAAACGGCGGAGTAATTCTCCAGTTCCCGTTCGATGGCGGCGAGGTTCTCGCGCAGGCGCCCGGCCCGCCGTTCGAGCACGGCCAGCGCCTGGCCGGGAGCTAGCAGCATGATGAACGACAGGGCGGCGGGGAACTGCGGGAACTCGTTGCGGGGAGCCGCCAGCATGCCCTCTAGCCACTCCATCAGTTCCCGGCGGCCCGCATCGGTCAGTTCGTAGACCGTGCGCTCGGGGAACTGCTGGTCACGCTCGGTGGCGCGGACGGCGATCAGCCCGGCCTCGTGCAGCCGCTTGATCGTCTTGTACAGGTTCGCGCGCTGCCCGACGTTGATGACCTGGTCCTTGCCCCACAGCTTGATCAGTCGCTGCATGGCATAGGGATGCAGCGGCCCGATCACCAGCAGGCTCAGCACGGCGAGGGCCAGCGGTGACGGGCGCAGCTTCGATTCCACGCCACTCAGTGTACTAGTTACCGGCGCACTAGTGGCTGAGCTGGCTCCGGGCACTTGCGCGCCGCCGGCGGAGCGCGGGCCAGTCAGTAGTTCGGAGTGCACTAGTGGTCGGCGATATGAGTTGACAGGCGACTAGTTGCATTGACACTATTGCGCAGTCGGCCTGCTCCCGCAGGCAGCGGATGACGGCCGATAGCGACCGCACCGGAAGGGAATCCGCGATGACGACTGAACTGACCACTACCCCGGCGCGCGAACCGGCTCAGCAGGCCGTGCGGATCCGGGCTCATCATCGCTCCGTCAGGCATATCGCCGATGCCCTGCAGGCGCGCCGCGAGGGCCGCCTGCCCGTGATCGACGACCCGGCACGATGAGCGCGGCCTCAGGCGGCGCGCCGCTGCTGGAAGCACGCGGCCTCACCGTCCGGTTCGGCAAGGTCACTGCCCTCGATGGCCTCGACCTGGTCGCGCCATCCGGGCAGGTGCTGGCCATCCTGGGGCCGAACGGCGCCGGCAAGACCACGTTCGTCCGCACTGTCGCCACGCTACTGCGGCCAGCGAGCGGCGAGCTGCGGGTGCGGGGAAGCGACGTCGCGCGGGACCCGGTGAGCGTCCGGCGGGACATCGGCCTGGCCGGCCAGTCGGCCGCGGTCGAGCCGGCCATGACCGGCCGCGAGAACCTGGAGATGACGGCCCGGCTGTTCGGGCAGCCGCCGCGAGCGGCCCGGCGGGCAGCGGCCGCCGTGATCGAGCAGCTCGATCTCGGCGAGGTCGCCGACCGCCGCTGCGGAACTTACTCTGGCGGTCAGCGCCGCAGGCTCGACCTCGGTGCCAGCCTGGTCGGCGCGCCACGGCTGCTGCTGCTCGACGAGCCGACCACGGGCCTGGATCCGGCGGGCCGGCGCGAGGTATGGGAAGCCGTCCGCGGCCTGCGGGCGCTGGGCACCGACGTGCTGCTGACCACGCATTACCTCGATGAGGCCGACGAGCTCGCCGACCACGTGGTCGTGATCGACCACGGCCGCTGCATCGCGGCCGGCACGCTGGGCCAGCTCAAGGCCAGTGTCGGGCACGACGTCATTGAGGTCACCGTCTCCGATCCGGCGAGGCTGGAACAGGCCGGCCAGATCCTGCGGTCGGTTACCTGCAGGCCAGCCGGGCTCGACCCGGGCGGGCGGCGGGCCAGCGTCCCGGCTGCGGGCGGGGCAGGCCAGCTGGCCGCGGTGATCCGCGGCCTCGATGAGTCCGCGATCGGCGTCGATGAGATCGGCCTGCGGCGGCCGACCCTGGACGAGGCGTTCCTGGCCCTCACCGGCGATCACTCTGACATCCCGGCCGGGGCCGGGCCTAGCTACAGCGGGAGCTCCCGATGACCATGATGACCACCATCACCCGCCCGGTCAGCCCGCCCGGGGCGGCCCGTGCCTCGCTCGAGGTCGCACGGCGGGTCCTGCGCAAGTACATGAGGACGCCCGGCCTGAGCGTCATGGGCGTGGTCCAGTCGGCGCTGTTCCTGTTCTGCTTCCGGTACGTGTTCGGCGGCGCGATCCACGCTGGCACGGGCAGCTATGTCGACTACCTGGTGCCGTCCTACGTCGCGACGATCGTCCTGTTCACCGGGGGCGGGATCGCCGTCGCCGTGGCCGAGGACCGTGCCATGGGCTTTACCGACCGGCTGCTGTCGCTGCCGCTGCCGCGGTCCTCGATCGTGCTCGGCCGCACGCTCGCGGACTCGGCCACGAACGCCTGGTCCATACTCGCCACCGCCGCCCTCGGCTTCCTGTTCGGGTTCCGCCTTAGCGGCAGCGTGCTGGACGGGCTGGCCGCCCTCGGGCTGTGCCTGCTCTATGGCGTCGTCTTCACCCTCGTGTTCATCGTGATGGGGCTGTTCGCGGCCAGTGTCCAGGCCGCCCAGGGCCTCTCGCTGATCGCCTTCGTCTTCGCGTTCATCTCCAGCGCCTACGTGCCGGCCGGCTCGAGGCCGGGATGGCTCCAGCCCTTCGCGAAGTACCAGCCGATCACGCCGATGGTCAATGCGGTCCGCGCCCTCATCGCCGGATCCGGCAGCGACCTGACGGTGGCACTGGCATGGTCGGCGGCGCTGCTCGCCGTGGCCGCGCCCGTCGCGGTGATCCGGTACCGGCGAGCCTGAAGATCCCCGCCGCTGCCCTTGAATCCGGGCTGGGTGGCGTAGAAGGCTCGGGTGCACGGGGCGGGCCGCGGCGATGAGGAAAGGTGCCCATGCCAGACTTGCTGACCATCTACGCCCAGAGCCAGCCGGACAAGCTGGCGGTGATCGACGACCGTGGTCGCGGCGAGCCGGTCCGCTGGACCTACGCCGAGCTCGAGGACCGGTCGAACCGCCTGGCCAATGCCCTGGCGTCGCTCGGAGCAGGCCCGGCGCAGAAGGTCATCTGGTGCGGCCCGAACTCGGCGCGCGTCGTGGCGGTCATCAGCGCTATCAGGAAGGCCGGTGCCGTCGCCGTGCCGCTCAACTACCGGCTGACCCCCGGGGAGGCGCTGCACGTCATCAACGACTCCGACGCATCGGTGGCCTACGTGGACGGCGAGCACGCGCCGATGTTCGCGGCCCTGCGCGACCGCCTGCCCGCGATGCGGCACGTCATCGTGTTCGGCGGCCCGGCCCCGCCGGGGCTGCGCAGCGATGACTGGATTGCTGGCATGCCGCCGGAGCCGCCCGCGGGCGCGGCCGAGAGCGCGGGCGCGGACACGATGATCTACACCTCGGGGACCACCGGGAAGCCCAAGGGAGCATTCCGCCGCGGCCGCGCGGACGATGGCTCGCTGGCCGCGCTCATCGGGCTCATCGGCTACACGCCCGACGATGTGTACCTGACGTCCGGGCCGCTTTACCACAGCGGGCCGGGCGCCTTCCTGGCCGGCGCGCTGGCCTTGGGGCAGACAGTCGTGGTGCAGCGGAAGTTCGACGCAGAGGACTGGCTGCGCCTCGTGCAGGCCTACCGGGTGACGTCCACGTTCGCCGCGCCCGCGCCGATCCGGATGGTGTGCGGCCTGCCGGCGGAGGTCAAGGCGCGTTATGACCGGTCGTCCATGCAGCGGATGATCGCCAACGCCGCGCCCTGGAGCTTCGCGCTCAAGGAGCAGTACCTGGCCGACTTCCCGGAGGACTCGCTGTGGGAGGTGTACGGGTCGACCGAGCTCGGGGTGGACTGCGTCCTGGAGCCGAAAGACCAGCGGCGCAAGCCCGGCTCGTGCGGCAGGCCGGCGCCCGGCGTGCAGATCCGGCTGCTCGACGAGACCGGCGCGGAGGTGACCGGTACCGGCCCCAGCCATCCGGGCGAGCTCTACGTGCGCTCCCCGGCTGTCTTCGACGAGTACTACAAGCAGCAGGCCAGCTACGAATCGGCGCGGCGCGGCGACTATCACACCGTGGGGGACATCGCCTACCGCGACGACGAGGGCTACATCTACATCTGCGACCGCAGGAACGACATGATCATCTCTGGCGGGATGAACGTCTACCCGGCCGAGATCGAGGCCGTGCTCGAGCAGCACCCGGCTGTCTACGAGGCCGCGGTGTTCGGCATCCCGTCAGACGAGTGGGGCGAGGCGGTTCACGCCGCGGTCGTGCTGCGGCCAGGCGCGGTACTGTCCGCCGGCGACGTCATCGCCTTCAGCAAGGATCACCTGGCCGGCTACAAGACGCCCAGGTCCGTGTCCTTCATTGATGACCTGCCGAGGACGGGGTCCGGCAAGGTGCTGAAGCGGCTGCTGCGCGCACCGTACTGGGCCGGTCACGGCAGCAGGGTGGGCTGACGCCGCGGCGGCTGAAATCGCCTGCCGGCCGCAGCGGGCGGCGAGGCAGGATGGAGCCGTGGATGACGGGGCTTTCGCCGGCCATGTTTCCGGCCGGCTGGCGACGCTGCCGGGCGTGCCGGCCATCACCCCGGCTCATGCCGGGTCCCGTCCGCGGGGACCGTAGCGGTGCCTGCGAGAAAGATGGTGCCCTAGTGACCAGGGGCGAACGGATCCTTCCGCCACCAGAGGCGGGCGAGCGGGCCATGCTCAGCGCATGGCTGGATTTCCAGCGCGCCACCCTGGCGCTCAAGTGCGCCGGGCTGAGCGACGATCAGCTGCGGCAGCAGGCCGTGCCCCCGTCACGGCTGTCGCTGCTCGGCCTGGTCCGGCACATGGCCGAGGTGGAGCGCGTCTGGTTCCGGCCGGTGCTCGCCGGCGAGGAGATGTCCGGGCTGTGGTCGGCCGGCGGCGAGCTGGACCCGGAGCCGGCCTTTGCTGACGCGGGGACGGCCGATGCCGCCGCGGCCTTCGCCGCCTGGCGGGACGAGTGCGAGCACGCCACGCGGCTGGCCGCGGCGGCGGTGTCCCTGGACGTCGCCGGCATGCGCGGCGGGATGCGGTTCTCGCTGCGCTGGGTCATGGTGCACATGATCGAGGAATACGCGCGTCACAATGGTCATGCTGACTTGCTCCGGGAGCGCATTGACGGCGCAACCGGGCAGTGATCAGATAAATCACCCGGATCCTGGCGTCGAGGTCGGCAACCCGTAGGCTGACGGTTCCTGGCGAGGAGGCAAGCGATGCAGGATCGCGAACGATGGGTGGTGGTCGGTCTCGACACCGGCGGCACCATGAACAACGCCACGGTGCTCGACGGTACGGGCCGGTTCCTGGTTGAGGACATGGTCGAGTCTCCCAGCCTGGTCCGGGAGGGACCGGATAAGGCGATCGAGGCGCTGGCCCAGGCACTGGACAACATCCTGGAGCTCACCGGCATCGAGCGCGGCGCGGTCCGGGCGGTGGGCCTGGACACGCCAGGGCCAGTCAGCGCGAACGGCGTCATCTCCTCCAGGGGAGCGACCAACTTCTCCGAGCCTGAGTGGCGCGGCTTTGACGTCCGGGGGGCGCTGGAGGGCCGGATCGGGCTGCCCGTCCTCTACAACAATGACGCGAACGCGGCGGCACTCTACGCTCACCACGCCCATTTCGGGCCGGAGGCGGCCGCGCTGCGCTCCTCGGTGTCCGCCATCGTGGGCACCGGGCTCGGCGGCGGCGTGATCGAGGCCGGGCGGGTGGTGCGCGGAGCCGCGGGAATGGCCGGCGAGTTCGGGCACGTGTGGATTCCGATGGACGGGCTGCTCGGGCCCGGCCAGCCGGCGCCCGTCTGCAACTGCGGTTTCGCGGGCGACGCCGAGAGCGTCGCGTCGCTGACCGGAATCGGCAAGAACCTGCTGCCTTACTGGCTGACCCGCTTTCCTGGCCACGAGCTGGCCGCGGCCGGTCCGCTTGCGAAGGCCGCCAAGCTCGTCCGGGGCTACGGGGAGGCGGGCGACCCCCTGGCCCTGGAGATCTTCGAGCAGCAGGCCAAGGCCGTGGGCAGGCTGTTCACGATCGCCGCGAACTTCACCGACCCGGATGTCTACTTCCTGGGCGGTGGCGTGGTGCAGGCCGGGCAGCACTTCCGCGACTGGTTCCTCGGCCGGGTCCGGGAGCACACCATGCTGCGCGACGAGCAGGCCTCCGCGGCCTCCGTCGCGCTCGTTCCGGACCTGGACATGGCCGGCGCCCGCGGCTCGGCGATCGCCGCGCGCGCCGCGGTGCTGTAGCCGCGGCGCCAGGGCTGGCAGCCGCGGGGTTCTGCATCCCCGACGGTGAGCTTGTCCAGCCAGGACTGCCCCGGTGTGCCGAACCTGAGCGCGACCTTCTGCACTGCCGTCGCGATCAGGAACAGGTCGGCGTCCAGGCTCCCGGCTAGGCCGGGATACGGCGGCCGGTAATCGAGGTGGGCCGGATCCGGATCCAGTACGGCTTGTCGACCCGGGTCGCCCACGGGTGCAGCCCCAGCTCGTTCAGGTGACTGATCTCGGCGTCCTCGAGGACTAGCTCGGCCCAGCCGGTGACCAGCACGCTCCAGCCGGACTTGCTGGCCGGGTCATAGCTATCCGCCTCGAACGCCACCGCCTCCTGCTTCGCGGCGGCCGCGAGCTTGGAGCCGTAGGCGACATGGAAGATCACGTCCTGACCGTCGACCGCGTGGTTGACGGGAAGCACGGTCACCTCTCCGTCGTTGATGAACCCGATCCGGCCTACCGGAACAGAGCCCAGCAGCCGGAGGCACTCGTCGAACGGCAGCGTCTCAAGACCTACATGGTCGGTCGGCCATTCGCTCATGGGCACTGCCTCCACTCTGATTGTCCCCAGCTCAGCCGATCCTTGATCCGGGGCCAGCGTCAGGGGCTAAGGTCCCGCAGGACGGCCAGCATCGCGGCTGCGGCAGCATGGCGACCGGGGATCACCCATCATCCTGCCGGTAGTCTCTGCCGCGCGGCTGGCAATCGTAGCCAGAGCGCTCGATCAGGACGCCGCGAGGCTCCCGATGAACCGTTCGCTTCGGAAGAGCTGTCTGAGCTGGCCAGCTACCGGCGCTCAGCGCCAGTCCGGAAGTGCCGCCTGGCCAGGGCAGAATCAGCAGCACGTCCCCGGACGGAGCAAGAGCTGGCCTTGAGATGCGCATCCGCGTGATGGTGACAGCGGTCGCACAGCGGCCAACGTAGTGACGTGCTCGCCTGCGACGAGTCGTTCTTCGGCGCCCTGCTCGCCGCCGACCACGACGCGCTCGGCTCCATCCTGACCCACGACTTCCTGATCGTCGACGTGATGAGCGGCCAGGTCACCGGCCGCGACGACCTGCTGGCCGCGGTCAGGTCAGGCGAGCTGCTGTTCAGCGAGGTGGCCCAGTATGCCGGTGAACGCTCCGTCCGCTGCCGTGACCGCGCAGCAGTGGTGATCGGTCGAACGCGGATGACCATGAGATTTCAGGGCAGGGAGGCGACCGCCAGCAGCCGGTACACCCACGTCTACACCCGTGACGGCGGCCGGTGGCGCCTCATGTCAGCGCAGCGAACACCCATAGCGCCCTAGCCATCGGCAGCGCGGGACTGGCACCGCCAGCGGTCGCCGTGAACAGGCTCGCGGGGTCCTCCTGGGTCATGGCAGAAATGCTGCTGCATCCGCTCGGCGCGATCAACCGCCGCGGCCTGCCGCGGCCTGTGGCGGCCTGCGATGCGGGCGTGATCCGGTTTATGCTGCCCGTGCCGGGTGCAACTTGATCCGGCGCTTGCGCACCGTGCCGAGCAGCGCGAGGGAGTGCCCATGCCTCACCGGGTGATCATCATCGGGGCCGGATTCGGCGGGATCGGCATGGCGATCGCGCTCAGGCGGGCGGGCATCGAGGACTTCGTCGTGCTGGACCGCGCCGATGACCTCGGCGGGATCTGGCGCGATAACAGCTATCCGGGCCTGACCTGCGACGTGCCATCACAGCTGTACTCGTTCTCGTTCCGGCCCTGGCGCTGGAGCCGTCGCTTCCCGGCACGCGACGAGATCCTGGCTTACCTGCACGCGCTGGTCGCCGGGTACGGTCTCGGCCCGCACCTCCGCCTCGGCTGCGGGGTCGCGGCGGCCGAGTTCGACGAGCGCCGCGCGGTCTGGAACCTCACCCTGGACGATGGCGGGACAGTGCAGGCGACAGCGGTCGTCTGCTCCGTCGGCCAGCTCGGCCGCCCCGCCTTTCCGGACATCGCCGGCCGGGACGAGTTCGCCGGACCCTCGTGGCATTCAGGACGCTGGAACCATGATGTCGATCTGGCAGGCCGGCGTGTGGCGGTCATCGGCACCGGGGCCAGTGCCATTCAGTTCGTGCCCGAGATCGCCAAGGTCGCGGCGCGGGTCGACGTCTACCAGCGCAGCGCGCCTTATGTGCTGCCCAAGGCCGACCGGCCCTACCGGGACTTCGAGCAGGCCTTGTTCGATCGGCTGCCAGCGGTGCGCAAGGCCGACCGGCTGCGCATTTTCCTCTACGGCGAGCTGCTGACCAGCGGCTTCGTGCTGTCGCCGAAGCTGCTGGCCGGCCCGATGCAGCTCTGGCGCCGCCAGCTCCGGTCGCAGATCGCCGATCCCTGGCTGCGCGCGAAGTGCGTTCCTGACTACCTGATGGGATGCAAACGGGTGGTGTTCTCCAACGACTGGTACCCGGCACTGGCGCGTCCGAATGTCACGCTGGTCACGGACCAGATCGAGCGGATCGTCTCGGACGGCGTGATCACCGCCGACGGCACGACTCGCACCGTGGACGTGATGATCTACGGCACCGGATTCAGGGCGGTGGAGTTCCTCGCGCCGATGGCGGTCAGCGGCCTCGACGGCCTGCGCCTGCAGCAGGCCTGGCAGGAAGGCGCGCATGCGTACCTGGGCATCACGGTCCCCGGCTTCCCGAACTTCTTCATGCTCTACGGGCCTAACACCAACCTCGGCGGCAATTCGATCATCTACATGCTCGAAGGGCAGATCGGCTACGTGCTCGGCGCCATCGAGGCACTCCAGGCCGAGCGCCTGGCCTGGGTTGACGTGCGCCCCGAGGTGGAACAGGCATTCAACTCCTGGGTGCATTCGGCCAGCGAGAAGTCGGTGTGGGAGACCGGCTGCCACAGCTGGTACACGACGGCCTCCGGGCGCAACACCAACAACTGGCCCGACCATACGTTCCTGTACCGGCACCGGGTCCGGCGCTTTGACCTTGCCGCCTACCGGGTCAGGCCGAAGCAGCCGGTCACGGCTGGCACCAGCGCGGCATGACCGCCGGCCGCGCTCGCCGGGGGCCGCGCTTGCCTCCCGCGGTCATGCGCCTTGGCGTGCGGCAGCTTGGCAGGCGGTGCCTCGACCCGGCGCTGCCCTGGCCGGTGCAGCGCGCGCGGCTGGACCGGCTCACCGGGACGTCGCCGCTGCCACGCGGCACCACGGTCGCCGGGCACTCGATCGGCGGGCTCAGCGCCACGGTGGTGTCGGCACGGGCGCCGGATCCGCAGCGGACGGTCATCCACTTTCACGGCGGTGGCTACTGCCTGGGCTCCGGGCGCATGGCCCGGTCCTGGGCGGCGCACCTGAGCGCCCGGGCGGGGTGCCGGGTCGTGCTGCCCGAGTACCGCCTGGCACCCGAACATCCCTATCCGGCGGCACTGGAGGACGCCCGCGCGGTCATGGCGGCGCTCTGCGCCGAGGCCGGGCCGGGCTCGCTGGTCGTGTCCGGCGACTCGGCGGGCGGGGGACTGGCCCTGGCCATGGTCCTGTCGATGCGCGCCGACAACCAGGAGCTGCCGGCGGGCTGCATCCTGCTCTCGCCGTGGCTCGACCTCGGGCGCGACCGGCGGGCCATCCCGGACCTGGTTCACCGGGACGTGCTGCTCAGCCCGGACTGGCTCAGCGCCTGCGCTCGCGCGTATGCCGGCCCGTCCGCCTGGGCCGATCCCGCGGTCTCGCCACTGTGCGCCGCCCACGGCGGGCTGCCGCCGCTGCTGATCCAGGCCGGGACTGACGAGCTGCTCGCCCCCGACGCCGAGCTGCTGGCCGAGAGTGCCTCGGCCTCCGGGGTGGACGTGACCTACACCAGGTGGCCGCGCATGTGGCACGACTTCGTGCTCCAGCCCGGATTGCTGGCCGCGGCCGACAGCGCAGTGCAGCAAGCGGCCTGGTTCGTCAGAAAGGTGACGGCCAGCTCGTAACGATTTTTCGGGCGAAGTCGCCAGGAGCCGGCTTACGCCATAGGGGTCATCACATTGGCGGCAGCGCTGCCGTTGCCGCCCAGACAGACTGTTGACAATGGTCGTGCCATAATTATTTTTGCGGCGTGACGCCGCACCAGCTGAACCTGCTCGCCGTCCCGGTCCCCTCGGCTCGCGGCTGTCGGGTGGTGGCCTCTACTGGCTCATCGCAACCGTGCCGATCTGCTTCCTGTGGTCTGCCCGCAATGCCTGGGTCCTAGTGATTGAGGCGGGCTGGGAGGCGCCCGCGGAGGTGACCAGGCCGGGAGGGCCGCAAGTCAGCGTGAGACGGGCTCGATGCGCTCCAGCTGCCGGAGCTCTTCCTCATCGTGGGAGGCCTGGTACAAGTCCAGCGCTAGCTGGCCGTTAAGCCAGAACTGGGGGGTAGTGCCGAGGGCCTTGGCCAGCCGCAGGGCTGTCGAGGGAGTGATGCCCCGCCGGCCGTTGACGATCTCGTTCAGCCGTACATAGGAAACGCCGATCCGGCCCGCCAGCTCCGCCTGGGTCATGCCCAGCGGCCTGATGAACTCCTCCAGCAGCATCTCGCCAGGCGGCGTCGGCGGCCGGTCCGACGGGATCCTCGCCTGCGCCATCTCCGTCACTCCCTCAGCGATTGTCCACGATCTCGACATCTTCCGCGCCGGACTCGGTCCACCGGAAGCACATCCGCCACTGATCGTTGATCCGGATCGAGCACTGCCCCTCACGTTCGCCTTTCAGCTTCTCCAGGCGGTTGCCCGGCGGTGCCCGCAGGTCCCCTAAGACCACCGCCTGGTTTAGCTGGTCCAGCTTTCTCCTGGCGACCCGCACGAGGTCTGACGGGCAGGACTTGCGGGCCTGCTTGCTGTCGCGCCCGTCGAACAGGTCCTCGGTGCCCTTGTCCCGGAAGGATGCGATCACTCATCGCAGTATAACGGACCACGTAATCCATGGCAAAGCCTCGTGGTCGGAACTGTCCGGTGGGTGCGGCATGGGCGCCCCGGCATGTCGGCCGCCAGCTGCGGCAAGTGCGGACCGGTGCCGAGATGGCCGACCTGGAAGCGGTCCGCTCCCAGGCCGAGGAACTGGTCGCCCGCGAGCGCGGAGAGGAGAACCGGGCCTCCCGGCACGGCGTGCTCAGCCGCTCGTACACCGCAATGAGCCGCCGCGGCCAGGGCCGACGCGGAAGCCGGAGGCTAATCTCGGCCGTCTGATGCATCTTGGAGGGGAACCGGCAAAGGTGATCACGATGCAGGCGGACCTACACCAGGACTCCCGTTCGCTTCGGCGCCAGTGCGTCGCATAACGATGCTTAATACGCGGGTGATCCGTGTCACTCCTGTGTTCTCGCGTCACACGCTGGGATGGTGCTGAGATGAGCAGCTTCCCGTGTCTTGCGCGTTTCGTGTCGGGTTCTGGCCAGGCATTGGCCAGGACCATGCTCGAGGCTGCCGGGTTCACGGTCGCGGAGGCGGCCACGGGCGCACAGGCGACGCAAGCGGCAAGGACCGTCCCTCCCAGGCTGGTCCTGCTCGACATCCAGCCGCTGCGCGACGATTGCGTGTGGACGCCCCCGCGGCGGTTGTCATGGCAAGCGCGACTGCAGCTCGACGAGCCGGCGGGTCGCGTAGTTCATCTCCTGGACAGTCAGGCGGAGCCGGTACCAGAGACAGCGAAGCCGTTCGCGGCCGGTCCAGGAGACCGACTTCTCCAGCTGCCGCTTCTGGATGTGTTCACCCAGGGTGGGGGTTGCGGTCATTATCGCTTTCTCGCCCTTCTCGCCTCTCTGTGTCCTTGACCGCTGCGGCGTCCTTGCTGTTGCCCTCATTGCTTCCTCCTGCATGTCCTCGAACTTGTCGGTTCCTGCGGCTTTCTCTGAATGCCTTCATCGAGACGGTAGGTCCCGGACAGTCACGAGGAATCCGGTGTTTCCACATGAAGGTGGGCCGACCGCCGCATAAATGTGCGGCCGGTGACGTGCACGGTGGTGGCCACCTGCAGACCTTCCCTGGCTCCGGCGCTCGCGTACTGGGCGCCGCGAGCCTCAGCAGTCCGTCTGCCGGGTGCTCTGAGTCTTGGCTGGCTCCGCGGCCGATGATGGTCCTCGTCGGGGCGGGCGAGCGCCTTGACCCGGGAGACCCGGGCGCGAATCATGGAGTGGCCAGCTGGTCATGGCTGCTCCTGCGGTGGGAGGCGCTCGTGGCTGCGGATACCCAAGGTGCCGGCTCGCAAGGTGCGCTGGTCGCGCCGGAGAAGGCCAAGTTGCGTAGGGTCCTCCGGCGGTTCGACCTCATCTTGTTTACCGCCTGCGCGATTGTGGGCCTCGACAGCGTCGCGTTCGCCGCGCAGTCCGGCGCGCAGGCGATCACCTGGCTGGTGATTTCACTGGTGCTGTTCTTGATCCCCTACGGGATGCTGGTGGCCGAGCTGGGATCGGCTTTCCCGGTCGAAGGCGGGCCGTATGAGTGGGTGAAGATGTCCTTTGGCCGGCTCGTCGGCTCCGTCACCGCTGTTATGTACTGGCTGACAAACCCGATCTGGATCGGCGGGACGCTGGCGGCCACCGCGATCGCCACGCTCAACGATTTCGTGGTGCGCAAGCCGCTCGGCACGGCGGGCGAGATCATCGTCGGCCTTGCCTTCACCTGGGTCAGCGTGGCGTTCGCCATCATCGCGTTCCGCTACGGCAAGTGGGCGCCCAACATCGGCACCTTCGTGAAGATCGCGGTAGTGGGAATCTTCACGATCCTGTTCACCGTGTTCCTCACTCAGCACGGCCGGCCCGCGGGGGGGTCCACCCCGGCGGCCCTGAGGCCCTCGGTGAACGGGTTCCTCAAGGTGATCGGGGTGCTGGTCTTCCTGTGGGTGGGCTTCGAGTTGTCCACCGGGGCGTCCGGGGAGATGCACAACCCCCGGCGGGACGTGCCGCGGATGATCCTCGGGTCCGGGGTTATCGGCGCGCTCCTGTACGGCCTGGCGATCGTCGGTATCATCCTGGTGATTCCCAAGGCCGGCCTGTCGAGCGTGTCCGGGTTCACCGATGCCTACAAGGCAGTGTCCAGCGATCTGCACTCACGCCCGCTGGACGTGGTATTCGGGATCCTGATCATCCTCACCCTGATTGGCAGCGGCGCGGTCTGGCTGGAAGGTGCCGACCGCGTTCAGGCCATCGCCGCGCTGGACGGCGCCGCTCCGTCGTGGATGGGCAGGTTCGCGAGTTTCGGTACCCCCATCACGGTCAACCTCATGTCCGGGGTGATCGGCTCCGCGTTTGTCTTCTTCGTGTTCCTGATCACGAAGGGAAGCCTGGCGGACTTCTTCTCCGTGATGATCGTGCTCGCGATCTCCTCCACGGCCCTGTGCTATGTGTTCGTGTTCCCTGCCCTGGTCGTGCTGCGGCGCAAATACCCGTGCGCGCCGCGGCCCTACCGTGTTCCGGGCGGCATGGCCGGGGCCTGGGTCGCAGCCCTGATCACGGAACTCTTCGTGGTGGTGACGGCAGTCACCTTGCTGTGGCCCGGCGCCATCAACGCCTCGTTCGGGGAGTCTTACTCGATCAAGAGAAGCTGGGGGGTGTCGCGGGTCTTCTTCGAGTCGGTGACCCTGGGCGTGCTCGGGGTAATGGTCCTGCTCGGGGTGGTGTTCTGGGCGGTGGGCGGCGCGAACCGGCGGCGTGGCCTGACCGGCGAAGCGGAGTTCTGCCCGGAAGAGGCGGCTTCGGCAGGCCACCCCTCGGTGTAGTTGTCCCGGTCGCCAGGACTGTGACCGTCAGGGCAGGGGCGGCCCTGGCTCTTTGCGGGCCATCGCCGCGCCGAGCTCAGCCCGTGAGGACACCCCCAGCTTGCGGTAGACCCGGGCGAGGTTGGCCTCCACGGTACGGGGACTGAGGAACAGGGCCTGGGCGACCTGCCGGTTGGTGTGGCCGGACGCGGCCAGGCCGGCGACGCGTTCCTCGGTGGCGGTCAGCGCGAGCGGGGCGGGCGGGCGGAGCCCGATGCGGGAGAGCTCCGAGCGGGCCCGCTCCGCCCACAGGGGGGCGGGGAGGGACTCGAAAATCTCCAGGGCCCGCTGAAGGTGCTGCCTGGCGGCCCGCTTGTGCTTGGCCCGGCGCTGCACCTGCCCCATGACGAGCAGGGTCCGGCCAAGCTCGAACGGCATCGCCAGGTGCTGGTGATGGCCGAGGGCCTCCTCCAGCGCCTGGATGGCACCGGGCGTGTCGCCGCGGGCCGCCAGCAGCAGCGCCCGGCAGCGGGCCGCGGTGGCCAGCGTCCATGCGCGTCCGGTGGTGTGACCCCACCCCTCAAGCCGTTCTACGAGCCCTTCTGCCCGGTCGAGGTCGCCCAGCCCGATCACGGCCTCGGCCTGGTTGGCGTGGAAACGCCACGCCGCCGGCTCGGCCAGGCTGATGTGGTCGGCGAGATCGGCGGCGCTGGACAGGCTGGCCTCGGCGGCCTCCAGGTTCCCGGCGGACAGTTCCGCGAACCCCAGGACGCCGTTCAGGAGAATGGAGCCGTAGGAGTCCCCGGCCGCCGCGGAGACGGACAGGCCTTCCCCGGCTGCCGCCCGGGCAGCGTCGAGGCGTCCCATCTGGGCGCTGATGAGCGCTCGCGCGAAGAAGGTCATAACCCGCCACGCGCGATGCTCGACCTGCTGGCCAGCCTCCCAGCACTCTGCGGCGTAGCGCTCGGCCGTCTGCCAGTTGCCGGCCCAGCATTCCAGGTCGGCCAGGTGAGCCAGCAGGTTGGGCAGCGAGCTGTCATCACCCTCCTCCCGGGCGGCCTGCAGCGTTAGCTCAAGCAGGCGGCGGGCCTCGTCGAAGCGATCGGCGCGAACCAGGCACAGGCCGACCCACATCGCCGCGCGTTCCTCAACCCGCGGGGGCCTGCCTTCCCGCTCAAGGTCCATGGCCCTGTCACCGAGCTCAAGGTCAAGGCCTCGCCCCACCATAAAATCCGCGTACAGCTTCTGGACCATGGCCTCGCCGGTCAGTGCCGGATCGCCCGCCTGCTGCGCCAGCGCGAGCCCAGCCTCCGCGTGGCTGGCGCAATACAGCAGGTCGTCACCGCAGGTCCTGGCGAGGCTGATGTGGATGCGGGCTTGCAGCAACCGATCGGCGGAGGCATCTACAAGTGCCTTCTCGAGCACGGGGACGGCCACCAGATCGCCCGCATCGTGCAGCAGGACCCTCGCCAGGACCAGCAGCGCCTCCGCCCGGGCCGCCCCCGGCGGCATCTCCTCAGCCAGCGCCTCAAGGTCGTGCCGCGCCCGGGCCGTGTCGCCCGCGCGGAACAGGTAGGCGCCGGCGTCCGCCCGCCGCCGCCACCGGGCCGGGGCTTGATCCAGTGGGGTGAGCGTCGCGGCCAGCTCGGCCAGTTCCGCTGCGGCGGCCGGAGCGCCGCGAGCGGCGGCCGCCCGCGCCGCCTGACTCAAGGCGGCGGCGGCGTCCTCGTCGGGCCCCTCCGCCGACAGCGCGAGATGCCTGGCTCGTTCCTCCACGTTCGGGACGACCTTGCTCAGCCGGTGGTGCGCCTCCCGGCGCCGGTCCGGCGACCCTCCCGAGTAGATCGCCGAGGCAAGCAAAGGGTGGGTGAACCGGACCCGGGCACCCTCGAACTCCACCACGCCCTCCAAGGCAGCCGTCTGGAGGGCAGACCTGACCACCGGGCCATTCGCCCGTTCGAGCATGGTGGTCGTTGGCGACCGCAGGCACGAGGCCGCCAGCAAGACACCCTGGACATCGTCCGGTAGCACGCCCAGCCGGGCGCTCAAAACCCCGCGCAGGTCGGCGGGCACGGGAAGCGGTTCCTCCGGCGCGGGTTCACCCCCAGCTCGGTTCAGCGCCCTGGCCAGCTCAAGCCCATAAAACGGGTTCCCTCCCGAGGCGCCGAAAAGCCGGCGCACCGTCAGGCGGGAAAGCCAGGCGCCGGCCGATGCCCGCAGGGCCGCTTCGAAAGCGGGCACGGTCAAGGGACCGACTTGGATGCGCGTAAGGCGCCCGGCCGGCAGGCCTGCTCCTGCCACAGGCGTGGCCTGCCCGCCGGCCTGAATCCGGACCGACGCCAGCAGCCCGACCGGCTCGCTCCCGAGCCGCCGCAGCGCGAACTCCAGCGCCGCCGCGCTCGGAAGGTCGAGCCATTGCAGGTCGTCGATCGCAATAACCACCGGCCCTGAAGCAGACAGGTGGCGGATCACAGCGAGGAAGGCGAGGCAGACGGCTCGTTGTTCCGGCGGGCTGCCCACCGGATCCGCTATCAGCAGCGCCACCTCCAGAGCCCGCCGCTGGGGCGGCGGCAACTGGGGAAGCACCTGGCCTAGGACTCCGTCCATCAGATCACCGAGCGCCGCGAACGACAGCGTCGCCTCTGATTCGGCCGGCCGGCTCGACAAGATGATGTAAGAACGCGCGGCGGCGCCCGCCACGCCGGCGTCCCAGACCGTGGTCTTGCCGATCCCGGCCGCACCCTCCAGCAGCAGGCCAGATGCCCCAGACGGCAGCGCGTCAAGAAACGCTGTCACCGTGGCCAGCTCGCGGTCGCGCCCGACCACGCCGCCGGTATCGGACACAACGCCCCCTCAGCACAGTCACTAGAAATGATACGAAGCAGCCCTGCCGGGTGCAGGCCCCGCGGTCCCCGTCCCGCTTCACGCGCCGACGTCCCCTGCTACCCAGGCATACGCAGAACTGCTCGCCGCGTTCCGCGAATCACCCAGGCGATCCATGGACAAGGACACAGTTGCTTGGCGCAGTTGCTTGGCGCTCCTTCACGCCTTCGCTGCCCGCTGGTTTCGCTGCGCGACCACGGGACGTCCCGCGCGTGGGCCTCGCACAGAACATCCGGAGCATGACCGCGACCGAGCCGCGGTTTGCCGAGGCCGCGCAGATCGGCGGCTGCGGTTGTCGCCTGCGGTCGATCACAGCGACGGAGGGGGACAGGCCCGCGCCCGCTGGAGGGTCCAGGCTACGGGGTGATCAGCTCGCGAAATGATCGTGATCGCAGTATCGCGGCAGGGTCAGGGTTTGCGGGCTGCTGTCTGGGTGGTGTCTTCCTGGCGTATGCGCAGTTCGGGCCGCCCGTCAGTGGCCTGGAAGGTGATCTTGCAGTCAAGACCCGGGATCTGGTAGCGGCCGCCGGGCAGCTGGAGCAGGTCAACGGGGCGCTGGCCCGGGGCGGTGAGGGTCAGGTGCCCGTCGCTGGCCAGGATGTCGACCGGGTAGTCCTCCCGCAGCAGGTACCTGCCAGTCAGGTCGCCGGGCATCGCGGGGCGGGCGGGACCTGGCGGTGGCGCGTGTCGGCGTTCGGCGGCGGCGAGCGTGCTGCGCAGTATTTCCACGGCGCCTTCGGAGTTGGCCATCACGGCCACCGCTGCGCCGGTGCCTGGCCAGGCAAACGAGAAGCAGACGAAGCCGACGTTGCTGCCGGTATGCCCGAATCGCAAGTAGCCGTCCGAGGTGTCGACCTCGGTGCCCAGTCCCATCCCGCCGGGTACCTGCGCGGTCAGCATCTGCCCGGCCAGGTCCTGGCCGAGCAGAGCGGACCCGCCGGCCGCCGCCCTGGCGATCTCAAGCTCAATCCGGACCAGGTCGGCAGGCGTGGTCCACAGCCCGGCGCCAGCCATCTCCGGTAGTGTCCGCCACCCGCCCGGAACCGGCGTTCCCGTCACATGGTGTCCCATTGCCGCCGCCCGCTGGTGAGGGAACGTCTGGCTGTAACTGCTGTCGCTCATCCCCACCGGGTCCAGTACCAGCGTGCGCATGAGCTCGTCGAATGGCACCGCGGTCACGTCGAGCATCAGCTGCTGGAGCACCGCGTAGTGGCTGCCGGAGTACCGGAACCGGCTGCCCGGCAGAAGCACCGGCTGGACCGGCGGGGTGTTGGCCGGTGCCTCGCCGCGCAACGTCTGAAGCAGCGATGGCGCGGGCTCACCCGCCGCGTAGCCGCGGAACCAGTTGTAAGACAACCCGGCGGTGTGCGCGAGCAGCTGGCGCAGCGTCACCCGGGGGCGCCAGCCATGGCCGCTCGCGGGCAGCCGCCAGGAGCTCAGGTAGTCCTCGATGTCCGCGTCCAGGTCCAGCACGCCGTCGGCGACCAGCCGCAACGCCCCGAACGCGGCGACATGTTTGCTGATGGAGCACGCCTGGAAGACCGTGTGAGAATTCACGCGGTCCGGCCGGCCAGCACCGGTCACGCCGTAACCTGCGCACCACACGTCCCCATCCAGGCACCCGGCCGCGACGCTGACTCCCGGAACCCGGTAGGTCTGCATCAGCTCCCACAGGCTGGCAACATCCGGTGTCAGCAGGCCGGAGATCCCGTGCCGGCCCAGACGGGACAGCTCCTCAGGCCACCTCCCGACCGATCCGCCATCGTCCATGCCACCCAGTCTCAGCCACCCGGCCGGTTAGCACCTGTCTGGCCGACACAGGCTGCATGATTATCCATGCTCACTGAGGCGCGGAAACGTGCTGTCATGCCGCGAGTGGCACGGTCGTACGCTGCTAGCTGAGGCGGAGCCGTCCGAAGCCGCGGCACCCGGGGACCGCGCGCGCCGCGGCGGTCGCGGCCATGGTCAGGAGATGGCGGCCTTCACCAGCTCGATGACCCTTCTCTGCACCGCGGGGCTCCACTGCTGGAGCGCGTACGACACCGGCCACAGGTCGCCGTCGTCGAGGTTCGCCGCCTGCTGGAAGCCCAGGGTCGAGTACCGGTAGCTGAACTTGCCCGCGTCCTGGAAGAAGACGACGACCTTGCCATCGGAGTTGGTGTAGGCGGGCATCCCGTACCAGGTCCCGGGCGACAACTGGGGGGCGGCCGCGGTCACCGTCACATGCACGCGCTCGGCGAGCGCGCGATCCTGCGGCGCCATCTCCGCGATC